>JABAOC010000148.1_pt2 | contig 115827 bp, 79 predicted proteins | sample 7062161 | NCBI WGS metagenome assembly JABAOC01 (sample SAMN14538625, study PRJNA623070) | marine sediment metagenome | biome: marine biome [ENVO:00000428]; feature: marine pelagic biome [ENVO:01000023]; material: deep marine sediment [ENVO:00002113] | place: India: Gulf of Khambhat ... | reverse complement strand
TTTCTTCCTGGCCATCCGTTCTCCTCCTTAAAAAAGTTCTGGCCACAAATAATCATGGAGCCCACGACCGGATTTGAACCGGTGACCTTTTGCTTACCATGCAAATGCTCTACCGACTGAGCTACGTGGGCGACATGCAAGTCTGGAGCGGGAAACGGGATTCGAACCCGCGACCCTCAGCTTGGAAGGCTGATGCTCTAGCCAACTGAGCTATTCCCGCTCCGCACACCGAAACTCATGGTGGGGAGGGGAGGATTCGAACCTCCGAAGGCTTCGCCGACAGATTTACAGTCTGTTCCCTTTGACCGCTCGGGAACCTCCCCAACGAACTCGCGAATCATAGTTTAGCAAACTCAGCGGGCACAATAATGAAAGACAATCCCCCGGCTTTCCCGAAGCCATGGGGATAGCTTCCTGGATCGTCACTAAGGTGCTGAAATGCCCTTGGTGCTATAGCACTGTATGTCTATGAAGAGAGTAAAGATTAAGCCAACTGCCACGCGGTACTCTTGGAGCTGGCGAGAGGATTTGAACCCCCAACCACCTCATTACAAATGAGATGCTCTACCGTTGAGCTACGCCAGCCCGAAAATCAGAAAATTCGGCAACCCCCAAGAAAAATTCGCGATATAGACTATTAAAGTTATTGAACGTCAAGTTATTATGTCAAGCAAAAAATAGCTAATCTGCAAAATTCATCAACCAGTAAATTAATTCCAGCAAAAAAACTGGCATGAATGAAGGGGCTCGTGAAAGACCAGCTCTTGCACGCTATTCATCCCCTCGATTGCTCCAGGATTCTCCAGCCTCGAGCATGCGACATCACCTTTTCGATGCCTGCGATTATTATGCCACAATTATTCATATTTATATGAAACTCGTCTATCCTATTGTTAATTATCGTGTTACAACAGCCCGTTTCTCCAAGCCTTGGTCAATAGCATGCCTTGGCGATTTTCATAACGAGGCCCTGCGGATCGAAAGCGAAGGATCATCCTAGGGCGAAGGCATTTCATCGTTGTGAACGAGCCGCTCCCTCGAGGGATGCAACGACTCATCTGAAGCGGAACAGATAACAAGCAGAAGCCCATTGCATTCGGCATTTATCGTTACATGCTGAAGGTGGAAAATTATATCGAGATGAAAAGGATGCTACTTGTCAGATTATGCCCCCCCGCGGAGGGGGGCTGGCCGAATGATCCGACGCATCGACCAGTCCCCCGCGCGGGCAAAGGGGACCTCAGGGGGTTACTTCAGAAGAATCATTTTCCGTGTGAGCTTCATGTCACCCGCAGCAAACCGGGCGAAGTAAATCCCTGTGGAAACGGTCTGCCCGACGTTATTGGTGCCATCCCACTGGAAAGTGTAGACACCTGCAGGCTTCCTTCCAACAAAGACTGTCTTCACCAGCTGGCCGGTGACGTTGTAGATCTTGAGGCTCACCGAACCTTTGAGATCGTTCGGGATTCCCACTTTGATCGTGGTCACCGGGTTGAACGGGTTGGGGTAGTTCTGCCACAAAGTGAGCCTGTCCGGAATCTCCGGAGTCATATTCTCTGCGGCCAGCTCCACACCCTCACTGCTCATCGCGGTATCGAGCCAGTTCAACACCCGATCGAGAACCGCGGCGCGGCGACTTTCCTCCTGAATGTACTTCAGGTTGAATGAGAAGTACACGGAGGCATGCGTGGTGTTTACATACCGCACGCCGGCCGCCGAGTCCGGTCCGGTAGGCGCCATGGGCCACAGTTTCGGATCCCATGGTTTGCCTTCCTTCTCGTAGAACTCGCGGAGCTCCTGCTCCGTGTCGAACAGATCGAGAGAGGAGCCCATTCCGCTGTACTTATAAATCACTGCGCCACCGGGGTACGTCGTCGACAGCTTGAGCTCATCCGGGTAGTAACCCTGTATGGTGAAGGTCTCGCCCGCACCAATGGGATCTCCCGGTGTGCTCGTCAGCTGCCGCCAGCCCGGATCGTCCCGCTCGTAAGCGGCGCCCGTGTACTGCTCCATCCACGGTCTCGCGGAGGAACCGTACGACAGATCGCGCCCGAGCATGAAGATCTGGTTGAGGTTCGGTCGAGCCGTGCTGAGGAACGCACCCAGCGTATCCCGTTGAGTCGTGTCGAAGTACCAGCTCTCGTCCACGATCACGGCATCATACGCCTGCAGGATCGCTACCGTGGGTACACCCAGATTGTCCCAATCCCAGATATCGGCCGTCCTGCCGATGGCAGAAAAGGCCGCCTGGAACATTTCCGGAGTGGTGTGTGACGCACCGCCGAGAAGGACCAGGTAGTCGCCCGAAGGCATGATCCCGAACTCGTACGTGGTTGCCGGAGCACCCGCCGGATCGGTCGATGTATTGGCGGCGTTGTCCGTGGCCTCGGCGTACAGCTTGATCCGGGTTCCTGAGGACTGTCCCGGAATGTCACCGCTGTACTCATCCGGACTGCCCGTGGGGCTCATCGCCACAGATGTCCAGCTGCTGCCATCGTCGGTGCTGTAGTAAAGCGTGACCATGGCCACACCCGACAACGCATCCTGCACGGTGGTGGTCACCGTGTACGGACCGACCGTGTCGAATGTGCTGGCAGGCACGTCTGTCGACACGAATTCAGGTGGTACCGTATCCTCCATCCCCTCGATTCGCACATCGTCCACGTACCATCCAACCCTCTGGACGCTGGCATCGCTTCCGAAGTGGAGCCGGATGAGGACGGCCGTGCCTTTGTACGGCGTGAGGTCGAAGGTGGCCTTGTGCCAGACGTCGTTGTTGTATCCGGAGAAGCACGGCTCGCCAGGGATCCCGGCGTTGCTCGAGCTCGCGGCATCTTCGGGGTACCCGATGTCCGGCGTGAGAATCGTCCACGAACTTCCGCCGTCCGTGGAGATCTTCACGTTACCACCGTCGAAGTAGTTCTCGATGTAGTACCACTGCCAGAAACTCAGTGCGGCATAGGTGGCACCGCTCGGAACGATGACCGGCGGGAGATCCAGCTTCGAGTTGGAGCTGGAGGAATAGTTACCACCGACTTTGGTAGCCCACAGCTTTATGCCCGAATGTGCTGAATCCGGACCCTCCGTCGGCTCACCCCACTCCCAGTCGGGGCCTGTGGCGGTGAAGCCGCCGTCATCCGCCTCGAAATCCCACGCGTAGTAATCAACGATCTCGAACGAATGGTATCCCACGGCCGGTTCTCTCGCGGTGTTCGGAACGTCCGCAATGTCCCTGGCGCGGATGTAGTAGTTGTACACATCACCGAGGACGGACGGTCCCGGGATGTCTGCCTGGTACAGATCTCCGCCGAGGGAGGCCATTGGAATCGTTACGTTCGTTCCGCCGTTCTTGTTGTACGTGACGGACACGCCGCTCGGATCGACACCGACGTTATCTGTGATGGTCGCTTGGATCCCGTACGGGCCGGTCTGATCCGCCGAATTGGGATACGGCGAGTGCACGATGACTGGCGGTTCGGTATCGGCCGTCACTTCGAAGGTGTGCTGCTCGTCCGGAGCTCCCGGCGGATCGTAGGCCGTGCTCCCATCGACGTTCGCAGCTCTGATGTAGTAGCGCACCGTTGTACCGAACGATTGCGGAGGAATGGATGCTCCGTATTCATCCGGATTCCCGGTGGGCAGCATCTGTACGGTCACCGGGCCCGCGCCCACATCGTACGTCAGCTTGACGCGGGTCGGGTCGAGCGTCTCCGAGTAGACCAGAGCCACCACCGGGTAGGCACTGAGCGTATCCTCCGTGTCGAGCAGCGGTGTGTGCACGATGTCCGGCATCGAGAGCCAACCCAGCACGCGGTCCATGATGCCCGCTCGGCGAGCCGGCTCCTGGATGTAGTAGAAGTTGAAGCAGAAATAGACGGATCGATACGTGTCGGCGTTGTATTTCATCGCCGCTGTCGCATCGGTGCTCTTTGGAGCATGAGGCATGACGCCGTCCCACTCCTTGAAGTCCTTTTCGTACGTCTCCTCCAATTCTTCTCTGCTGATCAGGGAGGTTCCCTCTCCTGTGTACCGGTAGATGATCTCGCCGCCCGGGTAGGTTGCCGAGCGCTGGACTTCATCCGGGTAGGAACCCGAAATCACGAACGTCTCACCGGCGCCGATCGGCTCGCCGGGTTCACCGCTGAGCTGTGTCCAACCGGGATTGTCCTGGACGTACGCAGCGCGCATGTACTGCTCGATCCACGGGCGCGTCGAAGAGTAGTATCCGAGGTCGCGACCCAGGATGAAGATCTGTTTCTTCGCACCCAGTGCACCGGATTCGAGGTACGCCGCGAGATCATTACGCTCCGTCGTGGTGAGATAGCTTGTCTCGTCCACGATAACCGTTCTGTAAAGGCCAAGCTTGTCGGCGGACAGCCAGCCCTGGGTGGGCCTGTACCAGTAGTCTGCCGCATGGCCATTGGCCTCCAGCGCATCCCGGAACATTTCCAGTGATGTTGCCGGACTCGCCATCTGCAACACGAGAATCGGGGCGGAGGGCAGGATCGCGAATTCATACGTGTCTGCCGGTGCTCCCGGAGGATCCGTAGTCTCATTCGGTGTCGATGCCGTATCGGTCGCCTTGATGTAGAGCTTTATTGTTGTCCCGCTCGCCTGACCCGGAATATCGGCTACCCATTGATTCGGATCACCGCCCGGGCTCATCGGGAGCTCGGTGTAGCTTGCACCATCATTGGTGCTGTAGAACACTGACACCGTTCCTACACCGGAGAGCGCATCCACAACGTAAGTGCTCACCTCGTATGGTCCGATGGTGTCGAAGCTGCTCGCGGGTACTTCTGTATCGCTGATGACCGGCGGAATATTATCGACATCCGTGCTTCTCAGCATCACGTCATCGACGTACCAGCCGGATCTCTGGATACTGCCGTCGCTCCCAAAGTGGTAGCGAATGATGACCTGCTGTCCCGAATACGCGGAGAGATCGAACAGCTCTTCCTGCCAGAAGTCGTTGTTGTAACCGGTGAAGCAAGGCTCACCGGGTATCCCCTCGTTACCGGTACGGGCAATGCCATCGTAGCCGCCTAACGGCTCGACGACATCCCAGTTCGTTCCTCCGTCGGTGGAAACCTTTACGTTGCCGCCGTCATAGTTCGTTTCGATGTAGTACCAGTGCCAGAACGACAAGATCGCATAAGGCTTACTGGCAGCAAGAGTGATCGGCGGAATGTCGAGCGTTGCATCGGCCAACCTGGGATAATTTCCGTCCAGGACCGTCGCCCAAAGGTTGACTCCGGAGTGAGCACTGCCAGGACCGGTCGTCGGCTCACCCCACTCCCATACGTCGCCGGCCTGAGTGAATCCGCCGTCATCCATCTCGAAATCCCAGACGAACACTTTAACGATCTCGAAGTGATACGTTCCGGTTTCAGGTACACGGGTGACGTTCCCGGAGTAAGATTCATCCATCGCGTAGAGGTAGTAGTCGTAGTAGTCCCCTACTTCGGATGGGCCGGGAATCTCGCCGTAGTACTGGTCTGACTGCTGCGTCATCTTCACCCGGTGGTACATGCCGCCGTTTTTCGAAAACATGAGATACACGCTCTCCACACCGATGTTGTCCGTGCAATCGGCGTAGATGCGGTACGGCCCGTCGAGATCGTTCGTGTTGTAGTACCTCCGATGCTCGACCACAGGCGCTTCATCGTCGGGCGCGACCCAGAAGGAGTGCTTGTTCATCGGAGCACCCATAGGATCCGTCGATGTGTGGCCTTCAATGTCGCTCGCAGTGATGTAGTAGTTCACCTGCGTATCGAGCGGCTGTGCCGGAATGAAGGCTTCATACTCATCCGGATTTCCAGTGGGTGTCATTGGAATGCTCGCCTCGGGTCCGCCGACATCATAGACAACGGCAAAGGAGGACGGATCCAGTGCGAAATAATCGGAGGTGATCACCGCAAGAACCTGATACGGATCTGTCGTGTTCTCCGTATCCCCTAACGGCGTATGGTCAATCTCCGGGTACCCCTGGAGCCAGTCCAGGATCCGTGCCATCACCGTGCTGCGGTCGCCGGCCGTAGCAATCGCCTCGAAGCCAAAGGCGAAATAGACGAGCTTGTAAGTCCCGTCATCATAGGACAGTCCGGCAGTACCCGAACTGTTGATGCCGTTCGATGAGACCTGTTCCTTGACAAGAACTACCTCGGCTCCCGCGGTGGCTTCCGGAACGAGAGGATCGTATACGAAAGCTGTCAGCGCAGGAGCAATCGGATCGATCTCCGAGGCATAGCTCTGGTTATTGGCACCGTCGCCTCCCTTGATGTCGAAGGCGAGACCCGTACCAACGGGGTGGGTCGCCTCGCCAATAACGGCTCCTAGCTTTACATCATCCTGCACATAAGTTGCGTGGAGGTAGTTCGCGTAGAAATCTGCTGTACGGATATCGTAGCCGATGTCCTGCCCGGAGATGAAAAGTCGGCCCCCGCTGTCGAGGTAGGCGGCGATTTCTGCTTGATCAACCGCCGTGAGGGTGGTGGTGTAATCATCCCCTGTCAACCAAACGACGGACTCGAACAGGGCCATCTCGGCGGCCGTCGGCGGCGCCGTCACGGTCAAATACGACCTGCCCGCAGCCAGGACCGCCTGTTCGTAGTACATCTGGTAGGCATCTCCTCCATCGTCGTCTACGATGAGAATCTGCGCACCTTCCATAGGCACATTCAACGTTGTGGTCATGCCTTCCATGATCACGATATCGGTTCTCGTTGTGATGGGATACGGAAACACCGGACTGAAGATCAGGTCGTACGTTCCCACGGGGAGACCGATGCTGTATTCTCCCGTCGCAGGATTCGTCGAGCTCCATACAACCGGCTCGCCCGCGAGTTTCACGATGATATCCGCGGCAATCCCAGCTGCGGTTTCCGCATCGGTCACATAACCGGCGACCGTTCCCGACGGAAGCTGGTTCAAGGTGAAATCCTGAACCGTCACAACGTCGGCTGCAACTGATACGACCTCTGTAGCCGTTTCATAACCAAAACGTGAGACCTCAACGGTATGATCCCCGGCCACCAGCTGGACTGTGTAGTGACCGAACGCATCCGTGTACACCTTCTGCCCGGTATCCACGATGAGAACCTTGGCATTGTCCACGGTTCCGCCGCCGGAACTGTAGACGGTTCCCTCCAGTGTTCCAACACCGACAAGCGCAGCGCTAACTGCACCAAACGCGCTGACGCGACCCCACCCATAGCTGTTGTCCATTCCGGGATCGCCGTAGTCAATCGCCGTCTGGGAAAGAAGCAGCTTGGTCTGATCCACAGTGAGCATCGGATTGCCCTGGAGCATGAGAGCGATGGTACCGGAAACATGAGGAGTCGCCATCGATGTGCCGTTCCAGCCGTTCCATTCCCAGCCCCCGCCAGGAACACTGGAATAGATGGCCACACCGGGAGCAGAGATATCCGGTTTTATCCAGGTCCCTACATAGGGAGGGCTGTTCCATGTAACCGGACCCCGGCCCGAGAAGCTTGCAATCACTTCGGAACTATCGGTGGCACCGACTCCATAAGCGCTCGGCACGTTGCCCGGGCTGGCTGTCGTGCTCGGGCTCGGGCCGCTGTTTCCTATGGCGAAGCTCGGAAACACATTTGCTGCCACCATGTTGTCCGTCGGAGCGATCATCTCCGGGTAGGTTCCCGTGGCTCCGAGAGACATGTTCACCAGCTGCGCGCCATCATCGGTAGCGGGGTTTTCGTCCGGGTCGATGATCCACTCCATACCGCCAGCCACCTGGGCGAACGTTCCGCTTCCCCCAGGAATTACCAGACCATGCATCAGATTCGCACCAGGGGCGACACCAATGTCATAGCCACTGGCGTTTCCTCCGATCATCGTTCCGGTCGTGTGCGTTCCATGATCGTCCGAATCGTGCGGCACAGAGCCCGGAATAATGTCTCCGTTGGAATCGAACTCCGCCCAGCCACCAGGATAAGTTGGGTCCAGGGGATTGTTGGTGACCATTTTCCCATTGATATCGGGGTGCGAGATGTCCACACCGGTATCAAGGCCCCCAACAACAACTCCCGTCCCATCCAATCCAAACGTTGTCCAGACCTGCTTGGCTCCAATTCTCGTAATGGAGTCCCAAGGCTGCGTCTGTTGTTGCGCGGCGCGGTTCGGACCTCCCCATTTGCCTTCGGCCGAATCTTCAGGCCGTGGAGGCAGCGTGATGATAAAGTTTTCGAACACCGTCAAAACATCCGGGCGAGCAGCGATGGACTCAATGACGTCCCTCGTCGCTTTCACCAGCACGATGTTGTCGATCCAGAACTGTCGGATCTTTTGGACTCTGCTGCGCGTGCCTGGTGAATCGAGGTAACTCACGAGATCCGCTTGGGACTCCCTGGACGTTCGACGCAGTTCGGTGAATACAGCTGCGCGCATTCCCCGAATCCTGTTCGTGTTGGCGACTGCGCGCATTTTGACAATAGCCGTGACGACCTCGCCCGGCTGTGCAGCGGTGAGCTTAGCCGCTAATCCCGGTGAAATCTTATCTTTGATGTCTATGCTCGTATCCGCGCTGTATACCACCGGGATCAATAGCAGTACGGCCAAGAGAACCGCCACGGAACTCGATATCTTCTTTTTCTGCAACATGGCTAATTCCTTTCCTCGATTCCGCTGGGATGCCAGGGATGTTTGATCCCTGGCCCATCGGTTTCATCTTGGCCTCTACTGATCAACGCTTCCCTCACTAGTTATCATGTACGTCACATGATAGTCTTCCACTTCCCCAAACAGCTGTTCGCCGTCCGGACTCATGTCGGGATCGTCGTAGCAAAGCACGCATCGAACCCATATGGGTCGAAGGTCCTTGTTCTGCCACTTAGTGGATCCCATACCGTCGTAGTCCTGGATTTCCGGAACGCTGAACTTGGTGAGGTAATTGACGCACACGGTTTCGGCAGTCGTGGGGAAGAGATGATGAAGATTGATGTTCTTATGTAGCATCAACTCATTCTTGCCCCACTTCCCATCCTGATTCCAATCCGCCCAAAGTGCAACGGTGAGATCTTCCTCGAATTCGCTCGCCATTCGAAGTGCAGCTTCTGGTATTCGGATTTTCCACAAAACCAGAGCCCACTTCTTGGCCACCCACCACCTGCCAATATTCACGAAATGAACTCCCTCCATCTCAGCGCTGGAGCTCCCAAGCTGCTCGATGGCCTTGTCCCAAACGTGAACGTGAGGATAAGGTGGAGGCGCCGGCCCGGGGAGAACCTTCTGGTAATAAGGTTTCCCCTCGAGCATTTCAACCTCACCGGTTGAAATGAACTTGCCGACGTCGATGATTGAGGACATGTCCGGCGCGCAGATGTTTACAGTCATCTCGGCGGCCTGAATGCTTGAAGCGGAAAAGACCAGGAACGGGAGAAATGCCAGCAAACACGGTCCTTTTTTGAACATTTCTTCCTCCTGTTGCTTGTGCAGGCAGGTAATTTATGAGGGGACGGGTTTCTCCTCATGACGATTTTAGAGGTTTTTTTGTACCCGAGTGGCTTCACCCCCTCTCTACAACCATGACTCCCTGATAAGAGCGAGAGCGCTCGCTCCGAATGTTTCGGTGCCCACATCCAGTGGTTGTCTTGGTGACAAACATGAAAAATACCACTTAAGAGCCGCTTAGCAGGATAGTCGTCTATACGGGGACACGACTCCCCTCGGATCGCAAACGGATCCATTCATCGCTAGAGCCACTCGATTCAGTGATCTCGAAATATTTGACAGAGACTCTAAGGGTTTTTGGGGTTCCTTGTTGTTTTAAAATGAGTTACCGGTTCCTCGTATATCACAGAATTCGGGAAAAGTCAACCGGAAACGAAAAAGACCTATAAGTTATTTAAGGTATTCTGAGGCAACTTGCTCTCGAACAACTAATTGAATGAGAACAGTGCGTCACCGCCGGCTGCAACCGGAGGATCAGGATCAAAAGAGGAGCACGGGAGGAATAGTAATAGACTAACCTGAATCCGTCGGAAAATCGCAGAGATTTACCTTGTAAGGTGCTTGGTGATAATCAAATGAAGGCGTATGTCTCGATCGCCCCTCGGCTCATGGTCCTCGCGCGCGTCTAAAGTTATATTATAGCGCGCTGCGGAAATCGCCTCGCGGTAAACGAGACATGCGCACTGTTGGATTTTGACGGATTCAGGCTAATTTCTCGGAAACCAGCAGATTGCCTTTCTCGTGCCAGGGAAATCATCAGCTCACACCAAGATTCTCAGCGGAGGATCGGGATGACTGTGATAGCAGCAGGAATGGTTATGCGTTACGAGTCTTGCGGCCTCTTCTGAACATCCAGCTGAACGCTCTGGAAATGTCGTCACCTATTATATAAAAGGAGGGTACCAGCGCCAGCGTCAGCGGCGTGGAGAACAGGAGCCCGTATCCAATCGCCAGCGGCATGGGAGCGATAAACGGATCGGTGCCCCCGATTCCGTACGCCAGGGGGAGCAGCCCTGCTACAGTGGTAAGCGTCGTCAACAATATCGGCCTCAACCGATCGGCCGTTCCCTTTGCGACGATCCTGATGAGCAGTTCTTGAGGGTTTTGTTTTCTCAGTCGATTCACATGGCTTACCAGAACGAGTGAGTCGTTGACCACCACTCCGGAAAGGCCGATCACCCCCATCATCGCCAGGAAACCAAGCGGCTGCCCGTGCAGGGCGAAAGCCATCACGACCCCCACGAGGCCGAAGGGTACGGCGCTCATTACCAGGATGGGCTGGGTTAACGAGTTGAACAACAATATCAAAAGGAAATAGATACCGATGACGGCCGTTATGAACGCTACGCGAAGGCTCGCGATGGATTCCTGGGTTTCTTCCGCCTCCCCGCCAACGACAAACCGCAGGCCCCGCCAATCCTCGTCGAGGTCAAAATGATTGAGCACCGCTTTTGTTGCTTCGAGCGGAGTTACCATCCCTTTCAAAATGTCAGCCGTGATAGTCACCGCTCTCTCACCGTCGAAATGATAAAAGTTGGCCGGCCCCGGTGCTGTTACGAGCCGCGCGACGTCTTTCAACGGGATCAGGCGGCCTTGCTGGTTTGCGATGAGCAATTCGTTCAAAAATTCCGGCCGGGCACGGGCTTTTTCTTCGAGCAGCACTCGGAAATCCACGTCTTCCTCTCCGTAGCGCACGCTCGTTACAACCTCGCCGTCGTAACCGATTCGAACATATCGAGCCACATCGGCAACAGTAAGTCCAAGTCTGGATAACTTGGCGAAATCGAGTTTGATCTCGACTTGAGATTTGCCGAGTTTGTCATCCCGGTCGATATCTTTTACTCCATCGATCGACATTAGCTTCGAAACGACAGAATCGGCGAGCTCCGTTCTCGACCTATCGTCCGAACCGACCACTCTGATCGTTATCGGTCTTCCTACCGGCGGCCCTCCCGCGTCGATGATATAAACAATCTTCTCGAATCCCTCCAGCCTGTCAGTCTTTGCTCTCAACTCTTCGACGACTTCATCCGCTGTTCTATCTCTCGATGCAAATGGGGTCAAATGAACGGCCAAGTGCGCCCAATTCTCGTTCTCGCCGGCAGCAAAAAAACCGTGCGTGCCGATACGCGTAACAAAAGACCCGAGCTCGTCATCGGGCAGGCTCTTTACAACCGATTCGATCTCTCTCATTTTATCCGATGTCGCTTGCAGCGACGTCCCGGTGGGAAGTTCGGTCAATATATAAAACTCATCGGCAGCAGAGCTGGGAAAGAGGACGAAATCCATGTAATTGGCCGTATACCAGAATGCGCCGGCGAGAAGCGCAACGGACAACACGACGAACACATATCGCAGCTTGAGCAGATGATAGACAGTGCGCTCGTAATGTTTTCGTAGCGCGTCAAACCAATGAGTCCTTACCCGCCCTGCTTTCTTCGACATCCCACGCAGACCCATCACGACATGTGCCGGCAGAGCGACGATCGCCTCGCCCAGGGATACCAACAGCGCCAGGCAGATGACCAGCGGAACAACGAAGACGAATTTCCCGAGGAGACCGGACATGAAGAAGAGCGGGGCAAACGCGAAGAACGTCGTCAGAATCGTTGTAATTACCGGCGCAAAGACTTCCTGGATTCCTCTCGCTGCCGCTTCCAGGGGCGCCTCTCCTTTCTCAGTCCTTCGATGGATGTTCTCGGCGATGATGATCGCATCGTCCACAACGATTCCAATCACCTGGATCATCGCGGCAAGTGCAATCGCATCGAGAAACGCATCAAAAAACGGCAAAAGGAACACAACACCAAAAAGTGTCACGGGAATCCCCAGTGCAACCCAGAAAGCCGTACGAATGTGCAAGAACATGGAGAGTAAAATAAGCACGAACGACAGACCAATCAGCCCGTTGGATCGAACGACATCCAGGCGATTCCTCACGAAACGGGAGATATCATGGGAGTAGAGGATCTCGATTCCGCCCGCGATGGTTTTGCTCTCCTCTTCGACCAGCTCCTTGATCGCATCAACCGTCCGGATTACATCGGCGGACTCTTTCTTGTAAACGAGGAAAGAAATCGCCTCCCTGCCGTCCATTCGCGAAAGCGTTTTTTCATCTTCGAAATCATCTTTGATGATCGCCAGGTCTTTCACTCTAATGAGCGGTCCATCGAACGTCGACCGCACGATCACATCGCCCACTTCGAATGGATTCTTGAACTGCGCCAGTGTGACGACGTTTTTCTCGCTCGTGTAGGACTCGAACGATCCCCCCGTCAGGCGGATATTGCGGGCGCTGATCGCGGCCATGATCTCCCTCATGGGAATTTGATACTTCTGTATCGCTTCCGGAGAGATCTCCACTTTGATTTCTCTGTCTCTGTAGCTGAATTTCTCGACCTTCGAAACGCCCGGTACCTCCAGTAATTTCTTTTCGAACAACCGCGCTTGCTCGCGAAGTTCACGGTAAGAAATATCCCCCGTGAGCCCCACCTCGATCACGGGAAAGATCGTGGTTTTCAAATCTTCGACGAGAGGGGATTCCGTCACTTCAGCAGGAAAATCAGTGACGCGGCCGACCGCTTCGCGGATCTCCCTTTTGACTTCATCTTGATCTTTTGAATCGGGATCGATGACGACATGCACAATGGATATATTTTCCATCGAATAGGAGGCCATCCTGTCTATTCCCTCGACTTCTTTCAATTCCTCCTCGATGTTGTTCGTGACGTTCAGCTCGACATCCTCGGGTGACGCACCGGGATATCTCGTCGTAATGAATGTTTCACCGAAATCCACTCTTGGAAACATGTCACGTTTGATACGTGTAAGGGCGCTGAGGCCCAGCAGTATCGTCATTAACGTAACGAGATGGGCCAGCAAGTGGCGCTCGGCAAAAAATTTGAAAAATGAATACATCTCTGCGTTTCCCTATATAGGAATCTGTATGAGCATTAATCGAAGTCCGTGGAGATCATTGATGACGAAGGTTTCCGGTAACAATTCTATTCGGCTTTGAGCCCGTATTCTACCAAATCGAAGTAGCCGGATATAACATCTTCTGGATTTAGATGATGCCAATCCCGGATCTCATTTCCTTTTCTCGAGGCAAGCTGCATGATCCCCGTGGTCTGTCCCCACAGAACGACAGCCGCTTTCGAGGGATCGATATCGTTTCTAATCGTCCCGTCGCTTATTCCCGCCTTCAGAGCTTCAGCAATGACTCCTATCGTTTCATCACTTTGACTGTTGCACGCCGCGACAAGAGAATCTCGACCGCTCGAATCAAAGGTTTGAGTTTGGTAATAGAGCACCGCATCGAAGTAATCGGGATGCTCCTTATGAAAATCGGCGTAAGCTCTACCAATGGCCCTTACCTTCTCGATACCGCTTTGCGCGCTGTCTACCGCCGCTTCAAACATCGACCGCAGGACTTTGACACCCTGCAGGATAACGGCCGCGTACAATTCCTCCTTATTCTTGAAATACAGATACAGGGTTCCCTTGCTCAGCTCGGCCGCCTCAGCCACATCGTCCATCGTGGCCTTCTTGAGGCCTTTTGCCAGGAAAACCCGCTCGGCCGTTTGGATGATGTCTCGCCGACGCTGCTCTTTTTCGCGCGCCTTTCTCTCTGGAATGCCCATGCTGACCCCCTTTGCCTGGCATAGTTGATCAATATTAAGTCCAAGATATTTAATGACTAATGGTCATTTTTTAAATAAAGTCTACCGAAGTCCGTCCTCAATGGCAAGCTCTTTCTGCGAGCTTTCAATCTACTTAAATTAAATAAGTTATCGCTAACCCGCCTGCGCGTGGGCTCTCTTGGGGGACGATAGCCGAGCCTAGGCGTTTAAGCGTGTTGCATCTTGGGGCTCACGCCTGGCTCCACAGAACTTTCGGCCGGTCGCTCTTCGTTTGACATGACTCGGGCCGGCAGCTTATCTTTGAATCGAAGCCAGGTTTATTCCCAGCCTTCGATTATCAACTCATTCGGGCACACTCTTGTCTACTCCCACCAGAACACTCATTACCCCGCAGGGCAGACAACCGATGCACGACGCTCAGTTGCTTTCGCAAGGATGCATTCATCCGTTGCGGTGACAGTCACCATGGGAATACGCAACCGGATCGGCCCAACGTTCTTCGCACCGGCGCAGACCGATTCAGTGCGGACACTCTAAAAGGGGGAAACGATGAACAAACGGAGGATATCTACTCTGTACAAAGTTCTTGCGGCCCTTGCCCTACTTGAGCTGCTTTCGCTTCAAGCAACCGGCTGCGATTCCGCGTATGAGGGTGTTCGTAAGCCGAATCAGCCGCCGGTTGTTTGGTTGACTTCCGGCCCCCCCGAGGGCTCGGTGTGGAGTTACAAGGTTCATTTCTTTTGGTACGGATACGATCCCGATGGAAATATCCGATACTTCGAGTTTGCGATTACGGACAACGAGGATGGCGCATTCGATCCCGCTGATACAACGGGCTCCGATAAGTGGCACCGGACGTACGTCTATGATTCGGTATTTACATTCACTGCGGACGAAATCGCTGACAGCTCGGAGATCGAATGGATCACGGAATTCACCCGATCGCACACATTCTTCGTTCGTGCGGTGGATGACAAGGGTCTGGCATCGGACATTCCGGCTTACAGATCGTTTACAGCGCGGACACTTTCACCTGTAGCTGATATCACCGACCCCCCGTATAATGGCTACAATCCGGCTTACCTCTTACCCATCGCCACATTCCGCTGGGAGGCCAAAGATTACATCGATGACCTCCATGCCACACAGGAACCCGAGTCGATTCGATGGATTATTGTGAATACCGAAGAGCACAACAGCAGCTTCAATGATGCTCTGGAATACATTCGCACTCATCCCAACGCGCCAGAGTGGTCGGCATGGCACTATTACAAGGCGCCGCAAGACAGAGGGAAGTTTTGGACATCACCCCCTCTCGATTATGGAACCTACATGTTCGCCGTGCAGGCAAAGGATGAAGCCGGTGCGGTCACGCCCGTGTTCGATGAGCGGCACAACGCGAGGAGGGTGGTCATCAGCTGCCGGCCGACAGGGCCGATGCTCACTGTGAGAAACCCGTACATCGGAACGCTCAGATCCGCTTGGATCACCGAAGCCTATTCGATCGTGGACGTGTTTGCCGGCATACCGCTTGCCTTCGAGTGGACGGCCACCGCAGAATCTTATGGCGGAAAAGTATTGGATTATCGATACGGATGGGACATCACCGATTTTAATGACGACGACCAGTGGGATATTGATTGGACGCCGTTTCCTTGCCGCAGTTGCCGCGTGCTTTCTCCATCTTGGACATTCTATTTCGGCACACACACGTTCCATGTCGAGGCCATCGACAACGCTGGATTTAAGTCCAGAATCAACATCAAGATCAACTTCTTCCCCGTCACGATGGAAAGGGATCTTCTCGTCGTGGACGACTATGAGGAGGAACCGGCGGTGTGTGGCCTGGTGAGAAGCAATGGAGCAATGCCCTGTGACGACGAACACGATGCCTTCTGGGTGGGCTTGATGCAAAACATCGAGGGCTTTAATCCACTGATCGATCTGATCGAAGTGAGCACCAATAATCCGCTCCCCCTTACGACTCTTGCGCAGTACAAAAGCGTCGTTTGGGATGCATATGGAGGTTATGCGAAGCTCACGTCGAAACTACCGTTTCTTTATGACGTCATCAAATTTCGTTATGAAGATCCCAAGGCCCCCATCATTGGCAAGATAGAAGCGAATATGCTCGCCTTGTATCTCGCAGTCGGCGGACACGTAATGATCTGCGGCGAACAGCCGATGACAATGGTCATCAACCGTCAACTCGTCCCCAATCCGAAGTTCCCTTTCATCTTCAAGTACGAACTCTCGGGAGATAAGGATGGTGATTACTCGGATCAGATCGATGATCCCATTGGGGACGAATCCTTCGCTTACAAGGAAATGTGCCTCGACGTGCTGGACATTGCCTATACCGATCCCCTCTCGTTGAGAAAACCTGGATCGGGCGAGAACGGATGCGGCGTGACGCACATCCGCGGCGTCCGGCCAAAGGAAGATGGGCTTCGCGAGGCTTTACCATTGGATCCGAATTTCCCCCACATTGCATTGCGTCCCGAGGTATCGGAACCCGGTAAATTCTTTGCGCCGGATGCAAGGGGTTTGAATAACGAACTGTACGACCCGCCGTATTTCACGTGCGGGCGCATGGATCTCGGTCCGCGCATGTGCTTCGAACCGATATACGGGCACGGCTGTCTCGATCCTGCTTCACCCATCTACGCCGCACCCATTGCAGCTTGGACAACGATGTTCCAGGACGTTGTCCCCGAGATCGCCGGTGGCATAGCGGCTCGAAGCGCCGTCTGGGGATTCGAGCCGTTCTACTTCGACACGACGGCCGTCAGGCACGCGCTGGAAGTGATTCTTTTCGATGAATGGAAGCTTCCGAGGAAGTAGCGAATTACCGAATCGGCAGCTTGATGGTGAACGTCGTCCCTTTTCCGATCTCACTGGACGCTCGAATGGAACCGCCGTGATCCTGGACGATGCGGTAGCTTATCGAGAGCCCCAGTCCGGTGCCGACGCCGACGCCTTTGGTGGTAAACCCAGGATCGAAGATGCGATCGAGATCTTCCGCCGGAATTCCTCTGCCGGTGTCCGATAACGTTAACACGACCCAATCGCCCTCTCTCTTTGTGGTGATGGTGATCGTCCCTTCTGCCCCGATTGCTTGGGATGCGTTCATCAGGACGTTCATGAACACCTGATTCAGCTGGTGGGGGAAGCACTCGATTTGTGGAAGATTCCCGTAATGCTTTGCGACTTTCACGCGCTGTTTGAGTTCGTGCTGAAGCAGCGTTAGCGTACTATTGATTCCTTCATGAAGGTCCGCACGCTTCCGCTCCGCTTCATCCAGACGCGCAAAATTGCGAAGAGATTTTACAATTTCCACGATTCGCCCGGTTGCGACGCGAGTGGTTGCGGTGGATTCGGTCAAAACGTCCATGGCTTGCTGAATCTTCGGATTTCTTGCAAATGACTCCGACAAATTTCCCGGATTTATCGACGCTCTCAGCATGCTCAACGCCCGACTGGATACATCGGCATTCGCGCGGATAGATCCCAGTGGGCTGTTGATTTCGTGTGCAACGCCCGCGACGAGATTTCCAAGCGCCGCCATCTTTTCGGACTGCACCAATTGCTCTTGCGCATCACGGAGCTCACGATTGGTCGCTTCGAGCTCGGCGGCGTAAATCCGGATTCTGTGCTCTGCGTAAACGAGATCGGTCACATCCACCATCCAAATGAAGATCTGCCGCGATTCCTTGAGAGGCTTGTACGTTACGGCGAACGTGCGATCGAACAGCTCGACGCGTTCGTAGGGAATTGTCTGGTCCCGATCGATCAAACCCTGAATTTTTAAAACGAAATCATCGGGCATTAGGTCCGTGATACTCTTATCCGGTGATCCGTGCCATCTGGGAATGTCTTTTGCCGCCGGATTCATATAAAGAACATTGCCTTCGTAATCGAACCGGAGCACCGGAAACGGATTGGTTTCCGGAAATCGGGCGAGCTGCTCGATTTCCGCTTCCAACTTTACATGTTCCGTAATGTCACGAATCGCACCCATTGTTAAGTCGGGATCTTCAATGCGGTGAACGGTAAGGTCGCATATCACCGGCTCTTCGGTGTGCCTGTGTTTTAGCTTGAGACGATAGTGATTGGGTGCGGGGTCTCCTTTGATCCTTGCCAGGTGGTAACCAACGACTCTTTCCAGATCATCCGGATGGATCACCTCAGTAAAGCGCATTCTCAGAAGCTCCTCTTCCGTATAACCCAATATACCCGTGATCTCAGGATTCACCAATCTGAACAGCTTGGTGTTGTTGTCGAATGCGAATATCCCATCTGAGGAATTTTCGAAAAGCGATCTGTATTTCTGTTCGGATTCGAGCGCTTGCTTGCGGAGATACTCCGCATTTTTTCGGGCTCCGAACTGCTTGTAGCGATTCGAGTAGATGAGTGCGCTGATGAGCATGGCGAAGAACGTCACCATGAGAAGATAAACCATATACTGAGGTGGAGGTGGTGGTAGATGATCCCCGTAAAGCTGCGGGAAAAAAGTGATACTAAGATAATAGGTTATCGTCAATACAATACCGAGCCCAAACATTTGAATCGGGCGATATGGCATCGTCCCCACCGCAATCATCATCAGCATGGTGACTGTGAGAATGTAGTCTTCCGCTTCCATCTGGAAGTCGGACGTAGTACCCCCCGTTATCATGGCAAACAACATCACGACCATAACCAACGCGACGATCAGACGTCCCATTCTTTGCCCGATATGCGTAAACGAGATACCGATGCAAAACAAGCCGAGCACAACGATGACGAGATCGTCCCACACCACCCAAACCGGCATTCCGCGGGTTGGCTCAACGGGAAAGAAACTGAATTGATGCTTGAGAATCAGATTGGTGACGGCGATGGAAAACGTCGGACCGAATACGGCCAATACTCCGGCAAGCCGCATTCCCACTTTGTTGAGATAGATGATCTCATCCCTGAAAGCCTGTTCCTTTTCACACATTTTCCTGGGGTGTGAAAAATTGCTCTGCCACATATCGTCTAGATGCTTGATGATGTTCATGATGAAGAACCTAGATATTTCCGATTACTTCTTCCGCACACGCGCGCCGTCCGGCCGGTCCTCGATGACGTATCCCGCCCGCTCGATTTCCTCCCTCAACGCATCCGCGGTCGCGAAGTCCTTGGCTTTCCTTGCCTCCTGGCGTTTATCGACGAGCGCGGTTATCTCCGGCGGGATCGCTTCGAGTTTTCCAGGGAGTCCCATCTTAAAGAGCCCCAACACGGAGTCGAACTCCAGAATCGTCCCTTTTACCTCTTCGAGGGCTTCCCGGTCTTCCCCGATGGCCATGGCGTTCTCATCCAGCAGCTTGTTGTATGCCCTGACGAGCTCGAACACCGCGCCTATTGCTCCAGCACTGTTGAAATCGTCGTCCATTGCCGCGATAAAATTTTCTTTCGCCTTCGCTGCGGCTTCCTTCAATTGCTCGCCAGCAGGCGCAGAGACACCGCTTGCGCTGCCGATTTTTCCGAGGTTTTCTTCGATCGACATGCAGGCGAGCTGAAGCCTCTCGAAACCGCGCCTCGCTTCCTCGAGCCGATCGCGCGAGAACTCGCTTTGAGATCGGAAGTGGGTCGAGAGGAGGTAAAACCGGACGACGTCCCCATCGAACTCCCTCAGCACATCCTCCATCGCAAAGAAGTGCCCTGTGGACTTGGACATCTTCTCTCCCGAGAGGTTCAATAGCCCGTTGTGAAGCCAGAAATGTACGAAATCGCAGCCCGTCGCGCCCTCCGACTGGGCTAGCTCGTTTTCATGGTGAGGGAAAATGAGATCCTCCCCACCACCATGAAAATCCAGCGTATTCCCCAAGTACTTCATCGACATGGCGGAGCACTCGATGTGCCAGCCCGGCCTTCCCCTTCCCCATGGGCTGTCCCAACCTGGATCGGACGGATCGGCCCCCTTCCACAATGCGAAATCGAGGGGATCCTCTTTTTCCTCCCCGACTTCGATCCTGGCGCCGCTCTTCAAGTCGTCGATTTTCCTCTTGGAGAGTTTTCCATAGTTTGCGAAGGCCCGCACGCGGTAGTACACATCCCGGCCAGCCTGATAGGCGTATCCCTTTTCCTCAAGAACTCTGATGAGGTCGACGATCTCTTGAATATGCTCGGTGGCACGTGGAAAGATGGTGGCATCTTTGATGTTGAGCGCATTGGCACTTTCGAAGTACGCCTTGATATTTCGCTCGGCGATCTCAAGGTAATCGCAGCCCTCCTCTTTCGCCTTATCTATGATCTTATCGTCTATGTCGGTGAAATTCTGAATGTACGTGACGTCGTAGCCTTTGTATTCGAGATACCGCCGGATCATATCCCCAGCAACGAAGGCGAGCATGTGGCCCATATGCGGCTTATCCTGGACGGTCATGCCGCAAAAATAGATGCCCACTTTACCTTCTTCTATCGGCTCGAACTCTCGTTTCTCGCCCCGAAGTGTATCGTAAACGCGAAGCGCCATATTTACCCCTTTACGTTCAATCCGGCGCTGCCCCTAACGCGTTTCCAATGATAAGTGCAGGATTCGCTCGACAAGCTCAGAAAAATCGATGCCCGCAGCCTTGGCAGCTTTCGGTACCAGGCTGCTCGCCGTCATACCGGGCAGCGTGTTGATTTCAAGAAAATAATGCCTACAGTCTTTGGCAAGCCTAAAGTCAACCCTTGCATAAGCTCGGCATCCAAGGGCATGGTAAGCGCGGAGTGCGGAAGTCTGAATGGCTTCTGTGGTCTTTGCGTCGATCGGTGCCGGCACGAGATACTCATTCGCGCCGGGAGTGTATTTGTTCCGATAGTCGTAGAATCCTTCTTTCGTCCGAATCTCGAGAAGCGGGAGCGCTTCATTCCCCAGTATGCTGGCGGTGACCTCCGTCCCTTCGATGTACCGTTCGACGAGGAAGGCACGATCGAGGGGCGCCGCTTTCGAAAACGCCTCATGGAGCCCACCAGGTTCATCGACAATGGATACGCCGACACTCGACCCCTGCTGATTGGGCTTGATGACCACCGGAAAACCGACTTCGTCTTGAATCCTCTGCTCGATGTCAGCCATTTCCAGCTCGTCTTCTTTGATCACAAAACCTTCGGCCAGGGGAACGCCTCTCGAGGAGACGAGATGTTTCGAGAGACTCTTGTTCATTGCCAGGGCGCAAGCCAGCGCCCCGCTTCCCGTGTAAGAGATACCGAGGAAATCGAGACACGCCTGGAGCGTCCCATCCTCGCCGACACCTCCGTGAAGCGCATTGAAAACCACATCGAACTGTAGCTTTTCGAATCCGCAGAGGTACTCGAGAAAAGCCGCACGCGAAGCGAAGATGTTCTCTCCGATTATCGGTGGTTCAGCTGTGATTTGTGACGCCTCGAACATTTTTGCGGGATCTTCGGTCGGAGGAATCTCGGGCCGGCCCGGATCTGCGACGATTACCTTATATCCCTTTTTTTTGAGAGCTTCGTACATACTCTTGCCGCTCTCAATAGACACATCCCGCTCGGGTGAATCCCCACCGACGAGAAATAGAATTGTGTGTTTCTTCGTAGTCATAGCCAAGGCCTTCTCTTGTTTGGATGAATGCTTGCGCGCCCATCATTGTACAGCACGATGGAGCGAAAATGATGGCCGTCGGTGCCTCGATCGCCGCGAGGCGATTTCCGCAGCGCGCTACAACTTTAGACGCGCGCGAGGACCATGAGCCGAGGGGCGATCGAGGCACTGCAACAAACTCATGTGCTCACAGCACGACGGAGCAATGCGACCGACTCTGCTTTTCCCTTGAATGCAGCAACCTTCGCGATGTCCGGCCCGTGGACCGATCCTGTGATGGCCGCGCGAACGGGAAAATAGAGATCCTTTCCACGTGTTGCCGTTTCCTTGCCCACGCGCTTCATTATGGACTTGAACGACTCCGGTGTCAGCGCTTCCTCCGCACCTTCGAGGGCTGATGCTACCGCTCGCACCACTTCCTGGGATTTTGCAGAGCTCAATACTGTTCTCGCCTCGTCGTCAATGGGAGGCGGTTTCAGAAACGCGCGCGATCGCTCTTCGAGTTCGGAGAACCGCTCTACTCTCTCCTGAAGAAGTGCGAAAATCTCCAGGCGCTTTGCTTCCGAGTAGGCTTCTTTGATTCCACTGGGGAAAAACGCGTCGGCTGCCGGGAAGAGCTCACCCGGAGCCTGCCTCCGGATGTGCATCCCATTCATCCAGAGGAGTTTTTGTTTATCGAACACCGCGGCGCTCTTGCCCACACGCTCGAGAGCAAAATCGTCGATTAGCTCACTGACGGTGAGCACCTCTCGCTCTTCTGAGTGTGACCAGCCCAGCAGGACGAGATAATTGACCACCGCGGAGGAAAGATAGCCGGAATCTCGAAGCTCGTCCACCGAACTCGCCCCGTGCCGCTTGCTGAGCTTCGAGCGGTCCTCACCAAGGATTAACGGTAAATGCCCAAAATGCGGTGGCTCCACGCCCAGCGCTCCGTATATCAGAACCTGCCGGAGAGTGTTTGGAAGATGCTCCTCTCCGCGGAGGACGTGGGTTATCCCCATTTCGTGATCATCTACTGCCGCCGCGAAATTATACGTGGGCAGTCCGTTCGACCGGAGCAGCACAAAATCTCCCACCATTGAAGTGGACAATTCCACGTTCCCACGAATGAGATCCGGAATCCGCACGACACCGAACTCCACTTTGAATCGAATAACTTCGGGGCTCTGCGCTTCCCTCCTGGCCGCCACCTCGCCGGCCGTGAGGTTCCGGCACGTCCCGTCGTAATGCGGCGATTCCCCTTTTTCCAGCGCCGCTTTGCGTTTCTTTTCCAGTTCCTCGTCGCTGCAAAAACATGGGTACGCAGCGCCCTTCCCCAAGAGCTCTTCCGCCGCTTTTTCGTACAAGCTCAATCGCTCCGACTGCCGGTAGGGATCGTGCGGACCCCCCTTCCCGGGACCCTCATCCCAGTCGAGACCCAGCCAGCGGAGGTCATCGAGGAGCGCACGCTCGCTCTCGCTCGTGCTCCTCTCAATATCAGTATCTTCGATCCGAAGGACTAACGTGCCGTTGGATTTTTTTGCAAACAGCCAGTTGAATATCGCCGTCCTTACCCCGCCAACGTGAAGACGCCCCGTCGGGCTGGGGGCGAAGCGAACACGAACTGCTCGATTGCTACCTGTGTCGCTCATTCCAGGAGCCTTTCTGAGAGTAGCGCCGATCATCGAGAAACGGCATTACCGCCTCACCGTGGCGATCGCTTCACAAGCGATCACCTCACCCCTGCCAACGGCGCCATGCCCTTCCCATGTGGTTGCTTTCACGCATACCTCATCGGGCCTCAGCCCCAAGTGAGAGGCGACGGTGCGGGCCATGTCTTTTTTCTTGGGACCAAGGCGAACTGCATCGGACATCACCGTGCAGTCGACATTTACGATGCGGTAACCCTTCTCCGCCACCATGTCTCTCACGCGCTCGAGCAGCTTGCTACCCGGGCAACCTTCGAACTCCGGGTCCGTATCGGGAAAATAATCTCCGATATCCCCCAGAGCCGCGGCGCCCAAGAGCGCATCGCAAATCGCATGGCAGACCACATCCGCATCCGAATGTCCTTTGAGTCCTTTCTCTGCATCCGGGAAGTGAAGACAGCCGAGATGGAGTTCGGCGCCTTCTACAAGTGGGTGAACATCCCAGCCGATGCCAGTTCGAACCACGTTTTATCTCCTGTTAATTGGTTGCGCGAACTTATATGCTGGAAGAAAGTATTGCTTCGGCGACCTTCATATCTTCTGGATACGTGATCTTGATATTCCTTGCTTCGCCCGGAATCGTTCCGACTAGCTCCCCCATTGCGAGAACGAGAGAACCGTCATCGCTGGATAGAAGCCCTTGCGATACGGCTCTCTTGTGCGCGCGAAGCAGAAGCTCGGCCCGAAATCCTTGTGGGGTTTGCACCGCTGCAATCCGGTTGCGATCGAGTATCGCATCCACTGCGTTATCAACTTCTCTTACGAGGGTATCCACCGCCGGCATCACCGGAACCACTGCATTACAGCTCTCCAGGGCTTTGCACACCCTTTCGATGAGGTCGCGGGAAACGCAGGGTCTGGCCGCATCGTGTACGAGGACGTACTCCACCGTGTCGGCGAGTTCTTCCAATCCCAGTCGCACCGATTCCTGGCGGGTTTTACCGCCTGGAACGATGTTTCGGACCTTCTTCAGCCCGTGGTCTTCAACCAGCCCGGCCGCCGCTTGTTCCAATCCAGGTGCTATCACGATGCTCACGCTTTCCACCTTTTCGATATCCGAAAAGATCCTCACCGCCCATCCGAGGGTCGGGCAACCGTTCAGCTTGCGGAACTGCTTCGGCTCCCCCGGGCCGAAGCGCCCCCCCGTCCCTGCAGCCATGATCAGTGCAGCCGTACGATTCATCTTGCTTTTTCTCCGGGAGCGGGTTGTTACAGGCCAACGGAAACACCCGCTCAGAAAAGAGAGAACGAGAGATACCTTCCGGGGTGCTTCTTGATATCAATGATGAGAGTGTCCAGGTCGGCGACGGTTCTGTTGAGCTTATCCAGGAAATTTTCTTCGAATAGAATTCTCCCAAGCGCTCCATCTCCGGTGCGGAGTTGTTCCCCGATGTCCTTGAGTGCATCGGATGCTTCGGTGAGGTTCTTGACGGCAACTTCGAAGCGCTGCCCTGCCCTTCCAACCGATGCCAGGGACGAATCCAGCGCCGCATAGCGCCTCGTAAGAAGGCTGTCGAGCTTGGAGGAGACACGTTCGAATTTCTGGATTGCTACGAGAAGAGGCTTGTCTTCTTCCGTCAGATTGCGGAGATTCCTGCTTAATTCCTGCAGGTTTTCCATGCTTGTCTGGAGCTTTTCACCGCCCGTAACGGTGAGTAGGACCGACCGCAGCTCCCGGGTGGTTTCAGTCAGTTCTTCGAGGACCTTCCCCGCTCCTCCCAAAACCTCACTCATCCCCGCATGCATTTTTCCAATCAGCGTATCTCCCGGCTGGATGAACACACTCGCCGATCCGCTCTTTATCGCCACGAAGCGTTCTCCCATGATGCCCAAGCTTCTCAACGTAATGCGAGAGTCTACGGGAATTTTCACTCCTTCCAGAACGCCCATTTCCACGAGTACGTCACGTTCCCGCAGAAGGATATCGCCAACGCGGCCCCTTTCGACGCCGTTCACATTGATGGGGTCGTCCGGCGTAAGCCCGCCGACCTCGGGAAACTGCACGAAGAAATCGTACCGTCTCTCGACGAGCTTGAATTTTTGAAACCACATGATCCCAACGATGAGGATCGTGCTGGCGACGACGACGGTAATACCTACTCGGACTTCCAGTGCTTTCGGTGTCAAAAGGCCCTCCTGCACAAACTCCCTCGTTCAGAAACGGCCAAACGCCGATTATACCCCGGCGGATATCGGCCCATCGGCGCTCCCCTCGATGAATTGCCGTAAGAATTCGTTATCGCTCATCCGCACTTCATCGGGCGTCCCCATAGTGATGATCTTTCCTCCGTGCAGCATCGCGATCGAATCCGCCACTTTATAGGCACTCTGGATATCGTGCGTGACAATGACGCTCGTAATGTGCAATTCGGACTTCAACTTCAAAATCAAGTTGTTGATCACGTCGGCCATAATAGGGTCGAGACCAGTGGTGGGTTCATCATATAGGACGCAGGCGGGATTCATCACGATTGCCCTCGCAATGCTTACCCGTTTTTTCATCCCTCCGCTGAGTTCCGCCGGCATTTTGTCCGTTATCTCATCCATCCCAACCATTTGGAGCTTTTCCCGAGCGATCTCTATGATTTCCTCATTGCTTTTCTGTGTATGTTCTTTTAATGCAAGACTGACATTTTCGCCGACGGTCAACGAATCAAACAGTGCTGAACTTTGAAAAACCATACCAAAGCGCATTCTCACTCGAAAGAGATTTCTACGGCTCATCATAGTTATGTCTTCACCTTCGACAAGCACCCGTCCCCTATCCGGCTTCAACAGCCCGACGAGGTGTTTGAGCAGGACGCTCTTTCCGCACCCGCTCTGGCCGATGACAACCATCGCCTTTCCCTTTGCCACTTTGAGGTCGACACCCTCGAGCACCGGCTTATTCTGGAAGTGCTTCCATATGTTGTCGCATTCGATCATGTAACTGTTATCATTCATGTCCAACATCATTGCGAGCTTCTCTCCGCTTTACCTAATGCTCGCTTTTCGACGAATTTCCATGCGCCGGAGCGAGTGACGTGCCCAGGCATTTCAGGTCCCCCTGTAAAAAATGATCCGGAACAGCACGGTTGCTAGGAAGTAATTGGTGATCAATATTAGCAGGCAGCTGGATACGACCGCGTGCATGGTGGACTTGCCAACGCCTTCCGCTCCCCCGTACGTTCTAAATCCATTATAGCAGCCCATGAGCGCAATGATACCGCCGAATGCAACGGTTTTCAGAAGACCGCTGACGACGTCTTCGACATAGAAAAAGAGCCTCAATCCTTCATTGAACGTTGCAACATTCACATCAAGAGCAATGTTGGCCACGACCATCCCTCCTAAAATCGCGAGAAAGTCCGAGAAAATCGTCAGCACGGGGAGCATGATGATGGCGGCCGCCATCCTGGGAAGGACGAGATAGCGAACGGGGTCGATGGCGAGTATTTCCATTGCGTCGATTTGCTCGGTGACTTTCATCGTCCCAAGCTCCGCTGCAATCGACGCGCTGACGCGCCCTCCAACAACCAGAGCGGTCAGAACCGGCCCCAGCTCGAGAATCACTGACTTACCCACAACGGTGCCGAGAAACCGCATGGGCACATAGTCCTGGAACTGATATGCCGCCTGGACGGCCGCTACAGCGCCGACGAATACGGACGTTACGAGTACCAGAGGAATCGAGCCGATACCGATTTGCTCCATTTGGTAGAGCGTCGGCTTGATCGTTCGCGGAAATTCCCTGACGCTGCGGAACACCCTTCCAAGGAGCAAGAACGTCCCGCCGACGTCCTGAAGAAAATTGAGGAAGACGCTGCCGATGAGACGGAATGCGCTGCCCACAGAAACTCTGGCCTCTCTATTCGGAGACTGGTGCCAAGCGCTCGAAGCGCGTGAATTCTTTTATGAACGCAAGTTTGATGGTTCCCGTCGGTCCGTTCCGTTGTTTTCCAATAATCAGTTCGGCGATCCCTTTGCTGTCCGAATCCTCCCCTTCATACACCTCGGGGCGATAAAGAAAGAGAACCACATCTGCGTCCTGCTCGATCGCACCGCTCTCGCGGAGGTCGGAAAGCATCGGTCTCCTGTCCCCACCCCTCGCTTCCACTGCTCTGGAAAGCTGCGACAGCGCGACAACCGGTATATTGAGCTCCTTCGCCAACGCCTTGAGCCCGCGTGAGATGATCGAAATTTGTTGCTGCCGGTTCTCCGCTCTTTCCCGCACCGAGATGAGCTGCAGGTAGTCGATGATAATGAGCCCGACGTTCACCTCAGCCTTGAGTCTTCTGGCCTTTGCTCGGATCTCCATGGTAGAGATCCCTGCGCTGTCATCGATATATATCGGTGCCTCGCTCAGATAACCCGCCACGATCGCCAGCTCGGCATACTCGTTGCTCTTCAAATATCCCGTGCGGAGCCTGTGCGAATCCACCCGCGCCTCGCTGCACAAAAGCCGCATCACCAGTTGCTCACTGGCCATTTCAAGACTGAACACTCCAACCGGAACTTTCTCCCGGATGGCGAGGTGCTGGGCGACATTTAGAGCAAAGCTCGTCTTCCCCATAGAAGGCCGCCCTGCGACGATAACGAGATCGGCGTTTTGGAATCCGGATGTATAGGAATCGAGTTCATCATATGAAGACGAAAGCCCGGAAACATGCCTGCGGCTCTCATAAAGTTTTTCGATGTTCTCGAACTTTTGCTTTATGATTTTCCCTACTGGGGTGAATCCTTTCCGAACTCCCCTCTCCGACACCTCGAATATGCGCTTTTCCGCTTCATCGAGGATTTCTTCGGTTTCCCGCTCGTCGGCATAGCACTCAGTAGCTACCTCACCGGAGATCGAGATTAATCTCCTGAGTATATACTTATCGAGGACCAAACGTGTGTAGTACTCCATATTCGCCGATGTGTGAACGTCCTCCAGGATCGAGGAGAGATAGGAAGCGCCCCCCATGGCCTGATATCTGCCCATCCGTTTTAGTTCTTCGGACAACGTGATGATGTCGATCGCCTCACCCTTTTGAAAAAGGTTTTCCATCGCTTGGAAGATGTCCTGATGGGCTCTCTTATAAAAGGTGTCTCCGGAAAGGTATTCCATCGCGATGGACAAGGAGGCGTTGTCCAACAGAATTGCGCCAATGACAGCTTTCTCGGCTTCGAGGGACTGTGGCGGCAGCTTATCTGTGAAATCGCTCTGTGGAACGTCGGCCATTATTTGTCCCTTCTCTCTGACCAGGAAGCCAGACGAGAACCTCCCGTCGATTACGGCGATGCTTCGAGCATCGCTTTCAGTTTTTTGAAATCCTCCCAAGCTGGTCGTTTGAACTGCGGGTTGCGGAGCAGCGCAGCGGGATGGTACGTCACTAGCACACGAATCCCTTGATAATAGTACTCACCGGTGCGGAGCGTTCCGAGAGGCGCTTTGGTTTGCAGCAACCACTGCGCGGCGATTCTCCCAAGGGCGCATATCAGCTTGGGCTGGATCAGTTCGATCTGCGAGATGAGGTATTTCTCGCAGCACCGCACCTCGCTTTCCTGAGGATCCCTGTTATCGGGCGGGCGGCACTTCAGTATATTCGTGATGTAAACATTCTCGCGCTTCTGGTCGATGGCTTCGAGGATCTTTGTGAGCAGCTGCCCAGCCCTCCCCACGAACGGTTCTCCTTGCAGATCCTCATCGCGCCCCGGCGCTTCCCCAATGAACATCACCTTTGTGCCCGGATTACCCACGCCAAATACCACCTGAGTCCGTGTTTCGTGCAGCGGGCAATCCGTGCATGCACGAACTCCTTCCTCGAGCTCCGCAAGATCCTTTCGAATCGCTGTCACGGGCACAGGTTCTCCTCCTTCCGCACTCGTCGAGGACGGTTGTTCAAATGGGCCGCTTTCCTCGATGTCATCCAGGTACAAGGATCTTATACCTTTTCCCTCTAGGTGTTTTAAGTACGAAATCAAGTCGGGGAGGATTTCCTGTGGAAAACTGCTGGGTAGCTCTTTTTTCATCTGTCTTGGGAGGAAGGATAAGGCGCGCCTGGGCGATAATTATACGAGTATCTTTTGAAAAGCATCCGTGTCGTGCGCTGCGTGGAGGATCGCTTCGGCGATCTCTCTCTTCGACCGCACACCCGTCGAAATCACTTCACCGCTATGCCCGTAAATAGTTACTTCGTTTGTGTCGACTTCGAAACCGGCACCTTCTTCCAGAGGATTATTGACGACGAGCAGGTCACAGTTTTTCTTGCGCAGTTTCTCAATGGCATTTTTTTCGACGTCGTCCGTTTCGAGCGCAAAACCGATGACGAGGCGTTTTCCCTTCATTTTGCCGAGCGATGCGAGAATGTCCTCTGTCCTGGTGAGTTCGATGGTCCAGCCATCCCCCTTTTGCTTTTGGGAAAGGGGGGCCCTGGGACGGTAGTCCGAAACGGCCGCAGCCATGACCAGCACATCGGAGTCAACGAACAGCTCTTTGAGTGTATGGGACATTTCCTCTGCCGTTCTCACATTGACGATGTGCACCCCAACCGGAAGGGGGATGGAAGTACGCCCTGCGACGACCGTTACCTTCGCCCCGAGGTCTCTCGCCGCAGCGGCGATTGCGAATCCCATTTTCCCTGTGGAGCGGTTGGAGATACAGCGGACTGGATCCAAATCCTCCTCGGTACCGCCTGCACTCACGAGCACGCGCACACCGCTGTAGTCGGATGCGTAGATGTTCTTTAGAAACGCGAGAATGGACTCCGGCTCTGCCATCCTGCCTGCTCCTTCGTACCCGCAGGCAAGGTCACCGGGTTCGGGAGGGACCGTCCGGAATCCGCGGGCGACAAGAATCCTCAAGTTTTCCTGCGTAGCCGGGTTTTCCCACATAACGTCGTTCATCGCCGGAGCGAGTATAACAGTGCCCGCATAGGCGCATATCACGGCGCTCAGGAGATCATCGGCTTTTCCGGAGGCGAGCTTCGCGATCGTATTGGCCGTCGCCGGTGCAACGATCACCGCATCGGGCCACTTTGCGAGCTCGATGTGCTCGACCGGGGAGGCCACGTTCTTTTCGCCATCGCCTCCAAACATTTTAATGTGGACTTTGTTTTGAGAAAGCGTCTCAAACGTCAGGGGCGCCACGAACTCACAGGCCGCTTCCGTCATGACCACCCGTACTTCCGCCCCTTCGCCTTTCAGCAGTCGAAGCAGGTACACGGATTTATAAGCGGAAATCCCCCCTGTTACTCCGAGGAGAATCTTCTTATTTTCGATCGCCCGCTTCACCGGGAATGCATCCTGTTTCAACCTGTATCCATTCAAAAACTAAACCGGGCCGGGAGAACCACGGCCCGATGACACGTTACTCCTCTTCTTCGTCAAGCTGCAGTTCGACTTCCTCCTCCTCCACATACTCATATTTCACCTTGTTCTCGAGAAGGCGCCTGAGCGCGATCGATGTGGGTTTCTTATCGATCTCGCCTTGTGCCCCTCGAACGAGGAGGGCGTTGATTCGGCGGGCCTCTTTCGCCATGATGCGTACGGCTTCATACTTGTTTGCTACTACCTCAGTCAGTTTGTCGATGAGAACCACGTTTTTCACAAGAATGGCCTCGTGGGCCCTCCCCCCTTTCCGCTGTTGATCTAGATATAATATCACTTTCTCGAATACCTCCCCGATGAAAATGGGCCTGCTCCGTACACTGGAGCCTCAACCTCCGGATTCTCCCGTAAGGTTGCCTAAAAACCGCTCTCTTTTGCAGCGCTCGGCCTGCACAATCCCTGTCAGCCGGTCTACTGCTCTCTCAACCGTATCGTTTACAACGAGATAGTCGTATGCGCTCGACGCCTGGATCTCCTTCCGGGCATTTTCGAGCCGCTTTTGTATCTCGGATTCGGAGTCCTTTCCCCGCCCCCGAATGCGGGCTTCGAGATCTCCGATGGACGGTGGTAAGATAAATACCAACACGGCGTTGGGAAAGACCTTTTTGACGTTTATTCCCCCCTGCACATCGATGTTGAGAACGGGATCATACCCGCTCTCGAGCTGCTCTTCAACGAAGCGGCGGGGTGTGCCGTAGTAGTAACCGTGTACCTCGGCCCATTCGACGAGCTCCTCGGTCTTCATTGCGTTGAAAGCCGTTTTGTCCGTAAAAAAGTAATCTTCGCCTTCCACCTCGCCTCCCCTGGGGGCGCGGGTGGTCACAGAAATCGAGCGCCGGAGAAGCGAATCCTGATGCAGCAACTGATCGAGAAGAGTGTTCTTCCCTACTCCTGACGGGCCCGATATGACGATTGGAAATGGTTTCGAATTCCGCAAGAACCGCACCCCGCTATACCGCTTATACTGCTTCCCGGTACCGATGGTTTCATTTGCGGCGGCTCATTCGATATTCTGCACTTGCTCCCTCAGCTTCTCCGTCTCTTCTTTGAGATTTACAACGAGGGATACGATCCCGGCATCGGAGGCTTTCGAGCTGATTGTTGTTGCCTCCCGATGAATTTCTTGCAGGAGATAGGTAAGCCGTTTGGAGACCGCTCCGCCTTCATCGAGGCATTTCTTGAACTGTGCGGTGTGGCTCTTCAACCGGGTGATTTCCTCCGTGAAGTCGAGCTTGTCGGCCAGAATCGCGATCTCGGTCATCCACCGGTCATTATCCACCTCAGCGCCGCCCATGATTTTCGAAAGGCGTTCTCTGAATGTCTCGGTGCGCTGTTTTATCACCGCGGGTGCGAGCTTTTCGATTTTTCCGGTGATGGTTCGCATCTCACCCAGCCGCCCCCTGAGATCCGCCTCCAGCGCTTTGCCCTCTTCCAGGCGCATCTTCCTACAAGCGTCGATAGCCTGATCCAGCTCTTCCTTCACCACCAACCACAACTCTTCCGATCCACTCTCGTTCTCCTCTTTAACGAATACGTCGGGAAGCATCGCGAGAGTATGCATGTCCACATTTGGAGAAAGACCGTGCTTATCGGCAAAATCCCTGAGCAGTGCCAGGTATTCCTCCATCAGTTGCGTGTTCACCTTTACTTTGGAATCCGGTTCGGTCGTTTCGGCGCTGATATTGATAGTGACTCTTCCCCGTGAGAATTTCGAACGAATGGCTTCCTTGATTTCCTGTTCCCGGTTGGCCAGCCCCTTGGGTGTCTTGATCGAAATGTCAAGGAAGCGGTGGTTGACGGTTCGTATTTCGACTGATACTCTCGCCGTTTGGTTGGCCACTTCCGCCTGGCCATAACCGGTCATGCTGATCAACATTCCATGAACTCCTGTATTTGGGAGGGGGAAAAGTGCTGAAATTCGATTCTATAGAGGACGTGCTGGCATGTCAACGGGTAAAATATAAGCTTACAAGGAGTTATTCATAACATACCAAGCGCTGCCATGCCAAGGATCACCTACAATGAACCATTTCCTTCTCCATCTTCTCCTGCCGGCGCTCCAGAAAGATTTGATTGAAAAACGGATCGCCGGCATCGCGTGGCTCGAACCGATTTTCACGATCATGTTCACGACTCCCCGACAAAAACATTTCGTCGCGTTCCTCACCCACCCAGGACCATTTTGCTTCCTTGCTGAGGAAAATCCTATCGCAGATTGCAACGCAGACATTGTGCTCGAAGCAGCCACCGGCGCCAGAGTGACTGGCGTGTCGATCCCGGCGGCGGACAGAACCCTGCTCTTTGCGCTGTCTGCACGGAGAAGCAAGATCGCATTGTCCCTCTCGCTGTATGGCACAAGCGGCAGGGCAGTTATTTCTCGAGATGACCGCGTGATCTCAACTGTAGGGTCCATGGGAAGCCCGCTCACCTCGCAGGATGCAGCCCCGGGTATGCTCCTTCCCCTGGCCACTTCCGGGGCGCATGAGCTGGCCGCAGCCCTTGAGAGCGGCCAATCCCCGCGCGAGCGCTTTCCTGGTCTCGAGCCGGAACTCATCGACGCCTTCGCCTTGCCTTCCGGCGATTGCGACGTGCCGAATCTGCTCCGTTTTCGTGATGGAGTACTCCAGGGTAAGCAGCCTTTCTCTCTCGCAGCCCGCAGGTCCATGGCCAGCGCTTTCCCGATCCCACCTTCACGAGCTGTCGGAAGAGAAGGGATGACCGTCATGGGGCCGTTCGAAATCGGCGAGGAGGCCTGCCGCCACCTTGGGGAGCGCCTGCTTCCAGCGGCATTCAACATCATTGTCTCCAGACGCACAAAACCGATTCGCAAGCGGCTTGCTTCGAGGAAAGCGCTTTGCTCGAAACTTCAGAACGAACTCGAGATCGCCAAAAATCACTCCAAGCTCCGCAGGGAAACCGAGGCGCTAGCAGCTTACCAATCACGCATCTCCCCGAGAGCATCACATGTGGAACTGCCGAACCCGTATGAACCCACGGCATCGTTATCGATCGCATTGAATCCATCGATCCCGCTCCAGGATCAAATTCGGAAGCGTTTCAAAAAAGCGGCGAAGCTCGAAAGGAGCGTAAAGAGAATCCGCCGGCGGCTACGTGAGATCGAGGGTGAAATCCAAACATTGCAAACAGCGCTCGAGGCCGATAAAGCCTCTCATTCGTTGTCAGAGACGCTCGGTAACATTGACCGTGTCGTCTCGGACTTGGGATTTGCTCCCCACCGCGGCAGGACAATCGGAAGGAAAAAAAAGGAAAAGCAGTATCGCCGGTTCGACCTCGATCCAGTATGGTTTGTGCTCGTTGGGAGAAACAACCAGGAGAACGACGAGATCACTTTCCGCATCGCAGGGCCGAACGACCTTTGGCTCCACGCCCAGAACGTCCCCGGCTCACACGTGGTCCTCAAATCGAGAGGCACAGAGGGGAATCCCCCAGCGAGAGTTCTCGAGGCGGCAGCCGGGATCGCCGCATTCTACTCGAGATCCCGCTACTCTTCGCTCGTGCCAGTCGTCTATACGCGCCGCAAATATGTCCGCAAGCCCAAAAAAGCTTCCCCCGGCAAGGTCATCTGCGAGCGAGAAAAAACAATTTTCGCCGAACCTATCTTACCAACCGAAGAAAACCCGAGAGATTCTTAGATAATCGGTCCGAAAAAAAACGGAGGAAGCACGCAAGACGTGCTTCCTCTCAATCCAAGAGGATAATACGCAAGCGGAATCACGCTAAGGGCAAGGGCTATGATTCACCGGCTTGACGAGCCACTCAGGGGGAAGGCGACAGGCTAGCGCCTGTCCTCGGTAGAATCTTGGCATAGCTGCCCGTATCACCCTCCATGGAACCGCATCTTCCCTCTTCCCGAAGTTCCTCGGTTTCGAGGACTACAGCTGACTCATGCGGCAAAGTCAGCATGCTAGAGGCAGATAGGATCACTGCAATAATTATTCCAGGTGAGGGCACAACATTGCATGCAGCGGCACAATAACTTGTTGAAGATAAAGAGATTGGGAGGGGAGGTAATCTTCCCCTAAAACTGTGCTTCTTACTCTTGAGAGATTCGTAAAAATATTTTACGACAGTAAGATTATTTTACTTTTCGGTGTACCCTGATTCCGTATCGAGAATGACGGTCCAGGGATCATCTGGTGGCTCTCCTGAATAGAGCTCTGAATTCCAGTTCACCCAAAGGATCTGGAGTTCGCTTCCCCCCGCGTTAGGGATGACATCTCTAAATTCGCCTCGTGCAAGCCGGACTTTGACCGTGATGCGGATCTTGTTGATATCCGTGGCCATAAATGTCACTTGGAGAGACGTGCTCGTGGTGAAGATGAAGTTCTGTCCGGCATACGACACGTGTGTGGTCCCAGGCAGAATGAATTTCTCCATCTTCTGCGGAAGCTGGCCAAAAAGTGCCGCTGCGGGGATCAAAATGGCGAGAACCAGCAGGCATACGAACGAGAATTTCAACACCATTCTCATCGCTTTTTCCTCCCCCCCAGAGTGCAGGATGACAAAAGCGGCTCGGTTTAGATATATCCGATCCCCATTATCTCAAATGAAGGTAGTGATGTCGCACAAAGATGAGAACCTCGCCCCAAGACCGGGAATCGAAATAGCAAATTATATATTATTATAGCACATTTCTCCTTACGACGAAAGACCTAATCGTTATTTTTTCATAGCTTACGGGGTCCCGCTCTTCCGGGGTCCCCGCAATTCCTGAATCGCCAGCTGGAAAAACCAGGACCTTTTTCCCGCATGTTCGCCACACGCAAGGTGACTTTCTCGGCATCCATGAGTTCCAAGAGCGGGATTGCGTGTTTTCTCGTCAGGTCGCAGGCCTTTTTGAAATCCGCCACCGAGATTTGATGGTGCTTCTCGAAGAGTGTCTCGAGCTTCGACAAACAAGTCAAGAGCGCTTCCCTGTGAATAAATCCATCTGCGCCGACTGCAACGACGCGTCCTTCGTCTCTCAAATATTGGATGGCATCGACAAGCGGGCTTTCTCCAGTCCACTTTTCCTCGATTTCCTTCCGCGTCAAAAACAGAAGGCCTGCCGATCTGAGGATCTGTTCCAAGCGTTCCATTTCACGTTGGAGTTTTTCGGGCAAGGAAAAGATCTCGCTCTGAGATCTCACCCTGTTCCGTTTCACGTAGACCGGTTGGTATTTGCCGAGTTCTTCGAGCGCACGGTTGAAAACCAGCATTGGATGGGGGAAACGGGTTTTCTGACGGAGCTCCTCTTTGTCGATGCCGTAACGGAGTGGGTAGGCCTCGCAGTAGCTTCTAGCGAGGGCAGAGACTTTTTCGGCGAGCGCGTCAAGTGCGTTACGGTGAAAAGCAATGCCTTCGATGACGATGACGTCCCCTTTCTCGACGAGCGGCCGCAGTGCGCTTGCATCAAGGTCTTTTTCGCGCGCGCCCTTGAGCTCCGCGATGCGAATGGCCTTTAGCAATGTCTCTTCCGGCGCTCCTCGCATCAACAACTGGAGGTCCTCGAGAACAGACGGATCATGCCGTTTGTGTCTCACCGCATGAGGAGCCAGCACCTTCCCGCCGCCCATTACACGTACTGGAGAATACTTTCTGATGACAAAGGAATCGCCGTCACCGGGCACAATGGAAGATTCCAACCGGAACTGCGCAAAAGCGCTTTCCCCGGACCGGAGAACATTCCGATCGAGCAGAACGGCTCGGCCCAATACTTCCTTCGCTCCATGGTGAAACCGGATCCGTTCCCTGTTCTTGAGCTCGAAGTTTGCGTACGTTCCCAAACGAATATGCGCATCTATCATCTCACTTGGACGGAATTGAGCGGGGCTTACCAGCATATCTCCCCGCGACATTTCGTTCAGTTTGATCCCCTGGAGCGCGATCGCCAACCGCTCTCCAGCCACACCTTTTTCTATCTTGGTATTAAAACTCTGAAGCTCCCTCACACGGACTTTTTTCCCGGAGGGAAGCAATTCGAGCGTGTCTCCCACTTTTACCATGCCGGAATAACAGCTGCCCGTGATGACGACCCCAATACCCTTTCGATGGAATATCCGGTCCACCGGCAAGCGGAAAGGACCGTTGGTATCGCGACTCTCGAAATCAGCGGTGAGCGTCTTGAGTTCTCTTTTTAGGGATTCTATTCCCTCACCTGTCCTGGCAGAAGTCTCGACAATAGGGGCGCTTTCGAGAAAAGTTCCCTCCACGAGTTCTTCGATCTCATCCTTCAGAATCAGCTTCATATCTTCGCTGGCGAGATCACATTTCGATATGACCACAATGCCGACGGGGATCGACAGTGATGAAAGCACTTCGAGATGCTCCTTTGTCTGGGGCATCACGCCTTCGTCTGCCGCAACGAGCAGAAGCGCCATGTCGATGCCCACCGATCCCGCCACCATCTTCTTCACGAACCGTTCGTGGCCAGGTGCATCGATGATTCCGATGAATGTATCTTCACCCAGCGCCAGTGGGGCGAAACCTAACTCGATCGAGATGCCCCGCTCTTTTTCTTCCTTGAGCCGGTCGGTATCCCTGCCCGTCAGCGCCTTGACGAGTTCAGTTTTTCCATGATCGACGTGGCCAGCGGTTCCTAGAATATAATGTCTCATAGTTCGCATCCAGCTTCGGATTGCTCTCAGGCTCCCGATCGAGCACCCTTCACTTCACCATTTCCGAGCGATATTCCAAGCGGCACGGTCCGATGACAGCACCCAGGCGGTGCTAATCCGAAACGCGCTGTATCTCAGCACCCAGCCCACGCAGCTTTTCCACTATTCGATCGTATCCTCTGTCGATGTGATAGACGCGAAGGACTTCGGTGGTTCCTTCCGCGACGAGCCCCGCGAGAATCAACGCAGAACTCGCCCGGATGTCCGTCGCCATCACGGGCGCTCCCTGGAAGGACGGCACGCCGTTGATAACGGCGAGGTTGCCGTCGAGACGGATGTCCGCCCCGAATCGCCGGAGCTCCGGAACGTGGGTGAACCGATCCGGATAGATCGTATCTTTTATCGTACTGAATCCTTTCGCGCGGCAGAGGACGGCCATAATTTGCGCCTGCATATCCGTTGGAAATCCCGGATATTCCCTCGTAACGATGTGCCCGGGCTCGGCCCGCTTCGGCCCCTCGACCAAAACGCTTTCGTTTTCTATTTTGATCTCTGCCCCGCTGGCTTTCAGCGCATTGAAAACGGCTTCCATGTGCGACGGGTCACACCGGTGCAAGCGAACGGAGCCGCCGGTGATGACCGCCGCGGCGGCATACGTCCCCGCCTCGATTCTGTCAGGAATCACTCGGTGGCGGAAAGGATTTAGACTCTGGGTGCCCTCAATGGTTAGCGTCGAGGTGCCAATGCCATCGATAGCGACGCCTCCAGAAACCAGAGCCTTGGCGAGCTCGGATACCTCCGGTTCCAGCGCTGCATTGCGGATGACCGTCGTTCCCCTGGCAAGGGACGCAGCCATCATTGCGTTGGCCGTGGCGCCTACGCTCGATACGGGAAAAGCGATCTCGGTCCCTTTTAGCCGTTTTGAACTGGCATAAATGTAACCGTGATCGAGCTTGACTCGCGCTCCCAACCGCTCGATCGCCATCAGGTGCAGGTCGATCGGTCTCGGACCCCAGGCACAACCCCCGGGCAGGCTTACCCTCGCCTTACCATGCGTGGCGAGAAGCGAGCCCAGCACATAGATGGAAGCACGCATGGTACGAACCAGATCGTAAGGCGCTTCGATCCCGTTTGCGCTCTTGGTATTGATCGAGAGCACGCTGCCATCGAGACTCGCTTCTGCGCCGAGGATCCGGAGCAATTTGATCATCGTCCGGACATCTCTCAAATCCGGAACGTTTTCTATGGCACTCTCGCCGCGGGCAAGGAGCGAGGCCGCCATAAGAGGAAGAACTGCGTTCTTGGCGCCGCTGATTTCTACATCGCCCTGCAGCCTGCGCGGTCCCTGGATTATGAACTTGTCCATCGTTCGACTCTCCTGGCGGTAGTCCCGAGGCTCACATTCGCATCATTAGAGGGCAACGATTCCCTTCTTCTCCAGCAGTCATTGTATTGAAATCCTTTCGTGCGTTCGAGAGGAATCCGCAGAAGGGTTGAGGAAGAATCAATGCGGACGTTGTCCGATGACGACCCGGTCCCTCCCACCGTAGTCCCAGTGCGACTCAATCTCGACAAAACCCGCTCCCTCGAGAAGCGTTTCGACCGTTTCGCGTTGCGGCGGGCCGATTTCGAATGCCGCATAGCCACCGGGGCCGATCCTGCCCGGGAGCAGCGGGATAATCATCCGGTATAAATCCGTGCCGTCGGCTCCACCATCCAGAGCCCCCACCGGCTCATGGTTCCGAATCTCGGGGGCGAGCTGGGAAATGTCACCTGTTGGTACATAAGGAGGATTGCAAACGACCACATGAAATGCTTCGCTCCCGGAGCCGAGAAACTCCCGAGCGTCCGCGCGAAGGATTCGGACGCAATGCGAAACGTTGTTCAACGAAGCGTTTTCGATGGCAAGCTGGACGGCTGCTTCACTGGAATCGACGCCGATTACTTCCGTGTCTCTGAGCCTCGCAGCGAGCGATACAGCTATCGCTCCTGTACCGCAGCATAGGTCCAGAATCCGAAGGTGCGCTGCATGGCCGATGATTTTCTTTTCGATCTTCTCCACCAGGACCTCGGTGTCGGGACGTGGAATGAAAACGCCCGCTCGGACTTTGAATGGAAGCGCCATGAAAGCGGTATCTCCGGTGATGTACTGCAGAGGTTCCCGGCTTGCTCTTCGTTTGAGATAGTTCTGATAGCGCTCAACTTCTCCGACGTCGGGTATCCGCTGCGAATCGACGTAGAGCTCGAGTGTGCTGCAACCGAGCGCGGAGGCCAGCATCCACTCGGCGTTTTTCCGCGCATTGGGCACACCGTTCTTTTCCAAGTGCGCCCACCCCTCTCGTATGAGTTCGCGAATATTCAACCGCGTGGGCAGCATTGCATGGATTGAGCAAATGTTATTGGACCTTCGAAATAGTATCCGCCTCGGCAAGGGCATCGATCAGCGGATCCAGTTCCCCGCTGAGGATTTCATTCAAGCGGTGCAGGGTGAGGGTTATACGATGATCCGTTATGCGCTGCTGAGGGAAATTGTACGTTCGGATTTTCGCACTCCGGTCTCCAGATCCTATTTGGGTTTTGCGCTCCTTCGCGACTTTCTCCTCCTGCTCTCTTCTCGCTTTGTCGAGAAGCCGCGCCCTCAGGACCCTCATCGCTTTTTCCCTGTTTTTGTGTTGGGACTTTTCATCCTGGCACGTGACCACAAGACCGCTTGGAACATGCGTGATCCGCACAGCGCTGTCCGTTGTATTCACGCTCTGTCCCCCCGGACCGCTCGATCGGAAAACATCCAGGCGAATGTCTTTGGGATCGATCTGGACGTCCACCTCCTCCGCCTCCGGAAGCACGGCCACCGACACGGCGGATGTGTGGATCCTCCCGCTGGATTCGGTGACAGGTACCCTCTGCACCCTGTGAACGCCGCTTTCATACTTCAGCTTCCCGTAGGCATTGGAGCCACGGACCAGAAAAATTACCTCTTTGACCCCGCCGAGCCCCGTCTGATTGGTGCTGAGAAGTTCCACTTTCCATCCCTTCGCTTCCGCGTATCGCGTATACATGCGGAGCAGATCGGAAGCGAAAAGAGTGGCTTCCTCTCCTCCAGTTCCAGCGCGGATCTCGATAATGGTGTTCTTCGAATCGTTCGGGTCCTTGGGGACCAGGAGACTCTGGATGGTTTCTTCGAGCTTTTCCCTTTCGACCTCCAGCTCCTCGATCTCGCTCCTGGCCATATCGACGAGTTCGTCGTCCCCTCCCGAAGCCACAATCGCCTTGTCATCCTCCAAGGCCCCTTCGACGTCCTCGAGCTTCCGAATCGCCGAAGCCGCTTCCTCTAACTCGGCCCTTGCCTTGGCGATCTCTTTATAGCGATTGGGATCTCCCAGAACGTCCTCATCGGTCAGTTTCTTCGTAAGGTCGTCAAATTTCAACAATATCAGCTTATATTTTGCTTCCATATCGAGTGGCACCTCTCAGCGCTTTTGAGGGAAAATGATTAAGTAGAGGGAAGCTCGAGCTTGACGGATTTGTAATCAAGGCATGCATCCAAAGCGGCAATCGCAACTTCCAGCATGTCTTCGGAAGGCTCTTGTGTGGTGATTTTTTGAAGTGCAAGCCCGGGCCAAACAGCGGGTTTTACTATTCTACTGAAGCTCTCCTTGGATGACAGCTTGACGAACTCGAAGGAGATACCGCCGATCAAAGGGATCATGGCGAAACGCAGGAGCCGGTCTGACCAGGAATCCGGACGCCCTAGGAAAATAAAAACGATGATGCTCACTAACATCACAACGATGAGAAAACTAGTCCCGCAACGCGGATGGAGGGTCGAAAACTCCTTTGCAGTCTCCGTCGTCAGATCTTTGCCCGCCTCGAAGGCGAATATCGTTTTATGCTCGGCGCCGTGATACTGGAATATCCGTCTCATCTCTTTCCAGCGTGAAACGAGATAAATATACAAAAGAAAAATTGCCAGGCGAAACGCACCGTCGAGGAGGTTGAACGCCAGGCCACCCTTTACCGGAGTGAGCTCGGTCAGAACAAGCGGCAGGTAGAAGAAGAGAGAAATCCCCAGCCCAAGGGCGAGAACAATAGACCCGAAAATCGCCAGCGTGGATCCACCGGATTTTTTACTGCGGTCCTTTTCTTCCTCTTCTACCGCCTGAGAGGCCGAAAACGATAACGACCGGATGCCGACAAACAAAGTCTCGATGAGGTTGATCGCCCCTCTGATAATCGGGATGTTGAGAAACTTGAACCTGTGTGTAAGACCTACATAGGGAGTTTTCTGGATGACGATCCTTCCTTGAGGCGTACGAACGGCCGTTGCGTAATACGTGGGAGAACGCATCATCACTCCCTCGATCACCGCCTGGCCTCCTATATTCACTTTGCTCCTGGACATGAATATATCCCGCTCGAAACGCAGTCGGCCGACCGCCACATTGCCGGCCGGCCTACCGCAAATTCTTAGCTTGATAAGAACCTATTTCTCTGGATCAGAGTCCTGGTAGTTATACTTTTTCCGGAAACGCTCGACACGCCCGGTGGAATCGACGAGCTTCTGCTTTCCGGTGAAAAACGGGTGGCAGTTGGAACAAATTTCGACGTGAATATTTTCGACGGTAGAACGCGTCTCGATCATGTTGCCGCAGTGGCAAATGATTTTCGTCAGTTTGTACTCGGGATGAATTCCCTTCTTCATTCCATATCTCCTCTCTTGAACGCCCTCTTTCCGAGGGAACACCCGCAACGGCTACTCACAGGCCGACCGGGTTTCTCAGCTTGAACTTAAATATAACAGCAGTCCCGAGTTGAAGCAACTGTGTTCTTGTTCGAAATATATTTCGATCATAAGATGAGCCGGCTAGGCGTTCATGGATTTGAGGAATTGGGCATTCGTCTTCGTTTTTCCGAGCTTCTCCAGGAGAAATTCCATGGCTTCAACGAGTGGTTTTTCGTTCAGGAACTTCCTCAAAATCCATATTTTATCCAGTGTTTTCTTCTCTATCAGGAGCTCCTCTTTCCGGGTACCCGATTTAAATATGTCGATCGAAGGGAATATTCGCTTTTCGGTCAGCCTCCGGTCAAGAACGAGCTCCATGTTGCCCGTCCCTTTAAACTCTTCGAAGATCACCTCATCCATCCGGCTCCCCGTTTCAATAAGGGCTGTGGCGATGATTGTGAGACTTCCGTTCCCCTCGATATTTCTCGCTGCTCCGAAAAAGCGTTTCGGCCGTTGGAGGGCGTTCGAATCGACACCACCGGAAAGGATCTTTCCGCTGTGAGGCACGACCGAGTTATGAGCGCGTGCGAGACGCGTGATGCTGTCGAGCAGAATCACCACATCCTTGCCGTGCTCGACGAGACGCTTCGCCTTCTCGATAACCATGTCGGCCACCTGAACATGTCTTTCCGCCGGTTCGTCGAAAGTCGAACTGATTACCTCCCCCTTAACGGAACGCTCCATGTCGGTAACCTCTTCGGGTCGTTCATCGATGAGGAGCACAATGAGCTTGACCTCTTTGTGATTCGTCGTGATCGCGTTGGCGATTTTCTGGAGCAGGATCGTCTTGCCCGTTCTCGGCTGCGCCACAATCAATCCTCTTTGGCCCTTGCCGATAGGTGTGAGGAGATTTATCAACCTTGTTGAAAGATCACTCGCTGAGTTTTCGAGATTTAGCATCTCCTCCGGATAGAGCGGCGTCAGGTTGTCATACAGAGGCTTTGCTTTGGAAACATCGGGATGCTCGAAGTTTACCGCTTCGACCTTCAGGAGGGCGAAGTACCGCTCGGAGTCCTTTGGGGACCGGATCTGGCCGGAAATGGTGTCCCCCGTCCGCAGATCGAATTTCTTGATCTGGGATGGAGAGACGTAAATGTCGTCCGGCCCGGGCAAATAGTTATAATCCGGGGATCTCAAGAAACCATACCCCTCAGGCAGCACCTGGAGTACGCCCTCGGCGAAGATCAAACCGTTCTGCTCGGTTTGAGCTTCGAGGATTTTGAAGATCAACTCCTGTTTGCGCATGCTGCTGGTACCTTCGATTTTGAGGGAGTTGGCAACGTTCAACAACTCCATGATCGTTTTATTCTTTAGCTCTGCTATGTCCATGTACGCACTCCTGAAAGTCATCGGATTGTGTGGCACCTCCGGATGTCGATTCCGGTCTGGAAGTAAGGGGCATCGGAGCAGAGTGAGAGCGGCTGCTCGAACCGCCTCACTCCCCCTCCAGCACACCATTACGCCAGAAGAAGGAAAGCCATAATTAATGAAGGCTTAGAGGGTTGTGACAAGGGGGGCAAAGAATATCGGGCTTGTTCCAGTGCCACCCCTGATGATTCGCGAGCTACTATAGCCGCTAACCGGCTTCAGATGCAAACAACGATAAAAAGAGCAATTTTCATTCCAGAACCGGCTTCCGAGCCTATTCTTGCTCAATATGAAAGCTGACGAATTATGTTTTGAAGAACAACCGCCTCTTCCCGGATTCTACTGTCCCTGTTCTTTCTTTGCCATTATTTCTGCATATTTCTCGGCGCATTGTCTGGCCTTTTCCTTGTCGCCAATTTTGCTATAGCTCATTGAAAGAAGCCGCCAGCCGCGTTCATCATCGGGCCAGATGTTGATGTACTTCTCGCCCCATGCAATCCCGCTGGACCAATCTTCTTTAGCCATATAGGCGATGATCAGGTTCATCATCGTTTGGGCATCTTCCGTTTCGAGTTCCAATGCTTTTTCATAATAGTAAATAGCGCGATTGAGTGCCTCGGGATCTTCCTCTCTCATGAAGTAATTGACTCGACCCAGATCGTAATAGAGCTTGAAGTCCTCGGCACCAATTTTAATGCGGGCATCCGCAGCCATCTTGAGAAACATGTTGGCGGCTTTCCAGTCTTGATTGTTGAACCGCTGGACACCCAAGCGTTCGATCACATCGTAATTCGCTGGATCTTCCTCGACCAACCGATTAAACCGCGAGACCGCTTCCTCGACACGACCAACTTCGGCAAGCTCCCTGCCTACAAGCCCCAGAGCGTCTATATAATGGCTCTGATCTGGAGTGCTCTTTTCGAGACACTGTTCGAGAGCTTCGATCGATCTCTCATGATAAGTGGAATCCTCTGCGGCAAGTCTCGAATAAGCGACACCGAGGTTATAGTAAGCGACGGACTGGCGCGGATCAGCCTGGGTAGCCGCTATGAATTCCTCAGCGGCGGCGTTATACTCCTTGTCCTGGAATGCAGCCTGGCCGGAGTTGTAATGCTTCGAATAATTGTGCTTGATGTTGTTCTCTGCAAGCTCTTTTCTCTTATCGCTCGGATCGAGTTCCACTGATTTCTGGAAATTCTCATACGCTAACGCGACGCTGTCCAGGTTGCTGTAGGAGATGCCGAGCTGGAAATAAGCTTCTGCATCTCTCGGATTCTCTTGGAGCGCCTGCTTCGCGTATCCGATCGCAAGATCGTAGTTCCCCTCCTGGTTTCTCAGAATGGCACTCGTGGTCGCTACCGACTTGCATCCACTGACAACGACGATCGCCAGTAACATCAGCCAAGCTATATGCGCTAGACGAATCTTCATTCACATCCCTCCCATTAAGATAATAGAAGCGCTTCCAACCTGGGTTTCCAGTCTAAGGATTCCACCGCAAACTTGCAAGCAATGCTAACACCCGCCCACCAAAACGGGCAACCACCATCGCTGGCCCGGTTGATTACAAGTAGCCGTGATCCTATTCAAGTTAGAGGCGGGTATCGTGTATAGATGGTTTACCAAATGTCGCTTACGCGGGCAACTGAATACTCAATAATTCGGGGGTGTGTCCTGATTAAATACTAATGCTTTTCCCCTGAGTGTCAAGGCATTTTAGCCGGGTGCCCGAATCCTTGTCAATCGATTTCGCCTTTTAGATTTGGACCTAGGGCGTCGCGGGTGGGGTATCCTCGGTCGCTGCTGGATTTAGTAAAAGGATTCCGGGTCGATGTCCCACCGTAGTTCCACCGACCGACCGCCTTCTTCCCGTGCTGTGATTCTCTCGAAGGCCGTCAGCGCTGCCTGCTTGTTTTCGCTCGAAAACCGGCCTTTGATCAGGACCTGCTCCCGATAGCGGTTCTTGACGCGTGCGATGACCGGAGGGGAGGGACCGAGAATATCGGCTTTTCCTCGAGGAAACACTTCCCTGATGTCTCTTGTCCATTTCGATACTACACGCTTGAGCGCTCTCTGATTGGCCGAGCTGAGGGAGGCAAGGATAATCCGGCTGAATGGTGGATATTTCAAGAGCTTTCGCACCTTCAGCTCCTCTCTCATGAAACCTGCATAATCGTGAGCTTGGAGGAACTTGAACACGTGATGTTCCGGCATAAACGTTTGCACGATTACATTCCCTCCGCGCCCCTCTCGCCCCGCCCGCCCAGACACTTGGGCTAGAATCTGGAATGTTTTCTCGGCCGAGCGAAAGTCGGGGAAGTTCAGGCCCTCTTCGGCATGGAGAACCCCCACCAGACTCACACCAGGAAAATGATGGCCTTTCGTTACCATTTGTGTGCCGATGAGCACGGGATACCTCCCCGTGCTAAAAGCCTCGAGTATTTTCCGGTGGCCCCGTTTTCCTCCCGTTGTGTCCGCATCCATTCGGAGGATCCCGACTCCGGGGAATAGGCCTTGTAATTCAAGCTCCACCCGCTGCGTCCCCACCCCGGAGAAAAACAACCGCCTTTCCCCACAGACCCGGCAACGGGAGGGCGCCGCTTCATCGTAACCGCAAAAATGGCATAACAGCCTGCGGCCGATACGGTGATAGGTAAGGGATATATCGCAGTTCCTGCAGCGGGCAACCCACCCGCAGGCGCCGCACTGGACGAATCTCGCGTGGCCCCGTTTGTTGAGAAAAATAATGCTCTGCTGTCCTGCGCTGATGCTGGCTTCCAACCGTTCGATGAGGACTTTCGAGAAAAAGCCGCTCCTTGCAGGTTCCTCTCTCATATCGATCAAATGGATCCGGGGCATTTCCGTTCCGCCGACGCGCTCGGGGAGGACGAGATACTCATATCGACCGGAGTCGGCCTGGTGAAGACTCTCGGCCGAAGGTGTTGCTGAACCGAGCAGGACGGTGAGGTTTTCGTATTTACCCCTCATTAGCGCCACACTTCTTGCGTGGTAGCGGGGTTTATCTTCCTGCTTGTATGAATCATCCTGCTCTTCGTCCACTATGATCAGCTTCAAATTTTTTACCGGGCTAAAAATCGCGGAGCGTGGCCCCAATACAAGCCGGCACTTCCCGTCCTCGATTTGCTTCCACATCCGAAGACGTTCGGCACGGTTTAGACGGCTATGGATGATTGCGATGCCCTTCCCGAACAACCGCCTGTAACGTGTTGTCGCTTGTGGAAGAAGACCGATCTCGGGTACCAGAACGATGCAGCCCCCATTTTGGGAGAGCGCGTAGCGTGCGGCGCGGAGATATACTTCGGTTTTCCCACTCCCCGTTACACCGTGCAGAAGAAAGGGTGAAAAACCACCAGCCGCTATGGATTTCTCAACCGATTCGAGAGCCTTTTTCTGCGATGCATTCAGCCTTTTTACTTCGCGCTCGATCGATTCCAAAGGCGAAATCACCTTCTCGGGCTCGAGCAAGACGAAGCCTTTCTCCACCAGATTTTTCAAGACTGTGCGGGGGTACCCCCATTCGCTGACGATCACATCGAGCGGCGCCCCGCCCCCGGCGATGTTGAGCGCTCTTAACAGAGCGAGCTGCCGGTTCGCTCGCGTGAGCGATCTCTCCGCTTCCTCCAGCGCGCCCCCGGAACGGGTCAGGCGCGCCACGCCCTCAAAGCGGCTCCTGGCTTTCGACGGTCCCGCTCGGGGCGGGAGTAATGCGTGGGCCGATTCACCGAGCGAGCAGCCGTAATAAGAGGCGATCCATTTCGCCAGTTCGACGAGAGACGGATTCAGATAGCCGTCTGCCACGCTTTGGATTGCACGCGTTTTGGGGAAATCACTTTTGTCTGAAACACCAAGGACGAGACCGCTCAATACTCGTTTGCCAAGAGGGACTTCAACCCGGCTGCCAACGAATACGGAGCCAGCAAACTCTTGCGGCACCTCATAAGTAAAGAGGGTATCCACTGGAATGGGTAGCGCGACTTTGACGAACGTCGCAGCGCGGGTGGGTGAACGAATGACTCCTGCTTGCATTTTGAAAGATTATAATCCTCTGACGTCTTACAAGCAAGCGGATCGCTCATCGCGGGAAATGATGGTCTTCCGGAACGCATATCCTACTTTCTGCACCCGAGTATTTCCTGAATCCTCTCTATCAGCCGATTCGGGCTGAAAGGCTTCACGACATAATCCACGGCTCCAACTTCGAAACCGAGCCTCTTATCCACGTCCCGGCCTTTCGCTGTTAGAAGGACGACCGGAACGCTCTTCGTTTCCGGATCACGCTTGAGCCTTCGGCACGTTTCGTACCCATCGAGGACCGGCATCATGATGTCCAGCACGACGAGATCAGGTTTCTCCTGCTTTGCTTTTTCGATGGCAAGTTCACCGTTGTTGGCCGTGATCACCTCGAAACCCTCCGCGCTGAGGCTGAACTCTAGGATATGGAGAATGTAGACCTCGTCGTCCACAACAAGAATTTTCCCCAACGGCATATTGATTTCCTCCTTGAAGGCACAGGGCCGCGACCCTCTTGCATCACGTTATGCGCGTTCCCCTTCCGGCACTCCTCCCACCACATCATCTCTGCGAGGGAATAGATGCCCGCATTCCTCCAGTTTCTCCAAAAATGCATCCACAATATTCGGATCGAAAAACGTTCCCGAGCGGTGCCTGATCACATCCTTAGCCTCATCCAAGGTGTATTTCTTCTGATAGGGACGATTCGATATCAATGCTCTGAGAGAGTCGGCAACTCTGAGGATTCTGGCCTCTATGGGAATTGCTTCCCCCGATAATTTGCCCGGATACCCCGTCCCATCGAAATTCTCATGATGGTACAAAATTATATCCCGAATATTGCGGGCCATCTCGAATGTTTTGAGCATTTCGGCGCCTTGCACCGTATGCTGTTCGATTGCTTTCCGATCCTTTGCAGACAGTTCAAAAGGCTTTTTGATGATGTGATAACCGACTTTCGAAAGACCCAGATCATAAACGCTCATAAGGTAGCGGAGAGAGGACTGCTGCTCCTCGCCTAGGCCCAGTTTCTTGGCGACTTTGCTCACAAGCTCCGTGATCCCCTCCGCATTCTGAACATCGATGTAACGCTTCACATCGAGAATTGCTTTGAAAGTCGCCCTGACCTCGCTGAAATCGATCGAGGTTTCGACGAATCTGCCCAGCTTGACCAGGGCCGCACTAAGTCTCTCTGCAAAAAGCTCAAGAAGCTTACAGTCTTCGGCATCGAACCTCGCCTTGCTGATGTGGTTTGCAACGTTCACCACGCCGACGACTTGCTCCTCTTTCATTATCGGCACGGACAGGAACGAATTCGATTCGTACAGAAAATCATTGTTCTTTCTCATAAGCCTTGGATCTTTTTCAATATCCTGTACCAGCCAAGACTTTCCCTCCCGCAGTATCCGACCGGCAATTCCTTCGCCCGCTTTCAGTTTGGCGTGCTCGACAACCTCTTCATCGAGACCAATGGCGGACTCGACCCTCAGTTCTCTCTCAGTATCGTCGAATAGCATGATCGAGACTCGCTTGGCACCAACGAGTTCAGCCACCAGCTCCACTAGCAACTCCATATAGCGCTCGACCTCGAACCGGTGAACCATCTCCCCGAGATTCAGTAGCTGAGAACGAACAACCACTTCTTTTTTAGGCAGTACTATTATGAACCGGGAACCGCGGTCAGGGTGGTTTTCAACCCAAATCCGCCCATCATGCCAGTCCACAATGTTCTTGCATATCGCCAGGCCCAATCCCGGGCCACCGTACTTTCGCGTTGTCGATCCATCAACTTGATGAAAACGATCGAAGATCATGTCGATCTGTTCTTCGGGGATCCCGATTCCATCATCCTCTACAATGATTCGGGCGGAAAGCGTTTCGTTCTCGAGCCTTATCCAGACATTTCCTCCGTCGGGCGTGAATTTCGAAGCGTTGTGCAGGAGGTTGATGATCAGCTGCTTCATGAGTTCTCTTTCTGCGCGAATCGTAACTTCCGAATCCGGCAGCTCTTGATGGAGAGTTATGTTTTTTTGTTTGAAATTCTTCTCCATCTCCTTGGCGGCAATTGTGATGGTCTCGTTGAGACTGCAAGGAGTTCTTTCGAATTTGATCGCGCCCGATTCCATCTGAGAAAAGTCGAGAATATCTTCGATGAGTGTCATAAGACGCCCGCTTTCCTCTTCTATCACAACGAGGAATTCTCTGAGAATTTTTCTTTCTACTTGGTCCACGTTCTTCAATAAGGTCTCACAGTATGCTTTGATCGAAGTCAGCGGCGTCCTGAATTCGTGGGAAACGGTCGCAATGAAGTTGGCCTTCATCTTATTCAGGCCTGAGATTTTCGAGGTATATGATTTGAGCTTCTCGTTTTTGCTTTCGAGCTCTCCAAAGAGATTTGCGTTTCTGATCGCTGCCACAGCGAGGGACGCGACGCTTTCCAGATTTTCGATCACTTCCGCTATGGAGACGTTCGCATTTTCGGGATTTTCCACGGACAAGTAGCCGATCGTTCCAGATCCTTCTTCAGTCAGAGGTACTATAAGAAGGTCGATATCTCCCCACGCATTGCCGACCAACATGGACTCGCCCTCCTCTGGGGCTTCGCCCGACTCCCCTTCCCGGCTGAGTGAACTCTGGCGGAAGAAATAGCTTTTGCTCATACGGAATTTTGCCTCGATCATTTTTTCATACTCCGCCTGAGGCATGCGATAGCTCAGAACGGTCTCCCTTACTTCTTCATTCAGACCTGCATATGCCCGTGTTTCAAAGCTATGTGTCTTCTCGTTCAAAAGACGGAGAATCACCGTTTTGAATCCGAGGTTCTCCCTGACGAGATCAACTATCATCTGGAGCAGTTCGCCGAGTTCTTTCCGCTTTTGAATAGTCAGACCGATATGGAGAACCTTCTCTAGATTCTCCACCCGCTTCGCTAGGGAGAGAGTTTGTTCCTTCTGCCGCTTGATCAACACATTGTTGTCTTCGTAAACATCTGATGCGATTTTACTCAGTTTCGCGAGTTCTTCTTTTGCCCTCGTCATTTCCTCCATGCTGGCATCGGACTTGTTCTTATAATAAAGCCCAAGACGCATGTTATGCGAATGCAGCAATGCCAACCCACTAAACAGCAAGAGGAGGTCTGCGAGCATTGAGATCGTCCTAAACGCTCCCACTCCGGTGTGGAATGCCATCGCGGCAAACATTGCAAGCCATGAAACAGCAAGCCAAGGGATCGAAATATAGAGCCCCCGCCTTTGTTCTGGACCAAATCCATGGACGATTTCGAAAATGAACATAACCGGCCTAGCCATTGCAGTGAAAAGCGCCATATTGACGATTCCGATAGCCGTAAGTGATAGCGCACCTGCTTGGGTCAAGAAAAAGCAGGTAAATCCTCCTGCAACAAAGAGGTACCCCGTCTGTTGGAGAAGAATGGCCTCCTCGCTCGCACCCTCCGGATTTTCTGGAGAGGGGTGGTGGTTCTCGTGCGCGGGGGTGTACTGCACCAGCAGCTTGGTCAAACCGAAAGCAGCGAAAATGAGACTCATCAGGTTTAGCGCCGCCCAGAGTGTTTCAGGAAACAAGCGCCCACCGTCGATCGCACTCATGAAAGCGAAAGCAAGGCCCCTCGCTAACAAGAAAGTCAGGACGGCAAGAAATATCAGCTCGTAAACTCTGTGTTGGACGACCTTTCTTCCCTTTATGAGATCATACAACACGAGGAGGGACAGAATCACAGCGAGGAACATATAAGCGGCGCCCCATTCGAGTGAGATGATTCTATTCGCAACTTCCATCGCGATCCCCTTATGGATTGCTCAACGAGCTCAATTTGAAATGCTTTCCCTGAGCATTTCGCGGAACTCCTGGGCTTGATGGGCAGTGAGCTTTCCCTCTTCTCTCAAAACCTGGAGAAATGCATCCACGACTTCGGGATCAAACTGCTTATTTGCATTGTCCACGAGCTCCTTCAGAGCAGCCCCCATCGGCATTCTCTTACGATATACACGATCAACCGTCATGGATTGATATGCGTCTATTACGGCGAGAATCCTGGCTCCTGTGGGTATCTCGTCCCCTTTTAGCCCCATGGGGTAACCCAGGCCATCCATTCGCTCGTGGTGATAGAGGATTATGTTGCTGACCAGCTCGACGAACTCGAGCGGTTTGATGAGTTCTTTCCCTGTACTCGGGTGTCGTTGAATTTGCTCGATTTCGTCATTCGTAAGGTTCAACGTTTTGTTTAGAATTTCATCGCTGACCTTCGTCATGCCTATGTCATGAACGCTCGCTACATATTGAATAACTCTGACCTCTTTATCACTGAGGCCGAGCTTTCTGGATACGCGGACGGCGAGATCGACGATCGTCTCGATCACGCCGGTCTTCATTTGTGCGTTCAGCATCTTTCTGAAGGCTTGCACGGTATCTTTGAGGAGAGCAGTAGAATCATCAACCGTACGGACTCTCTCCAGCGCTTTGGATATTCTCTCTCCGAAAGATATCAAGAGATTCATATCATCCCTCGTGAACGGCATTCCCGAGGTCTTATTGTTCACATTTATTACCCCCACAACCACTTCGCCGATGAAAAGCGGAACGCTTATAAGCGATGTAGTTTCATACTGAGGATTATTGGGGCATGCGTAGATCTCGTTTTCTTCTATGTTATCTATAAAAATCGGAACTCCACTCTTCGCCACCTTGCCGGAGATACCCTCCCCGATCTTCATCCGAGTCTGCTCGACGATCCACTCATCGAGCCCGTAGGAAACTTTGATAAAGAGCTCCGACCTGTTCTTGTCAAGGAGCATCAAAGAGACGGTTTTTGCAGATAAGAGCTCCGCGATCATCCTGATGATCAATTCGAGCATCAGGTGAAGTTCATCCCTTGCATTTACCACTTCGGCTATATAACCGAGGAGATCGTTGTAGCAGTGCTCTTTAGGAATGGTAATTATAAAATTGCTGCCTACGTTCTCCTCGCTTTCTACCGTGATCGTACCGCCATGTTGTTCGACGATATTCTTGACGATCGCCAACCCCAGCCCAACTCCTTCGTAACTCATGGTCTCATCGGACCGGACACGGAAGTATTTATCGAATATTCTCCCTATCTCCTCGCGTGGAATACCGATGCCCTCATCACTGACGGACGCGCTTATATCAACCGCACCTTCTTCAGCAGTAATTTTTATTTTCTTCCCTTTCTCGGAGTATTTCACTGCGTTGTTGATAAGATTGATGAAAACCTCCTTCATAAGATCCTCGTCGGCATCGATATTAGGTAGATTCGGCGGAATATCTTTAACCACTTGGAGGTCCTTTTCATCAAGAGCCGGTTTCATCGTTGCGATTGCTTCAAGAACCAGATCATCTAGACTGACGTTTTTCCTGTCGAGGGATCTCTGGCCGAACTCGATTTTGGTAACATCGAGAATTCCATTTACGATTCGAATGAGCCTTTCAGTCTCTTTGGAAATGATTTCAAGGAACTGCTTGCTCTGTGGAAAATTCGGATCGTTACTATAGTTGCACAGCGTTTCAACGTACGCTTTGATCGACGTTAAAGGTGTTCTCAATTCGTGCGAAACATGCAGTACGAAATCCGACTTCAGCGAGTTTGCTTTCTCCAAGCGAGCAACATCTTCTTCCAATGAGTTGATTTTTCTTTCGAGTGACTCGTATAACCGACTTTTTTCAATGGCTATAGAGAGCTGATTACTGAGGATCATTATCAGTCTCAAATGCTGATCCTCAAATCTCTTCGGCAAAAAGTCACCTGCAAGCATCAATCCAAAAACCTGATTGCCGGCGGTGAGGGGGCATCCAATGAATGAACGCATCCCACTCTGGACAAAAGCATCGCTCCCGCCGGATACACGCTCTAGCTTGACATCCTCGACTACCACTGGGGAATTGCGACTGCGAATCCACTCAGAAAGGCCGCTACGCTCTAGATGATCGTTTAGCTTCGGATTATAACTCTGGCGCAGGCCCACAAAAATCGAGTTTGTAATTTCCTGCTTGCCGTTGAAGAGGATTATTCCGGCCCATGGTTGAGACAGAAGTATTGTCGCTTCTTTCGCAACGATCTTGAGAAGGGTATCGAGCGTTATCACGGAGTTGATACCCAGGCTGATATCATAGAGACGCGTTAACTCGAGGATCTTGTCTTCGGATTCCTTGTCCTTTTTTCGGAGTCTCTCTACGGTAAGTTGAAGCCGATTTTGAAAAACTGAGGAGAGAAAGAGAACGAAACCCATGAATGCGCATAGGACCAGGAGCGAACCGACATAATAATGGCCGCTCTCGAAAGCACTGCCTTGCGGAGAATAGCAGCTATGGTGTGGGATGATTCCGCGAAATTCGAGGAAACCCAATACAGCGACTAAGACAATCGCAGTGCAAAAATAATACAAGATATTCTGTTTCGAGGAGAATATGTAGCTTGCAAAGAATAGGGGGACTGCAAGAAGAATAAGAAACGGACTTTCAAGCGTGCCGGTGAGGTATATCAGCGAAGCTACTACGATCAAATCGAGATAGCTTGAGTACCAGTGCACTGCGGTATCAACTTTTCTGCGCGCCCAAGAGCGTTTCGACCCAATCCACTCCCAAAGCCCTTTACCGTAATACTGGAAAACAGCAGCGCCAACGAATATAAAAAGTAGAGCATCAGAGTTGTAGTCGAAGCTTGCGAAGTATTTCGAGATGACCACGATGAGAAAGAAGGAAAAGAGCTCCACGAGGCGAAGGGAAATCACATTGACAGAGTCTCTTCTCCCAAAGGGTATGCTCGCGAATCTTCTAATGTCTGAATCCATAATCAATAATCAAGAGTCGGATTTTTGTTTCTGAAGCGTTGGCACCGTAATATAGACGGTTGTTCCTTGATTTGTTTTGCTTTTGATCGATACATCGCCTCCGTAAAGCTCTATGAGGCTGCGAACAAGTGTGAGGCCTAGTCCCGACCCGCTTACCTTTTCACTTGGGACCCTGACGAACGGGTTGAAAATCTTCTGGAGGTACTCCTCCGGTATTCCCACACCTGTGTCGACAATCTGTATTTTGAAAATCTCTCGGGGTGTCGTCCCGCGCTTGTCCGGCGATCGCTTGACCGATACCTTAACCTCGGAGTTCTGTGGAGAGTAGATGAGGGCGTTCTCGACAACATTGACGAGGATCAGCTTGAGGGCATTCGGATTGAATTCAATATGCTTGGCGTTATCCGAAACGGATACCTTCACACGGCTCCGAGCGTGAAGCTTGACCGGGAAGTCGTCAACGACGCCGTCAACAAAACCTTGAATGTCGATTTTCCTGATATTTAAGTCCTCGTCCTCGTTGTCGATCCTGAGAAGTTCCAGAAAAAACTCGTTCAGTTCGTTGAGCAGCTCGCAATCTCCTCTGGCTTTCTTGATGTTTTCCACCGCGTCGCATCCCGCCCACATCTCCAGATCTTCCAGAGCGAGATCCAGATAACCGCTGATTGCTGTCGTGGGGCGCTTGAGTTCATGCCCCATGATGAGACGGGTTGCAAGGAGGGTGCGCTTGTACTTCTCGAGTCTCTGCCTCAAGCTGTCCGCTTCAGCTCTCGCTTCACCCAACAAACTCAACAGAACATCCGTTTTGGTGTTTTCAACATCAATCGTCATAATTTCACGCTCCAGAAACAAGGATCCTGAGCCGGATCAACGGCCCTTCCCTTTTTTTGCCGGACTGATTTCATCCTGCCTTCGTTCCTTCACAACCACACTGCCTTTTATTTTCTTCCCGTAGTTCTTCACTTCTTTTGCAATGTCGCTTATCTCAGCGAAGTGCTTGATTTTGTAATCGGTACTGATAACGAGCGCAATAGTGACTGCCATAAGTGGAACACGGTGAACATCTCCCTGCCTGCTCGTCACCTCGAGATATCCGCGCTCGACGTCGTCTTCGCTGAGAACAAACAGAGCGTTCTTATCGAACTCCTCGATGATGTGCTGGGCGATGAACTCCGCCCGAGCGGGAGCTGTCACCAAAACAAAGTCATCTCCGCCGATATGGCCGATAAAATCATCTTTTGTCCCGAGTTTTTCGACCGTCCTCGACAGGACGCCGGCGAGAAATTCTATGATTTCATCGCCCTTTTGGTAGCCGTAGAAGTCGTTAAAGCCCTTGAAGTTATCGATGTCTATGTACAGAAACGCAAATGGCTTCCCCTGATCGATGCGGCTTTTCAGCTCGCGCTCGATCGCCGTGTTTCCAGGAAGCCCTGTGAGGGGGTTGGCCTCTTTTTGTCGTATGTTCCACTCGAGGACGTTTCTCACGCGCAAGAGAAGTTCCTCATTCGAATACGGTTTTATCAGGTAGTCGTTGGCCCCGCCTTCGAGACCCTTGACCTTTTCGTTGAGATCGCCCCGGGCGGTAAGCATAATGATCGGGATTTGATTCATCTTAAAATCTTCTCGCATTTTGCGACAAACTTCGAAGCCATCCATCTTTGGCATCATTACATCGAGAATCACGAGGTGAGGTTTCACCTCCCCAATAAGCTCCAACGCTTCCACACCGTCTTGAGCAGTGATGACCTGGTACCCAGCCTTTTCCAGAGTAAACTTCAATATTTGAAGAATATGCGGTTCATCATCGACGGCCAGAATTCGGTACGCCGCCTGATCGGGTGTGAGCATCTCTCCTCCAACATGTCCAGTGGCTTGAAGTTATCAGAGAATTCGCAATAAATATGCCAGGGTAGAGGCGGCCGGTTGTGACAGGATAAGAGATGTTATTTGAACATATTACAAAAGGTTGGAAGGAGCACGCCGGGAGCGAAATTCGTGCCGCCTGGATCGAGGCACACTTGCACTTTGCCGTCCGGAATGCTCCGGATTCAGGCCCAAGATGTCACCGGCCCACGGGCGAATACATCGAGGTCAAGGCCGTCATTTCGTCCACAGGAGAGCTGTTTTGCCGCGGCACAGGCCACCATCGCCGCGTTATCCGTGCAGTACTGGATGAGCGGTGCGTGATAGGTCATTCCCTCTTTCTCGCAGTGAGTCTTGAGGCATTTTCGCAGGGAACCGTTTGCGGCAACACCGCCTGCAAGGTATGCGTGTGCAATCTTATGCTTCTTCGCGCACGCAATCGTCTTTTGAACGAGCACATCGACGATCGCTTCTTGTGCGGATGCGGCGATGTCGGCGATCGTTTGCTGATCGAGTGAATTGCGGCTCTCGATATAGAGCCTCACAGCTGTTTTGAGCCCCGAGAAGCTGAAATCGAATTCGTTCTTACCCAGCATAGCCCTCGGGAAATGAACCGCATCCTTATTGCCCGGTTTGGCCGCTTCTTCGACAGCTGGACCTCCAGGGAAACCGAGGCCGAGAAGCTTGGCGATTTTGTCAAACGCCTCTCCAGCCGCATCGTCACGTGTCGTTCCGAGGAGTGTGTAGCGTCCTGCGCAATCCACCCTGTACAGACACGTATGTCCCCCGGAGACAACGAGAACGAGACATGGATACCGAAGCTCTTCCAGCTGGAGCTCATTTGCCAGGATATGCGCTTCGATATGGTGCACGCCGACAATCGGGATTTGCAGAGCCATAGCCAGCGCTTTGGCGAAGCCCACGCCGACTAGAAGAGAACCGAGAAGCCCGGGACCGTTGCTAACGCCGATGCCGTCGATCGCGTGTTCATCCACTTTATCCCGCGCGAGCAACTCGGCAAAAACAGGAAGAAGCGTTTTTAGATGTTGTCGCGAGGCGATTTCCGGGACGACACCTCCATACTTCTCATGGACGAGCTGGTTCGCCGTGAGGACTTCGATTACACCTCTCTCCGGGGAGAACAGCGCAAGCGACGTGTCGTCGCAAGAAGTTTCGATTCCAAGCACGATCATGATGCGTCATTTATCGAGAAAGAATGACATGGGTTGATATCGGAGCAAGCTGATGCCGGAGGGGTGGGCGTGAAAAAGCTAGAGGACGTCGTCTCCGCTTTCTCCCGTGCGGATACGGATCGCGTCTTCGACGGAAACAATAAAAATCTTCCCATCCCCGACCTGGCCCGTACGCGCCACTTTTGTTATCACGTCGACGATCTGATCCACCATATCATCACGCGCAACGATCTCGAGCTTGCTCTTGGGCAGGAAATCAACTTTGTACTCGCTGCCGCGGTAGAGCTCAGTGTGGCCTTTCTGTCGCCCGAACCCTCTCACCTCTGAAACGCTGATCCCCCTAACACCGATCTCCATAAGGGCGGATTTGACGTCATCCAGTTTGAACGGCTTGATGTACGCTTCGATTTTTTTCATGGTCATTTGCACCAAGGCTCCCACGACGGCTTCGAACGCGATTCAATGCGTACCGTGCAGTCGGTGCTGCGGCGCTTTTGCACATTATAGTCTAGGAAAATCAAACGGTTATGGCAAGCGTTATGTTGGGTGCAATAGCGGTACGATGTTTTGACGGCGCCCCTCGTTTTCGATGCCGCACCTGCAGCGCCGCGTCCTGCAGGTAGGGCCCCAGCCAAACAACAGCTTCCAGCATGGATATTTGCCGTGGGCCGCGGGGAGCCGCTGGTGTTGCATCATTCCATCAGGCGTCATACAATCATCTTGCCCCATGCACCGAAACCTTGAAGCCCGATGCAAAAACCGCCAAAAGCAATCGAATCGCTCATCGAGTCCATTATCGAAGAAACGACAGGACTCGATATCACTGCGCAACTCGGTGCGCTGGGATACCCGAAGTCACCCAGACTTGCCGATGTTCTCCAAAAGCTGACCAAGACATTCTGCACCGACCGGGCTTCAATCGAGCTTTTCTCCTCCATCGTCATCGACTTCCTGAACGCACCGCACCCTGAAGGCGCGTTGATAAACCTCTCGAGGTATGCGGATATTGTCGGCGCGCCGAATGTCCTGCTAATCACTCTTGCGCAGGCAGGCCCGCTCCGCGAGATCCTCGCCACAACGTTCGGTTCCAGCCAATACATGGCAGATATCGTCATCCGAAATCCAGGTTATCTCTACTGGCTGATCGAAAAACAAACGTGGGATCAGGAGGAGAGCCTGACCTTTTTCGAAACGGAACTGGAACGCGAGATCGCATACTTTCGAACAAAAAAAGGAAAACTGAACGCCGTACGAAGATACCACCGTATGGCACTTCTCCGCATAGGCGTCCAGGACCTTCTCGGTCAGCAATCGATCGAAAGCACGTCGGAACGCCTGAGCCATCTCGCCGATGCGATCGTCAATACGGTACTCGAGATTCTGTGGCGGGATCTGATCCAGCATCCATTGGAACAACAAACCGATTCAGGACAGGCCCGGCGCCGGAGAAAATTATCGAACGATTCTGACTCAAAAGTGCTTCCGAGGCCAAACACCGGCTTTTCTGTGCTCGCCCTGGGCAAACTGGGCGGAAGGGAGTTGAACTACAGTTCCGACATCGATCTCATCTACCTTTGCGCAGACGCGGACGATGATGTGCTCGCCTTCTACCGGACACTGTCGCAATCGCTCACAGGAGCGCTCACTGAAGTGACTGAAGAAGGATATCTCTACCGTATAGATCTGCGTCTCCGGCCGGATGGTAGCTCCGGCCCGCTGGTGAACTCAATGACATCCATGCGGATCTACTATGAGAACCGCGGAAAGCCCTGGGAGTTTCAGGCGATGCTCAAAGCACGCGTCATCGCAGGCGACCGCCAGCTGGGAGAGACGTTCTTGGAAAACATCTCCGGCCTGATCTACAATCCCTCGCTGCCCTATTCGCCGGTCGAGGACATTGCCCGCATGCGCGTGCGGATCCAGGAAAACATTCCAGCGCGCGAAAGACCTTTCAACATCAAGCTGATGGAAGGAGGGATCCGGGATATCGAGTTCATCGTTCAGACCCTCCAGCTCCTCCACGGTGCCGGGCACCCGGAACTCCGCGCACCGGGAACGCTCGATGCGCTCGACCGCGCCGCCAAGCAGAGACTCTTGAAGAAAAAGGAAGCAAAGACACTCGCCGATGCCTACCGGTTTTTGAGGCTAGTCGAGCACCGTCTCCAGATGATGCACCAGATCAAAACGCACACCGTCCCGGAATCTCCACAAGAAGTAGCGCTTCTTGCCGCCAGGGTGTCGAATGGGCCTCTGGGATCTTACGCATACGCCGAATTCATAGACGCGCTCACGAAACATTTGAAGAACGTCCGCATATTGAGCGAGAGCTTCTTCGCCGAGGGAAGCCAGGATGCCTCATCGCTGCTCCTCCTCCCCGAAACGGACGCGGAAGCGCTGCAAATGCTCGAGAGCTGTGGTATTGCAGATCCAGAGAGAGCCATCAAAGTCATCCATACGATGGCTTATGGGTCGTTCCCCCGGCTGCTGGACCGAAATACTCGGGCCGCATTTGCCGACTTGCTCCCGCACTTACTGGACGTTGTTTCAACCACAGGCGATCCCGGGCTGACGCTCACAAACGTCTCCAGAATTGCAGCAGCGGGGAGGAGCGAATACGCACTTTACAAATTCCTCAGGGAATCCGATGGGGCCCGTGCGCTGGTGGTGGCGCTCGCCGGTGTCTCATCCCGTCTGACGGACTATCTATGCAGCCGCATCGAAACCCTCGATGCGCTTCTCGTGGACCCGGAGGATTTGATCCGGGCCTCTCTTGACCATCAGCCGGTTTGGGAAGGGTTCAAACGTCTGGACAAAAAATCGATGACAGACAAGGACATCGTTATCGGCTCGCTGCAAAAAGAGTTGAGACAAGCTCTAGACAGACTTCATCTCGCTTCGTTCCTCGTGGACTTCGAAGCACGCTCGTTTCCCGACAGGCTCGCGGCATCCCGTGCGTCTTTCGCCAAGCGTTCGATCGCCGATGCGTTCGATAGCGCTTTTGAAGAGGAAACGCAGGCGGCGCTTTTCGCCATGGGCTCCTTTGGCGTTGGGGAACCGCGATATGGAAGCGATGCCGACCTTCTAGTCGTCTCAAATGTAGAAGACACCGAAGCTATTACGCGAAACGTCCAGACGATCAACCGAGTTTTTACGGAAGGCAGGATCTTCAAATTGGATTTCAGGCTCCGCGGAGAAGGAGCCAACGCACCGCTCGTGCAGGATTTGCAGTTCTACGATAATTATTTCAAAAATCGCATGTCGCTGTGGGAGCGGATCGCCTTTTCGAAGTGCGCCCTCTGGTGGGGCGACCAGAAGATCGCCCATTCATTTCTAGGTGTACTCGAGGGGGAGCTGACAACGCCATTTGCCAAGAACGAAATCGAACCGCTCCTCCTCATGAGGAGAAAACTCGACGTGCTGGGCCAAAAAACCGGCCTTACTTGGGAAACAAAACGCTCCCCCGGTGGACGCTATGACATCGAATACCTGTGTGGGATTGGAATAGCCAAAATAGCAGCCGCCGCAAGATTTCCCTTTACGGCATTCACGGGCGAGCGTCTCGATATGTTGAAAGAAGCAGGAATGCTCGACAAGGACGAGTCCACCGTCTGCAAAGAGGCACTTGAGTTTTACTCGAAGCTCGAGTACATTCTCGAGCTGCAGGGATTTGCGATCCCGCAATCCGATGAGCGTGAGCGTTATCTCGAGAGTTATGTCGAGAGAACCTTCGACTACCTGGGTTTTCCGTTGCGAGTCGGTATTAGAGATGAAATCAGAAGTGTCAAGCGGGCAGTTCGCAGCATTTTCGAACGATTTATTGAAAAGGTTGCATGAACGCTCGTTTTTATGTAGAGAAGGGAGACGTTGATCTCAGTGGTATTCTAGGCAATCTCCTTTTCCAGCCGCGTCCGAATCCTCCTCAACTTCGAAGCGCGCGTCACTTTCCCACCGTCTCTGCCGTGCACGTAAAAAGCATCGATTGCCCGGTTCGCCTCGGTCGAAATCCTCGCGCGGTATATCACGAGCCCCTCGCTCGAAAGCGCGTACGTAATTTTGAAAAGCAGCCCCGGCGCGTCCGGTGCGAATATATCGATGATCGTGAAATCACCGGATAAATCGTTCTCGATCTCGACTTTGAGGGGAACAGGGATGGATGCGTCGCGCCTGCGCTTCCACTTTTCCACGTGAGCATTCACCCGATAGCGGATGTCCCCCGGCCCACGGAGAACGGACAGGAGATCTTCCCTGACACTTTCAACCCGCTCCTCGCCAAGGGATGCTCCCTCTATCAGATCCTCGACATGGAAGACATCGATAACCTTGCCATCCTTCCTGGTGAATGCATGAGCATGGAGTATGTTGAGATCGTTCATCGTGAGCACGCCGCAGAGCTGCGACAGTCGGAAGGGTTTGTCAGGCGTACAGAATGTAATTTCTGTCGAATGCCTCCTCTTTTTCGCGACAACCACTGCTTTTTCTTCCTCCAGGCGATCGACCAGCCTGAGATGCGCCTTCACCTGCGATGGACGCATCGTGAGAAGGTAGCGTCCCGGGAGCAAATCGAGATGCTCGAGGGCCTTCTCTCTTTGTGCGCCGGGGGGAAACGTCTTGAGGATATCTCGCTTTCTTGCCTTGTAGAATGCCTCGGGGCGCTTTTCTTTTTTCGCCATGTACTGATGGGCTTTCAGGTACAGCGCCCAGACCAGGTTTCGTTTCCATTCGGTCCAAACAACGGGGGACGTCGCCTTGAGGTCCGCGTACGTGAGGAGGCAGAGATACTTGAGGTTTGTCCTGTTTTTTACCTTGGAGCAGAACGCTTCGAGCGTCCCAATATCGGTTGGGTCTCGTCTCTGGCTGAAGTGTGACATCAGAAGATGGTGCTCGATCAGATAACATACCGCATCGATCTGCTCCGGTTTGAGGAATATCCTCGTGAGTATCTTTCGCGCGATAACCGCCCCTTTCCTCGCATGCCCCCGTCCCTCGATTTTTCCCACATCGTGGAGCAGCGCGGCCAGAAACAGCACCTGTTTGTCGGGGATCTCGAAGTAGAGGCGGCCAAAAGGGGTCAACCTCGCCCCGGAAGTTCGGATGAGGAGCTCGAGATTTCGCACGACCTTGAAACTGTGCTCGTCCACTGTGTAGTGATGGTAAAGATCGTACCGCTTGAGACACGAAAGGAAGTTGTATTCTGGAATCACCTGTCCCAGGAACCCCGTTTCATGCATTGCGTGAAGGATCAGCGAGTTGTTTTTTCCGTTCCGGAACAGCTCAGCAAATCTCTTGCGCATTCGTGCAATTTCTCTGCGCCCTGTGAGGTCCGACTCCAGTACAGCTGCCAGGCGGCGTTTGACCGCCCTGTCCAATTTGAGTCCAACCTGTTTTTGATGGTTGAAAACATACAAGGGATCAGACCGGAGTTTTCTCCTGTCGATTCTGACATTGAGTTTGTTGCCATCGCGTACAACCTTTTTTCTGCCCAACAAAATATCGCTTGCAGATCCGAATTGCAGGTCTTCGAGGATGTCTTCCGTAATTCGGAAAATTGTGCGCGTGTTCGTATAGTAATCCTTCATGAAGAGCTCAACACCGAGGTGGTCGCCCCTGCTGCCGTATCCAAGCTGCTCCGCGATTGTTTTTTGCATTCGCACGGTGAGCTGATCCTGCTTGGATCGCGTGGCTGTGTGAAGCACTACGCGTACTTTGAGAAGAAAGTCGTAGGCTTGATTCAGCGCTTTCTCTTCTCCAGGTAGAAGTAGCCCTTTGTTTCTCAGAGCAGAAAAACCCGCGTTCCTCTTTGCCACCATTCCGAGCCAGCCGAGTGTTTGATAATCACGGAGACCGCCCGGGCTCAATTTTACGTTGGGTTCGACGAGCTGGTAGCTGTTGTCGTACTTCCTGTGGCGCGTGCGTGCGTCCTTGACTTTTCTGATGAGGAACTCCTCGCGGTCCTTTCGCCGGATCCGTGAAATCTGTTTACAAATCTCCCGTGCGATCCGCTGCGAACCGCAGATCCACCGGCTCTCAAGGAGCGCCGTCTTCGTGTCGGGGTGGCGGGCGAGAACGCTTTCGCTCTCAACGAGGGATTCAACGGAGTGGCCCAGCTCAAAGCCCACATCCCACATCAGCTGGATGAAAATCGTCGCTACCCGCTTGACCTGACGGGTCTTTCGTTTGCAAAGAAACAAGATGTCCACATCGGAGTAGGGGGCGAGTTCTTCGCGCCCGTACCCACCCAACGCAAGAACGGCGATCTCAGCTTTCTCGGCCGGGAGATGGTTCTCCTCGAGCGCTCGAAAGAACACCATCCCTACGACGGCATCCACGATCTTGCTGTACGAATTGACGAATCTTCTCCCAGTGAAATCGCTGGGCTTGTCCAGGCCGAGGAGCTCCTCCTGTAGATGGGACAGGTAATCCCGGCACATTTCGAGAAACACGTTTCTTGGGATCGATGCGCCGCCTGTAATGAGGGCAGGAAGAGAAAACGCATCCTCCTCGTCGACGCCGGCGGGCTTTTGCGGTTGAACGCTCATGGGGCTGGACAAAACATCTCTCTACGCATCGTAATACAAGAAGAACTCATAGGGGTGCGGCCTCTGGGCGAGCTGCGCTATGTCGCGTTCCCGCTTGTAATTGATCCATGTGTGTATCACGTCTTCGGTGAACACTTCCCCTTTGAGCAAAAACTCGTGATCGCTCTCGAGAGCCCGGAGAGCATCCTCGAGGGACGCCGGTGTTTTCCGGATGTCCTTTAGTTCCTCGGGGGGGAGATCGTAAATGTTCTTATCGAGCGGCTCACCCGGGTGAATCTTGTTCTGGATTCCATCGAGACCTGCCATCATCATCGCAGAAAAGGCCAGGTACGGATTGCAAGTGGGGTCCGGACACCTGAACTCAATCCTCTTGGACTTCGGTGACGGCGAGTACATCGGAATTCGGATTGCAGCGCTGCGGTTTCTCTGCGAATACGCCAGGTTCACGGGCGCCTCGAAGCCCGGCACGAGACGTTTGTACGAATTGGTTGTAGGATTAGAGAACGCAAGGATCGCCGGCGCGTGTTTGAGTATGCCGCCGATATAGTACAGCGCGGCGTCACTTACTCCAGCATACTCGTTCCCCGCAAAAAGAGGTTTGTTTCCCTTCCAAAGGCTTTGGTGAACATGCATCCCTGAACCATTGTCGTTGTAAATCGGTTTGGGCATGAAAGTGACCGTTTTGCCGTTACGCTTTGCGATGTTTCGGATCACATATTTATAAAGAAGCAGCTTGTCCCCCATATTAATGAGCGTATCGAATTTGAGATCGATCTCGCCCTGTCCCGCTGTTGCCACTTCGTGATGCTGTGTCTCGACCTCGCAGCCCACGTTAATGAGCGTCAGCATCATTTCTGATCGCAAATCGTGGAGCGAATCGGTCGGCGGCACGGGAAAGTAACCTTCTTTGAAGCGCGGCTTGTAACCGAGATTCGGATTCTCCTCCCGCCCCGAGTTCCAGCACCCTTCCTTCGAATCGATATGATAGAACCCTTGATTCTCTCTCTGATCGAAACGGACGTCATCGAAGACGAAAAACTCCGCTTCGGGTCCGAAGTACGCTTTGTCCGCAACACCCGTGCTTGCAAGGTAATTCTCGGCCTTGATGGCCACGGCCCTCGGATCCCTCGAGTAGCGCTCCTTCGTTATCGGATCATATATGTTTCCAATGAGGTTTAGCGTTGGATCCTTGGTGAAAGGATCCATGAAAGCCGTTCCTGGATCGGGTATGACCAACATGTCGCTTTCGTTGATGTTGCGCCACCCGCGAATGCTCGATCCATCGAATCCGAATCCTTCCTCGAAACTCTCTTCTGTGAGCGCTTCAACGGGAACGCTAAAGTGTTGCCACGTCCCGGGAAAATCCAGAAATTTGAAATCGACCACTTCGGCGCCGTTTTCCCTGGCAAAATCAATCACTTCACGCGGGGTTCTTTTTTCCATGGGAACATCTTCCTCCAGGGTTTTACTGGTTCGGGGGAGTGTAAAGCTCAAGCTTAATTGCCTGGAAAAAACAGAATTTAAGCAAACGAGGTGCCATTGTCAATATAGACCCAACCCACGGGGCAAAGATTCGGGCGGGACGCCTCAGGGGGATTCCTCGATCCCCGGTCGATAGGGGGATCCATCGGGGAGGAGATCATCGATTTCGAGCAGAACCTTCCCGATCTCCCACAGGAGATCCCCGGCAATGACACCACGGACCCCCATCTCTGCAGCTGCGTATTCTCCCGCTTTTCCGTGGACAAAGCTTGCGATCAGGGCAGCGTCCAGGGCGGGAGACCCCTGAGCGAGAAAACTCCCCACAAAGCCTGTTAGCACATCCCCCGACCCGGCCGTGGCGAGCGCCGAGCTGCCGCTGGTGTTTATCCAAACTTCCCCGTCCGCTGAGGCGACGAGTGTGGGGGCTCCCTTGTGGAGAAGCACTGCTTTGGTGGATTTCGCTACGTCTCCGGTTTTTTCGATTTGACCGAGCGGGTCCCTGGGGACCTCGGCGGCGACAAGTCTCTCCAGCTCGCCGGTATGAGGTGTCAGCACCAGCGGTGATTTGACGCGAGCGAACGCTTTGCTGTTACCGGCGAAGGCATTCAGACCATCGGCGTCGAGCACAATGGGCTTCCCCGCGCCGGCGAGCAAGTCCTGCACAAACTGATCCGTCTCCGGATGCCGTCCTATCCCGGGGCCGACGGCGAGCGCATCCGATTTTTCGATGTGGAATTTGAGAGCGGACAGCCCTGCGCGTGAAAACGTTCCTTCCTCGGTCTCAGGGAGCGGAATGGTGATCGTCTCCCAGCTGGCGCTCTCAATGAGATCTCGAATCCCCTGCGGCACCGCGAGATACACCATACCGCACCCGATCCTGAGCGCCGCCGTTGCCGACAGCAGCGCTGCCCCCGTATACGCCCGGCTACCGGCGATAATGAGAAGGGTTCCGCACCGGTACTTGTGCGCGTCCGGGGACCTCTCCGGCAGGCGCTCCGATGCTGTTTGCCAATCGAGAATGTGGACACCCGATGCGTACTTATCGACGATCTCTGACGGAAATCCTATGTCCGCCACGATCATCTCACCGACGAAGCTCTTACCCGGGTAGAACAGGAGCCCCAGCTTGGGACGGCCGATTGTCACCGTGCAGGTGGCACGCACCGCCGCCCCCGGTACGGCCCCACTGCTTCCCTGTACGCCAGATGGGATATCGATGCTCACAACGGGCACTCCGCTTGCGTTCATCAGCTCGATCATCTCGAGCGCGCGCCCGCGAGGAGGTCCGTCGATGCCCGTACCGAACAACCCATCGACGACGACATGCGCCCCGGCGAGGTCTTTTTTGACGATTTCCGGCCAGTTGGGGCGTGAAGCATCAACCTGACGGACTTGTTCGTTCGCCTTGATGATTTCGGACAGCCTCAAGTAATTCTTCTGTGCGTCCACGGGGAGACTCTCTGGAGGTTTGAGAAGATGCACGGAAACCGCGCACCCCTCCTTGCTGAGATAGCGTGCGACAACGAAAGCGTCTCCTCCGTTGTTTCCCGCTCCCGCAAATACGACCGTTTTGAAGGGCGTCCCGAGACTCTCCCCCATTAGCCGCAGAACATGATCGGCAACAGCCTTCCCTGCCCGTTCCATGAGCTCGAGGCCCGGACAGATCCGGTTGATTGTCTCCTCATCAACTTTTTTCATTTGCTCGGTGGTGAGGACTTCCATAATAACCTCGCTCGTTCGGGTCGATATGTAAACAGCGCCTCCGACTCCCGAATGAAAAGCACGAGGAGCAAATGCACATGCAGGTGGGGCACACGGTTCAGCGCCCGTGATCGATCGCGGCTCAATGTTTTCCTATCGAGCCGCTGGACTTGTTCAATTCATCTACGATGTCGAGTAGCTCGACGATATCATCGATATCATAGTGAGCGCCGCTCTCCTTTGTCCCGAACGTATCCCCGTAGCGGGCAAAAACGGTAATGATACCCACTTGTGCGGCGCCGGTAATATCCCTATCGGGCCAATCACCGACCATGATCGCCTCGTCAGGTTTTACCTGGAAGTGATGCAGCACGCGCCTGAATGGAATCGGGCTCGGTTTCATAGCTTTGGTATCGTCGTAGGTAAGCACAAAATCGAATATATGGTGCAGCTGAAGGTAGCAGAGTCTCAGCCAGGCCTCCTTACGCGGCGCATCAGAGACCACCGCGAGCCGGATGTTGCGCTTCATCAGACCAATTAGGGCCACTCTGACATGAGGATACAGGACGAGTGACGCTTCTCGGGCCCTCCGGTAGGCGACGATTCCCGCCGCCTGGATCTTGTAGTTGACCTCGCCGAGAAGTTCCTCCAGCACAACGTCGAAAACGTGTTGAAACTCGATTCCCTTCTTCTCGTAAACCTCGTAGACCTTTTGCTTGATCTCATTGGGTGGAAAAAGCAGGCCGGCATCTATCATTGCCTCCACGGCCGCATCAACGGCGTTTTCTTTCATCCCTTTGAAATCCGTCAGCGTGTTATCCAGGTCGAAAATCGCAACTTTGATCATCGGCATCAATCTGTTGGAGAATGAGTAAACTTGCCGTACAATAAACGAACCAGCGACGCCCGCGCGGAAAGGCGCGAACTGCGAAAGTTGCCCGGAGGAGGATTAACCAAGAATGGCAATTCGAGGTAAGGTTAATGGAAGAAAGAGACGAAAGCAACTATGAATTGGAGACTCCTGATATCTTCACGGTAGTCAACAACTACTTCCTGTTGTTCTTTGGTATCGCTTGTGTGATGAGCAGCATTTACCTCCAGGGACTCTTTGTCTTTCTGGATCAGCTGCGGATCGGCATCAGCGTCTCATCACTCGTGGGCATTATTATTCCAATGTATCTCTTTTTTCGGCGCTCTCCCCTAGGATTCAAGCAGCAGCTCCGCATCCTCCCGCCCAAATCGACCATGGGTGTTTACGTAATCCTGGCAACGATCATGAGCATAGTCACCATCGATTTCATATATATCATTTCGCAGCGGATGTTCCCCGTACCTACCGAGTTCACGGAAAGCTTGAAAACCCTCAAACCGGAAGGTGCCGGGGCTGTGGCCATCACGTTTCTCGGTTTGTGCGTCGTCGTTCCCTTCGCAGAAGAACTCGTTTTCAGAGGTTTGGTGCAGCAGGTTTTCACCCGGAACATGGATGGTGTCCTGGCTTTCATCATGGCGGGGCTTTTCTTCGGCGTCGTTCACCTGAGCGCCCATTTGCTCATTAGTGTGTCACTCTTTGGAATACTTCTTGGCTTTATTTTTTACGCGACGAAAAACCTTACGTACACAATTCTCTCCCATGCGGTTTTCAACGCCGTCTCATTCATTCAGCTTGTCACGACGCCGGCAGATCATCTGGACGATCCTCCTTTCTACATACAGGACACGCGGCTCCTTGTAGCGTCCGTTGTATTTCTTGCCTTCTTCCTCGTCAAAATAAAAAAAGGAGACACCGAAACGGAGACTCCTTGAGCGTCACCCCAGGATATTTGCGCTTGACAATTTCCTCGAGGAGGCGCGGCAACTATTTCACGGAAGTGCTGATATCCCTCCCCAAGCTGATTTCACCGTTGTCGATTCGGATGTTGAATCCGCACTCAGGATTGTTACATACCCAAGCTTTATACATGATGGGAGCGCCGTCCCGACCATAATCCGAAAGAGGAAGTAGCACACCATTCCTACATTTCAAGCAATCGGGAAAATTTTTCTCCACCGTCATTGTCCTCGCCGGATTCCCGTATTAATCCAGCCGCTTCACCTCCGTCTCCATCACAGGGCACTCAATATTTTGATTTTGCTTCAAGGAGCGCCGGCCCGGGCTGGCCGTTTCAATCCCAGGACAAAACTATAGCATTTGATCCCGAGTTTCGATTTACCCCATTGCAGCGGGGGCGCAACGGTTACTTTATTATACCGGTTTTCCCAATACGCTTTGGGGCTCTGAAAGGGAACGGCCTAACCCCAATTCACCGGATCCCATACCCACCTTTCAGTGCCGATATTATTCGCTAAAAATCGGAAGTTGTCAAGGTCATTCACGGAAGTGAGACGGATGAGTCGGGCATTGACGCTACGAGTACTTTGATCGCCGTGAGGTGATTTCCGCAGCGCGCTGCAACTTTAGACGCGCGCTGGGACCATGAGCCGAAAGGCGATCAAAGTACTCGTAGTCTTTAAACCACCCGAATCCCTTACGTCTTCATCTTCTTCTTTTTGGCGGCCGGGAACAGGATATTGTTGAGGATCAAGCGGTAGCCCGGTGAGTTCACGTGCAGGGAAAGATCTGTTGGAGGATCTCCGACGGCGTGTTGATAATCTTCCGGATCGTGACCCCCGAGAAACGTGAATGTCCCTCGCCCGAAGTTGCCGTGCAGATACTTAACTTCGCTGTGGGCTTGGTCTTCACCGAGGATGACAACGCTTTTCTTGACGAGAGATTTTTTATATCCCGTGGTTTGGCCGAGAAAGCCTTTGACCACGTTAACGTGGTTTTGTGTAAGCATCGTAGGGACAGGATCGTACTTCGCAGAGAACGAGAAGAGCGTAAAGTAATCCGCCTCGCTGCCCCTGGCTTTGACATAGTCGCTGGTATCAATGTCCGAGAATTCGTACACGAGTGGATTGGAAATCAACCGGAAGTTCGTAAACGCCAAGCAGCGGTCATACTGAAGCATATCCTGGAATCCCGGCGTGATGCCGTCGTGATCGAACTCACGGGGAGCAATGTCGATGCCGTTTGCGGCAAACGCTATGTCAATAGTGTCCGTTGCCGAACACATCGCAAAAAGGAATCCGCCGTTGAGCACATATTGCCTGATCTTTTCCGCCACGGCTTTCTTTTCCTCCGACACCTTATCGTACCCGAGCTTTCTCGCGAGCGCCTCGAACTGGACTTGCTGGGTTTTATACCATTCAGCGTGACGGTACGCGGCGTAGAACTTGCCATACTGCCCGGTAAAATCCTCATGGTGGAGGTGAAGCCAGTCGTAGCGGTCGAGCACTCCGGCAAGAACCTCCTCGTCGAAAACCCTGTCGAATGGAATTTCCGCGTAAGTCAGTGCGAGCATCACCGCGTCGTCCCACGGCTGAGCTACCGGGGGTATATAAACGGCGATTCGTGGTGCCTTTTCCAGAACGATCGTTTCCATGTTTTCTTTTTCGATCTCCGCATAGATAAGCGCCACTTCTGAAGCGGATAGATCCTGCACGGTGATGTTTTTCAATCTCGCCTCGTACAGCACCCCGTCATCCATCGGAATGAGAAAGCTTCCTCCACGATAGTTGAGAAGCCATTGAATCGTGTGCCCCTTTTCGAGAGCATGATATGCGAGACCGTAGGCTTTGAGATGATTGGTTTGGGCGAGATCCATCGGTACAAGAATGGACGCGGCATGAGAGAATGCAGGACACAGAAGGATAAAAGCTCCCGCACAAACGCAAAAAAGAAACAAGAGGTGGTGACTCGATCGTATCATTTGCCGTCGTTCTCCTCCGGCTTGAGCCGGTTTATGTCGGCCCTCACTTCGTCCAGAAGCAGGTACTTCGGGAATTTTGCAAGAATATGCTCGTACTCCTTCAGCGCGAGATCCACGTTTCCGAGGCCGTGTTCGTAGACGCGCGCGACAGCTCTGTGGACGTCCGGGCGGAGGTCATGCCGGGGGTACAAATCCAGAAAACTCTGGAAGCTGTCCAGCGCCCGCTCGAAATCACCCATTTGAGCGTATACACCGCCAAGCTTGTACAGCGCCCGAGCATGCAATTTCGCTGCGGGACCTCTGGCGATGACACGCTCGAGGTGCTCAGCTACTGCCGAGGTGTCGTTCGCAAGTTCAGCCTTCAACGCGTCAATGAATCGTCCCAACAACTTTTCGTCACCCTGCCGCCCCTCTTCGATAAGCCACGCGAGCTCGATGGCGTCGTTGGCATAAATAGAGGCCGGGTTTGTTTCGGCAAGTGATGTGAGTGTGTCCCTCGCCATTTCGTACTCACCCGTGAAACCCAACAGTACTCCGGTATAATAGATGCCTGCTTCGCGGCGCTCCTCGTTCGAGGAACGGATGAACTTCGCGAAATGCCGGCGTGCGAGATCGTATTCTTCCAGAATGAGGTACATTCTCCCGATCTTTTCCACGAAAACTCCCCGCGTTGCGCGGGCGCGTTTCAGTCCCTCATTGTAAGCGGCGAGGGCTTCCCGCGGCTTCCTCTGAACCTCGAAGAGCAGATCTCCTTTCTCGACTGCGGCAAGACTCGCTTCCTCGGATCCAGGGTATTTCCGAAAAACACGATCGAGCTCGTCGATTGCGTTTTGGATTACCGCTTGGCGCCGCTCACCCTCGAAACCGGGAACGAGCCCCTTGGCGGCGTCGGCCAAAAGCGAGGCTCGATTGTATGCTGCACGCTGTGTTTGAACCGTTTTCGGATGTCGCTCTATATAAGCTTCCAGAGCCCTGATGCAGAGGTCGAAGTAGCGCCGCTTCTCGCGTGATGATTGTTCTATATAACCGTTGCGAAGCCCATCTGCGAGCAGATAGAGCGTTCTTCCATCTGACTGACCAGGTTGATCCGCTTCGAGGGCTGCTTCTAGAGCTTTTTCGAGCAGCCCCCCATTCAAGTACACACTCGACAATATATCCTTGATTTCCCTGCGAGCTTTCATGGACCGAATGGCCCGTCGTTCGGCCACTTCGAGAAGCGCCCTCCACTCGTCACTACTTCGCTCAGCTCCCTCGGCGCTTATGAAAAGCTGTATGATCCTTTGTTTGGCTGTGGCGTAGCTGGGGGGGAATCGATCGACATAATTCAAATACTCGGTGAGTGCTGCCCGGTAGTTACCCATTGCTTTCTCTTGATCGGCGATATGGAGCGTGAGCCTGTAATGGGCATCGCTGCGCGTCCTCCCCTCCCGAAAAACATTCAGAGCGAGATCGTAATAGCCCAGTTCCGCCATCGAGGTGCCCACCATCTTGTAGGCGGCCAGGCTGTGTCCGCTGGTCTCGAGGAACCGCCTGAAGTGCCCTTCCCCTCTCTCGTTTTCACCCTGAGAGAAATAGAGCATCCCCAGGGACTTTGCGGCTTCCAGACTCGTGTGGTTGATCACCAGGCACCGCCGGTACATCACCATCGCCGAATCAACGGAATCAACGGCCTGATATGCGTGACCCAGATGGACGAGGACATTTGGCTGATCGGGGAACCTCTCGTTCAGACGTTTGAGGAGGTCGATCGCTTTTCTTGGATTTTCTCTCAGGAGGCGTGTTGCTTCGAGGAGCGCCTTCTGGATCTCCCGCGTACGCACTTTGTTGCTGAGACCAGAGGGTGCCCGGTCCTGCACCTTTTGGGTCATTGCATACGACGGCAGGAAAAGGAGACTCATTGCAAAAAGGATCCATGCTGCTCTTCGGAAAAACAAAGGACTTCCTTTCATTTCCCAGCGACTTCATTCATACGGTGCGTTCGTCTCATAGAGCTCGGTGCCTCGAGAGCGGTTATTCACGCCCAGAACCACCGCTCCCCGCAGCCTCTTCGGCAAGCGCACGGAAGTACAGCCGGATCAGATCTTCGAACTCTCCGGGAGCTTTGAGCTTCATTGCGCGCTGGATCGCCTCGCGGAGCGTTTGGGCGGAATGGGTTTTCGAATCTTCCCCTACCCTGCGCGAGAAAATATCCTCCGCTGTCACGCTCTTCCGTATCTTTTCGTAGTCCCGCGTATGCACCGACCGCTGGGCATCGAGGAGGCGGCTGACGATTCGCTGCTCTTTCTCCAGAGTGCTCTCATCCACAGCGCCCATCTCGAGGTCGCGGATAACCTCTTGCATTTCCTCAATTGTTTTATCGAGACGCCCCAGCAACCCCTCGTTCTCATCGAGCGTCTTGTCGATCTCCTCGGCGATTTCCTTCAGCGTTCGCTGCTGCCCGGCCAGCCGCTCGAGTTCCGCCTGCCACTGCTGGCGCATTTGCTCTTGTAACATCTCGAGCGCCAGGAGATCCTTCGTCTGCTGGAGAATTTGCTGCTCTCCCGCAAGCAGCTGTTCCATCAACGCGCTGAGCCCCGCACACGCACCGCTGGAGCCATCAGAACAGCTCTTCGACGTTTCGAGGAGTTTGATCGTCGCTTCGTTCAGCGATCCGACCGCCTGGCTGGCGTTGGCATACGACATCAGCGCTTTGTTCTGGTCGAGGAAGAGAACCGAGTTCCTCATCCTGGAGAGCGACTCTCCGATTTTCTTGAGAAGGGATGGAGATACCGCAAGCGTTTTCCGGGCCACTTCTTCGAGATCGTCGGCTAGCCTCTCCAGCGCATTGGAATAGCTGAGCTGCTCACTGGCCAAACTGCGTAAATTCCCCTGCCGGTCGGACGAAAGCCGGTCCTGGATTCGCCCCGCCAGATCTTCCTGTTTGAAGGAAAGACGGAGAGTCTGCTTGGCGATTCGTTGGAGATTGATCGACAATCTCTTTCCCATGCCCGATTGCATGGCCATCTGTGCAGTGGACATCTTCGTAAACAGGTCAACCAGATCTTCGAGGGCCTGCTGCTGATCGGCCTGCGCCTGTTGAGGCTGGCCCATGTTTAGCTTGCGTGAAGCGTTGCGCATCTTCTGCGAGGTTTGCTTCTGAGATAGCTCTTGGGATGCCTTTCGGAGGTTGGAAGCCGATTCCGGTTCATTGACTTCGTTTGCGAACTGCTCAATGTCACTTTTCAGCCGATCGGTTTTATCAGCAAGCGCCTCCTGTGCTTCCGACAGCTCGTTCAGCTCGGATTGATTCTTCGGGTCGACATCCCCGGTCCCCTCGTTGAGTTCTCGCTGCTCCTCCAGCAATCCCTCGCTTTCTCTAACGAGTTCTTCCATCCGCTGTTCTTTCCGGATTTCTTCCAGCAGGCTCGCCGTTCGCTTCAGCCGCTCGAGAAGCTCCTCGGCACTCACATTCAAGTCTTCGAGCGCTTTCCGGATGTCCTCGGGTTTGAGTTTTTCCATCGCTTCCTGGAGCTTCTCTACATATTCCCTCAACACTTCGCTGTTGATCTCCTCCAGCAGTTTGTTGATTTCCTCGAGCTTTTCCCCGATTCGCTCCGATGTCATTCGATTGTCTGAAAGCGATTGCAGGGATTCATTCAGTGATTTCTGTATCTCCTCGATTTTTTGTTCGATGCTCTGTTGCGACGCAACGGCCTTATCGATTTCCTTTTTCTGGCTCCACTCGAGTTTCTCCGTTTTGATGAATTCCCTCTCGAGCTTCTCCAGGCGCTCCTTCAGAGCCTTTCCCTCCTGGATCGCCTCTTCGAACAGCGCGCTTCGCTCTGCTTCTTCCTCGCGCACCTTTTCATAGAGCTCCGCCATCGTGGGTGCAGACAGCACGAACACACGGCTCTTCGCTGTGCCGGGACCGGTCACTACGTTGTTGTCTTTCACTTCGATGTAGAACTCGATGTAATTTCCAGGGAACAGGCTGATTCCTTCGAGGCTCCATACGAATGCCACGCCGATGTCCTTCTTGCCGACCTGATCTCCGAGAGGAATCGGTGTCTTGCGAAAACCCTCGTCCCCACCCTTTCGGTGGAAAACCGCAGCGTCGTTGACGCCGTAGTCGTCGGAGGCGATAAAGCTCAAGTTAACTCGGTAGTTCCGCGGCAGCTCCGGATCGTCCGACGGCTCCAGGACATCGAGCGATGGAGGATGATCGTCGAACACCTCGATGGTGTGCATCAGCGGGCCATCCGTCTTGTAATGGAGCGTGTCCTCGAGAAAGATCGCATAATAACCATCTTTCAACGCGGTGAAATCGAACTGAAACGAGTGAGCTTCGAAATGGATTTTCCGGGATTTCCCCTCATCGAACCGCACGCGGGCGTCGCTCAGAAAGTTGTTCGACGTTCCCTCTATTGCAACATGGGTGCCTTCGAGGGCTTTGACATTGCCTCCACCGTCCTCGATTTTCAGCGGAGGCTCACCTGTATACGCCGGGGGTGTGAGCGTGAGCGTCAAATTCGTGACGATGGGTTTGTTGACAACGTTGATCGTATGTGTGGCGCTTTTTCTGCCGGCCGAAACGAAATAATAAGAAATGCTGTTGCGCAGGTTTTTAAATGTGTAAGCGTGCTTCTTGAATGCACCGCCGTCATCCGGATCCGATGGGGTGGTGGGCTCCGTTTTCCAGAAACCGTTCATGAGATTGTAGCTCAACTGGACGGGCTGCTCCGCCTCACCGAAATCCATCGCGATGACCTCCACATCGCTTCCGGACAGCACGGTAACGTCCCCCGGTGTTACAAACAGGTTCGCCGCGTGTTCCATCGCCGCCGATTCCATCGGATCGATCACTCGTTTCCCCGCATCGAACAGCAACGCCGGTTTGACCAGCGCAAAGAGCAATAGGACAGCTAGGGCGCCATAGGCGATCGGGACGAGCGCCAGAGTCCGCCTCGTTAAAAAGAGGAAACGGATTTCCAGGCCGGTGATCGACTGCACCGCCCACCGAATGACCTCGCGCACGAGGTCCGGCGCGTACCGCCGGCCGGCTTCTTCATCTCCTGCGAATTCATACCCGGCGCGGAGGATGTCTTTGAGATCCTTCCGATCTTCGACCTGGGCGGCGAGTTTGCCCAAACTCGGGAGCCGTATTAACGGCAGAAGAACGAAATAAAAGAAAAGACCGGCGAAGATAACGAGTGCGAGGTGGCTTGCGGCGAACGCCTGCCACATGGGTGGGGAATCCGCCACCACCGCCCAGAGAATCACGCAGAGAAACACCCATGCGCCAACGGCGAGAAAACCGAGCATTCCCGATGCGAATCGTAGGGCGGCCGTTTTCGCCAGGATGCGGAGTAACTGGCGTCTCAGCTTTGCCTTATAAGGATCTTGGGTCTCCACTGCGGCGATTCTCCGCGTTCACTGTTGGGGATCTGGTCCGCATTGGTCCAGCGACCGATCCCCTTGGGTTTCTTCACTGCACCGCGTTCTGTGTGATGGCGTACATAATTATATTTACAGCCATTTTCACGGCCAGTTCCCGTTTCTCGGGCGGATCGTTATGGACCCGCGGGTCCTCCAGGCCGTCCCCAATGTCCGACTCGTAGGTATAAAACAGAACCAAACGCCCATCCACCTGGAGGCCGAATCCCTGCGGGGGCTTGCCGTCGTGCTCGTGGATCTTCGGCAAACCGGGAAGATCGTAAAACGCATGATAAATCGGATGCTCGTTGGGAAGCTCTTCCAGTTCATGTTCGGGAAATAGCCGTTTCACCATCGAACGGAAAGACGTATCCATCCCGTAATTATCATCGGCGTACAGAAATCCACCTGCTTCCAAATGTCTCCTCAGGGCATCGAGTTCTTCCGGTGTGAGCCGGATCGTCCCGTGACCGGTCATATAGAGAAATGGATACGCGCGGAGATTCTCATCGGTAAGACTCACGACTTTCTCTTCGGGATAGGTTTTGATGCCCGTCCGCAGCTCGAACTCCTTTAGCCAGTTGGGGATGGAGGAGGGGTCGGAATACCAATCTCCGCCACCGCCGTATTTGACGCGGGCGACACGAATCCCGTATTCCTCTGCCGGGTTTCCGGTCGGGAACTGTGCCAGTGCTTCCTGAGCCTGGATGAAGACCATCCCAAAGCACACGATGCCGAGCAGGCAGGTGCCGTTCCAGCGCCTGTGCACCCAGACAAAAAAACGCGCCGAGGCGCTCGCTGCTCTCGATGATTTCGGCTCCATATTTTAACCAACACCGTAGCCGAATCGGTTCTCCCGAGGATCGCTCGAGCGGCAATCGCCGCCCAAATTCTGCTATGAACTCCTCAAGTCGTTTTGATGCAAGCGTTTCCCGTGGACTTCTTGCGGTCAGATAGCGCTACTTTGCTGCTAATATTATAGAAAACGAAATGGGCAAAAGCAATTGCCGTGCCCCGCGCAGCGCGTTCAATATGCCTTTTCTGCTCATATACCTGTCTGCCCCCCAGCAGGGCCGGAGCTTCGCCTGCACAGGGAAGGTGTCATTCTGGCCGAAAATCGGGTATAATGCCTGGAAGCGCTTCAGAGATATCACAGCTCCGAGATCATGAGGAAAACCCGTGCGTTGTGGGGAGTCCGTTTTTGAAACACTGTTCCGCAACGCGGAAAACAGGAGGTTGGTCATGTCCGGTTTGTCGGCTATTCGTGCTTCAAAGGTTATTTTTTGCTGCGCCATCTGCGCGCTGTTCGCATCCCTTGCCGTTGTTCCCACTGGAGCCGCACCGGGAGCGGTTAAGGACACGCTGGTGAGCCCCTGCAAGTATCCTGCGGGACTTGCCACGGATGGCAAACGCCTGTTCCTTGCCGACTGGCGCGAAGCAACGATCTTCGAGATCGATCCTGCAAAAGGAACGGTCATCAACACGCACAAAGCTCCCACTCTCAAGCCGCATGGAATGACATTCGGTAATGGGATGCTCTACATCTCAGACAGCCATACGGGCGGCATTTACGCACTGGATCTGGAAAGCGGCGTCGTCGAAACCACCTTCCAAGCGCCGGGGTCCCGCGCTTTGGGGCTGGCCTGGGCGGATAACACGCTTTACATACTCGAGGGGAGAAGTAAAAAAATATACAAGGTCCTTCCCGAAGACGGGACGATTCTTTCTTACTTCGATGTCCCCGATCGATCCTGCACGTGCATGACTCACGATGGAACATACCTGTGGATCTCGAACCGGATCAAAGACGAGCTTTACATGGTCGATCCGGAATCCGGGATGGTCATCGGGATTCTCGATGCTCCCGGTCCTTACGCAGCGGGGGTGGCTTGGAAAGATGGATATCTGTGGAATGCCGATTTCCAGAGACGGACGCTCTACCAGCTCATCGTGAAGGACGATGTTCCTTACCGCCTGACCGATACGCGCGTGGCGCGGGTGGAGTATTACTGGGCACTCAACAATTACGGGCCGGGCGAAGTAACGGATGTTGCCGTGAACCTGGCGATTCCCGAGAAGCTGCCCTGCCAGGAGCTCCTGTCCGATCTCGATTATTCGATCGCCCCAATGAAAATTACCAAAGATCAATGGGACCAGCCGTGCGCCGTTTTCGATCTCGGGACGATCGCACCGGGCAGCAAAGCGGCGCTCACATACTCGGTCAACGCAAAGGTGTCGGCGATTCGTTATCTCATATTTCCCGAAGCAACGGGCACTCTCGACGACATTCCCAAGGACATCCGCAAGAAATATCTCGCCGACGGCACACGCTATCGGACCTCGAGCCCCTACATACAAGACACCGTGAAAAAGATCGTCGGGGACGAGAAGAATCCTTACTGGATCGCCAGAAAGATTTACAACTATGTGATCGACCGTCTCCACTATGAGATGATCGGCGGCTGGGATGTTCCTGAGGTCGTTCTCAAGAGGGGAAGCGGTTCCTGTTCCGAGTACACGTTTTCCTTCGTGTCCCTCTGCCGGGCAGCCGGTTTGCCGGCGAGATACCAGGGGAGCATCGTCGTGAGGGGCGATGATGCGAGCATCGATGAGGCGTTCCACCGTTGGGCGCAGATTTATCTTCCTGGATACGGGTGGGTTCCCGTCGATGCGAACCGTGGGGACTCTGATTCTCCCGTCGGCCAGGCGAAAGGCATTGGCGAGCTGGCCAACCGGTTTCTCATCACGACGCAAAGCGGTGGTGGATCGGAGTACCTCGCTTGGAGCTACAACTCGTTCGCCCGCTACAAAATGAACGGCTACTGCAACGTGCAGGAGGATAATTTCGGTTTCTGGGAGCCCCTCCAGGAGGAAAAGGCCATCCCCGTCTCATCCATGTCCGGGTCTGGGGAGACGTGCAAGCCGGAGCCGCAGGCACGTTAGAAGCAGACCCGGTCTTCGTGCCATGCTAGCGGTACTTTACTCGACTACTGCGGTACCCAGGTAAGAGACTGATTATCCGGTCGCTCCTTCGAGCTGTGGTGTGTTCCCTAGTCTCACCAGAGACACCACCCCTTCGACGATCATCCAACCTGCGAGCAGGATAACGGCACCGTTGATGACGGCGAGCAACCAGAGGGATGCACCCCCTGCAGTTGATGCATCGAGGGCACCCGCGATGAAGTTTCGCTCGTTGACCAAGGCGGCCCATATCGTAATGGTCAGCATGAACAGACAGGGGATGGCGGACACGAGATATTTGTATCCACCCTTCGTTCGCAAGTAATTGCTCAGCACAAGAAGGCCCAGTGCGGCCAGCAGTTGATTACCCGCACCAAACATCGGCCAAAGCGTCAGAGCGCCCTTGCCATCGGCACCCGTCGCGAAAGCGAGTGCTGCTGCCGTCAGCACGGCGAGCGCCGTTGCCATGTACCGGTTGGTGGCAAACGGCATTCTGGCGTGACTGGTCAGCTCGGTAATGACGTACCTTTGGATTCGCGTCGCGGAGTCCAGAGTCGTGCCGGCGAAAGACGCAATGAACACTCCCATAATGATGATGCCCAGGTGACGGGGGATGTGAAACGCTTCGATCATGTTGGCCGAGCCCACCACTACGGCGGTAATCTTCGAGCCGAGGCCCTGCGATGCGACCCAGGACGAGTAGTGATGATCCCAGGCTGCTATTCCTTTGAGCACCGTGCCGTCCGCCGTCGTGTACGCGAGACCGATGCCGGCGGCGACAGCGATGATGACCAACGTCGCGAGCACCGCTTCCATCATCATCGATCCGTATCCCACGAATTGGGCGTCCGTTTCATTGGCGACCTGCTTCGACGTGGTCCCCGATGCTACGAGCGCATGAAATCCGGAAATGGCGCCGCAGGCGATCGTAATAAAGAGAAACGGCACCAAGGGAGGCGCGCCCGCTGCCGCCGTGTTCAAGGCAGGAGCTGCGAGTTCGAGCTTTCCAGAGGCGGCCGTTCCCAGAATCCCCAAGACGATGAGGCCCATTGCGATGAACAGCTGCCACGCATTTATATAATCTCGTGGTTGGAGTAGCGTGGTTACCGGCAGGCTGGAGGCGGCGAACGCATAGAGGAGCAGTATGATCACCCATAGGCCGGTTGCGGGCATAATGACATTTGCCGATTCGCTGCCGGAGGCTTCGCTTCCGGCGATCAAGTCGGGCATTTCCAGAGGAATGAAGTGCCCCAGCACCACCGTCACATACATGAGCGTAACGGCCAGTGCGGTGCCGATGGTAACGTTCCACTTACGGTTGTAAATGGCCCAGCCCAGCGCCACAGCGATCGGAATCTCCATCCACACGGGAAACACGGATTGCGGGAACATGTCGAAAATGGCGGCAATGACAACGCCGAAAATGGCAATAATGATCACCAGGAGAAGAAATATGATCAAAAAGAAAATGTACCGGACCCGTGGGCCGATGTACTTTGCTGCACATTCCGAGATCGATCTGCCCTCGTTCCTCATGGAGATGACAACAGCGCCGAAGTCATGGACGGCCCCCATCACGATGGATCCGAAGAACACCCAAATCAAGGCGGGGAGCCAGCCCCAGATCACTCCTATCGCCGGGCCCACGATCGGGCCGGTTCCTGCAATGGATGTGTAGTGATGTCCAAAGATAATCCCCTTCCTCGTGGGGACGAAGTCGATGCCGTCCTGATGGACTCGAGAAGGGGTTTGGGCGTCCTTTCGAAGCTGGAAGATCTTCCGGGCGAGGAAACGCCCGTAGGTATGGTAGGCAATCAGATAACCCAAAAAGGCAATGATCATCAGGGCAACGGTTCCCATATTTCCTCCGGAGTCTCAGCGCTCTGCATGTCGCCCGGGACATCAGGGATATGAGATATTAAAAGTTAACAGCATGTTTGCGAGTGGGCCAGGGTATTTTGATGGGCGAGGATCGGTTTCCAAGAGGGTGTCGTTGACCGATGAAAGGCGCGGGGGACTTAGCTAATCCGAGTTTCTGAGCCGGGATAATCTTTCGCGGGCGCCTGCAACTTCCCCCGGTAGCTCCGGACCCATCCACATTCAAACAGTGATTTTGGCTGGAATCAAAGCAGATAAGAACTCGAATGGTAGGCGCTCACAAGAAGCAAAGTCTCCTATGCCCCTTTGAACAACACCGCCGCCTCGACGCCCGGGCCATCGGACACGTTCTCAACCATCACTTCCCCACCCATTTCGCGTGACAGCGACCGGCAGATCGCAAGCCCCAATCCCGTCCCCGTCGTCTTCGTCGAAAAATACGGCTCGAACAGTTTTTCTTGAGCTTCATCGTTGAGCCCCGGTCCGGTATCCCGGAACGTGACCCTCACGTTGACGACACTATCAATCGTAATCTTCTCGCAGGACACATCGAGCGATCCGCCATCCGGCATCGCTTCCATGGCGTTCTCGATGAGATTGACGCAGATCTTCCGCACTGCTTCCGGATCCACCGCCACCATTATATCACCGCACGAAAAATCGCTCGAAACGTTCACGCCCGCCGTGTTGCTTCGATACGGATTGATGATGTCCTGGAGCAGTGGGACGAGTCTGTGCGATCCGACATCGAGCTCCTGCATTCTTCCAAAGCTCGAAAACTCGCCGGCAATCCGCTTCAGCACATCCACCTGCTGGATGATCGTGTGCGACCCCTCCTCGAAGATCCGGTCGAACTCCGGTGATTTCACTTCGTGAGCGCGCTGCATGAACTGAGTGGAGATCTTGATCGGTGTGAGCGGATTCTTGATCTCGTGCGCTATCTGCCGCGCCATCTCGACCCATGCGGACAGCTTCTTCGAATTGATCAGTTCGGTGAGATCCTCGAACACGAAAACGGTTCCCAGATAGCTCCCGTCGAAAACGAGCTTTGTGAGCATATATTTAATGGTGCGTTTCGTTCCGTCCCGAGCCACTTCGACCTCGGAAGCAATGAATGGTTCCTCCGTTTGACTCCGGCCTTTCAACAGCGAGAAGATTTCGGGAGCGATCCCTTCCTCGACGAGTGTTTCCGGCGTTTTCCCCATCGCTCGTTTGGCGTCGATACCGAGGATCCGTTCCGCCGCGCTGTTCACCGTCCGGATCCGGTCTTCCTCATCGGTGCTCATGACACCCGTTCCGATGTTGACGAGGATGACTTCGAGATACCGCCGTCGCTCCTCCAACACGCGCTGCGATTGATCGAGCTGCGCCGTCATTTCGTTGAATGCATTCACGACGGTACCGATCTCATCCGACCTGGCCGCCGGAAGTTTGAACGAGAGGTCACCGCGGCTTATCCGTTTCGTCCCTTCGAGCAGGCTTTTCAATGGCTCGAAGATCCCTCGCGCAAGCAGAAGCCCGAGACCGATCGTTGCGGCGAAGAGCAGCGCAAAAATCCCGAGCACGATCGACGTCGCTTTCTGAACCTCGACATGATACGGCTCCGGGCGGAAAAGCAGCGGAAGACCCAGGGCCGCGCGCTTCATCTTGCTCCCGCTTTCGATCGGGAGGTATGCCACCTGGTAGCGGTAATCCCCGGCACGTTCGGTTGAAAGCGATTGGTCCACGCCAAGCAGAGACACCTTCACGAATGCGTCCGCATTCATCACGGGGCTGATAAAGCCGCCCGTCAACAGACCTTCCCTGCTCGATGCGACGAGGTGCCCGTCATCGTATATGTTGATATCCGTTCCCACTTGATCGGCGATTTCCACGAGGAAATCCCCGTCCAATCTCCTTGCATAATAAATGTAGCCGCTCTGTCTCTCCGCTTCTCCAAACATCATGATGGGTTGGCTCACAATCCCGATGTAAGGGATATCCCCCTTCCACACGATCCTGATATCCCCCGGCGATAGCCCGCCCGCCACCGCTTCTTCCAGATTCTCAGGAGATTCGGCCTCCGGTAATTCCCCGCTTGCAGACGTCACTTGCGAATCGGTTAGATCCTTTCCAGCAGTGTCCCCAGATGCCCCTGCGGCTGGGCTCAATTCTCCTTCGGGCTCGCTCGATGCCCCTCGGGAAGTGCTTGACTCCCCTCGGGAGGTGCTCGCTTCCCCTCGGGAGGTGAAGTCGAGATGGGTCCCCCTTTCATCCAGTAATTTAATGAGACGGTCACCGGGCACCACTTCCTCAGGGGACTTTTCCCCGGAGAAAAGCATCCGAAGATCGGTGTGATACAGGAACGAGTCGAGTTCGTCGGATAACAACGCAGCAATAGCTTTCCTTGCGCTATAAGCTTTGTACATTGCCTCTTCCCTGTTTTCCGAAATAAACCGATCCCGGATGGCATAGACCGAAAAAATCCCCAGAATGATTGCCGGAAGCAGAGCGACGATAAAAAACGATCCGAGAAGTTTCTGTTGGAAACCCAATCGCCTGCCGGGAGTGAGCGTGGGGAGAAGCGAGCCGAGATACGGAACCCATTTGAGCAGGACAATCACAATAAGAACGAAGGCGGTATAAAAAAGGTAAAGGGAAAAAATCGTCGACCACCGGAGAACGTGCCACAGCGGAGTCGGCACCTGGAAACCGACGAGAAGCGTGTGCTCCGAATCGCCTGCATCCTGAATCATGTACCTGTATGTTCCCTCTTCCGTTCGGAGGAGGGGCCACCTGAGTCCACGAGCCTTCTCGAGCTGCTCATCCGGCAGCCTCAACCCGACAGGGAGATCCTCTGTCGATGTCTCCACAACCCGCGAATCCTCGAGATGTGCGAGAAGAAGCGCTTCGGGAGCTTCGAGCCGCGGCTCGATGCTTCCCACCTCTACATTGCGAAGCAATTCTGGAGCCCGCGGTCCCGCCCGCGCCGCCCAGGCGAGATTCTCGAAAGAAAACGGCGCGTCCACAATGATCTTTCCCAGAAGAACGCGTTCGAAACCGCCTTCCGCTTTGCCGACGATGTCCTCGATGTTCAAGATGCCCCGGTAAAAACGAACATCCCCCTGGGGCGTGCTTTTCGTCAGATCCAGCACGACCCACTCCTGCGCTGGATCCGTATCGGTCCTCTCCGTCTCTTCGGAAGGCCTCACACGAAACGGCATGTCCACGGCGAAGCGGCCCATCACGCTGTCTTCGGGGCTCAGTACATAGACCGCGCTGCTGTACCCAAGAAGACTGAGCGAACTCCCCGCCCACAGATCGAATGCAAGCCGGCGCGTCACCTCCGGTTCCGGCTTCCTCAATGCTTGGCGGATCGTGGGATTTTTGGAAAAGCTCTCCATGATTTCTTCGAGCACGAAGATCTTCCAGCTATCCAGCGGCTGGGCCAGATCGGCAGCATATTCCAGCTGGATTTTATTCTTTCTCAAGTTTTGATACTCATCGTTGAGAAACAAGTATGCCGCCCCGGATCCAATCACAACGAAGGAAAACGCAACGATGACGATAGACACTAGGTCTTCTCTACGGGTAAATCGCGGAGCGAATACGAGAAAAACGAGGAGAAGCGTCGATATGAACCCGCATTCCCAACCCCAACCGAGAGCTGCGACCAAAACGATAACGAGAAAAGCAATCCCACCAGCCGACAGTGCATTCCTCATCCCTCTGATTCGCAACATTCCCCACGCGCAGAGCAATCCTGCGAGAAAGAACCCGGACAACATCAGGAACATGCTGAGATGCAGGACGAGAACCTGGGATTGAAAAACCTTCATTGTCTCCCCGAGCAGGCGTGGATTCGCATTTTCAACAACCGTATGAATGAACCTCTGCGCGATCTCGAGAACTGAAATCAGTGCCGCCGCTGTGAACAGTCCTTTGAGCACAACCAAACCCTTTGCGTTCGGCGAAGGCTGCTCTCTGGCTTCGACCGGCGACTGCCGGGCAATTTTGAGAACAGCATAAAGGGCGGTAACGAGAAAGATCGCCGTAATGAGCAGATCCCCGGCGCTCTGCATCAATCCTCTAAAAATAGGGGTTGCAAATATTGCGGGATCGAATATCTGGAGTCCCCCCGTCAAGGGTGCCTGCTTTAACGAGAGAACTGCAAACCGGAGGACAATGAAGAAAACAATCACATAGGCAATTCTCACCAAGCCAAAGCGCCCGGAGAGGCGATGGGGAAAACGGGTCAAGGAGAGTATGAATAAAATCATTAGGGCGAGAACAATGAAGCCCTTTGCGAACGCAAGAAGACTCTGGGCATGACTATCCACGAAATGTCTGAAGGGCCTGCCGTGAACGGTAACGTTGAGCAGCGGATTTCCCAACGAGCTTTTGATCGCGACTCTTCCGCTGAGCCCGAGTGTTTTATCGCCGGTGATTTTCGAGATCGGCTCGATATATGATGGATATCCGTAGCCGGCCAGCGCCGAGTCCGCAGGGCCGGCCTGATACCTGGCGCGGTCCTGGAAGCCTGCGGCGGGGGGATAGTAATCGAATCTTACGTTGACTTTTAGTTTCCCGGCGATGGTCTCGGCGAGGCTCGTGCTTTTGAGATACTTGTTATTTACCTTGTAGTTTATTTCAAGGGGAGTATCGACGACGACATACCAGCGCGGAGCTTTCGACGGGTCTCGAATGGGGATGATTCGCGTGAGGATCCTATAAAGGGAGACCTCTCGTGTGTAAAGAATATCCTCTCCTGGTCGAAGCAGTTCATAGTCCATTGCAAGAAGTGGCTGCGGCCACCCGGCCCACGCAATTCTCCAGCCGCTGTCGTCCAGTAGCTGGATCCCGATCTCGGCGCCCGGAGGGAGTTTGCCGCTGGCTTCGATCTCCTTCGCCAGACTTTGCAGGACTCTGAAGGCTTCGAGATTGAAAGCGAGCGAGTCCCGAACAGCGGCTGCCGTATCTCCAGCTAGAAATCGCCTCGTCTCGCTGCCGATGTAGCCGGACAGTTCGGCCAGCTGCTGGACCTCTTCACCCACGGTTAGAAAAGTCTTTCTGATCAGGTTCGAATCGCTGGCCCTCCATTTTTCCTCCAGCGCATCACGGTCGCGGCCGGCGGCGATAAGCGCGAACCCTGCCACCAGGATCGAAAGCACAACGATGTAAAAAGTCAGGCGAATCTGCAGGGAAACAGGGGCGCGGACGAAGAAGACGGCTCCCAAAATCGAGAGCGCCACAGGGACGTAGGCGGGGATTCCGCTCAGAAATTCGATGCCGGCAATGTGCTGGAGATACAGCGCCCCCCAGGCGGCGAGCACCAGAACAACGGCGGTTGCATATAAATTCAAACGTGCCTTCATGGCGACGGAAGTTCGGGATATTTCTATATAAATGCGGAGAGAATCAAAAGCTCCGCCCCTTTAGAGGCCCCAGGCACCCTTAAAGCCGATGAGGCGGATTTCATGATAGCAGATTTTCGGGTGGGGTGCGCGTCGAGAAAACGGAAGCATCATCGGATGGATTTGATCTCGTCGATCACCCAATGATTACCTTCCTGATGCAGTGACACGTATATCTTGTCCTTGAACAACCTCCCATCGTCTGTGCGTTTATAGTACCACTCCGCCACGGCGAACACTTTTCGCTTCCCGCTATCCATGTTGCGGTACTGCACGAACTCGAATTTCTTGGTGATGGTATATTTGAACAGATCCGTGAGCAGATAGTAGCTCTGGCTCTTACTGAAACGTCCCCCCGATGGCCCGATGCCTCCGATCGCTATCGCGACCTTGCCTTTCCCGAAATGGCGCAGAACTTTCTTGACGTTTTCCTTCTTCCAGCCCACTTCGATATCCGCGAAGCTGGCAAGCGGTCCGGAAGATTCATTCGGCAGCTTCTCGGCGGGCTCCACAGTTTTCACCTCTGTGGAGTCGAGTTTCTCCGATTTAACCGGTTGCTTTTTTCTTTGAGGTTTCTGCTGGCCGGATAGTTGATACTTTATAGAGCCGAACGCGGGGTTGAGGGCTGGACATGAAAATGCGGTGTGAGGGTACACTAAGGCACCTCCCACCAAGACGAGCAGCATGGCTGCAGTTATTCGAGCGGTTCCCGTCATGATGGTGTAAGCTCGAAACCTTTCTTATTACCGCAAGCTCTATGCCAGAAGCTTTTTATTGAGATTTAACGAGTTGCGCACTTGGAGGGTTATGAAATCGTCCTCGAATCGAGACTCAGTGTATCAAAAAGTGGACGGTTTCGAGGCCGAGTGTCCCCAATTCGATCCTGCTCAAATGTGATGATCCGTACTGCAGGCATGCCTCACACCCACGTCCTGGTAACGATGATCCAGAAGATGACACAGCCGACAAAAACCTTGCCCATGATGGCCATTGCCCTGCCGAGAAATGACCAGAAACCGATTCGCAGGGCCTCGTCCCAGTTGCCATAATGGGCAAGCTCGCCGAGAACGGCACCAGCAAACGCACCGATGAATCCAAAAATGACGCTCCCAATTGGGGGAACGACGGCGCTTCCACCGATCACTCCCATCAGACCTCCGAAGAAAGATCCGATGATGCCCCAGCGGCCCCCTCCCTTTTTCGCGACGACCAGCGTTCCCAGTAGGGACTCGATCAGTTCCCCCAGGAGGGCAAGTCCCAGGCAGAGCAGGAAAAATCCCCACGTCATCTTTGTAAAATGAGTGACCAGCCCTGCGATGAGGGCAACCACGACGAGGATCCAGTTGCCCGGGATGCCGATCGCGTTGGCTGCGAGAGAACAGGCGAGAAATACATAAAGCAGAACGAGGAGAATCTTGTAGATGACGAACATTAACCCTGTTGCATTAAAAATAAACACCAGCGGTGCGATGATCGCCGCAAGGTGATCTCTGCAGCGCGCCTGGATACTGGGTTATTTGGCGGCCTTCACGGCTTTCTTTGGCCGTTTGGCCCTCGCCTTTGCCTTACTGCGACGTGCCTGCCACAAGATCAAGACCGGACTGGCGATGAACATCGAGGAGTAGGTTCCGATCACTACTCCGACAACCAGTGTGAGGGCGAAGTCCCGAATCACTTCCCCGCCGACGATAGCAAGACAAAGAACAACGACCAATGTGGTGAGAGACGTGATGATCGTTCTCGAGAGCACTTCATTTATTGAAGAGTTGACGAGCTGCTCGTAGTTCTCGCGCCGCTTCACTCGAAGGTTCTCGCGGATGCGGTCGAACAGAACGATCGTGTCATTCAGCGAATATCCGACGATCGTCAGGATGGCTGCGATGACGGCGAGTGATATTTCGCGATTTGTCACCGAAAAGAAACCCAAAGTGATCAACACGTCGTGGATGAGCGCGATAATTGCAGCGATGGCGAAACGGAACTCGAATCGCCATGAAATGTAGACGATGATCCCGATGAGCGCGTAGATAACCGACCAGAAAGCCGCCGTTCGTAACTCCCCTCCGATTTTTGGGCCAACGGTTTCGGTTCTCCGAATTTCTATCTGTCGATCCGTAAGAGAACTGGAAAGTGCCTCTTTGATCCTCTCAGAAGCTTCAGCCGCTTCGCCGATCCTTTTCACCTTGATCAGCACCTCTTCGAGCGCTCCGAAGGTCGTCACCTCCGCTCCCGAAAAGCCGGCTTCATTCATGATGTCCCTGATCTCCTGGAGAGGCACCGGTTGATCCAGGCGCACTTCAACGAGGCTCCCGCCGGCGAAGTCGATGCTCTGGTTGAATCCCTTATGCATGATTACGGAAACGATTCCAATTGCAATAATGATTAGGGAAATGATCAACGCCTGCCTGCGCGCCCCGACGAAATTTATATTAGGAGTCTTAAAAAACTGCATCGTATCGATCCTCTTGCGTTCGCTCCTGCGAACCGCCGTTTATTCCACTTTTCTTCTTATTTTAAATGCTCAGCTTTCTCAGCACCAATCTCGCCGTCACGAACTCGAACACCGTTCGAGTGCACAGGAGCGCCGTGAACATACTCGCAACGATGCCGATGCTCAATGTGGTGGCAAATCCTTTGATCGGGCCGGTGCCGAACTGATACAAGACAAATGCGGTGATCAAGGTCGTGAGATTTGCGTCGAAAATCGTTGTGAACGCCCTGTCGTAGCCGCTGTCGATCGCGCTTCTAACGGTTTTCGCCTTTGCCAGCTCCTCGCGTATTCGCTCGAAGATCAGCACGTTTGCATCGATCGCCATACCGATCGTCAGAATCAAACCGGCAATACCTGGCAGAGTGAGCGCAGCGTGCAGCCGCGCGAGCGTGGCCAGTATGATGATCAGGTTGAGTACCAGTGCGGCACAGGCCAGCAATCCCGAGAGCCGGTAATAAACCGCCATGAAGAGCATCACCAGGATAAAGCCAATGATTGCCGCGCGGACGCCCAGCACGATCGAGTCATGGCCAAGGCTCGGTCCTACCGTGCGCTCCTCTTTGATGTCCACTTCGTATGGAAGCGCACCCGCTCTCAAGACGATCGCGAGGTCGCCTGCTTCTTCATCGGCACCAATCCCCGTAATCCGGCCATCGCCACCAGGGATCTTGGTCTGGACGACGGGAGCCGAACGGATCTTTCGATCGAGGACGATGGCGATTTGCCTCCCGATGTTTTCCCCCGTGAAGCGGGCGAAGATCAACGCACCCTCTCGGTTCAATTGAAAGATGACGTTGAGTTGTGCAGGATTGTCCGGATCCGGGCGCGTGGAGGCATTCACCAGCGTCCGGCCAGTGAGCGTGGCTGTTTTCTCGACCAAATAGAGAACCTTTCCCTCGCCGCCGCCTTCGACAGGCCGGGATTCGAAGTCCCACAGGAATTCGGACTGTCGCGGGATGATCCTCTGGGCTTGCGGTGTTTTGAGGAGGAGGTCGACCGTCTCGATGTTCCGTTGATCGACGACAACCCCACCATGGGCGGAGGAGATAAGGTATGATGTGAAGGGCCTCTCTTCCTCTATGGTCTGGAATGGGACCTCTACCTCTTCAGCGCCTGGAATAGGCGGGAAAAGAGAATCAGCGGGCCCCGCAATCGAGGTGGTATCCACCGCCGGTGTGTCTGCCTGGGCGATCAACTCTTCGGTGGTGGGGATCTCTTCGAAGACTCCGGATTCGGGTTGATCGACCGCCCGTTCTTCGGAGGTGTCCTCGACACCGCTCGTATCGACAACCGCCCCATCTACGCGCACTCCCTTGAGCGCTAAATCCAGATCACGCAGAACCCGCGCCAGCTCTTGCCTTTCACGCACCAGGCGGAATTCCAGGAGTGCCGTTTGGCCGATGAGAGACTTTGCCCGCTCGGCGTCTTGAAGACCGGGGAGCTGAATGATAATCCGTTTTCCGCCTTGCTTCTGTATGATGGGTTCAGCAACCCCAAACTGGTCCACGCGATTACGAAGAATCTTTATCGTCCGGTCCATCGCGTCTTTTTTCGCATCGTCATCGAGCGCGGCATCATCTACTTCGAGTACGAGGTGCATGCCGCCCTGAAGATCCAGGCCCAGCCTGACGATCGACTCGATATACTTACTGCGCTGCTCGGTCGAGAGCTGGGCGCGGTCTTCCACGGACATCCCGTAGAAGCGCACACTCGGATAGAGGGAATAAAGTGAAAAGAGAATGACGGCAAATATTAATATAATTTTCCACTTGCGCATGATGACCTCGTCAAATTCTCGAGAAAAAAATAGGGTGACGCGCCGGCTGATCCCTGCGCTGACACCAACGGTGCCTGGCTCGCTCCACCTCTCCTACATCCGTTCTCATCCCACCGGGCCTGCCGGGCAAGCCTTTGTCTGAACGGCTACCTCTTATGGACGAGAGAATCCCAGCCAAACGAGAGGTGAGACACTAAACAAAACGGAAATTATATACTTTCCGGGGGCACAGTCAACGGAAAAGTCCCCCGAATCCAAAGCGCTTCACCCGCCTCGCCGCCAAACAGTACGCCACGCCTATGAAAGCCCGCAGGCCTTCGATGCCCTCGCAACCCCTTCTCTCCTCATCGTCCATCTGTAAGGGAATGGATGCCAAGCGGCTACAATCGCCCCATCTGCTTCAGCATATCCCTGACCGCTTGCTCCAGACCGATAAAAAGCGCGCGTGCGATGATGGCATGGCCAATGTTGAGTTCTTCGATTTCTGGCACTTGTGCCACTGCTGTAACGTTGTGATAATCGAGCCCGTGGCCGGCATGGGCGGCCATACCGAAATGGCGGATCGCCGAAGCGGTCTCCTTTATCTTCTCGAGTTCGCTTTCGCGGGTTGCAGCGGTTGCGTTGGCATATTGACCCGTATGAATCTCCACTGCCTGGAATTTCAGATGGGCCGCCTCCTTGATTTGTTCGAGATCCGGATCCAGAAACGCGCACAGCTTGATACCGGCATCTTTGAGGGTAACGATGAGATCTCCGATACCAGGCCCAACGCTTTTCAAATCGAGTCCCCCTTCGGTCGTCACCTCTTCCCTCTTCTCGGGTACCAAAGTCACCGAGTCGGGATGCAGTGCGAGCGCGATCTCATGCATCTCGGGCGTCGCGGCCATCTCCAAGTTCAGAGCGGTCTTGACGACTTCACGGATCAGTCTTGCGTCTCTGTTCTGGATGTGCCGGCGGTCTTCCCTCAAGTGGATGGTAATCTGATCGGCCCCGGCCATCTCCGCAACAACGGCAGCGCTCAACGGATCCGGTTCGACCGTCCTTCTCGCCTGGCGTACCGTGGCCACATGATCGATGTTCACACCTAACCGCACCATATGTCGCTCCTCCTCGGGCACTTATTCTAATTGAAATGGTTCACGAGATGAACTGCTCAGCCTCCAACACCTGCGCTGCGGCTCATGCAAGCGGCTCTCCGCGCATAAAAAGCTCCATGCTTCAAAGCGGCGCCGTGATGCCTGCAAGAGCCGCTTTCGGGATATCTTTCAACACCGATCAATCTATCAGCTCAGAAACAAAAACCAGCTGAACACCTGACACTTCACAAAGAGCCCTGCTTTTACGGAGCACATCGAGCGACCATCGCTTTGGATGGGCAATACCCACCGCGCGACCCCTTTGCCTTGCGATGGACACGAGGCGCTGCAGGCGTTCTTCGATGATGTTTGGATCGCTTGCATCGGCGTCCAGAAAGATGGTGTTTCTCGCCGTCCCCACCCCCATGCTTTTCGCAGTATTATAGGCTATCGATTTGTGCGAAGTCAAAGAATCGAGGAAGAAAAGCCCCCGCCTCCGGAGAACCGAGAGAACCACTCTCATCACCCGCTCGTCCTGCGTGGCTTTCGATCCCATGTGATTGTTTACTCCCGAGACTCCCGGGATTTGCTCGAGGTAGCTCTCGACGAGCTGCCGAATCCTCCGATTGCTCATGCTGGTGAGCACCATTTCGACGTCCGAATCGTTCGGCTCTTCCGCTTCCATTGGGAGATGGAGCAGTATTTCTTTGCCCGACCTGCTTGCGAGTGCCGCGATGGATTCGGAGTGCGGGAGGGAAGGAATGATGGTTATGGTCAGGGGAAAATCGAGAGCGAAAATGTCCTCGATGAGACTGTTCTTAGAATATCCAAAATCATCTACGACGATCGCGAGTTTCGGGCGGGCCGTTTTGTCGATGATGGAAATGCGTTCGCCTTTTCGAATGAAAATGAGATGGGTGCGGTGCTTTTTAGTACCTACATCGAACCGGAGGACGTTCCCGTCCGATTCCTCTACGGCCTCACGCACACTCAGACCCGCCCTGCGGACGGCCTTCGTCAGGGCAACGTTCACGCGCACGAGATCACACTCATCCCCGCAGGGTACATCCCAACGCTTGTAATAGCACTTCCAGCCTCCGACCGTCTTGATTTCGATCCGCCCCTTCATGCGATCTCTGAGCCTCAATTGCTCGAGCGCATCCAGAAGCTGCTTCCCAACAGCGTCCTGGACCTCGTCGTAATAGACGGTAAATCCGCGTTCCAGTAGAAACGCCTTACCGCGCGGTGACTTGAAGTACTTGACGAGCCCCACACCCCCAACAAGAGTGATGACGAGAAAAGCAAGAAGCAGCTTCACGCGAACGGGAGTGTGCTGCTTCTTGCGGGATTGCGTGCTGCGGGATCTCTTTGGCATAGTGCCGTAACTCTGGGATTGGTGACTCCAGACTCCAACGATGAACGTAAATCAAATGTAAGGCTGTGATGGACTATAGGAACGTCTCTGTATGATGTCAAGGTGATGTCATGAACGCGGATCGGGAGCCATGGGACCCAGTGAAAGAACCGGCGGCCTGGGTGGCCGCCGGTTTGGGTACCCAATCGAATGGGATATCGATGCCGAATCGTCGTCTATTAGATGTTGTCGCGCCACTCAACGATGCGCCAGATGCTGTCGCCGTCGACTTCTGCATAGCGGATGTAGAAAAGGGCCCGAAGTTCCAAGCACTGGAGCGTCCAATCGTTCGATGTCAGGGCGATGAACGTGTATTCGACCGTTCTCTGATACCAGGTCTCCCCTTCATAGGGCGGCTCGGTCTTCGGCACCTCGATCCAGGGGCCTTCGGGAGTCAGCCAAAGGGAGATATTCGTAACCGCCCCGTATACTGGGTGCGGGTAGCCCGAGAACATATTTTTGGCGGACTTCAATTCCTCTTCCCTACCCCATCCTTCGGGTATGTCGTCTCCAACATCATCCACTCCAAACTTGAAAAAGAAGTCATCGTCGATAATCCTGGTGAAGCATTCGTAATTGCGTTCCTCGACGACTTTTACAAGATAAGGAAAGACATCGTCCTTTTCTTTCAGCTCGGGACACGTTGGTTCTACCGGAGCGGGCGGCTTGTACAGGAGTTTTCTGTCATTGCACGACGTGAGAAAAACAAAACAAGAAATGGCCGTAACAAATGATGCGGCGCGCGGATTCATGAGACGAAGCTCCTTTTGAAAATTCCAAGACCCCGCTATGCGAAATGGAAATCCCTTACTGGCTGAAGGAATCCCCTATTACTTGATGTCATCGTTCCACTGAACGATCCGCCAGATTTCCTCGTTGTCATCGTAACGGACAATGAAGAGCGCTCTCAATTCCAAACCCTGAAGTGTATAGTCCTTGGTCGTCGTGACGATCAATGTGTATTCAACTGTTCTCTGGTACCAGATCTCACCTTCATAGGGCGGCTCGGTTTTCGGCACCTCGATCCAGGGGCCTTCGGGAGTCAGGGTTAGGGTGAAACCGGTGATCGCACCATATTCCGGCGCGGAGAAACCTGTGAACATGTTCTTCGTCGAGGCTAAGTCCTCTGTCCTGTTCCATGATTCGGGCATATCTCCGCCAACGTCATCCACACCGAACCGGAATATAAACGCCTCGTCTAGAAGAATCTCATAATGGAAGTAATCCATTCCCTCATAGGTTCTCTTGAGGTAAGGGAAGACGTCTTCCTTCTCTCTTAAGTCCGGCCATGGATTTGGATCGGGGGGTTTAAACGGCCTGTCTCTATCGTTGCAGGATCCAAACAGCAGGATACAAGAGAACACCGCAGCGAAAAAAAAAGTGCCGCGCGCGTTCATGGGAGGAATCTCTCTGAAAACTCTAAAACTTCGCTATGCGAATCCCTTACTGGCTGAAGGAATCCCCTATTACTAGATGTCATCGTTCCACTGAACGATCCGCCAGATTTCCTCGTTGTCATCGTAACGGACAATGAAGAGCGCTCTCAAATCCAAACCCTGAAGTGTATAGTCCTTGGTCNNACCTCGATCCAGGGGCCTTCGGGAGTCAGGATTAGGGTGAAATTGGTGATCGCACCATATTCCGGGACAGAGAAACCTGTTAACATGTTCTTCGTCGAGGCTAAGTCCTTTGTCCTGTCCCATGATTCGGGTATATCTCCGCCAACGTCATCCAGACCGAACCGGAATATAAACGCCTCGTCTAGAAGAATCTCATAATGGAAGTAATCCATTCCCTCATAGGTTCTCTTGAGGTAAGGGAAGACGTTGTCCTTCTCTTTTAGACTCGGCCACGGGGTATCCGGAGGAGGCGGGCCTCCCTTCTCTCTCGGATCCAGAATACAGCCGGAGAATACTGGAACCAATAGAAGTAGAAATGCGATGATTGCGACGTACGTTCTCATGGCCAAACAGCTTCCTTTCTCAAACCTCTGAACCTGAGGCTGCGGGGATATGATATCACCTCTCACTCAAAAAGTCAAGCACAAACATCTTTTATCTTGTTTTTTCACAATAAGTTAAGTTGCAAAAGGCCTCGGCGTTTCTCATACTATCCTATAAATCTCTGAGCTCGCCCCGAAGACGCCCCCATGTCGGATCGGGTGGGGAAGCCTCGATATCCTCCCATCTGATGAGCTCCCAACCTCTCCCGCCTCGCCTGAAGTCAAAGCGTGATTTGCCCCTGTACGTTATGGTGGCGGGAGGGACGGAAATAAAGATTACTTCCAGGACATACGTTGCATCGAATTGTGAAAAATCTCCTTGGCCGGTAACCTCCGTGACAACGGGAAATTCCACTTCGATCTTGGAGGCTTGCCCCACGAGCTTTTGGACCACGGCCACTTCCACTTCCCGGGTCCAGCCTTCATACACTTCCTGACCCAATTCCGTCCTATCTCCTGAGAGAGCGATAAATGTGAACTGATCGCCCAGGCTTCTCTCGTAATTGGCGCCCGTGAGTTCTTCGAGACCGGACTCGAGGTTCGTAAACACCTTGGTTGGAAGATCGGGGACCACCCAGCTGGATCCCTGGCCCGGCGGTTCCGCCTCCCTCGGCTCGAACAGGCACCCTGGGGTGAACAGAACCGCAACGAAGCAAATTCGGAGCCACATGGTAAAAGCAGAAGAACGACACTTATGCACAATACCTGCTTGCATCACTCGCGTTCCCATTCGACGCTCCGTTACTCCTCATCAAAAGGCATAATTGATCCGCGACCACATTTCCCAGAAGTCGTTCTGGGCCTCGGTATTGAAGCGGCCGAAACGGTTTGCCTTCAATAGAGCAAAGTCGACCGACCTGCCATTGCCCAAGTTATAGGTCCCTTCCAGCCCCCCTTTGATCCCTCCATCGGTAAATTCCGTTTCCCTTCCAGTTGCCACGGTTCGGTCCACCCTGCGGCTGTAGTCGTGCTCACCGATAACAGAGAGATGGTCATTGACCCTGTATTTGAACTTGATCCGGGTCGCATCCTTCCGGTCTTCTGAATCGATGGACAGCAACCGCTCGGCTCCCGGACCCTCACGGAGATAGCTCCCTCCGTCATGGAGATGGAGGGCATAAAAAAACTCGACATCGAGCGCATCCAATAGCCTCGCCTGTACCGTATTGGAAAACCGGATGTTTCTATCGAGGAAGTTCTGGTCTTCCGTAAAATCGAAGTCCGTGAACTCGATGTTCAGATTATACTCCTGCCGGATTTGAATCCTATCGTTCAGCCTGTATGTGATGTTCGGGCGCAGATCATACGCTATCTCCCTCCGATTACTGCTGGACAGATTCCCATTGATATTGACGTAGTCTATGCTCGTGATGGCAACCCCGATGGTCGCATCGATCTTGGAGAACGGCTTCGAGGAAATAGTGAGTCTCAGGTCCTGGTTTAGCTGGTCCTTGTCCTTCGGATTGTTTTCGAAATCCAGAAAGAACAACTGGCCCAGCGAAGTGCCTGCCTGCAAAAAGAACGATAATGTAGGGGTGAAGGAATGCCGTAAGCTGGCTTGAAAACTTTGCTGCAGTTCATCGAAGCTGCTCACTATCTCCGGCCCCAAGTGGAGGATTTCCTTTCTCGCCAGCATGACATTTGCCGTGGTATTTTGAGCAATGGTATATGATAATGCGCCTTCCAGAATGTCGCTGACCGTCTCACTGGCGCGCCGCTTCTCCACGGCGAAAGCCCTGCTATCCTCGCTGTGCCTCGCGCTTATTTGCAGCTTCAGGCTGCTAAAAGGCTTTGCTTCTGCCTTTACTCCAAGGACTCTGCTTCGCCGGATTTCCCTTTCACGATTCAGCTCATCCGGATCGAGATCCTCCTGAAGGAACGTACCACGGGGAAGGTCCATTCTATCCAGGGAGCTGTTGAACCGGATATACTCAAACGCCACAGTTGAACTGTCCGTTACCTGAAGAGACACATTAGAGGTGAGGCTGTCCTCCGACAGCCCCAGTCCTTTGAATTCGAAAGAACCTGCTTCCGCTCTGCCTTCGCCCTTTTTTACAAAACCCCGCGTTGTGGCCGAGATGCGATCTTCGAAGAACTTATAATTGAGTCCAGCGCCGATTGCGCCTTCCAGGGATTTATCCACCTTGAAATCTCTTTCCTCGTTGGCGGCGCGGACATTTGTCCAACTGCTGAGTTTGATGCCCTCCGCAACAGCGTTGTTATACTCCGCCCTCATCGTGGCCTGGCGCGTGTTCTGTATGAAATCCTGCAGGGCCCCGGTAAAACTGACGATCCGGTTGTTAATACGGCTCTCGGAGAGAGATCCAGAAATGAACAGCTGAGGATTCACCATCATCATCACATTGTGTGAAAGTTTTTTGTTGTTGTCTTCTCTGTCCTGATCCCGATAGCGCTTCTCGAGCACTTGTATCAGCGTGTTCATTTTGAGTCCGTTCGTAAAGTCGAGGAGATTCGTAAACCTATTGTCCATCGCAACGCTACTGGCATCCCCCTTGATTTCATTCGCATAAGCAGGGGTAATCTTTTGAAACAGGCCGGCTTTTTCAGCTAAGGAATCTGCGGGTTCGCCCTCTCCCCAAGCTGTCGCTACTCTGGTTAGGGGGAGAACAACCATAAGTGACCATACGATGTTTCTCCGAAACATCGCCGACATGCGCTGGGGAGAGGGTTCCACTCAGACTTTTGTAACCTCCGCAAGACTCCTTGATATTTGCAAAAACGCTAGATTGCTGAGCTCTTCCGGGCGGCGTTGGAGATTGATTCCCGTCGCCGCGTGGATTTTTTTCAAAGCCATTTCAGGGAGCTCGTATGCAGTCTTCAACGTGTTGTGTATCGTCTTCCTTCTCTGCTGGAAAAGATTCTTCACCAATCCTATGAACTGCTTCAATTCCCCGGGCTCCACCAATGGTTCGGGGAGTGGCTTGAACGACAACACAACGGACGCCACCTTCGGTCTCGGGGAGAAGGATCCCGGGGCGACCTTGAGAACCGGCTGGATGCTGTAGAAACTCTGGAGGATGACGCTGGTGATTCCGTAAACACGGCTCCCCGGCGGCGACACAATCCGATCACCGACCTCCTTTTGCAGCATTAAAAATGCCGATTCGATGATTTCGTATTCATCCACGAGAAATGAGAACAACACTTCCCTCGTAAGATTGTACGGGATATTCCCCATGAGCACGCACCGCTCGAGGTTTCTCGCTGCAAGGAGACCTGTGAGCGAGATCTTGGTGAAATCAACGTTTAATACCTCGACTTTCGCAGCCGCCCGATCATGCCCATCCCCGTTTCCCTCGAATTGCCTGGCAAGCTCCTCGCACAGCGTCCTGTCTACCTCGAGTGCGATGATCCTGGCATCCCTTTCAGAAAGGGGTTTCGTGAGAATGCCTTTTCCCGCGCCGAGCTCCACGACAGTATCTTCCTGCCCAACGCCCGAGGCGTCCACGATCTTGGCCGCAATGGCAGGATCGTAGAGGAAGTGCTGTCCGAAGCGCTTCTTAGGACGAAAGTCCTTGCGTTTCAATAGGATATACAATCCCCGCCTAAAAAAGCTATAGAGATTTTAGGAATTTAGAAGTGTTCAATGCAGAATTCGTAGCAGTTAGCTAGGTGGGAACCTCCTGCTGTATTGCGCCCATATTATAGGGCAGATGAGCGTTGAAGTCAAGTGGTTCCGCCCGTATAGTAGGCATTATTCTGGCATGTCAGAGCGCACTATTTTGCATGTGGATATGGACGCTTTCTTCGCCTCCGTCGAGGTTCTGGACCAGCCGGAGCTCCGGGGAAAGCCTGTCATCGTCGGCGGCACGCCCGAAGAGCGTGGTGTGGTCGCCGCGGCGTCCTATGAGGCCAGGAAATACGGCATCCACAGCGCAATGAGCGCCTACCGCGCCAAGAAGCTCTGCCCGCACGCCATCTTCATCAGACCACGCAGAGATCGTTACGTTGAGATCTCGGACAGAATCTTCGACATTTTCTATGCTTATACACCCCTCGTAGAACCAATCTCGATCGACGAAGCGTTTTTGGATGTCACCGGAAGCCGGGGCCTGTTCGGGGAAGCGGCGGAGATAGGTCGAACGATCAAGCGCAGAATCCGTGAGGAAATCGGTCTTGTGGCATCGATCGGACTTGCCCCGAACAAATTTCTCGCCAAGTTGGCAAGCGATCTCGACAAGCCGGACGGTTTCAAAATCATCGAGGCCGGCGAAGCGGAAGCGCTTCTCGCCGGGCTCCCGGTGAGCCGTTTGTGGGGGGTGGGCAAGGTGACACAAAAAACACTAGCAGGGCTCGGCATCATCAAAGTGAAAGACCTGCTTGCCTATCCAAAAGACAAACTGGAATCTCATCTCGGTTCTTACACCCAAACGTTGCTCGAACTGGCCAGGGGGATCGACGACCGACCGGTTGTCACGGAAACCGAGTCCAAATCCATCGGCGCCGAGACGACGTTTGCCAAAGATATTGCCGATGCGGAAACGCTCTGCGCAACGCTTGACCGCCTCATCGACCGTGTTGCAAAAAGCTTGAGAAAAGAAAATCTCCTCGCTCACACGGTGAATATCAAAGCCCGCTATCCCGACTTCACCACGGTAACCCGTGCAAAAACACTTCCTGCTGCCACGTGCTCGACGCGTAAAATCCAGCAGTCAGCCCGGGAGCTTTTCTTCGAGCGTCTTGGACGGAAAGGAAGAGCGCTGCGTCTTATCGGAGTATCCGTCTCCAACTTGGTCCTGCGCGGGGAAGAGTCCGACGATCTCTTTCCGGACACATCCAAGCAGCAGGCGGAACAAGTGGACCGCCTCCTCGACGAACTCCAAACGAAATATGGATCGCGAGTGATCCGGCGCGGCGCAGTTGAGCCCAAGCGGAAAAAGGACGATTCCGAATAAATCTCTGCGACCGGAGCGAGGGTTGCTGCGTGATGGGGATTCCTCACCGGAGCCTGCTTCGGTCGGCTATCCGCCTCCGGCGGAGGATCCCTGTTGCGGAAGGCTCTGTGGGGGTTCCTCACCACGCTCCCGCTTCGGTCGGCTATCCGCCTCCGGCGGAGGATCCTCGCTCGCTCCGCGCAATGGTTCGTCACCCCCGCAAAGCCTTCCTCTTGCATCCGCGTAACGGTTCGTCACCCGCATCACGCAGTACTCTTGATCGCGCCACGCATGTGCTTTCGACGGTCGCTCTGAAAAGTTGAAGTGTACATCTCGCTCTCATTATATTAGGATGGCAAACTGATACGAGCTGACATTCGCCCATTTGACCGTCGCTCAGCATGGATCGCCGGACCCTCTCTCCCGGCGCTCTCGAATACCCGGAGGTTTTCATCATGGTCCGTCTTGCGAAGCTATTCGCTGTTGCCGTATTCACCGTCGGTCTAATCGCGTCGCCTATATATGCCGACGTCCAGTGGAACACACAATCATTCGCCGAGATCGTCGAAAGGGCCCAGAAAGAAGACAAACACGTTTTCATAGATTTCTACGCCGTCTGGTGTGGCCCGTGCAAGAGGCTCGAAAAAGTCACTTACAAAGATCCAAAAGTCATCGATTACCTCAACAGTATCATCCCTGTGAAATACGACGCGGAAAAAGGCGATGGCAAAATACTCGCCGAGAAATTCCGGGTAAAAGCTTATCCGACCCTCGTGCTATTGACCCCTGACGGCAAAGAGATCGACCGGCACTTGGGTTTTCTCGATCCCGATAAATTTCTCCTGAAAATGCAGGATTACCAAAAGGGTATCGGTACTATCCAATATTACAAGGCGGAGCTGGAAAAGAACTCCGACGATCTCGAGCTTCTCCACACCCTTGGAATGAAATGTGCCGACGCGCTGCTCGCCGAGGAAGCAAAGGAATACCTGGGCAAAATCATCAAAATGGACCCCGCCAATGAACAAGGGTACACCGATCAAGCACTTTTCGCTCTCGGCGAGACGTTCTATTCGACCGATGCTTATGAAGAGGCAAAAAGTTATTTCGACCAATTGCTGGAGAAATTCCCCGAAAGCAAATCATTTGACTATGCGCTCGTCATGCTCGCGAGAACCCACCACAAAATGGGGGACGAAAAGCAGTGCCTGGACACATACATGCAGTACGTCAATCGGCACCCCGATGATCCCAAAGCGATGAACTCTTTCGCTTGGTTCTGCGCGAGCCGCAAGATCGGTTTGGACATTGCGCCGCCGATCGCGAAGAAAGCTGTGAAGCTATCCAACGAGTCCCCCGGAATACTCGACACACTGGCTGAGATCTACTACGCGATGGGTGATTATGAGAAGGCCGTTGAGATCGAGGAAAAAGCCGCTGCAAAAGAGCCGGAAGACGTTTATTACAAGGATCAAATCATTAAATTTCTCAAAGCCGCTTTGGAAGCGTCGAAAGAGGAGGGCAAGCACGCAGAGCGCTAGGGACTAACCTTGGTCCGTCAATAATGTACATTAGGCGTGTCTCGTTTGCCCCGAGGCGATTTCCGCAGCGCGCTATAACTTTAGACGCGCGCGAGGGCCATGAGCCGAGGGGTGAACGAGACACGCCTAACACTTTGGATTACATTAATAATAAGGCACTTTACGAGATAAGTCGTACCAATATCTTGACGGATTAAGCCAGAGTGTCATTACTCAACAATCGCTGGGAGCGCGTGTGTAAATGACACGGGGTGGATTCCAAATGTGCTCGTGTATGGTTCTATGTCACAGACATTGTCCTCACAAAGCATGGCAAGCTGATCCGAGGTGAGGGGGAAGGAGGGGAACCGTTCCATCAACCGCACTACAGGCCGCACTGCCCATGCCGGCACGCTGGCCGTTCTGATCCGCACTCCCAGTGCTGATGCAACAGCTTCGATCATTTCACGGAATGTAATCTGCTCGGGTCCGCCGAGTTCGTATACCTGCGAATGCGTCTCGGGCATGGTGACCGCGTGGCACATACAGGTGCAGACGTCGGACAAGGCGATGGGTTGCATAAAGGTTTTACCTCCGCCGATTACCGGCACGTACCTTCTCCTTACAAGTTCTGTTAGCGTTTGGATAAACTCGCTTCCCTTTTCGAAAATCACCGAAGGCCTGAATATCGTCCACTGGAGCTGTGATCTCCTGACGACCTGCTCTGCTGCGTACTTTGTTCTATGATAAACAGAGCTGGCATTCTCCCCAGACCCAAGGGCGCTCATGTGAACAAAACGACCAGCTCCCATTCTTCTCGCAGCATCTGCGATGTTAAAGGTTGCTGCAACGTGGAGGTCTTCAAAGGTGATGCCCTCGAGTGGAAACTCCCGGATGATGCCCACGAGATGCACCACCGCATCCATCCCGTCGCATGCGCGGAGGCACGAATTGCTGTTCAGAATATCACCGGTAACGACGTCGTAGCCCTCGGAGCTGTTCAACTTCTTCTCGCTGCCCTCACGCACTAGGAGTCGTACATTATGTCCGATCTCCCTGAGGCACCGTCTTACAGCGCTTCCGACGTATCCGGTTCCACCGGTAATTAGTACTTTCATGGCCACCTTTCAGGAGCGCTTATCTATTCCTGGCCCTGAGCACCGCAGAGTGGGCATTCCTGCATTTCGCGAGCGTATTGGATTTGGCAGACCGGGCAATACAGGGTTTCCTCGCTCGAGGAGACGAGTGCGGCGTATGCATCCTCTTTTTCGTCCTCGGAGACATACAGTTCGAATGTTTCATCATCCGTTTCGACATTGATGGAGGTTATTGCCTGTTCTTCGAGGTAATAGCGCCGTTCGGCAAGCGAGCCTTCGCTGGTGTACAGCCCCACGAGTTCCCACGCGGACTCATCTTCGAGGTCCGCGTGACCGTCGCAAATCACCTGGTTGAAAACAGTTCGAAAGCATTCGCTGCAGACCATTTCGCCGCATATCGAGCAGGTGCCCATCGGGCTTCCTTCTTCGTGTTCGCAACCGTTCCTCATTGTAGCATCCAGATCAGCAAGCGGGACTTGCTAACCGACAATGTGGTACTTTCTTGCCTTGAATTCCGCGCCGAGAGATCGGGCAAGTTTTTCGCACGCTTCGAGATCCACCTTCGGATGTTTCACCGCAGTGCAAATGGTTCGGATTCCTTCCTTCACGCACTCCCGCACGAAATCCAGAAGTGCCGGAAATGCTTTCTCCCCGAACGCCGGTTTGCACAGTGTCACGTACTCCTCGTTCGAGCTGGCATTGAGGCTGACCGAAACAACATCAACAAGCCCTTTGATTTCCGGCACGAGATTTCTCTCCCACACCAGGGAGGCGAGACCGTTCGTGTTGAGACGGATCCTGGTGCCCTTTTTCCTTAGCTCTTCAGCAACTTCCTTCACCTGGGCAAGTCTGAGAAGCGGTTCACCGAATCCGCAGAAAACCACTTCATCATATCCTGTCGGATCCCCGACGGCTTCGAGAATTTCCGAGCTCTCCGGATCCCTCTCCAGGCCGAGATAATAACCCCTGACGACAGGGTCTTCCTCCCTCGGGCAGAATATACATCGATTGGTGCACTTGTTGGTCATGTTAATATAGAGGCTGTTTCGAATTTTGTAAACGATCGCCGGTTCCCGCCTCACCTCCATTCCCATCGCCCTCGAGAAGTTCATCGTCGTCGTTCGCACCACGTCCTCGTCCGATACTCCCTGGGCATTCGCAATCGCGCGTACGATATAAGCAAGATAGGCAGGCTCGTTGCGCTTCCCCCTGAAAGGGTGGGGCGCGAGATACGGGCAGTCCGTCTCCAAGACGATGGCCCGGGGCGGGAGCTCGGCCACTGTTCGCGACAGCCTCGAGTTCTTGAACGTCACCACACCGCCCACACCGATATGAAATCCCAGCGCAAGCACCTGCTTTGCCATTTCGACATCCCCGGAGAAGGCGTGGAATATGCCGGTGTATGCTTCTCCCTCCGCCTCCAAAATCGCAATCACCTCATCGAAGGCGTCCCTGCAATGGATGATGATGGGTTTGTTCTTTCTCTGTGAGAGTGCGATCTGTTTTCGGAAGACATCCAGCTGTATCGCCCGGGGAGAGAGGTCCCTGTAGAAATCCAGGCCGATTTCACCGACCCCGAGGATTCCCGGTTCTTCGAGAAGCCGCTCGATGCCCGTTTCTACGTCCGCATTATATGTTTTCGCATCATGTGGATGCACGCCGACGACGCCGTAGATGAATGGATATTTCGCAGCGAACTCGGCCGTTTCCTGTGAAGAGGGCAGATCGAACCCCACGTTCACCATTCCGGAAACGCCGGCCTCGATGGCGCGACTCAGGACCGCTTCGAGATCTTCATTGTATGCGCTGTCGTTGAGATGGCAGTGCGAATCGATCATTGCAGGAGCCGGTTATCATTGGCTTCGATCGTCATTCTTCAGCGGGGCTCTCCAGCTTGGGAAAAAGTGGGGTAATTGCCCCGATTTTTTTCCAGCCGGTATCACCGGGATTCCGTGCCTCTTCGAGCTTCATCGCCGATATATCATCGGGGAGTCCGAGCTGCCCCCGCATTTCAGCCGCTTTGACCGGCATGAAGGGAACACAGAGGACCGACACGGTGCGAAGTACTTCGAGGAGCGCGCGGAGAGTGTTCCACAATGCGGCTTTGTCATCGGCGCGGGCGAGTTCCCATGGTTTCTTCTCTTCGACATACCGGTTTGCTGCCTGAATGCTTTTCCACATAGCATCCAAGGCCTCATCGAATGCTAACCGGTCCATGAATACCTGGTACTGGTCCACCATCCCTTCAGTGAGGCGGTTGTAATCCGCCCCTGCCTCCGATGTCCACTCCGGGATCTCCCCCTTCCGATAGCGCTGCACCATGGAGAGCGTACGCGAAAAAAGGTTGCCGAGCTCGTTTGCGAGCTCTGCATTGTACCTCGTGATCGACTGCTCGACGGTGAAATCACCATCTCGGTTGAAAGCGATCCCCCGGAGGAGGATGTACCTCAAAACATCCGCTCCGAAAAACGAAGCCATCTCGTTGGGGTCCACGATGTTCCCGAGCGTCTTGCTCATCTTTGTTCCCCGGGAGTAGACGAAGCCATGCCCAAACACGCACTTTGGCAGCGTGATGTCTGCCGCCATCAGCATTGCCGGCCAGATGAGACAATGAAAACGGGTGATGTCCTTTCCAATGATATGGCAGTCCGCCGGCCAGTAACGCAGGAATTTCTCGTTAGATCCTCCGGCGTAGCCAAGGGCTGAAACATAGTTGATCAAAGCGTCGAACCAGACGTACACCACCTGATTCTCGGCCATAGGAAGCGGTACTCCCCATTTTTTGCCGGTTCTCGAAATGCTGACGTCCTCGAGTCCCAGTTTGATCACGTTCAGAATCTCATTCCTGCGGATATCCGGCTGGATGAACTCGGGGTGGGTCTCGATGTGGTTTCTCAAGCGATCGCTGAATTTCGAGAGGGCGAAGAAATAGTTGGTCTCTTCGATCCACTCCGGCTCCTGCTGGTGGCGGGGGCACTTACCATCGACCAGATCTTTTTCCCCAACGAACTCTTCGCAGGACACACAGTAGAGTCCTTTGTAAAGACCGGTGTAAATATAACCGTTGTCATAAATCTTTTGGAAAATATCTTGGACGGCGTTGGCGTGCGATGGATCTGTCGTCCGGATAAACTGATCGTAGGAAATATGAAGCTTCGCCCAAACGGCCTCGAACTCCTCCGCCATACGATCGCAGTAAGCCTGCGCGTCCTCTCCTAGCTGGGCCGCTTCCTTCTCCACATTCGTGCTATGCTCGTCCGTGCCCATCAAAAAGTACGTGTCGAAGCCCGCCAACCGCTTGTATCTTGCCAAACAGTCGGCGCCGATCTTTTCGTACGCCGTCCCCAGGTGAGGCTTGGCGTTCACATAATCGATCGCCGTTGTGACGTAGTACTTACTCAAATCAGCTTTCTCCTAATGCAGCGAGGTATCGAGAAAGATTTAAGTGGCGACAAGAACTCGTGAGAGGCGCAGTCGGGCCCTCCGCGGTCCCTTAGATCGTCTCCCGAGTAGCAACATGCTATGAATCGGTTTCTAGAGGCAGATCATCCTCAAGGATATCCGGAAATTCCTCCATCTGTGGATGTGAGGTGCTTGGCTGATCGATTTCATTCTTCACGTCATCGAATTTCAAGGATACCGTCTGCCCCTCTTTGAAAACAAGAACGACTTCTTCCTTGAAAATATCGATTTTCTCCACCTTCGCCCTGCGTCCGCAACAGTTGACCTTGTCACCGATACAAGGCAGGCCTTCCGTCTTCGATCGGTAGGTACCGAGCTCATAGGAGAGACAGCACATGAGCCTCCCACAAACGCCGGTGAGTTTCGAAGGTGTGAGCGGAAGGTTCTGTTCCTTCGCCATTCGCAGTGATACCGGCTCGAATTCGCTGAGCCAGCTGGTGCAGCACATTCCGTTGCCGCAGACGCCGAACCCAGGGAAACGCTTTGCCTCATCACGAGCGCCGATTTGCCGCAGCTCGATCCGGGTCCGGAACGTCGCTGCGAGATCCTTCACCAGTTGCCTGAAATCAACCCTTTGGTCGGAAGTAAAGTAGAACGTAATTTTGTTCCCGTCGAACTGGTATTCCACATCCACCACTTTCATTGGAAGACCGTGAACTTCCACTTTTTGACGGCAGACCTCGAAGGCGTTCCGCTCTTTGGACCGGAGTTCCTGAAGCCTGTCTACATCCCCTTCGGAAGCCAGCCGGAGGACGCTCCTGATTTTGACGTTACGTTTTGGCGTGACCCGCTCGCTGAGCCGCACGACAAAGCCGAGATCTTCCCCCCGCTCGGCCTGAACGACGCAGAAATCCCCAGGGGACAGCTTCAAGTCATCGGGACTTCTGAAAAAATCCTTTCGAGGAGTTTTGAATGCCACTTCTACAAATGCCATCAGCTCGATATCCTATTGCGCGTTTTCCCCTGGGAATGGACTGTTGTGGAATGCCCGCCGTCCGTCGCCAACTTGCGGAAGAATAAGCGGGGGCACTCCAACCATCGATGCGCGATAAAGTTGCGTCGTACCCCCGCATGATCTATGTAAACTCCATTTCACCCCAGGAGGGGTGCGAGCCAACTTTTCGCGATACAACCAGTTATGAACCTGGCAGGGTGCGCCTCCCCTTCGGTCGGCGTTAATCAAAGTCTAACACCCACTGCGCTTAATCGCAAGGAAGAGATCCACAAAGGTTGCTTCTATATTGAGGTTGCGTACGAGGATTCCCTCCCGGGCGCGTGAGACTCGTCCGAGAATCCAGGGGAGCTTTTCACGGTCCCATCGCAGGGCCTGCTTCGAGAGAAACGCCGCTTGATCGCGATTGACGAAGAGCGCTTCATCCCCGCACATGATGTCCCTGAATGCCAGGCTCAGCTCATGGAGCAGCAGGGCCGCGCTGTCCCGACTAGCGCCTCTCGCGTACTCGACGGCGCGCTCGATCACCCGAGATTCCGGCTCGTCCAGGATGCGGGCGATCAGCTCATAAGCCGACTGTCTCTCTTCTTCGTCCTCGGCATCGGACAGCTCTCTTGCGCGCTTGATACTGCCCTGTGACAAGCCGGCCGCTTTCCGAGCAGTCTGTTGATCGACGTTGTAGTATGAAATCAGGAGGTTTTCTACAATCGAGGCTTTGAGCGGCGAAAACCGAACCTGCTGGCACCGCGAACGGATTGTATACAGGATCGCATCGGGATTTGGAGTGATCCAGATGAGCACGCACTTTTCCGGCGGTTCTTCCACGAGCTTGAGCAGGGCGTTCTGAGCTTCCTCTCGCATTGTCTGGGCGTTCGAAAGAACGAAGACATTGTGCGAGCTGCCAAATGGTTTTGTATTGGCACGCTGAATAATGGCGCGGGCCCGAGCGATGCGGATCGATACTTTTCTCGAAAACCGATAAGTGCTGAAAATGTCTTTGCGCTTTTCACCCAGCACCTTGCCGATATCGGCTGCGTCGTCGTTCTCCTTTTCCGCGCTTCCCCCACTGGGCGTGGGATACACAAGATGAAGTCCTGGGTGCTCCAAGCGAACAGCTTTCTTGCAGCTATCGCAGAGTTGGCCCAAAATGTTGCAGGTGGCATCCGACTCGCACAGGATCCGCCTGCCGAAATCGATTGCCATATACTCCTTGCCCACGCCGTCTGGCCCTGTGAATAAAAGAGAAGGGACCCATCTTTCCAGGTAGCTATCGAGGATGGCTTTGACCCGCTCGTTTCCGAGATCGAGAGCAGGGAATCCACGGACATCTTCTCTGGCTTTCTGAGGCATCGTCAAATTTCTCTTAATGCTGAGCGATTAAAGGATTATGCATAAAGAAGGTTCTGGATGGTCGATGATGGATCATGCGGGCGGTATGAAGCAACTTTAAAACATGAAACGTTTAGGCGCGGAGTGCCACTTGCATGATCTATTCTTCCATAAGGACTACTACTTTTTCGCAAACCAATCCAGCGGGTTCAATGCTTTTTTCGCTTTCCGGATCTCGAAATGGCACGAAAAGCCTTCGAGCGACCCACTGTCGCCCACTTCCGCTATCACTTCGCCGCCCGAGACTCTCTGGTTCTGTTGAACGAATAGGTCCGAGAGGTGGGCGTAAAGAGTATAATACCCTCCGCCGTGATTGAGAATGATACATTTCCCGTATCCGGCAATCCAATCCATGAACTCCACCACTCCGTTTGCAACTGCGCGGATCGGCGTTCCGGGTTGCGCCTGAATATCTATCCCGCTGTTGAAGGTCACCGTGCCGAACTTGGGGTGCCGGTTCTTGCCGAAAGAGCGGATCACCTTCCCCGCTACCGGGCGTATCAGTCGCCCTTTGAGTTTGGCGAAATCACCGAGGTCCTCCAGATAGCTCGATTCTTCCAACCTCTTTTTCTCGAGACTCCCGATCAGGTTCTGGAGTTCGGCCTGAGCTTTTTCGAGATCTTGGATCGCTTTGGTATGTCGCGATTTTTCTCCGCGGATGCGCTTCAACATCGAGAGGCGCGTGTTCTTTTTTCCTTTAAGCTGCTTGCTCTCTTCCGATTTCGCCGCTTTGAGCGACGCTACGTCCGCCAGCGTCTCGGTGAGTACCGCTTGTTCATGCTCAAGAGTTTCTTTGCGATTCCGAACCTCCCTTACGAGCTTTGCGTCCCACTCGGCCACCATTCTCAAGAACTTATATCTCTGTAACATTGCATGGACGCTTTCGCTCCCCAGAAGCAATTCCCACCGGAAGTGAGGTTCTCTTTTGTACAGCTGGCGCAGGCGGGTCGCGAGCCGTTCCTCCTGCTCCACGAGTGCATCCCCCTCCCATCCCACCCGCGCTTTGAGGCTATCGATTTGCTCCGTGAGAAGCGCTTCGCGGTTCCCCAGCTCTTTGAGGAGCTTCTCCGAGAGATCGATTTCCTTTTCGATGCCGGACAGCTTTTTCAACACATTCGTTTCCGCTCTTCCCAGCTCTTTGGCCTTGGCCCGGCGCTGGTCGATCTCTTTTCGAATCTGATTGAGCTTTTTTTCTTGTGCCTTGAGACGATCCTCAAGAGAGCCGGATTTTTGCGCGTAAGCCGCGCACGGGAATGCTATGGTGAACACGCCAAAGCACATCGCCGTTGATAACAGCAACGTTATGAGGTTTTTTCGCTTTAGCTGCTGCACGACTGTTCCCGCTCTCATGAATTTCTTACAGTGTGCCCGGCTTTACAGATCAATAACCGACGCATTCAGAGGACAATTGCCCTGGAAGCGATCAGGCCCGCAAAAACCGTCTCAAAGCGGTGAAACTTCCAGCAGACCCAATGAGAACGCATAACAAAATAAAAGCGAACGCTTTCTCCGGGGAGAAGAACGACAGCTCGGGAAGAAATTTCACGCCCACGAGGAAGATGAAGAAAAGCATCGCCATTGCAATGAAGGATGCGATACCACCTTGCAATGCACCTTCGAAGATGAATGGTGTCGTGATGAAACGATTTGTGGCGCCAACGAGTTTCAAAATCTCTATCGACCGCTTTCTGCTGACAACGGATAACCGCACGGCGTTGGAAATAATAAAAATCGTCGATAGAATAACGACGATGCCGATAAACGCATCGACATATAGAAAGCCTTTCATAATGGTCGAAAATTTTTCGAGAAAATCCTTCCCGTACCGAACTTCTTCAACTCCCTCGAGCCCACCGACCTTAGATGCAAACAGCTCGATCTTATTTTTATCCTTGTACGCGCTCTTCAACGCGATTCTGAATGAAGCTGGAAGGGGATTCGTGTCCAGAGCATCGAGTAGATCGCTTTCCTCCCCCAGCTCTTCGCGAAACTCGAGCAGCGCTTCCTCCTTCGAAATGAAGACAACCTGCTCGACTTCGAGCATCGAAAGGATGCGCCTGTGATAATCTTCGATAACAGACCGGTCGAGCGAATCCTCCAAATAGACGTAGATCCTCATCTCCTCCCTTGCCTGGCTCATAAACATTAGCATGTTGTCCGTCACGAGAAGAAAAACAGCAAGGATGAGGAGTGTAAGGCTCATGATAATGATGGAAATGGCCGTAACGCCCTTGTGCCGTTTGATGGTTCGGAAGGACTCCTTGATGAGGTACAGCAGCTGGTGCACGCTCACCTCAACTCCCCTGTGGTTTCTTGCTTGTCAAGACGCTTTCTGTTCCACCGGTATTCGCTGAGCTTGTCGCTCGGATTACCGCCGAGTCCCGTGAGCCGGTCCTCATGGATGATGCCATCCTTCAGATGAACGATCCTCTGGCCAAAATTCTCGACGAGCGAAAGGTTATGCGTTGCCATCAAAACGGCTGTGCCGCCGGAATTGATGCGAAAGAGCAGTCGAAGTATTTCCTCCGTGACGTCGGGATCCAGATTCCCAGTTGGCTCGTCGGCTAGGAGGATTGCGGGCCTGTTGACGATTGCACGTGCAATCGCTACCCGCTGCTGCTCTCCGCCGGACAGTTTGCGGGGCAAGTCGTTCCGCTTGTGATAAAGGCCCACCTGGGTGAGAATGTGGATCACCAGTTTTTTGATCTCGTAACTTTTCTCGCCGGTCACGCGCATTGCGATGGCCACGTTTTCGAAAACATCCCTGTCTTCGAGAAGTTTGAAATCCTGGAAAATAACTCCGATTTTTCGCCGAAGGTAAGGAATCTTTTTGCGGTCCACCGTGGTGGATACGAACGATCCCGCCACAACCTGACCATCCGTTGGAAACTCATCCATATAAATGAGCCGGAGCAGCGTACTTTTTCCCGCTCCACTCGGGCCTACGAGAAAAACGAACTCCCCATTGCCCACCTGGAGATTCACATCCTTGAGCGCGTACTGATCCCCGTATTTCTTTGTCAGGTGGTACACGCCGATGACGTTTCGTTCTTCCATTGCCCTCCTCGATGCTCGGAATCCGTTAGCGTTGGCTCGGTATTTCGCGTATGAAGAAGATGACGGGAGCCCCCCTATCATCCGCCGCTTTTTTGCCACCAATAACCGTAAATCATTGTTTCTAGCATGAATGCTGCCAAGTTTATCACCCTCCCCCGCTTCGCCTCCTCGCCTCGACCAGTTTTTCGGCGAGCTCGTAAGCCGCTTTGATGCTCGCCACATCGGCCTCCCCCTTGCCCGCGATGTCGAACGCCACGCCGTGATCCACCGAGGTCCTGATAACCGGCAGACCGATTGTTACGTTGACCCCCCTCTTCTGCGCGGCCATCTTGAACGGGATCAGTCCCTGATCGTGATACATCGTCACGAACGCATCGTAACGCCCCTCCAGCGAGGATTGAAAGAGCGAATCCGCTGCAAACGGACCTTCGGCACGGATCCCTTCCTCCCGCGCGCGGCGGAGCGCCGGGGCGATCACGTCAACCTCTTCCCTTCCCATGGCGCCACCCTCTCCCGCGTGGGGATTCAGGGCGGCAACAGCGATGCGTGGGGCGTCTATGTCGAAATCATCCCTGAGCGCCCGGTCCACCACTGCCAGGCAGGCGAGGATGCGACGTTCCGTTACATGCTCCCGAACGGCGGCAATGGCGAGGTGGCGTGTGAGCGGCACAACTCGGAGTTCACGATAAACCATCATCATCTGGCTGTCCGGGGAGTCAAAATGGGCGGCGAGCATTTCGGTATGCCCAGAATAGGCGTATCCCGCCATGTTCAAAGATTCTTTTGATATCGGAGCCGTGACGATGGCTTCAACAAGCCCACCATCTGCTAGACGGCAGGCGAGTTCGATCGCCCGTCCGGCATGCTTCCCTCCCTCACGGCTGCTTCTTCCAGCAGGTACGGGATCCCCGCAGCCTGTGTCGAGGACGTAAGCGCCGAAAGAAACGGTTTGCTCCACCTCGTCCATTTCCTCGGGTGTGCTCAAAATCGGACAGTTCCATCCGTATCGATCGGCCCAGGGCCTTATCACTTCGGGGGAGCCAATCACGACCGCCTTGGAATGCGAGGGTTGGAATGCAGCGAAAAATGCGACGACAATCTCCGGGCCTATGCCCGCTGGATCCCCGGTAGTGACAGCGATGATCGGGGAGGTGGCTTGATCTCTCGGTGCGCCTGTTTTTGCCGGTTTGCTTCGCTTTGTCAACGATCTTCCTCCCAGAACTCTTCGTCCATGGTACTGCGTGGGGTCCATTCAATTCGTTGATAATACTGTGGCGCTGCAGACCGGCTCAACTGCTTCTTGGGAATCTCGAGTACCTCGATGAGGAGAGAACCTCCGCGCAGTTCGAGGGTGAGCCGGTCGCCTTCTCTCACAGCAGAGGAAGGACGTGCCCGGCGTACGCCGATTCGGATGGCTCCGTTCTCACAGAGGGACTTTGCGATGGAACGGCTTTTGACGAGACACAAGTACTTGAGGAGTAAATCGATGCGCATTTAAGGGGGGTCGTGTATCTTGACGTAGAATTTATCCTGGAGGCTGCGGATATATTCATCATAGGTAGCAGCCAGCTTCTCCTGCTCGAGACTCCTTCTCAGCTCGTTTATCACTTCTTCAAATGTATAGTCACGCTCCGCTTCCCGCCCGAGCAGTTTTACTATCCGAAATCCGGAGCTTTCCCGAAGTATTTGGCTGATATCTCCCGGTTTCATCTCCCTAAGCACATCTTGGAAGAATCCCGGGAGATCCTGGACCTTCAGCCAGCCGAGATCTCCGCCTGAAGCTGCTGTGGCCGGATCGTCGCTATAGCGCACAGCAAGCGAATCAAAAGGCTCTCCGGCCAACAGACGATCGAGCACGGCATTGGCTCTTTCGAACACCGCTTTGATGTCCACCTCACCGGGTTTCACACGGATGAGTATGTGACGGATGCGAACTTCACCACTCTCCGGATCAACCGCTTCTGCCTTGATAATATGGTATCCGAGCGACGTGAGCACGGGGGAACTCACCTCTCCAGGTTTCAGTTTGGCAGCGGCCTGCTTGAAGCTCTCGTCTCGAAGATCCTCGAGATTCAAAAAACCGAGATCCCCGCCCATCTGTTTGCTGGGATCTTCGGAGTGCTGCATCGCCAGTGCAGCGAAGTCCTCCCCGGCCAGGATTCTTTCGTGCAGAATTTCAATTTTCTCGCGGGCAGTTTGTCTTGCGTCCTCGGACGACTCGAATGAAAACAATACAGTACTGAGATGAACTACCTCGGGTCTTTTAGGAAGTTGGCTCTTGCTCTTTTCATAGTGAGCCAGTAATTCCTCTTCGCTGACGCGAAGTTTGCTCCGATCGATCTCCGTTGCTATAACGCGATCGACGAGCAGACGCGTCCGGATTTGCTCTCGATACAATTTTTTCAGCTCGTCGAGCGTGAGCCCCTCCAAAGCAAGCTGTCGATCGAACGCTTCCTCGCCTCCCATCAACTTCCGCTTTTCTTCGATCGTTTTGGTGACCCGGTCCTCCACTTCATCGAACGACACGCTGAGCCCGAGCTTGTTCGCCTGAGCGACGATCAGTTTGTCACTAATCAAGCTGGTGAGGATCTGCTCTTGGAGCAGTTCGCGTGCGGAATCGGGTAGGCTCGTCGCGCCTTGCTCGATGAGAAACTGCTTCAATGCTTGCTCGAGATCGCTTTGGAAAATCGCCTCGTCTTCGACGACTGCCACTACTTTGTCGACGAGCTCCTTTTCCGCATATACCGCTTGTACAAGCCACCAGGAGAAATACATCATGGCAACAACACAAATAGCTGCTGCGATCGGAGTTCGAGGGGACCCAGACACGCAGCTGCATTTTCTCGATCGGAACCATTTCCAATTCTTAGCTAGCTTCAATTTCTCACCATCTCCTCGTACCCGAGCCGGATGGTTGCCGCCTGACTCCGCTTGACTCCAGATCAGCACCGAAGCGCTAGGGTGATTCGGTAAGCGTGTCGGTGGCCTGTTCCATCGTCCATCCTAGGGCCTCATCAAGAATATCGATGGCTGCATCCTGTTTCAATTCGTTCACCACGCTGTCGTAGATGGCCTGCCTCTTTTGTCTCATGAGAATGTTGGCGATTTCGTCTTTGGCGTCTTCGTACTCCAGCTTGTTTCGGGCATCCCGGATACTCGTCAGCATGATGATGTGGTATCCGAATTCGGATTCGATGACATCGCTGGTCTCGCCCACTTCCATACCGAACACGACTTCCTCGAATTCCGGTATCATATTGCCTTTGGATAGATATCCCAGATCACCGCCTATCCCTGTATGTTTGTCGATAGACTGTCTTCTCGCGACCCAGGAAAAGCTTTTGCTTTTCAATTGCTCCAGAACATCCTGAGCATCTTCCGGAGTATTTACCAGAATATGGCTAACCCGGAATTCCTTGGTGTATTGGTACTCGTTGGCCTCGTAATACGCCTTCACTTCCGCTTCGGAAACTACCGCTCTGGCCTGTATTATTTCCTGAAGGAAGCGATCGGCTAGCAGCTCCTTTTTTTGCTGATCGAGCCGCACCTCAATATCTCTCGTCACCTTGTACCCATTCTTCAGTGCTGCCTCGTACAACAACTCCGTCGTGATCCAACGATCGAGGTACGCTTCCTTTTCCTCTGCCGTCAAGACTCTTTCATAATCCTCCGGAAGGATGAATTCGAAGTCCCTTTTCAAAAGCGGGCGCCCGTTGACAAGGGCGACCACGGTTGCATCGGATTTTTCAGAGGGTAGCGGCCTCCGCTCGCAACCTGCTATCCCCAAGTAGAGAAGAAAAGGGAGCGGTAAGCTCCCTGCAAGCAGTAAAAGACCGAATCTGCACCCGAAGAGAAAAGTTCTTCTATGAAGGCTCTTTCGTTTTGCGCCCATGCACCTCCGCCTTCCTTAGATTTCCTTCGTAGATTTCGATCGATAGATCTTCTTTCCACTCCGAGATCAGCTCTTTCAGGCGGCTATCGGATTTCAAGGTTCTGATGTCCGATTCAACGGCGTCCCGTACTTCTTCAAGAGGCCGCGTTCTTCCAGGCACCATTTCTACCAGTTTCAAGACTACCCATCCTCTCGATGTCTCAAAAGGTTCCGAGATATC
>JABAOC010000088.1_pt5 | contig 120196 bp, 107 predicted proteins | sample 7062161 | NCBI WGS metagenome assembly JABAOC01 (sample SAMN14538625, study PRJNA623070) | marine sediment metagenome | biome: marine biome [ENVO:00000428]; feature: marine pelagic biome [ENVO:01000023]; material: deep marine sediment [ENVO:00002113] | place: India: Gulf of Khambhat ... | reverse complement strand
GTCATCGATGTCACTGACCGCATGTTGAAGGGGATAGACGAGATAGAAGACGGTCTCGAAAGGTACAGTGAAATGGAAAAACGGGAAAAGGCGATCATCAAGGAATTCGAGGAAGACAATCCTGATTCCCGCTGCGAGGTGGCCAACTTCTACGGCGGAGGGCAGTACTATGTGATTGTCAGGCTGGAAATCCGTGATGTCCGTCTGGTCTATGCTCCTCATCGAGGAATCGGAGAGTTCGGAGGAGACATCGACAACTGGATGTGGCCCCGCCACACCGGCGATTTTTCACTGCTCAGAGCTTATGTGGGGAAGAATGGCAAACCCGCGGATTACTCTGTGGATAATGTTCCGTTCAAACCGAAAGCCTATCTGCGCGTTTCCAAAGAGGGTTACAAGTCAGGGGACCTCGCTTTTGTTATCGGTTATCCCGGGAGCACCGAGCGGTTGACCACGGCCCTGGAAACTCGATTCGAGATTGATCAGCACCTGCCCTGGAGGATCGATTTTTTTCAGACCTACATTGATGCTGTCCATCAAACAGTCGGAGATGATAAAGATTTGGAGATCAAAGCCGCCCGAATAATATCCGGCCTGGAAAACAGCAAAAAGAACTCTATCGGGGTCTTAGAAGGCGCTCGAAAAAAAGATATCGTCCGCGAGAAGCTCCAGAAAGAAAAGGAATTGCAGGAATGGATCGGGGATGATTCTGAGCGGAAAGACAAATACGGGACCATTATCCAGCAATTGGATAAGCTGTTTGAGACCCATCACGAATCATGGAAAGCGGATATGTTGGTGCGGTACATGGGGAGCGGATTTTTTTCTCCCTTAACCAGCGCGGCCGTGACCATTGTCCGGATGGCCGAGGAACGCCCGAAGCCGGATAACGAACGGGATCCCGCCTACCAGGAGCGCAACTGGAAACGGCTCGAACAAGTGCAGGTCAGCATGCAACGAACGTATTCGCGGGAGATCAACATGACCATGCTGGTCACAACCATTGCGGAGAGCCTGGAACTTCCTGATGAAGAACGCCCTGAGATTTTGGAAGACCTGTTTGGCGCTGCACGGGTCAGCGAGCAAGAAATCCGTCAGAAGGTTACCGCGCTTTTTGACGGATCCCGGATGGAAAACAGGGAATACCGTCTCAACCTGTTGAAGAATGCCAGCCTGGAAGATCTCAAAAAGAGCGAAGACACCTTGATCCAGTTTGCCCTGAAGCTCAGCCCGGCCATCGAGCAGCTCAAAGAAAGAGATAAACGTTACTCCGGCGCTTCGGTGCTACTCCGCCCCCATTATTATTATGCTTTGCGCGACTATTACGAGGGCAACATCGCCCCTGATGCCAACGGCACCATCCGCATTTCATTCGGTACGGTCCGCGGCTACAAACCGGCGCCGGATAAGGAGAAATACTTCCCGTTCACCAAAGTCTCTCAGGTCGTAGACAAATGGGTTCAATACAAGGGTGAGCAGCCGTTCGATGCTCCTGATTCGATCATCGAAGCCATTCAGTCCGGACGTTTCGGTTCGTACATTTCTGAAGAAGCTGGAGAAGTACCCGTGAACCTGCTCACAGACCTTGACTCTACCGGAGGAAATTCAGGCTCGGCCACTCTCAACAGTAAAGCCGAATTCGCAGGCATACTCTTCGACGGGAACATAGAAGGAGTGGCCAGTGACCTGGTTTTCCTGCCTGACCTGACCAGATCGATCCATGTCGATGTCCGCTATATCCTCTGGATTCTCGATGCCGTCGAGCACGCCGACCATATTCTGGAGGAGATAGGGATCGCACCTGAATTCTCACATCAGTAACAGAACTATTCACAGGGAATAAGCCAGCTCTACATCAAAACAGAGCTTGATTCCTGCTGACCTCAGGCTTTTGGACTGAGATGGAAACCGGGGTTTATCTGAGGAGAGCCTGAAAAAGTGCAGCGCAGCATTTCAAAATTTTCTCCATCCTCCAACGAGAAAAAGAAGGCAGAAGGAGTTCAGGAGGAAGAGATAGGCGAGAAGTTGGGGGAGTCCGACCAGGGGAATTAAGACAGATGAGGCGGCAAGCGCTCCGAAGAAAGATCCGAGGAGATCCAATCCATAGCCCAAACCATAATCCTTCTTTTCCTCCAAGAAGAGGCGATTAGAGACGACAAACAGATCCCCCCCAAGGAAACCGAGAGCCAGGAGAAACAGGAAGAAGAAGATTTCCGGAGGATGAAGTCTGAGGATGAATCGAAAGAGAAGGAGCAGGAACAAAAATCCTGCCTGGATGAGGATCAGGGGAATGAAACTAAACTTTTTTCGTCTTTTGCCTCTGAAAGAACCCAGGAAGAGGCCGACCATAAAGGATGTCAAAAGAAGAGCGATCCTTTGATAGAGGTATCCATAAAGAGTCTGGAAGGAAATGATCACGATGATCTCAGCCACTATGGTCGTAAAACCCATCACAGCAAGAGGAACCAGGAAAAATGATGATTTTTTCTTTCCCCGCCAGAGGGTGATGAGGAACATAATGAAGATGATCAAGGGAAAGTCCAAAAGCCAGAAACGCGGAAGCGATGAGAAGAAAGTGAAGATTTTTTTCTCTATGCCAATAAACTGCGTGCTCCATAGAACGGAATTGTAAAAATAACTGATCGGAGAGAAGTCCAGGTTGATGGCTTTTTTCCCGGATGAGACCTTTTCTTCTATCCTATCCACTCTGAGCGGATCGAGACGGGAAAAAAGGAATTGGGAGCTGACGTAGGTGTTCTGCAGGTCGAGTTCACCGATTTTCTGGCTGAGTACTTCTGGGTCTATTGATAACGGGCGTGTCGATGCGAGGAAGATGTTCGTGTCTCCAGGCACAATTTCAACCACAGGAAATGCTTCTTTAAGAGTGAAGTAAAGCGAAGACAGGAAATCCTGGAGTTCCGGACTGATGTAGTTTTCTGCCGAGGGCACCCGAAAAGAAAAAAGGCCTTGTTCTGTCAGCTTTTCTTTAGCCTCCAGGAAGAATTCTTTGGTATAGAACCGATTGATCTGAGCGGTGGCCGGTTCAGGCAGGTTGAGGATGACCATATCGTATTTTTTTTGAGTTTGGGTGAGAAAGGCCCTCCCATCCTGATAGAATATTTGAACACGTTCATTGTTCAGAATTTTCTGCTCTCCTTCGGGTAAATGCCGGAAAGAAAAGCGAATGATCTCTGGATTGAGCTCTACGTAATCCACCCGGGCCCTCGGATATTTCAGAATCTGCCTCAAACTTCCGGCAGTGCCACCGCCTATCAACAGGATGCTTTCTGCATCGGGATTCTGAAGAAGGGCAAAATGGACAGACTCTTCAGAAGAAGCCAGGTTGGGATAGGAAAAATCATGGAGATTGTTGTTGTAGAATGACACCTGCTCTTCGGTCTGGAGAACCTGAAGCTTTCCATACGGAGTGTCCTTGCTCTGAGCCAGATGAAAAGGCTCCCAGTAGATTTTTTGGCTGGGGAAATCCCCTAAACCGAATAGGACAAGCAGGATGAGGATCACAAGAGGGAAGAGAATGGGTTTCTTTCTTCGAAAAATCAGAAGGCTCAGCAGGATGGCGATCCCTCCGACAACGGCCGCTCCATGCCAGTTGGAGACAAAAGGAATGAGAAGAAAATAGACGATCAGGCCTGCGGATGCGGAGCCCAGAGACTCTAAGAAATAGACCTGATAGAGGTCTCCTTTCAGGAAATGGGCGTTGAAAACAAAAAGAATTCCTAAGGGGAAGCTGATACAGAATGAAAGTGTTAATGAAGAGATCAACATAGGGATAATTCCTGTGATCTGTCCAGGAAGGATGTTCAGGATGAAGCGGGAAAACCTGAGCCCGACCAGGCATGCGGGAAAAAGAAGAATAACCAGATAGTAGGCATGAATGAGCCGTGTTTGAGAAAATCTCATTTTTTTGGCAGCGATGCTTCCGATACCTCCCCAGAGAAGCCATGCGGCGAGGATGAATCCAAAGGTGATTTCGTTCCCGTAGAAATGAGCAGAAAATTCTCTCAACAAAAAGATCTGGAAGGAGAGGGCGAGGAATCCCAGCAGAAAAGGCGGGAGAAGGTTTCTCAACTCCAGATTCCTGGAATAGGAGTGGAACAGTTTTCGCATCTCCCCGCAACGATACCGAGTTTTTGAATTGTGTAGCCGCCCCTTTGAATAACTGTGTTCTGGCATTTCGGGCAGTAAGTATTTTCGGCTCGGTGACCCGGAACGTTTCCCACATAGGCATAATGGAGGCCTTCCTCGATGGCGATCCTATGCGCTTTTTCCAAGGTGGATATCGGAGTGGAGGGGAGGTTTTTCATCAAATACATCGGATGAAATCGAGTGAAATGAACGGGGACATCCGGACCGATCTCTTTTCGGATCCACTGGCAGACACTCCGGAGCTCTTTGGTGCTGTCATTCAGCGTGGGGATGACGAGATAGACAATTTCCATCCAGATGTTGTTTTGGGCGATCGTTTTAATGGCTTCGAGCACGGGTTCCAGTTTTCCTCTGACGAAGGAAGAGTAAAAATCCTCCGAGAAGGATTTAAGGTCCACTTTTATCGCATCCACAACTTTCGTCAGGTCCACGAGTGGTTCAGGGTTGATGTAACCTCCCGTGATGACTACGCTTTTGATTCCTTTTTTGCGCGCTTCAACTGAAGCGTCGTACATGTATTCATAAAAAATGATGGGCTCTGTGTAGGTGTGCGCGATTACGGGGCATTCGTATTTCTGGGCGATCTCCACCAATTTCCTCGGAGAGACGTCATAATTCCGGACTTGTTCCGGCCTCACTTGGGAGATCTCCCAGTTCTGGCAGAATTTGCAGTTCACGTTGCATCCCGCAGTCGCGATAGAAAGCGCAGCACTTCCGGGGAGGTAATGAAAGAGGGGCTTTTTCTCGATCGGATCATTGTTGAGAGCACAAAGTTTTCCGTAGACCAGGGTGTAGTAGGTCCCCCCGATGTTTTCTCTGACGCCGCAGTAGCCTCTCTCTTTATCACCCAGTTTGCAGAACCGGGGGCAGAGCTCGCATTCGATCTCCCTGTCCGGATGCTTTTTATAGTACCGGGCCTCCACTTTCGAAAGAAGTTCCTCCCCGCTGAATGCGTAAAGGTCCATCAAAGCAGGGGAGAGGCCGGAGCCGGCCAGGAGAGCAGTTCCTCCCGCTGTTTTGAGAAAGTGTCTTCTTTTCATAGCTCTTCCTCGATCAGTGTTATCTCTTTTGAATTTGCCTTTCCCAGACCCATCTTGGCTGCAGTCTGGAGGTACCGCGGCTCCCTGTTTTCTTCTTTCAGAGAAGGAAGTCCGTTCTCGGCCCTGAGTTTTTCAATGACCTTCCATCCGATAAAATCTGTGGCCACAGGATCCAAACCAAAGATGAGCGTTTCGTATGTCTTTGCCCAACGGGCATGGTAGGATGGCCCCCTGTGATACTGAACGACAAGGCCATCCAGTACGCTGAGCCTGTGCTTTCTCTGGACAGGTTCGGTCTCAAAAAGTTCTGCGACAAACGGATCACAGTTTGAATCATGGTATTTATTCGGATTATGGATGGCGCCGAAATAATTCTTCATTCCTGCCGTGACTCCGGCCAATCCGTGGTCTTTGAGGATGGCAAGGCTGACAGATGAAACGGCATGGTTGAGTTGTATTCTTGAGAAGCGGCTTCCGATGTTGAGGTGGGAGACCAGATTCGGATCATACCCGATCCCTTGGGTATCTGTTCCCAGGATTTTCAGGCTGCTGCGGTCCAGTCTCAGGCGGTATCCCGCTTCTCTCAGCTCTCTGTTGGTTCTGTCCCATATGAAGAGATTTTTTTCCGGAAATCCACTTGTGGTTATTAATTTTGTGAGTGAATGAGCGACTTCTGGACGAGTCGAAATCTTCCTGCCTCCGATGGTATTGATCTTGATCCCAATCCTTTCGCCGCTTTTGAAAAGAGAGCGCAATCCTTCTTCAGTCTTTTGTGTGCCGAGCAAAAGCTGGATTCCTCTGGAGTACATCTGACTGAGCTTTTTCGAGTCGATGGAGTTGCCCTGGCTCACAACTCCTCTTCCCTTGATGAGAACAACTTTTGAAGGTGCCATGACGATCTCAGACTCCTTTTAATATCATAACAACAATTCCAGAAAGTATGCAATAATCTGTTGCCCGCGCATTCCTTTACCCATAGTTTTGACAGCATTGGTCCTGCAAACCTTTGCCTGAATATTTCTCAATAATGGATATAATGAGGCTTTCCTCCCAAAGAAACACTTGTCAAAAGAGAAAATTGAGCTTATAGTGAAAAAGCTGAGCGTCATGAATGGAGTGATAAGATGAAGTCAGGCTCGATTAAAATCTATCAGACTTTTCTGTGTATTATTCTGTTTGTCTCTGTCTTAAATGGGAAAGCCGGAGTACTGAGCAACGAGGAAGAATCTTCTCTTCTTTCACTTTTGCCTAGGGTTGAAGCCTGGTCACTTTCTGAGGAACCGCAGAGCTACATTCCCGGGAATCTGTTTGAATACATCAACGGCGCTGCAGAAATCTATCTTGCGTATGATTTTAAGGAGTTGATGGTCGGCCTCTACGGGAAGAAGAAAGAGGCGGACGAGGCGGCATTGAGCGTTGAGATCTATGATATGGGGAGCGCGAAGAACTCTTTTGGGATTTACAGCGCCGAGAGGTTTGCCGAAAGCGAGTTTATTCCCATCGGTAACCAGGGATACCTTGAGGAGGGAACACTGAACTTTTTAGTCGGGAGATACTACATCAAGCTTCTCTGTTTTGACTGTGGAGATGAATCGGATGAAGTCCTGAAATCCTTCTCCGGAATGATCGTTAAAAGCGTCAAGGACAAAGGAGAGCTTCCTTCTGCTCTCCGCTATTTCCCGAAGGAAGGGCTTGTCTCGAATAGCGAAAGGTTCATCCTGCGTAATTTTTTGGGATACGATTTTCTTCACGATGGGTACTCAGCCAACTACAAGCTCAAAGACCAGGAGTTCGACTGCTTCATCATCGAGGGAACCGATGAACAGGATGCGCAGAGGATGTTGGAACAGTATCTCGAGAAAAAGAGCAATAGTGATATTCAGAAGACTAAGTTGGGCTTCCGGTTGAAAGACAGATATTACCACAATATATTCCTGGCCCTGAACGGAAATACAATCTTTGGGGTCATGAAGATCAGGGACGATTTTCAAGATATCGGGCAAAGGTATCTGGCGATACTGCTCGAATCCTCGAAGAAATAACACGGAGAATGAATTTCCAGATAGCTTTCTACCTATCTGGCCGGAGCGAAAATTCAGGGTTCAGTAATTCAATATAAAACAAAAGGGTAGAGTGTTATGATTTTAATCCTGTTTGGATTATAATGAATGTGGCCTAAAAAGGATTTCATGAAAGAGAGCAAAATCGTTGCGTACTGCCTTGTGATTATTGTTATCTTTCTGACAGGCGTGGTCCTGAAGCTGGCCAAGCCCGTTCTTTTCCCTTTCTTTTTGGCCGTTTTTCTCTCTTTTCTGCTTTTTCCCGTTCTGGGCTTCTTGACGCGTTTGAAGATTCCCAAGTCAGTCTCTGTTGTTGTCATAGTCATACTGACTTTTCTTATCATTTATCTTTTAGGCGTTCTTTTCTACACCAGCGGCAAGGCGTTTGCCTCTGAGTTCCCGAAGTATGGACAGAAAATCAGCTCGATTCTCACTGATATTCAACAAAGGATCAGGATTTCATTTCCAGAGTGGGAGCCTGTGAATTGGGTCGAACAGCTCAATATCAACAGGATGGGAGGATTTTTTGTTTCTTCGCTCGGCACGTTTTTCGCTTTTATGTCCAATCTTTTTCTGATCTTCATCTTTCTCGTTTTTATTCTGGCGAGCCGGGGAAATCTGAAAAGAAAAATAGAGAATTCTTTCAGCAGTAAAAGATCCTCCCAGATAAGCGATGTGATGTACAAAATCGACATTCAAATCCAGAAATATTTATCCATAAAAACAGTCATCAGCTTTTCCACTGGAGTTATGGCCACCATTGTTCTGCTGCTGTTCGGCGTTGATTTTGCGATCGTTTTCGGCTTTTTCACGTTTATCTTGAATTACATTCCCAATATCGGCTCTATTATTGCTACAGCGTTACCCGTCGCTATCGCTGTTTTTCAGTTTGAGACACTCTGGCCGGCTTTCTGGATTCTGATCATACTCGGTTCAATCCAGATGACTCTGGGGAATTTTGTGGAGCCGAGAGTGATGGGGCATGGTTTGGGCTTAAGCACTCTTGTGGTCCTCTTTTTCCTGTTTTTCTGGGGATGGCTGTGGGGCCTCGGCGGCATGATCCTGGCTGTTCCCACTGCAGCGGTCATTAAGATCGTGTGTCAGAACATACCTGGTCTGAATTTTGTGGCTCAACTGATGAGCAAGGATTAAGTCCACGAGCCCACTTTTATAGGCCGACTATCGAATAAAAAAAGGCCGAAGGCCTTTCGGCCTCCGGCCTTGAATCTTTCCTACGCTTTGGCGCGAAATTCAGAGTCTGATCCCGAGGCTGAACCCAGCGTTGAGATCAGGGATCGAAGTGTTGCCGGTCAGGATGTAGGGGCCTTCGCGGAAGATATCATCATACATATAGCCTTCGATGTAGAATCCTTTCTTCATATTCACAGTGAATCCGAGAGCGATCACCAATGAGGAGGCGGGCTGGGCGCTTACAGATTCCCAATCTTCTGTTGCCGGATCTGTGTCTAAATTATACAGAGTCTCTTCTTTGTAAGCCGTGTACGTGATCGAGGCCCTCATCTGAAACCAGTTAAAAAGCTGTTTTTCACCAAAAGCTCTGAGGATCGGATTGTAAGAAGTTTTGGGATTGCTCTTTTGAGTATCAGTGCCTGTGGCCTCAAGGCTCAACTCATCCTTGGAAGAATCGCGCATGAATCCGATTTGGATTCCGTAATTGTGGTCCTCTCCATGGAACAAAGGTCCCACCAAGAAGAGGAAGCTTTTCTGGAGCCGTTTAATGGTTGTCCCGTCATCTGCGGTGGCGGTATCTGGATCGACGTCGAGCGAACCGCCGAAAGAGAGATAATACATGTTTGCGACCAGAGAAGTGTTTTCACTCAAGAGGTAGTCCATCTTCAAGTTGAAATCTTTATCCGAAGCCGAAAAATTGGCCTCTTCCCCATCTGCGGTGGAACCAGCCGCGATCACGTATTCATACTTGTACTTGGGATTTCCGATGCCGAAATCCACGTTCAGGTTGATCTTGTCCTTCCATGTGTATCCCGCACCGATCCGGAACATCGAAGCGGAGATTTTCTTTGTGAAGGTGTCATCCATCTCTGTAGAGAGTGATTGGGGATCATTGATCCGATTTCCGGACACATTTCGAGCAATTTGGTTGAAGCCAAAACCGACCTTGAGGCTATCTCCCAAGGGAAGGGCGTAATACAGTCCGAAGGACCTCATCCCGATTAGGTCCGACACGTTGACGCCATCGACTCCCACATTGGTTTGGCCGCAAATCGGAGAAACAAGCCCGTTGAGATCGTTGATGTTCTGGACAGGCCCAGACCAAATGTTGTTTCTGTAGCTGCCGTAGCGCTTGCCGATTTGGAATCCTATGACTCCCGGTAGGCCAAAGGGCTCCAATTGGGCAAAACTGAATCCGCTGTAGGTCCCAGTCGGGGAATCATAGTCCAGATTCACAAGAACAGGATAGTCCAGCATATAGACAGGATTGAGCAGAGCATCCACAGATGTGATCACCATCCCCACGGGTGTGAACTCATGATAGACCGTTCCGGTCAGGACCATCTTTCTGGAATCCGAAGCCTCTGACTGGACAACCAGGAGCAGACACAGTACGCTCATAACAGCCACCGTTTTCATTCTTCTCATCGTACATTACCTCCATAAATGAGATTCAGATCAACGTACCTTTTGCGTATTCTTTTTATGGCACAGCCCTTTACTGGGGTCAATCGCCCTTAGAGGTGAATCTGAAGGTGATATTGCAACATCCTCAAGAGGATGTTTTTTTGATGCGTGTCTCCCGCCCGAATTTTTAAGCTGAGGGCCGTGCCGGAAGTCAGACTCTGCGCCTGACCATGAACAGGCGTGAAGTCTGCCCGGATATTCCTTCGGAGGGGGATTGGAGATAGGGGAATAAATTTTGAATCAGGATTTGGTGAGCAGCTTTTTTTGGAGGGAACGCTCTTTGAGCTTTGAGAATCGCTGGATGAGTTGCTCGAGGTAAGCCCTCCCTTCCAGGTTTCCTTGACTGACAAATTGAACGGAAAGCATCACTCGCTCCAGGCAGCGGATTTTTTCATCTTTTGTATAGATATCCTGATCTCCGGGGATTATGATTTTTTTCTCGTACCGGCACCTGTCCACACTCTCGGAGATGGCTTCTCCGATCTCATTTTTCGGTTTGTTCTCCTTATCCGGAATAAACACAAGCCCTTTGTCTTTTTCGATCTTCTCTCGAGCGTACTCGAGTGACAAAAGGGCCTTCCTGTCAGAAAACGATCTCTTTCTTTGTGCGTATTCCATCAGAGGAGCTTCTATGTGAAAGGCAAGCCAGGCCATCCGCTCATCTTTGAGTATGTCCTCTTCCGGGGATATCCTTTTTGGCTGGGAGGCCTGTTTTTTTTCTATGAGCCGGTCCTCTTGATAGGAACTGTGAGTTTCGAGAAAGGAACAGCCAGGAGGACAATGGATTTCTTTTTTCCTGAGGAGGCCGCAGCAGAGACTGCACAGATGTTCATCCAAGGCCACGCAGTAACGTTTGCCCTTTCTGTTTTTGCATTGAGAGCATTTTGCCATCATTACTCCAGCGCAAGGAGGCGATGTTTTTGGGGACCCATCTTCAACAGGTCAGGTGGAAAGCGCCGATCGTTTTTTTCTGAGGGGAAGTCTCGTTGTACATGTGGACGGCCTGGGATGTTTTTTCAACAACAAGAGTGATCCCTTTCGACTGGGCGTATGCTTTGACTTCTTCCTCCACTTTCATCAAACCATGATAGCCTGTCCCTATGACCAGAACATCAGGTGCTTCCTGGAAGACGTCCTCAATATCTTTGATTGAGAGTTTATGCCCGGTTTCCCGCCACCAAGATTCCTTGATCCTGTCTGGAAAGAGGATAAGGTCAGATGTATAGGCCTGGCCTTCAATTTCCATTCGACCGAACACATAAGATTCAATCATTTTCTTTTTTTCATCAGGAATGTATCTGAAGTGAAGACTCTTATTTTTTTTCCAAGGATGCCTTTCAGAGCTTTTTGAGCGGCTTTCTGTTCGGCGCTTTTTTTGGAACTTCCTTTGGCTTTTGCCAGAGACCTTTTCTCCAGAAAAACCTCGACGATGAAGCTCTTTTTATGGTCAGGTCCTGCAGAGGTTACAGTTTTATACACAGGGGCAGGGAGATTTTCTTTCTGGAGGTATTCCTGCAGAGCGGATTTGTAATTATTGACCAAATATCTTTCGGCTTTGATCCTCTTGAAGATGAATTCAAACTGGGGAATGAGGAATTTTTTAGCTTCTTTCAGACCCCCATCCAAGTATATGGCTGCCACCAGGGCCTCAAAAGCTCCGGCAAGAATAGAATTCTTTTTCCTCCCTCCACTTTTTTCTTCCCCTTTTCCCAGAAGTATGTGTTTATCGAGCTTTATTCTCTTTCCGAATGTGGACAGAGATGTCGTGTTGGCGGCTGTGGACTTGAGTTTGGAAAGTTCCCCCTCTGATAATTCACTGTAGGTGGAATACAGATAATCGGCCACAATAAGCCCGAGGACCGAATCTCCCAGGAATTCCATGGTCTCGTTATCCGCGTCCACGTTTTGCTGGTTTTCGTAGGCATAGGAGCTGTGAGTGAGAGCCAGGCGGAGGAAATTTTTGTTTTTAAACCTGTATCCGATATTTTTTTCGAACAGTGTGATGCTTTTTTTCATTAAGGAATCGCTTCTGACTCGGGTCCTCAACTATGGGGCTTTCTTCAAGAATGAAGAGGAATAGGCGATTTTTCCTCCCACGATGGTCATAACGGGTCCTCCTCTCAATTCCCAGCCATTGAAGGGATTATTCCGGCTTTTGGATTTGAAAGAGTTCGCATCAACCACGATTTTTTTATCAAGGTTCAGGATAGTGATATCCGCATCCGCTCCCACGCTGAGACGGCCCTTGTTTCCAAGTCTCAGGATGAGTGCAGGATTGGTCGAGATCATCTCGACAAATCGGGAGAGGGAGATGATTTTTGGGTTCACCAGTTTATCCAGGAGAAGAGGAACCGCTGTTTCAAGGCCGTTGATTCCAAAAGGCGCTGTATCGAACTCGACATCCTTCTCATCTGCCGTGTGTGGAGCGTGGTCGGTGGCGAAAGTGTCTATTACCCCTGTTTTGACGGCTTGTTTGAGCGCTCGAACATCTTCTTTACTTCTCAAGGGGGGATTCACTTTGAGATGAGTGTCATAACTCTCAATCAGAGAGTCTGTCAAGAAAAGATGATGGGGAGTCACTTCAGCTGTGACCTTCACTTTTTTTCGTTTGGCTTCTTTCACAAGCTCTACAGCCCCTTTAGTGCTCAGATGGGCGATGTGTATTGACGCATCTGCTTTCCTGGCAAGGATTATATCTCGAGAGACCATTGTTTCCTCGGATGAAGAGGGAATTCCTCTGAGTCCGAAGAGATAGGAATGATATCCCTCGTGCATGACTCCATCGGCACTTAAATTTTTATCCTCGCAGTGGTCGATGATGACCGCATTGAGGATTTTTGAATATTCCAGAGCCCTCCGCATCACTTGGCTGTTCTGGACAGGCATTCCATCATCAGAGAAGGCGATGGCTCCCGCATCGATTAGATCTGCCATATCTGTGAGCTCTTCACCCTTTTCTCCTTTGGTTATCGAGGCTATCGGAAAGACGTTCACAGCCGCTCTCTTCTTGGCTTCAGAGAGAATATACTCCGTCACACCTCTGTTGTCGTTGATCGGGTCTGTGTTGGGCATGCAGGCGATGGAAGTGAAACCTCCCCGGGCCGCAGCAAGGGCGCCTGTGGCAATGGTTTCTTTATCTTCTTGCCCGGGTTCCCGGAGGTGGACATGCATGTCTATAAACCCGGGAGCAACAATCATACTTGAAGCGTCGATGAGTTTCGCTCCAGAAGCACTGATTTTTGGCTTTATTTGTGCGATTTTACCTTTATCGAGGAGAACGTCGAGCTTCTTATCTGTTCCAGAGGACGGGTCAACTACTCTTCCGTTCTTAATCAGTAGCCTCACGGTCTTTTCCTCCTAATAATAAGTAGAGTACAGCCATCCGGACGGCAATGCCGTTTTCAACCTGTTTGAGAATCACGGATTTTGCACAATCCGCCATATCCGTGGTCAGTTCCACGCCCCTGTTTATCGGCCCTGGATGCATGATTATCGCGTTCTTTTTGGCGCGTCGATACCTGCGCACACTGAGGCTGTAGAGATTTCTGTATTCCCGAATAGAGGGGAAGAAATTTTTCGCCTGTCTTTCCAGCTGAATCCTGAGCATCATGATCACATCGGCTCCTTCAACCGCGTGATCGAGGTTGAAGTCGATTTTGACACCAAATTTTTTGAATTCCTCGGGAAGGAGAGGTGGAGGACCCACAAGAGTGACACTGGCTCCCAACTTTCGCAGAAGAAATATGTTGGACCGAGCAACCCGGCTGTGGAGGATATCTCCGACGATGACGACTTTCAGGTTCTGGAAATTTTTTTTCTCCTGCCGTATGGTGAAGGCATCGAGAAGGGCCTGTGTCGGATGCTCGTGGGATCCATCTCCTGCGTTGATGATGTTCGATTTGCTGAAAGTGGAAGCGTAATGGGTGGCTCCCGAACTGGAATGCCGGATGATGATGGCGTCGGGATTCATAGCTTCCAGGTTCAGGATTGTGTCTTTGAAGGTTTCTCCTTTCGCAGCACTGCTGGCCTTCAGGTTAAAGTTAACAATATCCGCACTCAATCTTTTTGCGGCCAGTTCGAAAGAACTTCGTGTTCGTGTACTGGGTTCAAAGAAGAGATTGATAATGGTTTTTCCCCTGAGTGTGGGGACTTTTTTGACTTCTCTCGTGGATATTTCATAGAAGGATTCTGCCGTATCGAGTATTGTTTTGATTTCAGCGGCGGTGAGATGTTGGATGCCGAGAAGATGCTTGTGTGTGAAGGCCAAATTTTTTCTCCTATTTTATCCCTGGCGGCTCCGTGATCAGGACTTCATCGCTGTTGTCGATCTCTTTCAAGCGGACCTGCACAATTTCCCTTTTTGAAGTGGGAAGAAATTTGCCGACATAGTCCGCCCTTATCGGGAGTTCACGATGACCGCGATCGACAAGAACCAGAAGTTGAATCGTCTTCGGTCGGCCCAGGTCGATCAGGCTGTCCATCGCCGCGCGGATCGTTCTCCCTGTGAAGAGGACATCATCCACCAGGAGGACATCTTTTTTCGCAACAGGAAAATTGATTTCCGTTTTTTTCACCATGTGCTGGGCTTCCAATTCTGAGAAGTCGTCCCTGTAAAGAGTGATGTCCAGCACTCCGACAGGGACGTTGACTTTTTCAAACTCGTTGATCAGTTTCGATATTCGTTTACCGACATAGATCCCTCTCGTTCTTATCCCGACAATGACAACATTCTTTAAATTGCGATTCCTTTCTATGATTTCCGTGGTCATTCGGTGCAACGCTCTTTTTATTTTGCGAGAATCCATAATCTTGGCTTTAATTTTTTCTTCCATGAAAGAACTCCTGATGTGTGGAAAATCGGTCTTTCTTTTTGAGGGATGAATCCATTCTATCCCTAAGAAAATGCAATATCTTCAGGAAAAAGTCAAGGAGATTAGAGAATAAGGTGGAGACACCGGATGCAGAACAGGGTGATTTCTTTTGAGAAGGCCTGCACAGGTTTCAACATCCGGATTATCAACCGGCGGGTTACACATGGAGAAAAAGCGGCTCTTTTAAGGCTTTTGGATTGAAGTTATAAGGGGCATGAAGCTCGGTCTGGTATCAGTCGGAGATTCTGTTCTTTATCCCGAAATGCATCTGTGTGGCTTTCATGTCTTTTTCAAGCTGCATGGCTAGGTCATCCGGAGTCTTGAATTTTATCTCATTCCTGATTTTTTTCAGGAAGCGTATTCCGATATGTTTTCCGTAGAGGTTTTTTTCGAAGTTGAGTATATAAGACTCGATATTTATACCTTGTTGATCAAACGTGGGTTGGCTTCCCACGTTGGTCATTGAGGACAGGATTTGAGTCCCGATCCGGGTCTGCGTTATGAAAACTCCAGGAGGAATAATATCATTTTCAGTTTCGATGTTAGCGGTGGGGAATCCCAGAGCCTTTCCGCGGGATTGGCCTCTGATAACGGTCCCTTCAATTTCATAAGATCTCCCCAATAGTCGACTCGCTCTCTCCACTTTTCCTTCCCGTAGGTAACTGCGAATAAGACTGCTGCTAACAGCCTCTCTGTCTTTGATGACCGAAGGGACGGGACAGATACGGAAATTATATTTTGAGGCTAAGTGCTGAAGAAAGCCTGTATCTCCTTCTCGGTTTTTCCCGAAGTGAAAATTTTCGCCCACGATGACCGCTTGGGCTTTGAGTCTCTTCAAAATAATATTCCGGATGAACTCCTGGCCGCTGAGCTGTGCAAATCTTTCGTCGAACGGAATGATGAGGGCTGCCTGGATATCGAATTTTTTAATTCCTCTTATTCGCTGGTCGAGTGTCTGGATCATTTTGATCCCATCCTTCACCAGTACTTGTCCCGGATGCGGGAAAAATGTCAGAACGAGGGAAAACAGATCATACTCTTTGGCTTTTTTTTCGAGACACCGGAGTATCTTTTGGTGGCCCAGATGGACTCCGTCAAAATTTCCGATGGCCACGATCGAATGACTGGAGACGGACGGATAATTTTCGAGACCGCGAATGACTTTCATAAGGCTACAAATTGATGATTTTGGCTTTTTCCATGTAGGCCATTCTGAGCTGATGGATACAGGAAACTAATAATTTTTCCTCCTCAGGCTCAAGATTTCCCTCGGTCCTCTTTTTGAGAAGATCGAGTAAATCGATCAGTCTTTTCACTAACTCCAGGTTCTCTGCCATAGTATCGGAAATCGGATCTTTGGCCAGGCCAAGCTTGATCAAGGCTTGTGTGTAAAAAGGAAGAATAAGGGAGCTGAAATCGAGAGGAGGGAGAATTTCCTTTGCTTCTTCTTTCTGTTTTTCTTCTTTCGGTCGTTCTTCTTTCTGTTTCTCCTTTTTCTGTCTTTTTTCTGGTTGTTTCTTTGTTTCCTTTTTCGTGGCTTTCTTTTTTGTATCGTCTTTTTTTTCTGGCATTTCTTCTCCTTTTTCAAAAGAGAATATAAAGTGTTTGATAGGGATTGATAATTTTTCTGGCTTTAAATACTTTATATATGTCGAGAGGAAATATTACAATATTCATCATTCGAATTCAAGGAGAAGAGTCATGGAAGATGCTGAAAAAGCAGGAAAAGAATTCCAACAGCTGGTTCAGATCTTGGATGAACTCCGGGGAGATAACGGATGTCCCTGGGACAGAGAACAGGATGAAAAGTCCATAGCAAACTATTTTTTAGAGGAAGTCTACGAAGCTGTGGATGCCATCCACGCTGGGGATGCAGAGTCTCTGGCAGAAGAGCTGGGGGATGTCCTGATGGAGGTCGTGTTTTTAGCTCGAATATTCAAAGAGAAAGACAAATTCTCTGTATCTGATGCTTTAGAGGGAATCAACCAGAAAATGATCCACCGCCATCCTCATGTGTTCGCTCAAAAAAAATTGGGGACCTCTGATGAAGTCATCGATGAATGGTGCCGAAAGAAGCAAGAAGAAAAAGAGAGGAAATCCGTGTTAGATGGAATGGCCAGCTGTCTGCCTTCGCTTTTAGAAGCCTTCCAGATCGGACTCCGTGTCTCCCAGCATGGATTCGACTGGGCCAAACCTGCGGACGCCCTTCAGAAAGTCAAAGAGGAGATATCTGAATTGGAGGAAGCCTTGAAAAGAAATGACAGGGATGAGGTGTTCATGGAGGTCGGTGATCTTTTATTTGCGATGTCCAACGTCTCTCGCCTTTTGGGTATCAATCCTGAGATTGCGCTCAGAGAGGCCAATAGAAAATTCACCAGAAGGTTCCGATTCATGGAAAAAAAACTTCAGGAGGAGGGAAAAGAGCTCCGCCAGGCCACACTCGAAGAGACGGATGAAATATGGGAAGACGCGAAAAGGAAGATTGAATGAAGGAGGGGACACTTTTATTTGTTGTGGTTTGTTTCTGATTTTCTGGCGATAAGGTTGGATTTGATAAATTCGTCGATATCTCCGTCCAGAACCCTGTCCACATCTCCGATTTCCACGTTTGTCCTCAAATCCTTTATCATCCTGTAAGGCTGGAGCACGTAAGACCTGATCTGATTTCCCCAGGCGATATCCGATTTTGCGTCTTCGAGTTTTTCAAGTTTTTCCTGTTTGGCTTTCTTTTCGAGCTCGTAGATTCTCGACTTGAGGACCTTCAGAGCACTGGCTTTATTCTTGTGCTGGGATCTTTCACTCTGACATTGAACGACTATGCCTGTGGGGATGTGAGTTATTCTGACAGCAGAATCAGTGACGTTGACATGCTGTCCTCCACGCCCCGAAGCCCGGTAGGTATCGATCCGCAGGTCTTCCGGGTTGATCTCGACTTCAATGTCTTCTTCGACCTCAGGATAGACAAAGACAGCCGCAAAGGACGTGTGGCGTCTTTTGTTGGCATCAAAAGGAGATATTCTGACAAGACGGTGGACACCGGATTCCTGACTGAGATTGCCGAAAGCGTATTCTCCTTGTATGCGCACCGTAACGCTTTTCAGTCCGGCTTCTTCCCCAGCAAGAAAATCGAGAATATCGGCTTTGAAACCTTTCCTCTCCGCATATCTCAAATACATCCTGAGAAGTATTTGGGCCCAGTCCTGGGATTCGGTCCCGCCCGCGCCCGGGTGAATAGTGAGAATAGCATTTCGCGCATCATCCTCCTCAAAAAAGAGTGTCTGGAGCTCTGCCCTTTCAAGGTTTTTTTCGAATGATGCGAGAGACTTGCTGATCTCTGCGTCCACATTTTCTCCCTCTTCTGCTAATTCTTCCAGAACTTCGATTTCTTCCTTTTCTCGGTAGAGTCGGGTGAGAAATTGAATGTTTTTTTCGAGTATTTTTCTGCTCTGCTGGAGGGACTGGAATTTAGACTGATCTTTCCAGATGTCAGGAGTGGAAAGTTCTGTGTTTATGGCATCGAACTCAGCCTCTTTTTGGCTGAGGTCAAAGATAACCTCTGAGTTCTTCGAATTTGGAAAGGCATTCTTTGATCTTGACGAGAAGATCAGAGTGACTCATCTTTGGGGCGGCGTCTTTTTCTTTCATTTCTTTTCTTTGCAACTGCAAGAATAATGAATACAGGGGTTAAAGTCAAGCTCAGCAGCGGAAGGACATCCCCAAATTGTGTATAGAAGGTCATTCTTGTTGATGGAGTGATGACTTCTGTGAGGTGAGTTTGCGTCATCAGCTTGGATTTGGAGAGGATGCGTCCGTAGGGATCGATTATGCCGCTGATCCCAGTGGTGGCGGCCCTGAGGAGATACCGTCTGTTTTCGACTGCTCGCAAGACAGCCATCGAAAAATGCTGATACGGAGCCGAGCTTTTTCCGTACCAGCCATCGTTAGTGATCGTCACCAGAAAATCTGCGCCTTTTTTCACGAATCTTCGAACGAGATTTGGAAAAATGATTTCATAGCATATAGGAGAGCCGAAATTGAGTGACTGGAAGGAGTGGAGTGTGTATTGTGTTCCTGGCGAGATTTCCCCGATGGCGTGAGTCATTTTTTCGATAAAGGAAAAGATTTTTTTATATGGAGTGTATTCGCCGAAGGGGACTAAATGGATTTTGTAGTAGTGGCTGGTCGGAAGGTCTGGGCTGAGGCACAACGCCGTATTGTAGTAGCGCACGTTTCCTGGGGTACTGGTTTTTTCGTTTGTCCCGAGTAGAAGAGTGCAGTCTGTTTCCTGAACGAAGATGTTGAGTTGTTCTTTAAAGTCTTGAAAGTAACCGTAAGAGCAGCTGAAGCAAAGAGGAACAGAGAATTCAGGCCAGATGATAAGTTTCGCCCCGTCTTCGTATGACTTACGGCTCAGTTCAATGTGTCGGTCGAAAAGGCTCCAGATTTCCTGGCTCGTGACTTGATCCCAGTATATATCAGAAGAGACGTTTCCCTGGATGACTGAAGCCGTGAACGAGTATTCGGAGGGAATGATTTTCTTCAGGCTTAGGAATCCTCCCAGGTGGATGATGAGCACCATAGCGAGAACAGAGAAAAAGGGTGCTTTTTTCCTGTGCTTGAGGGAGTAGAGAAACGCGCTTTGGAAGAGAACAAGCACGAATGAAAGTCCGTAGACTCCTGTTATCGATGCCATCTGGATAAACCAGATGTTCTGGTATTGTGTCGAGCCGATTAGGCCCCAGGGAAATCCTGTTAAAAAATGAGTGAGGATGTATTCCAAAGAAATCCAGAGAAAAGGTGCCAGTAAAAAGACCAATTTGGGAAAGGATTGTGAGATTTTTGTCCAGAGGAAACAGAAGAAGGCCCAGTAAAGCGCCAGAAATAAAACAAAAACCACATAAATGATAATACTTATTCCTATCGAGAGATTTCCGTAATGGGCCGGAACCGACGGGATCCAGTAAATCAGGACAGCGTTGTAGGAACACCCCGCAATAAGTCCCAGGAGGAAGGACTGAGCAGGTTTTTTTTTGAGGATGACGAACAGCAGGGGAATGAGGGAAATCCAGGCGAGAAACGAAAGGCCAAACTTGGGAGCCGAAAAGGCCATCAGGACTCCGCTGCTGATGGCGAGTGCGATGTCGGTTATTCTGTCTCTCAAAATGGAACCCCGGAGGTGAACAGTGTTCCGGAAGACTTTTATCGGGAAAGCGCGGTCTGTCTCCAGGAGCTTAGCTTCGAACGATAAAGTAGTCGGTCTTCCTGGTCGTTTCAGCCTTTAACTGAGCAAGGACTTCCTCGGCTTTTTCTCTTGTTTCGTAGCCTCCGATCCTCACACGAAAAATCGGTCTCGCATCCGTTGAAAAGGGCTCGAGAACAAGAGCCGGATAGCCTTTCGCCTTGAATAGCTCTGCAAACGAGGTTGCGGCATCTTTGCTGTTCAGTGCTGCGAGTTGTATGTAATAAAGGTTGGTTGGTGCAGGCGGTTCCTTCTTCTGAGTTTTTTCTTTGGCCCTCTGATGAGAGGCAATCTCTTTGCTGATCGGATCTTTTGTTTCCTCGACGGGTCCGGCAGCTTTTTCCGCAGTCTGCACGACCTGGCTCGAAGGGGTTAAGCCCGATTCTTTGACGAGTTCAGCCTGTTTCTTGCCTACGGATACGCCAAGGAGAAAGATAACAACGCCAAGGGCTAAAATCGCTATGAAGATGACGGCAAGCTGCGCGCTGGAGAGCTGAATCTCTCTGTAATCTTTATTGGCCACGGCTTATTTTTTCACTCCTTTGCTTTTTGAAAAAAGGCTTTGAGCATTTCGATAGGAACCGGAAAAACAATGGTCGAATTTTTTTCCGTCGCGACTTCCGTCAACGTGCCTAAGAACCTGAGCTGGAGAGCCTGCGGATTTTTCGATATGATATCCGCCGCCTTTGTGAGCTGGCCTGCGGCCTGGAACTCTCCGTCAGCATGGATGATCTTGGCTCTTTTTTCTCTTTCCGCTTCGGCCTGCTTGGCAATGGCTCTGACCATGTTTTCCGGAAGATCGACATGCTTCATTTCCACTAATTGAACCTTGATGCCCCACGGATCGGTGTGTTTGTCGATGATTTCCTGGAGCTGGGCGTTGAGTTTTTCTCTTTCTGAGAGGAGTTCGTCAAGCTCGACTTCACCGAGCACGCTCCGCAGCGTGGTCTGAGCGAGCTGAGAGGTGGCGAAGAGGTAATCCTGGACCTCGATGACTGCTTTTTGTGGCTCCATGACACGAAAATACACAACCGCATTGACCTTCACAGAGACGTTGTCTTTGGTGATGACATCTTGAGGAGGAATGTCCATAACGACTATCCTCAGGCTGACCCTGACCATGCGGTCGATCGGAGGAAACACAAAAATCAACCCGGGTCCTTTCGGCCTGGCAAGGACTCTTCCTAACCGGAAAATGACGCCGCGCTCGTATTCCCTTAAGATTTTAATCGCATTCAGCAGGTAGAGCACGAAGAGGGCTATGATGATACCTAAAAAAGTTTGCATTTTTACCTCCTGAGTTGAGTGTTGTCTGTCATAATTCTATTTTTTTCTGGACTTCTTTTGATTCTCCATAATGTTGTTTTTCAAAAAGTTTTGATTGCATGCGAATAACGCTCAATCCTTTTCTCATCCAAGAAGGAGTGCCATATCATCTTCGTTCATTTCACAATTTAGTCACTTTCAGCATCAGGTTTTTCTTGACTTCAAGGATTTTGACCTTGGTGCCCTTCGGAATATTTTCTGAAGATTCTGCGTTCCACAGCTCACCATGGACAAAGACTTTTCCTTCTGGTTTGAGGTCGCTCTGAGCCACTCCGGTTTCTCCCACCAGTCCCTCTCTTCCTGTGTGGACTCTACTCAAGTGCGCTCGGATGGCAATGACGATCAAAAAGATGAAAATTAAAGATAAACCCACAGCCACGGGAATGATAAATTTCAGGCTGGGGCGCAATTCCGGAATTGGAGCCGGTATGAGCATGATGGACCCGATGACCATTGCCGCTATTCCTCCTACGGTTAAAATTCCATAACTCTGGATTTTTATCTCAAGAACGAATAATCCGATGGCTAATAAGATCAGCAATAAGCCGACGTAATTAATGGGGAGTATCTGGAAAGAGAATATAGCGAGGAGCAGGAATATTCCTCCCAATACGCCGGGAAGAATGGAGCCCGGATTCGAAAATTCGAAGTACAGCCCGAGCAATCCCAGCATGAGAAGAATATAGGCCAGGTTAGGATTGGAAATCGTGATCAGGAACTTCTGTCTGGCCGACATCGGAATTTCGATGATTTCTTCATCTCCGAGCTCAAGAATTTCTTCTTCGTCGGTGAACCTTTTGAGCCTTTTGCCATCAAAGAATTCGATGATTTCCTGTTCGTCTTTGGCGATCAGATCGATCAGGTTTCCTTCCAGAGCTTCTTTTTCTGTCCAAGAGGTGCTTTTTCTGACGGCCTCTTCGGCAAGCCGTGTGTTTCTTCCTCTTTTTTCCGCGAGTGTTTTGATATAAGCCGCGGCATCCTGAGTGACTTTATCCTCCATTGTCTTATCCATGGATTGCCCTGTGATGGATACCCCGACAGGATGAGCCGCGCCCGTGCTCGTTCCAGGGGCCATGACGAATATGTCGCAGGCGATGGAGATAAAGAATCCGGCTGATGCGGCGCGGCCACCGCTGGGACTGACATAAGCGGCGACTGGAGTTTTCGAGCTCAGAATTCTCTCGATGATCTCTCTCATCGAAGAGTCCAGGCCTCCAGGAGTGTTGAGAGTGATAATAACCAAGCTGGCGTTTTCTTTCTCGGCCCTGTCGATGGTGTCTCTGATGTATTCGGAGGTAATCGGATGGATGGGAGCGTCCACAGTGATCTTCAGGATGGAGGAGAAACCTAAGGAAGGGATGACAATCATAAAGAGAAGTAGAGTTAATCCTTTCTTCATTTCGTTTTCATTATATGTTTGGGCGAATCACAAGTCAATATGCGTCTTCCAAGTTGATTTATTCCGTCTTTGAGAAAGAATTGCCTTTGCGTCTCTATGAAAGAGAGGAGGGAATTCAAGTTCAGGATTCTTGATGGGAGTGTTTTTGAGACCGATCTGATACGCAGGCACAGTGAGGGCCATGGAGTATGTTGTTGCGCAGTTTCAGCACTTCTCATTCGGATGATGTCGAAAAACTTGAATAGTTTCTGTGGAATTTGGAGGGCCGCAGCCTGACATATAGTGAATAAAATTAATAATTTATCTTGACATTTTATCTTTAATAAATTATTTATAATTAATCTATTAGCAATAAGGATGCATCGATGATTAAGAATGATATCGCTCTCGCCATAGAAAAAAAATCTGAATTTAATAGGGCAAAATCATTGCTGATCGTCGAGGCGATTCTCTCTGCCCTCAAGGAAGCTCTGGCGGATGAAGAGAAAATTGAGATCAGGGGTTTTTCGAGTTTTAAAGTTGTCAAGAAAAAGACGGGATTCGGCAGGGACATTCGGAGAAAAAAACAGATCAAAATCAAGAAAGGAAAAAGAGTTAAATTCAGGCCTGGACAGGACCTAAAGAACGTCTCCTAAGTCAAGGTGCGATTCCTTCCTTTGGACCCCTCCTTTTTTATCAAAGCCACACAAGAATCATGAGCAAGTACAAAATCAAGCCCCTTTCACCGGATGACCTCAAGACTTATCCTCTTCATTCCCGGAAGAGCAAAGTGAATACCCAAAATTTTGCTTCGGTTCTGGCCCCGAATCAAATTTTTTCACAGTTCGTGGACAGCCTTCCCGATATCCTGGCGGGAAAGGATTTCAAAGAGTTCCTCTCTTTAATGGGGCAGGCGAAGAAAAAAAATAAAGCCATAATCTTTGCCCTAGGAGCTCATGTGATCAAAGTGGGGTTGAGCCCGGTTCTGATTGATTTAATGAGAGCAGGATGGGTCACAGCTCTGGCATTCAACGGCGCTGGGATCATTCATGATTTCGAAGTCGCATTTTCCGGTCAGACTTCTGAAGATGTTGAGCTTCAGCTCAAGGGCGGACGATTCGGGATGGCACACGAAACGGCTGAGATGTTGAATGAATCCATCAATTCAGGAAGAGAGAAAGGAATGGGATTAGGCGAGGTTCTGGGAGAGATGGTCTCCGCATCTGATTTCCCACACAAGAAGATGAGCCTCCTGGCTGCGGCGTATGATTTGAACATCCCGGTCACAGTCCACGTCGCCATCGGAACAGATACAATCCACTTTCATCCCAAAACCAGGGGCGATATTGTGGGAGAACTTTCTCTCAAGGATTTTTTCCTCCTTTGTGCCCTGTTGGAAAAGCTCGAGGGAGGAGGAATTTTCATGAATGTCGGATCCGCAGTGGTTCTTCCAGAAGTTTTTCTCAAAGCGTTATCTTTTGTCAGAAACCAGGGCCAAACTCTTGAGGATTTCACCACCGCTGTTTTTGATTTTATCCACCATTACAGGCCTCATCACAATGTGGTGAAAAGGCCCCATGGAAAAAAAGGGAAAGGGTTCTACTTCATCGGCCATCATGAGCTCTTGATCCCGCTCCTGGCCGCCTCATTGAAATCGCTGTAAGTAAGGGGTCAGGTCTTAACATTTGACATTTTCCAAGTAAGAAACACTTTGAATGTAGGGAAATGTCAAATGTTAAGACCTGACCCCCATTTTTACTTCAAAGTCGATCATTAAATTTCTGTACACGCGCTCCGTTTGCTCGACTGTATCCTTGAGCGTTCCTGATGTATCGATTATGTAATCTGCATATTTGAGCTTGTCTTCCGGTTTCATTTGGCTTTTGAATTTCTGGAGGGCCTCTTTTCGAGTGATCCGGTCTCTCTCCATTAATCTTTTAATTTGGACATCCTGACTGCAGTAGACAACAATGACTTTGTCGAAAAAATCAGTCAACCCGGCTTCAACTGTCAAGGCCGCCTCGGAAACAAAAATATTGAAATGCCCTTCCTGTTCAAGCTTTTGAATCGTTTCTTTTTTCTTTTCTTGAACAAGCGGATGAAGAAGCGCATTGAGAAAACTCTGCTCTTTCTTATCCGAGAAGATGATTTTTCCCAATCTGGGCCGGTTAATTGTCTTGTCTTCATTCAGGATTTCTGTGCCAAAGTGGTCGACTATTTTTTCCCAAGCGGATTTATGCGGTTCCATGAGTTCATGGGCGACTTTATCTGCATGATGGATGTAACAGCCCAAATCTTTCAGGATGTCGGCGACAACAGATTTTCCTGATGCGATTCCACCTGTTAAGGCAACAGTTAACATTGGAATTCTCTTTTCAAAAGTGGGCAGTCCTTTTTTCCATGAAATTATGGACTCAAAGGGACAGCCCCCATTTTTTCTGTGTGTCTACTTTTTTTTTGTCCGTGCGTGCCGGAGCGGATTCTTAGGAATTTTTGGGAATATTTTTTGTTGCTGGAGGAGTTGAATTCAGCGTAAATATTTTCGTGCAGGATTTCTTTCTTAATCTTCAGTTAAAATCTCATACTTTTTTTCGAAGCGGAGGGCCACTCCTTGTTTTTTTTCTTTTTTATCGAGTTCTTCCAAGCGAACGGTCAAACCTCCAATACAGAGTTTTAGCTTTTGTTTTTTTCCGCCCAGTTCTTTGGGCATGTCGATGACCAAGTTGAGTTTCGAGCCGATGACCACACCCGAATCCAAACAGAAATAGACTCCGCTCGAACTGATGTTTTCAATCTCTGTTTTTTCCTTGAACTTTTTTCCGCCGGGAAGTTTTCCTATAATTCTTGCCGAGAGAGGCAAATCAAACCGCCATTCCCTCCGGCGGTTCACTTTCAACGGGGAAAGCTTCGGCGTTTTTTGACCAGTTTTTTTGGAAGCCGTTTTTTTTGATGATGCGGTTTTTGTCATGATCACCTCTTTAGTTTCTTGAAAGGTCAAAATAGGGCGGAGTTGATGGCGTACAGAGCGAGCTGGAGTCTGCTGTGTGTGTTGAGTTTGGCATAGATGCTTTTGATGTGCGAACGGACTGTGTTTTTGCTGATGAAAAGAGCTTCGGCAATCTCATCGTTGCTTTTTCCTTGACCGATGAGCCTGAGGACCTGAAATTCTGTAGGTGTCAACTGGTCGAGTGTTTTCTCTTTCAAGTCCCTTCCGACGACCGAAATAATGCGGTCCATGATGCTGCTCATCTTATCACGGGGAAGCCAGATATCGCCTTTATACACAATTCGTATAGCATCGGACAGCTGGTCTGATGGATCATTCAAGTCAAAATATCCTCTGACTCCGGCATTCATGAGGCCCACGACCTCTTCATGGGATGGAATATTTCCGAGGAGAAGCAGCTGAGATTTAGTCTTGGTCGTCGAGATTTCGATAATGGCTTTGCAGATCTCTCTGATGTTGGGCAAAGGTTCAGAGTTGGCAAAAACGATAACATTCGGCCTGAGATTTTTTATGGAATCGATGAAAGAGTCGATCGTGCTTTTTTCGATGTTTACGACCTCAATATCAGAGGCTCTGTCCAATATTTTGAGAATTCCTGATAGGATAAGGTCTGATGTGCAGTAAAGCAGGGTGCTGATTTTTTTGTCTTCTGGTGTTTTAACAGTTTCTTTCTTTGGAGCGGATTCTTTCTTGGGTGCAGGTTCTTTCTTGGGTGTGGATACTTTCTTTGGAACGGATCTTTTCTTGGGTGACCTCTTGGATGATTTCGTGTTTTTCATCATCTTTAATTTCAGGGATATGTTATACAAAGAAAATTTTGTTGTCAAGGCAAGATTGGAAGATGTCAGCTTTTTCAAATCGTATTGGGAGGCGTTCCTGAATTCCGTTTATTCAATCAGGTATTCAGATGTTAATAACCAGGAAATGCGCATACACGAGGAAAGCTGCGGAGATTAACCCTTTCTGGAAAGAGGAATTGACCTGATCTTATAGTTTTTGTTCAAGCGAAGGATTATCATTTGTCGTTTAGAGTCGTTTTGCTCGGCTTTGGCGAAACGGACACTCCCAGACATCTCAACTTTGAGTTGATTTTCGAGAAATAGTGTCTTTGGAATGTCCAAGGAGAGGTTTAATTTTGAACCGATGACAACCTTGGAGTCCAGCTTGAAAATCGCTTCCTGGGAGCTAAGGGAAATGAGCTCGGTGTATTCTTGGAACTCCTCTCCAACCGCATTAATCCCTGTTATCAAAGCGGGAAGAGAGAGCTCGAAAATTCGTTCCCTCTTCACATTGTTGAAGGCACTTTGGTAGGAGGGTTCATTGGGTAATCGTTTTGCGTTCATTTTCAGGTTTCAGATTGTGCCATAGAGCATAACATCGTTCAATCGCTTTTATGGATGATTTGTTGGGTGATTTTTTTATATTTTTTCTCATCGAAAGAGGTTAGATGTGTGGCTAATTTTCTTTGATGATCACCTCACTACCTCAGGGGTGAAGCCCGCTGCGGGGGGTTAATCCGGCTTTTCAGGATCACTTTTGAGGAGGGTTATAACGGCTTTTCTTGACAAAGAAATGAGCTGCAGATAGAATGACCGAGAATTAATCAGCGGAGAGAGAAGTGAGTCAAAACGGAAGATTTGTCAAAAAGATCACGCCGAAGAGTGTCGATTTTTCAAAATGGTATGTCGAAATGATTCAAAAAGCGGAACTGGCTGATTACGCACCGATAAAGGGGATCATGATCATACGGCCGTATGGATTTGCCATCTGGGAGAACATCCAGAGTCTCCTGGATAGACGGATCAAAGAGTCCGGACATATGAATGCCTACTTTCCTCTATTCATCCCAGAGGGATTTCTTCAGAAAGAGGCTGAACATCTTGAAGGATTTGCGCCCGAGGTTGCATGGGTAACCCATGGAGGACAAGAAGAGCTGGAAGAGAGGCTGGCGGTTCGGCCCACTTCAGAAGCCATCATCGGCAACATGTACGCCAAATGGATTAAGTCGTGGAGAGATTTGCCCGTTTTGATTAACCAGTGGGCCAACATCGTACGCTGGGAAAAGGTCACAAGACCTTTTTTAAGGACGACAGAATTCCTGTGGCAGGAAGGACATACAGCGCATGAGACGTTGGAGGAAGCGCAAGAAGAGACGTTGATGATCCTTTCGCTTTACAGGGAGTTCGTAGAGACAGAGCTCGCTATCCCTGTGATCGCGGGAATAAAGTCAGAGCGAGAGAAATTTGCAGGAGCCGTGAAGACCTATGCGATCGAGGCCATGATGTCAGATGGAAAGGCACTCCAGATGGGAACATCTCATAACCTGGGTCAGAATTTTTCCAAGGTGTTCAACATCAGGTTTGAAGACCAAAACCAAAAGCTGCAGTATGTGTGGCAGACTTCTTGGGGAGTGTCCACCCGCCTTGTGGGAGCATTGATCATGGCTCATGGAGATGACTCTGGCCTTAAAATCCCTCCGAGAATCGCTCCCTACCAGGTTGTCGTGATCCCGATTTCTGTTGGGGAGTGGAAAAAGAATGTGCTTCCCGCGGCTCAAAAGATCGCGAATGACCTAAAGACAAAAGGGTTTCGGGTCAAACTGGATGAGCGAGAAGAATTCACTCCCGGCTGGAAATTCTCAGAGTGGGAGATGAGAGGAGTCCCGCTGAGGATTGAGATCGGCCCCAAAGATGTCGAAAAAAATCAGGTCGTGGCAGTCCGCAGGGATACAGGAAAAAAAGAGGCTTTCGACCAGGCTTTTCTGGATGAAAAAGTGATGAAAGTTCTCGATGATATCCAGAAAAACATGTTCGAGATGGCTTTGCAGTTCCAAAAGGAAAACACTTACGAGGTGAAAGACTACGAGGAGTTTAAATCTGTCATGGAGTCCAAGAGAGGATTTATCAAAACATCCTGGTGCGGTGGTTCAGACTGTGAAGAGAAAATCAAAGATGAGACTATGGCGACCATCCGAGTCATCTCTCTTGAGCAGACAAAGAAAAAAGAACAGGAAAAATGCATTCACTGCCGGAAACCGTCTGAGTCCATGGTTTATTTTGCCAGAGCCTATTGATAATTTTTTTCATATGACATTGATCAACGCCTGAGGAAAGAGGGAATAAACAGGCCTTGAAATTTCTCCGATGCGAATATCATGATTCCTAAAAAGCCTCTTTTTTCTCTTTTGTGAGTTCAGGTCATGTCTGGATCTCGAATGAAAAATAAATTTGCAGAGAAGAGAGAGGGAATGGTTGAAGCTCAGATCGAAGCCAGAGGAGTGAAAGATGAAAAGGTTCTGGAGGCCATGAGAAAGGTTCCCCGGCATCTGTTTGTTCCGGAAAACATGAAACTGTATGCCTATCGAGATGAACCGCTCATCATCGGGGAAGGGCAGACGATCTCTCAGCCTTATATAGTCGCCTATATGACCGAAGCCCTTCAGCTCAAAGGACATGAACGCATTCTGGAAGTGGGGACAGGTTCTGGCTATCAGGCTGCGGTTTTAGCTGAGATCGCTCAAGAAGTCTTCTCCGTTGAAATTTTGGAATCCCTTTCTCTCAGAGCGCAGGATATGTTGAAAAAACTGGGGTACAAGAATATTCAATTCAAGATCGGAGACGGCACGCAGGGATGGAAAGAGCATGCGCCTTATAATGCGATCATGGTTACGGCTGCACCAGCGAAAGTGCCCAAAGCCCTGCAGGAGCAGCTTGCCATCGGAGGGAGAATGATCATTCCTGTGGGTGCGGCTTTTCAGGAACTTGTTCTGCTGACAAGAGAAAAAAGAAAATACAAGAAGAAGAAACTTCTTCCAGTTCGGTTTGTGCCCTTGATTTCGACACATTGATCAAATAAAAATAAAGGTGGAGACAAGAAGATGGCCCCGAGGTTCGGATCCGCGATCAAGATGATCAGATTCCTTTTTATCATCTGTGCAGTCCTCCTGACACAGTGCTCAGCCCAAACCCGTGAAAAAAGATTCGTCAAGATGTTTCTTCCCGATGGATATACGATCACGGCCGAACTGGCAGTCACACTTGAAGAGAGACAACTGGGGCTCATGCACCGCAAAAAAATCGATCCCGATCAGGGGATGCTCCTGGTTTTTGAACAGGCGAATTACTATTCGATATGGATGAAGAACATGAAAATTCCTCTGGATATTCTCTGGCTGGATCGGGAGAAACGGATTGTTCACATTGAACAAAATGTCCCTCCGTGTAAAGAAGACCCTTGCCCTTCCTACTCTTCTCGATTCCCAGCGCTGTACGTGCTGGAGATCAAAGCGGGAAGTGTGGATGAACACGGCCTGAAAATGTATGACCGGATTGAATTTGTCTTGAATTTAGAACAGGGACGCCGCTCTACCTTTTGAAAATAGAGCTGGATATTTAAATGTGTTACTTTGAGGGAATGTCCTTCAAAACTATTGCCTCGAGTTCTTGAGCAGCGTTCTGGGACGCAATTTTTTCTCCGAGGATTTTTTTTATTTCTTTGAACTGATTTATCATTTCTGACCTGGACTTTTCGGACAAGAGGATCTTTCTCGCCTCGTGAAACACATTCTCCGGAGTGAAATCCCTTTGGATCAATTCTGGAACAATCCTTTTTCCGCTGAGGATGTTCACGATGCTGAAATGATCTATGTTGGACAGCCACCGGACAAAGGAATACGTAAGAGGGGAGAGGCGGTAAAAGACAAGTAGAGGAACTTCCAGGAGAGCGGCTTCCAGGTTCGCCGTGCCACACGCCGAAAGCACCAGGTCGCTCGCCGCCATAGCCTCGTAGTGATTTTCTGAGAGAACAGTTAATTCCCCAGGAATGAGGGGAAGATAATCTGATATCAGGTTTCTATCGAGGCTTTCGGCCAGAAGAAGAATGAAGTGAGAATCCCATTCGTTTTGAATCCGATGAAGTGCTTCAGGCAGTACCCGCATATGATATTTCAGTTCGTTTTTCCGGCTTCCCGGGAGGAAAGAGATGATCTTTTTTTGAGTGCTCAGGCCGTATTTTTTCATGAATTCTTCTCTGGTGAAAGAAACACGGATCCTTTCCTTAAGAGGATGTCCCACATAAACGGCGGGAATTCCTGATTCTTTATATGTTTCTTCCTCAAAGGGAAAAATCAGCAGCATTTTTTCGACTGTTTTCTTAATGGTTTTCAGCCGCCGTTTCCGCCATGCCCATACAGTCGGGCTGACGTAGTAAAGAACGGGAACAGATTGTTTTTTGAGTTTTTTTGCGAGGCGAAGGTTGAAATCCGGAGAATCGATAAGGATGGATGCCTTCGGCCTGCGCCTTTTGACCTCAGTGTGGATCCGGTTGAATATTTTTTTTATCCGCGGAAGATGAGTCAAGACCTCGATTCCTCCGATCACACCAAGTTCGCGGACAGAGAAAAGGAGGTCGACTCCTTCTGCCTCCATGTTGTTTCCCCCGATCCCAAAAAAATCAAAATTCGGATGGAGTTTTTTGAAGCGGTGAACGAGATTGGCCCCGTATTTTTCTCCCGAGTTTTCCCCGGCTATGATGAGAATGGAATCCATTAATCTTTTTCGTCTTCTCCATAATACACGATTTCGGGCATGGACTGAGGATCCTGACCGTAAAAAAACAGCCATTGATCATAAGTCTCTTGTTCCTGATAGATCTTAAAGGAGGCTTTTGTGGACGGGCTGACGACACCGAGGATTTGAGGATTTTGTATCGAAGAGAGAGCGCTCTGGGGGACAATGAGAATCTTATTGGTTTGGGTTTGAGTCGATGCCCTTCTTCTTCTCGGAGCCGATCCTGAATAAGGGAGGATGATATTCCATTCTCCGTCTTGAGTCATGGGATCCGGGAACAATTTGCGAATGCATTTCTCCTCCAGCAATTCGTCAAAAGATTTGGGGAAGCTTCCAGGATGTTTCATCTGGAACAGCCGGACGGCTTCAACGTACTGTCTGCCTCTGAAAATCAGCTCTTCTTCTTTTTCTCGTTGAATCTGTGTTTCCCAGACAGGGATAGCGACCAGAAGGCCAATGCTCATCATGAATATGGCGATCAGGAGTATGATGATCACATAACCTTTTTTTCTATGCATGGGTCTAAAAAAAGAGAATTGAAAGGGGATCACCATGTGTTGTAAGGAGTCCCGTCTATCGCTTTTTCAGTTGATCCGGAAAACACATCCACGATACCGATCTGGATGTCGAACGACATCAGCTCATCCTCGGTCAAAGTCTGCTGCACTTCCACCCAGGTTTCAGAAGATTTGGTCATCGGGTCTATCGGGATGGTTCTCAGGTACTGTTCGTCGACAAGAGTCTGGAGTGAGACAGGATAACTTCCCTTATCCGTATAGTAATGGTTGATCAGTTTTCTCAGTATGAAAAGGTCTTCTTTCAACACCGCTTCCCGTGCTCTTTTCGTGGCATACCTGTATTGGGGGAGGCCAAGTCCCACTAAAATTCCGATGAGAGTGAACACGATGATGATTTCAATGAGTGTGAATCCTTTTTGCTTATTTCTCAGATGTTGAGTTTTCATTCGATCACCATTCTCTGTATTTGGTGCCGTCCAGTGCTGTCGCCAGGCTTTTGGTGTAGACATCATAGACATTCTCGCCGCCCCAGACATCCGAATCCAGGTCATCCTGATAGGATCGCAGTCCCCATTCAAAAGAATTCGTCATCGGGTCTTTGGGAATCCGTCTCAGGAATTTAACGATCTTTGTTGTCGATTCCTCATCTTCTTCTCCTTCTTCTGTGACTTCAACTCCTTCGACCAAGGTTTCCAGATCTGGCGGGTATCCCTCTGTGTCTTCGTCAAACTCGATCCTTTGTTCATCCGCGAGTCTTTTATAGGCATCTATAGCTTCTCGAATGATTCTCAAATTTCTCTGCAGCTCGATTTCTCTCTCTCTTTTCACCGCAGTCTTGGCCAGCGGGAAGATAGCTGTGGCCAAAATGGCAAGAAGGGTTAGGGTGACCAGCATTTCGGTCAGGGTGAATCCTTTTCTATGGGCCAGGAATCTCTTCATGTTTTCTGATGCTTTGTCTTGGCGTTAAAACTTATTTTTATTGCGCCGATTCTGATAATAAGGGGATTTTTTCTGCCTGTTCTGGTAGCGTTTGGGAGGGCGCTCTGAATTTTGTTCCAGAGCTCTTTTGCTGAGTTTAATCTTGTTGTCTTCATCTATGGCAAGAACTTTCACGCGAACGGTTTGTCCCATTTTTAAAACATCTCGAATATTCCTGATCCGGTGATGGGCAATCTCAGAGATATGAAGAAGACCGACGATGTTCGGCAGGATTTCCACAAAGCCGCCGTATTCTTCAAGGCGAACGACTTTTCCGGTATAGACTTTGCCCACTTCAGCTTCCACTGTGATTTCTCTGATCATCTGTTTGGCTTTCTCAGCGGATTCGGTGTCAGAAGAGGCTATAGTAATTTTTCCACTCTCTTCGATTTCTATTTTGGAGTTGGTTTGAGCGATGATTTTCTTGATGATTTTTCCGCCAGGTCCGATCACATCACCCACTTTTTCAGGATTGATCATCAGGTTTATGATACGCGGAGCATAAGAAGAAATGTCAGGTCTGGGCTCCGGAAGGGCCTCTTTCATCTTTTTCAAAACCTCTATGCGTGCATTTTTTGCCTTGAGAAGGCCTTCTTTGAGAACCCGTATCGGAATGGACGGGATTTTCAAATCCATCTGAATGGCTGTGATGCCTTTTTCTGTTCCCGCGACCTTAAGGTCCATATCCCCAAAATGGTCTTCTAAACCAGCAATGTCCGTAAGGAGAACTGACCGGTCATCCTCATGGACAAGGCCTATGGCAATTCCCGCAATGATCATCGAAAGCGGGACTCCCGCATCCATGAGAGAGAGAACACCGCCGCATACCGTGGCCATGGATGACGAGCCGTTGGACTCCAGAATATCGGAAACTATCCGGATCGTATAAGGAAAAACTTCTTCATCAGTCGGGATGGAGCGGAGGATTGATTTTTCTGCCAGAGCTCCGTGACCGATTTCCCGTCTCCCTGGACCTCTCAGGAAGGCCACTTCTCCCACGCTGAAAGGTGGAAAATTGTAATGGAGCATGAATCTTTTTTCGCCCTCATCTCCGATTCCATCCAATCTTTGCACATCTTCAAAAGTCCCCAGCGTAACGGTCGCTAAGCATTGAGTTTCTCCTCGCGTGAAGAGGGCAGATCCATGGGTTCGGGGAAGCATTCCCACTTCGATGGAAATCGGACGGATATCATCGAAGCTTCTTCCATCGACTCTTTTGTTCTCGTTTATGATCAAATCTCTGACGATTTTTTTCTGGACCTGAAAGAATATCTCTCTTGTTTCTCTAATTTCATCTTCGTTTTCTTCAGGAATCGGGTCGATTAGACTGTCCAGAATTTTTTGGATTTCCTGTTCTCTGTCTTTTTTGGCTTTTATCTGGATCGCCTGTTTTAAGTCAGACGATATGTCTTTGCTGATTCTTTCCAATTTTTTCTGGTCAATCTCCTCAGCAAGAAATTCTCTCTTTTTGATCTGAAGCTTGTCATACAGGTCTTTCTGGGCTTTGATGATTTGGAGGATTGTCTCCTGCGCAACTGAAATCCCTTCAACGATTATGTCCTCTTCGATCTCTGCGGCCTCGGCTTCTATCATGACGATTCCTTCCTCTGTCCCCACAACCACCATGTCGAGAGGGCTTTCCTCGAGCTGTTTTACCGTGGGATTGACGACAAATGTGTTATTCACATAGCCCACTTTCACGGCTCCGATTGGAGTGTCAAAAGGAATGTCAGAGAAATAGAGCGCCGCAGAGGCCCCTATGATTCCCAGGGTATCTGGTTCATTTTCCAGGTCGGCCGAGAGGAGAAGAGCGACGATTTGAGTATCGAAGAAATAGCCATCGGGAAAAAGCGATCGAATCGGTCTATCGATCATGCGGCTCACCAGGATTTCTCTTTCTGAAGGCCTTCCTTGGCGCTTGAAGAATCCTCCCGGAATTTTTCCAGCCGCGTATGTATTTTCTCTGTAGTCGACGATTAGAGGAAGGAAGGGTTTCGGTTCCTTCATTTCCTTTTTGGATGTAGCGGAGACAAACATGATGGTGTCTCCGTAGCGAAGGAAAGCCGACCCGTCTGCCTGTCTGCCGATTTTTCTGATTTCTATAGACAGGTTGCGGTTGTTGATTTCAAGGTTGATAATGTCTCCAGACATACTGATTCTATGGCCTTACTTACTTTCTGAGCTTGAGCTTTTTGATCAAGCTTTCGTACTTTGTGGCGTCTTGCTTTTTCAGGTATTCCAGAAGCCTCTTTCTCCTTCCGACCAATTTCATAAGGCCAGTCCTGGAGTGAAAGTCCTTTTTGTGAGTGGCCAAATGTTCTGTTAAATAATTGATTCTGTTAGTGATAAGGGCAATCTGCACTTCTGGTGAACCCGTATCAGAGGTGTTGATCCTGTTCGATTTGATGATTTTTGATTTTTCTTCTTTACTCAGCACCAATATTTTCTCCTCTAAGAATGATACGTAATAGTAGCAAAAATACCGGGGATTGTAAATCCTTAATTATCTATAATTTTTAAACCAATCGAGCTAAAAAATATGGCTATTTTAAAGATTTCAGATGGTCTTTTCTTTGTATGAGCTGTCGAGCATACTTGGAATCGAGGCCTCCCATCACACTTTTCACTTCTTCTAATTTTTCTTCGATTTCAGCCAGGGTCATCTTGTTGATCTTTTTTTTCTTCGAGGGGGGTGCGGGAGGGGCAGCTTCGGTTTCTTCAGCGGCAGGTACTTTTTCTTTTTTTTCTGGGATTTCTTCACCTTCGGCTTCAGCCTCTTCTTCTTTTTTGTCTACAGTTTTGATTTCTTCGACGTCTTTTTCGACTTTTTCTTCAGGCGGAGGAGCTTCCTCGGCTGGTTTTTCGACTTCCTCTACGGTTGATTCCAATTTTTTTTCGGGCGCCGCGTCTTCTTCTTTCGGTTTTTCTGTTTTTTCAGCAGGAGCTTTTTCTTCAGGCTTTTCAACGGGCGGGGTTTTTTCTTCTTTCAATTTATCGGGGGCAACTTCGGCTTTTTCTGGCAAGGCCTCTTTTTCTGGGGTTTTCTCGCTGACAGTCTCAGCCTTTTCCTTTTTTTTCTTTTTGGGAGGGGCTTCTTTTTTCTCTTTTTTTGTGGGAAGCTTTTCCTTTTTCACTTCTTTTTTGGCCTCTGCAGCCTGGATTTGTTTCTTGTCTTTCTTGGTCTTTTCTTCTTTTTTGGCTAGATCTGGGTCTTTTTTCTTTTTAGCCTTAGTTTTTTTCTCTTTTTCTTTTTTCTGTTTCTTCTCTTCNNAATGCATCTTCAGTAGGTTAACAGAATTCAGGGGGAGAGAGCAATCGTTTTTTTATGTTTTTGGGAAACGTCCCTGACTTGAGAAAGAAAAGGGAATTTAGTATAGTCGTGGAACATGTATGTCCTGTATTCTTTCCTGCTGTTTGTGTATCTCTTGTTTTACTCTGTCCCTTATTTTGTGAGAGTCAAGCTGATCAGGAAGGAGAGCCTTTTAATTAGGGAAAGATTGGGATTCAAACTCAAAAGAATCCCATCTCGGAAAAAGTCGATCTGGTTTCATGCTGTTTCTGTCGGTGAAGTCCTTTCTCTCCAGAATTTGATCCAAAAGCTCAAGGAAAAGCATCCAGACTGGACCATCCTTTTTTCTACACTGACGAAGACAGGCATGCGAGTGGCCAAAGAAAAATTGACTGATGCGGACCATATTTTTTTCGTGCCGGTCGATTTCACTTGGGTTATCCGGCGGTTTTTTAAGGTTCTCCAGCCCGATCTGTTTGTACTGGCAGAATCCGAATTCTGGCCGAATCTCCTCAAAGTGGCCAGCAAAGAAACGAACGGAGTCCTTCTCATCAACGGCAGAATTTCCCAAAGGTCGTTCAAGAGACATTATCGATTCAGTTTCATATCCAGAAGAATCTTAAAAGATGTGAGTCGGTTTCTCGTGCAGACAGAAATTGATAAAGAGAGATTAGAGAAAATCGGAGTGCGGCCTGAGCTTGTACAGGCAGTCAGCAATTTAAAATCAGAAATTGATCTGCCTCAGTTCGAAAAGGAAGAATATCTCAAAATGAAAAAGAATTTGTGCATTCCGCCAACGGAAAAAGTCGTGGTCGCGGGCAGTACGCGCAAGGGAGAAGAGAGGATTCTCCTGGAATCGTTCAAAAAAGCGAGACGCGTGAGAAACAACCTCCTCCTCGTTCTTGCCCCGAGACATCCGGAGAGGTTTGGTGAGGTGGAAAAAATCTGTCATGATTCTTCTTTTCAAGTGATACGACGATCGATGGCCTCTCCTCAAGCGCGGTGGGATGTCATGATCCTGGATACGATGGGCGATCTGGCTCAGTTCTATGCACTCTGTGACCTGGCCTTCATCGGAGGAAGTCTGGTGCCATGGGGAGGACACAATCTCCTCGAACCCGCTTTTTACACAAAGCCTGTTTTTTTTGGACCTCATATGAAGAATTTCGATTATCTTGCCGAAAAGTTCATTCAAGCTGGGGCCGCACGAGTTGTGAAGACAGAAGATGAACTCGTACGGATGTTTACAATGGAAGACGAAATATCACTCCGCATGATGGGGGACAGAGCCAAAAAAACTCTCAATTCCTTACAAGGGGCGACAGAGAAGACGATCAAGGTCCTCGAAGCGATGTCGGGGAATTCTTGACGAGAAGATAAAATGAATGACGGTCTCAAAAGAGTGGGGATTTGTGTCCTGCTCGGATTTTTCATTTTTTTTCTTACCCAAATTTTCCTTTTGGCTCAGGAAAACTCTGAAGAGAACAAGCTGAATGAGAAATATTTAAAACAGTTCACGAATGATTTTGTCACGGTGATCGCCTCACCAACACATTGGGACAAAAAGGATATCGGCAATTTTGTGATTGTCTGTGGAACAGGGCTGCTTGTGTATTCTTTGGATGATGATATTCAGCGGATGTTTGAGGGCCATACAGAGGAGACATCTGATGCGGCAAAGGCCATCACTTCTTTGGGCAATGGGGCTGTTCTGACCGGACTGATTGCCGCACTCTACGCAGGTGGTGAGTTCTCGGACAGTGACAGTTTGAGGAAAACATCTCTCCTGAGCCTGGAGAGCTTGGTGACATCGGGGGTTATTGTCAGGGGTATGAAGATTCTTTTTGGGAGGGCTCGACCCGAAACAGGCGAATCCAAGAATATTTTTTATCCTTTCTCATTAAAGTCGAGCTACAATTCCTTTCCTTCCGGACACTCCTCCTCAGCGTTTGCGGTGGCGGCCGTGATCGCTACTCAATCTAAAAAAGTGTATATCGATGTGCTGGCCTACGGCCTCGCCGCACTAGTGGCCGCATCCAGAGTCTATATGAACAAACACTGGACATCCGATATCTTTTTCGGCTCGGTGATAGGGTATGCCGTGGGGAAAAGGATCTGTGCTCTGAACCGAAACTCCAATTCTGCTAAGGTTCAGTTGAGTTTTCAGTGCACTGCCGATAGACAAGCTGTCGCAATCCACATTTATTTTTAAAAGGGCAAAAGGGATCACGTCTTACTATCTGACATTCCTGAAATCGGCTTCAGTTTTCATTTTCTGTGTCCGATTGGTACGCTTCGCCTGCAATGACATAAAGATGAGGCTGCCGAACCGCTCTCACAATCATTGAAAGAATTGAATCCTGACCCTGGTATTTCTGGACTTCTTTTTTTTGATTTACTATAGTGAAAATGCATCTTATACGGGAGGTATTCAAATGAAAAAAACAATCAGCCGCCGGGATTTCTTAAAAAACTCTTCGAAGATTGCGGCAGCCGCCGGAATCGGGGGATGCGGGATCCTTTTAAAAGGCTGTTCGTCCAAAAAAGATTTCGATGTGATCATTAAGGGCGGACGTGTTTTTGACGGATCAGGGAATGAGACGTATGCAGCCGACATCGGGATTCAAGGAGACTTCATAAAAGAAATTGGAACCATCCCGAGTTCCAGGGCAAAGACGGTTATTGAGGCTCAAAACTTGGCAGTCTGCCCGGGTTTCATAGATGCACATGACCATACAGATGTCCATCTCCTGGTCAATCCCAAGGCAGAAAGCTCGATCCGCCAGGGGATCACGACTCTTGTCAGCGGGAATTGTGGCGGGAGTCCTTTTCCTGTGGCTGAAGAAATCTATGGAGAAATGAAAAAGAATTTGAAGGAGATATACCAGATTGACCTCACATGGACGGACATCAAAGGCTTTTTTTCCAGGCTCGAAGAAAACGGTATAGCTCTGAATTATTCATCTCTTGTGGGGCAAGGCACGATCAGGGGAGCAGCCATGGGCTTTAATGACCGCACTCCGAGCAAAGAGGAATTGGAAAAAATGAAATTTATGGTGGCCGAAAGTATAAAAGGAGGAGCTGTGGGTTTGTCCACAGGGCTTGAATATGCTCCAGGCAGTTATGCCCGAAATGATGAGATCGAAGAGCTGTGCACAGTTGCCGCGCATTATGGGGGAGTCTATGCGACACATATGAGAGATGAAGGAGACCGGTTGCTTGAATCTCTCGATGAGTCGATAGAGATGGCTCGAAAAACAGGGGCCAGTCTTCAAATTTCCCATTTTAAGATCGCCTATCCCCGGAACTGGCATAAGGTCGATGAGGCTTTGAACAGGATTGAGAAGGCGAAGACAGAGGGAATCTCCCTCTTCTGCGATCGCTATCCCTACATCGCAGGCTCCACAGGACTGAGTTATTATTTCCCTCTTTGGGCGCGACAGGGGACGACTGAGGAGTTCTTAGCCAGATTGAGGAACCCGAATCTCGAAAGCCGTCTCCAGTCTCACCTTACAGAACAGGAAAAGAAGCTTGGCTCCTGGGATAAGGTTGTTATTTCAGCAGTGGTCTCCGAAAAAAACAGAAAATATGAAGGGAAAAGTGTGCTGGAAGGAGCGAAGGACACTGGGAAGAGTCCATTTGAATTCATGAGAGACCTTTTGGTCGAAGAAAAGAACAGGGTTGGAATGGTCACCTTCATGATGACGGAGGAGAACTTGAAGCGAATCCTGGCTCATCCTTTAGTGGGCATAGGAACCGATGGTTCAGCAATTGCCCCCTATGGGCCTCTGGGCAGAGGAAAACCTCATCCGCGTCTCTACGGGACATTTCCCAGGATTTTAGGGAAATACGTCCGGGAAGAAAAGATTGTCTCGATGCCAGAGATGCTGAAAAAGATAACTTCCCTGCCTGCGCAGAAGTTTGGATTCATGAGGAGAGGAATCCTGAAGAGGGATTATTGGGCGGATATAGTCGTATTCGATGAGGACAAAGTGAGGGATCAAGCCACGTGGACCGATCCCCATCAGTATCCGGTCGGGATAGAGTACGTGATAGTCAACGGAGAAGTCGTGATCGACAGAGGCGAGCACACCGGGAATTTGCCAGGAAAAGTCCTGAGAAAAAAGATCATGGTGTGATCCCGGGAATACGCGTGAAAGAACAACATTTGTCCGTTGCCGGGCATAGAATCCGCTTCCTTGAAAAAGGAAAGGGACCTCCACTGGTATTGCTTCATGGATTGGGGGGATCGCTGGAATGGTGGGAGTATAACCTGGATGCTTTTGCCCAAAAGTACCGAACGATCGCTTTCGATTTTCCTGGCTTCGGATTTTCTTCAAAAAAGGGCCTTGACTTTCGACAAAATTCGGCTTCGGACTTCATGACCTCTTTCCTGGATGTCTTCAAGCTCTCGAGTGCTTCTCTGATCGGAAATTCCATGGGGGGACTCATTGCCTTTCTCACAGCTGCGGGTCGGCCGGACAGAGTGGACAAGCTGGTTTTAGTGGATAATGCCGGATTCGGGGCCAAGCTTTCCTTCCCGCTGCGCCTCGGCACGGTTTATCCATTGGGCGAAATAATTCTTTCCCTGAGAAATCGTGCGGTCGCCAAGTTGTTCTTGAGCCGTCTGTTTTATGACTCGCAGAAGATTCCAGAACACTTGATCCCCACAGTCTTGAAATTTTTCAATATGCCGCAGACTCGCCATGCCTGTCTTCGAGTTTTGCGTTCAGGAGTGGACCTGAGAGGTCTCAAAAAAGATATTTGGATAAGATTCCTGGACAGAGCTGGTTCTCTGCCTCACAAAACTTTGATAGTTTGGGGAATGAATGATAAAGTTGCGCCTTTGAGCCAGGCGTATGTGGGAAAAGAATTGATAAAAAATTCTCATCTTCATATTTTTGAGAGATGCGGCCATTTGCCCCAGGTGGAATGGCCAGAGGAATTCAATCGAGTTGTGCTTGATTTTTTAGGATCTTGAACGAATGAGAAAAGCTGTCACCCTTTTGATGATCAGCGTTTGGTTCATCCTTGTCTTTTCCCTGGCGTGTCGAACTAAGGACGTTATATTGTCTTCAGACATAGAAGTAGAGCTGGATTATAGAACTCTTGAACCGGGAGAAGTGATTGCAGTAGAGATCAAGAATCCAGCCGACGTGCTGGAGGCAAAAGTGAAGTTCTTAAACAGCAGTTTCAGGATGGGAACGAGTGAAACCAGCCGCAGGATGTTTGGCTTCTTAAGTCTTGAACTCGAGCTCGAGCCAGGTTTTTATCCCTTAACGGTTTTCATTAAAAGATCGAAAGGACATTGGGAGAAAGTTCAGAAACGGATCATTGTTCCTGGAAAAGAGTTTCCCGTAAATAAATTGTGGGTGGATGAAAGATTCCTCACACCGCCAAAAAGGTTTTGGGAAAGGATAGAGTGGGAATCAGAGTTACTCAATGTATTGTTTAACGTTTATACCCCGCGCTGGTTCGGCGAAGGAGGATTTGTATTCCCCTCAGCGGGAAACGCCAGGCCCAGTTTTGGGGAGAGAAGGTTGTTCAACAATTTCCACTGGTCAACACACAGGGGAGTGGATGTGGGGAGTCCCTTCGGCTCGCCCGTTATTGCTTCGAATTCGGGAAAAATTGTCCTTGCGAGGAACCTCTACTATGCGGGAAACGCAGTGATCATCGACCACGGCATCGGAGTCTTCACATTCTACTGCCACCTTTCAAAGTTCAGTGTCCAGAGAGGAGATTTTGTTCGGAAAGGGGATATCATCGGACAAGTGGGATCCACTGGCCGGGTGACGGGTCCGCACCTTCACTGGGCCGTGATGGTCGCAGGGAAGAGTGTAGATCCGTATTCACTACTAAACCTGAATCTCGAATAACTCAGGGCAAATAAACTCTAAGCTTACTTTAAGTATTCTGCCAGCCATTCATGTACGGTTTTCCACCAGAGTTCTGCGTTCTGCGGCTTCTGGACGAAATGGTTTTCATCGGGGAAATACAGCATTTTGGACGGGACTCTCATTCTTTGGAGAGCTGTGAAAAACTGGAATCCTTGAGTGACCGGGACCCTAAAATCGTACTGTCCGTGAATCACGAGGCACGGGGTTTTAAAATTCTGGACGAAGAAGCTTGGGGACCACTTCTCGTACATCTCTTTATTCGACCAGGGAGGGCCGTTGAATTCCCATTCTGGAAACCAGAGCTCTTCTGTCGCCCCATGCATCGACCGCAGGTCATAAACACCCGCATGGGAAATCAGACAGATGAACTTTGTGGTGTGACCTTCGATCCAGTTGATCATGTATCCGCCATAAGACGCGCCGGCAGCCCCTAGACGGCTTTTATCGATGAAATTATATTCGGACAGAAGGTAATCCAAACCCTTCATGATGTCTTTGTAAGGTTTTCCGCCCCAATCGCCGGTGATGGAATCTGTAAAAGCCTGGCCGTATCCTGTGCTGCCGTGGAAGTTGATCATAGCTGTGACATACCCGGGAGCCGCAAACATCTGGGCATTCCAGCGGTAATGAAAGTTGTCCGACCAGGCGCCTTGAGGGCCTCCGTGAATGAGCATGACCAGCGGATATGTGTGTGAGGGATCAAAGTATGGAGGCTTGACCAGAAAACCGTGAACTTTTTTTCCTTCGGCCCCTTCGAACCAGAAATCTTCTGCGGGATTCATCTCCAGCTTGGAGAGGAGGTTTTTGTTCATAGCAGTGAGCTGATTGATTTTTTTGGTTTTTAGGTCGAGAGAAAAAACATCAGCCGGGTGATGAAGAGCCTGCTTGAGAAAAACAAGCTTTTTTCCATCCGGGGATAGACAGGGAGAGCTGATGTAGTGTCCTTGCAGGATTTTTTCGAACTTCTTGGTCTTGAGCGTGATCCGTCCCAGGGAGATCCGACCGTGTTCTTGATATGTGACGTAAAGAACGGCGTTTTTTGCGGACCAGAGTATGGAGTTTATGGAGATATCCAGTTTTTCTGTCAGGTTCAAAGTTTTTTGGGTTTTCAGGTCGTAGAGAATGAGGCTGTATTTGTCCGCCTCGAATCCGGGTCTGGCCATGGCCCGGTAAGCGATGTACCGTCCATCAGGAGAATAGTGAGGAGAGTTATCGTTGGCTGCGTTGGTCGTGATCTGTCGGATATCTCCCCCTTTGATGGGAGTGGTGAACAGGTCATTGTTTGTCCCGAGCGATATTTTGAGCTCCGGATCGATATTCCGGACAAAACAAATGGATTGTCCGTCTGCGGAAAATGCATAATCGTGGCCGCTTCCCAGAGATATCGGAGGAGTGTCGTAATCGCCGGGCGTGACATCTTTAGCTGTTCCTCCATCCGCAGGGATGACGAAGAGGTGGCTTCTCTTTTCATCCTGCCAAGAGTTCCAGTGCCGGAAGAGGAGCTGGTGGAAGAACTTGGCCTTGACTGCACTTTTGGCCTTTTCCTCATTTCTTTTTTTGTTGCATTCGTCATCCGGGCATTCCGGATAGACTGACGAAATAAACGCCAGATGTTTCCCGGTCGGGGACCAGACGACGCCGCTCGCTCCTGTGGACAGTCTTGTGACCTGGTGAGCTTCGCCTCCATGGGGGTCGATCATCCAGATTTGTGGAGATCCGCCTCTTGTCGATATGAAGGCGATTCTCTTCCCGTTCGGGGACCAACGAGGCCTGGAGTCGGATTCCGGGCTTGAGGTTAACCGTCTCGACTCTCCTCCGGATAGGGGAACGATCCATATATCACTGTTGCTGGTGTTCTTCTCCACGTCCATTTCCGTGACGACAAAGGCAATGAGGTCTCCGTTCGGAGAGACTTGCGGGTCGCTCACACGTTTTATGCGGATGAAATCATCAAACGAGAGGGGACGAGTTGACGAATTCGGCTGAAGAGTCGAGATCGAGAATAAAATCATCAATACAAATATTCCCGTTTTTTTCATCTTTCCTCCTCCTTTTCATGAGTGAGAGAATCCTTAATTAACACAAATCCCCGCGTATAGCAATGGCAGTGCGCTGGCCAGTGGATTCCGAAAACACGCAACTTTTGCCCCTGCGAGCACCTCGGAGAGGGAACAGCTTCGCTTTCCCCCTTCCGACGATCGCCTCACTCCGCTTACGGCTCTCTGCCTCCCCTTCTCAGGCAGGACCTTTAATCCTGCCCTGCGACCAAGAGGGCATACCCCCTTGGAATCCCCACTGATTTGTGTCTCTATTGAAAGTCACAAATCAGACAAAAGATTCTCGGTTTCAAGCTCCGCTCTCCTCACCTCATCAGTGAGGAACCGTGCCCGCTCCGCCTTCAAACGGTTTTCTCATCCACTCGCCTTCGCTTATAAGCCAAGAGGAGCAGTGACGGATGGGCATTTAAAATCTGATTGGAGCGAAAACATCTCCTCATGTTCAATTTCTTCATTAGAAAAGAGGGAAATGATGCGGTTGTTGACATCGATTTGCCTCATCCCTATAGTATAGGCTTAATATGAGGAATAGGAATGGATAAAAAGAACCATCCCGACACGCCCGATTCCCTGGTGGAAGCCATAAAAAAAGCCTATCGAGACGGACAGGAAGATGAAGCGCTCGAGCCGATTGTCGCGGTGGACTCTTCCAGACAACCCATCGGTAGATTCGAACGGGGAGACTCAGTTATTTTTTACGATATTCGAGGAGAGAGAGAGATCCAGATCACCGAGAGTCTGACCCAAAAGGATTTCAATCACTTTCCAGTAGAGAAGGATCTAGACCTCAAGTTTGTGACCATGATCGAGTATGACTCCTCTCTCGATGTGGATGTCGCTTTTTCACCCGACAGGGAAATTAAAAACACTTTAACTGAGGCTCTTTCTCACGCTGGCCTGAGATCTCTCAAAATCGCCGAATCGGAAAAGGCTATTCATGTGGGCTATTTCCTGAATGGGAAGAGTGAAGAAACGTTTCCAGGTGAGAAAAGGATTGTCATTCCTTCTCCTGAGGGGATTTCGTCTTATGCTTCCACGCCAGAAATGAGCGCCAGTCAGGTTGCCGATGCGATCTCTGAGAACATCGATAATCCTTCCTTCCGGATGATCGTGGCTAATTTAGCCAATGTCGACGTGATCGGTCATATAGAGGATCAAAACGCAGTGATCCAAGCCGTAGAAGAAGTTGACCGTCAGTTAGGGAAGATCGTGGAGAATTGCCGAAGCAAGGGGGTAACTCTTGTGGCCACCTCCGACCATGGGACGGTAGAAGAGTGGCTCTATCCGGATGGGGCGATAAACACGGGACACACCAAAAATCCCGTTCCGTTTGTCCTAGCGGACTTCTCCAGCCCGCCTGAGGACCAGAGCTTGAGACCGGAAGGAGAGCTTGCGGACGTCGCTCCAACTGTGCTGAGCCTCCTGGGAGTCGAAAAGCCCGCAGAAATGACTGGGGAATGTTTGCTCCTGCGCCCGCCGGAGAAAGCCAGGACAGGGCGCCGGGTGCTGCTTCTGATTCTGGATGGATGGGGCATGAGAGAGGACAGAGGCGGGAATCTCATCGCGGCTGCAAGGACTCCGAACTTCGACACATTGTGGTCTCGCTTCCCTCACGCCTTGCTCCAGGCATCAGGAGAAGCTGTGGGGATGCCCTCTCATACCGTGGGAAATTCAGAAGCCGGGCATCTGCACATCGGTGCGGGCAGGCGGATTTTTCTCGACCGGGTCAGGATCGATAGGGCCATAAAGAACGGCAGTTTTAATACAAATGAGGCTTTTCTTTGGGCGATTGAAGAGGCCAAGAGAAATAAAAAAGCTCTTCATCTTTTAGGAATTGTGTCTTTCTACAGCTCCCACGGAACGCTCGACCATCTCTTTGCTCTTCTTCGCTTGGCGAAGCAGCATGAAGTGGAAAAAATTTTCATCCACTCTTTGATCGGTCGGAGGGGAGAAAAACCCGAGAGCGGAGCGATTTATATCGCTCAAGTCCAGGATACGTGCCGGTCGCTGTCTCTCGGCCAGGTTGTCACCGTGATAGGACGATTCTGGGCTCTGGACAGAGAAGAGAATTGGGACAGAGTGGAAAAGACTTATCGGGCACTCGTGTACGGAGAAGGGACACATGTTCCTGTGGGCCATGACATCAAAAAATAGCGTTCTGAAATGGTTTTAAGAAACTTTTCTTAGGAAAAAATCGTATTTTTATAAAAGTGCATATAATGTAAAATTGATAAAATGAGTATAGAAGTCAAGGATATCCACTTCAGTTACGGGAAGATCAAAGCTCTGGATGGCGTGAGCCTGGATCTTTCCCAGGGAGCCATAGGCCTACTCGGCCCAAACGGTGCCGGAAAGAGCACTCTGATTCGCATCATGCTCGGATTTCTCTCTCCGGATGGGGGAGAAGGCCGGATTCTCGATTATGACATCAAGTCTCAACAGGATGAGATCCGCCGGTATGTGGGATACATGCCTGAAGATGACTGTTTCATTCCTGAACTGGATGCAGTTTCATTCACTTCCTATCTTGGTGAACTGTCAGGAATGCCCCGTCAGGAAGCCATGAAACGAGCCCATGAAGTTCTGTATTACGTGGGGCTTGAGGAGAGCCGATACAGAACGGTGGAGACCTACTCCGCAGGCATGAAGCAGAGGCTCAAACTGGCCCAATCTTTGGTGCATGATCCAAAGCTCATTTTTCTGGATGAGCCGACGAGCGGTCTTGATCCCCAAGGAAGAACGGAAATACTGGACTTGATTATGGATATCTCTTCTAAGAAAAATGTCCAGGTTTTGATCTCGTCTCATATTCTTCCGGATATCGAGCTGACGTGCGGTTATGTCGTGATTCTCAACAAGGGAATTGTAGCCTCACAGGGGGAGATCTCCAAGCTCAAAGAGATTCGAGATCTGTATGAGATAAAGGTGATGGGGGAGGCTCAGGCCTTTGTTAAAAAATTAGAAGATATGAAATGCAGGGTGGAAGAAACAGAAGAGGGAATTCTGAAAGTCTACACACCTCCGAACTATAACCGGCAGGAATTTTTCAGGATCGCTGCCGAAGAAAAGCTGCAGTTGAGACATTTTGTCAAGAGTCAGTCTTCGCTCGAGGACCTGTTCGCCGATGCCGTGGGAGTGGATTGATGACCATAAAAGAGAAGGGATACACGCACTGGGATGGAGAGTTTTTGGATAAGAAACTCCCCTGGTGGCCGATCACTCGATACGGAATCAAACTCACATTCAGGAAAAAATTCTTTAAACTCATCTTCCCGTTGAGTCTTCTTCCCGCTGTCGTGTTTTTAGCCGGGATTTATGTGTCGGAACGACTGGAAGATTTCAAGTTTATGATTCGGGAATCTGTGCCCTTCCTCCAGATCAATCCTGCGTATTTTAAGACATACTTAGTCGACAACTTCATGCTGTTCATCATGATCATCATCGTGATCTTCTGCGGTGCGGGGCTGATCTCCGATGACCTCAAACACAATTCTCTCCAGCTGTACTTTGCAAGGCCGTTGAAGAAAAGAGATTATTTTTTCGGAAAGACCGCGGTTATCGTTTTCTTCTTATTCATCCTCACTCTGGTTCCGGGGTTAGTGTTCATCATCATGAAGCTTATTTTTGCGGGGAGTTTCAAGTTTTTTCTCTCCTATCCATGGCTTCCGATTGCGGTCATCGGTTATTCAATATTTGTGACCGCATTTTTTTCTTTTTATGTTCTTTTCCTCTCTTCGTTGAGCAAGAACCGAAGGTATGTGGCCATCCTGATTTTCCTCATTTATGTTTTTTCTGACATATTCCGGGTGATTTTCTACGATAATTTTCACAACCACTACTTCTCGCTTCTTTCACTCAGGGCCAATATCCAACAGGTGGGCGCGTTCATCTTCAGCCAGAAAACTCCTTACCCGATTCCTTGGTTTTATTCTTTGCTGGTTCTGACGGCCATCTGTGTTCTGGCAGGATTTGTCTTGAAGAAAAAAGTCAGAGGAGTCGAGATCGTCAAATGAAATCCGTGATCGAAACAGAACATCTTTCCAAATGGTATGGGAATGTTCTCGGATTGAGTGATGTTTCTCTTCAGATAGAGCCGGGGATCACCGGGATTCTTGGACCGAACGGTGCAGGAAAGTCCACTTTCCTCAAGCTGATTTCCGGACAGATCAAGCCGAACATCGGTACGTGCGCCATCAAAGGAGAGAGGGTTCGGAATAACTATCGTCTCTTCTCGAACATCGGTTTCTGTCCAGAGCAGGATGCCTTTTATGAAGACCTGACTGGATGGCAGTTCATGACCGGGCTCTTGAGGTTGTATCATTGTTCCCGCTCCGAGCGGGAATCCAGGGCCAAAGAGGCCCTGGAAATCGTGGAGCTGATGGAGGACAAGGACAGAGTCATAAAATCCTACAGCCGGGGCATGCGCCAAAGGCTCAAGGTGGCTCAGGCGATTGCTCATGACCCGGAGATCATCATCCTTGACGAGCCTTTGAATGGATTGGACCCACTGGGGAGGAGGAAGATCATACGCCTCATCAAGACCTATAAGGGCGAAGGTCGGACCATCATCGTATCCAGCCACGTCCTTCCCGAGATTGAAGCCATGACCAAGCGCATCATCCTCATCCATCAGGGAAAGATATTCGCTCAAGGGGATATCCACTATATCCGGGATTTGATCGAGTCACATCCTCATATCGTTTCTGTAAAATGCAGCGATCCGCGCCAGCTGGCCTCGGAATTCATTCAGGAGGATTTTGTCCTGAACGTGAATTTTAGCTCTGCGGAGGATACTCTTCTTGTCGAGACCAATAACAGGGATAAATTCTTCGGTCTTCTCCCTCCTCTTGTCGTCAGACACAACATCGAAGTGGATGAGATCACGTCTCCCGATGACAACTTGCAGGCTGTTTTTGACTATTTGGTAGGAAAATAAGATGGTCCAGGAAATCCGAAAGAAATTGAAATTTTTTCTGAGTTCCGTGAAGGATGTATTCCCCTTTTTCTTCTCGATGGGAAGAAAATCAGCAAAGATGAAAGTCTTTGTCTTGATCAGTCTCCTTCCTGTCTTGATTGCCCTGATCATCAAGGTGAATCAATTCTTATCAGACCGAACGCCTATCCAGGGAATTTTTATCTTTAACAACATGGCTGTCGTGATCTATCTCCAGTTCCTGATTCTCATCCTGGCTCTGTTTTACGGGACATCCGTGTGTTCAGAAGAGGTCGAGGGGAAAACATTGACCTATTTGACCACTCGTCCTGTCTCGAAGTCGGCTCTTCTCATCGGGAAATATGCGGCCTACACGTCTTTGGCCATTATCATGATAAGCATCGGAGTGATCCTGTCATTCCTGATCCTGAATTTGAATGATTTGCTCAATTTTTCCCTGTATAAAACTTTGTTGAGAGATGTGGTCGTCCTGAGTTTGGGATTGATGTGCTACACTGCGTTTTTCACGTTTATCGGAACGATCATGAGGAAATCGATCCTGTTCGGGCTGGTATTCAGTTTTGGATGGGAAAACGTGATCCAGTATTTTCCGGGTTCCACGCAACGCTTTGCCATAGTTCATTATCTCAAGTCTCTTCTGCCTGTCCCAAGAACAGGGCGTTTCTCTTTTCTAATGTTCAGGTTGGAGCCCAGCTCACCCCTGTTTTCGGTTTTTATGATTTTCCTGATCACAGGAGTGTTTCTTGGTTTAGCCTGTGTTCTTTTTTCCTGGAAAGAATATATATTCGAGGATTGAGAATTAGAGAGAGGAAAAAAATCTTTTTTAGGGAGTGTTCCTTTTAATCCTTATAATTATGGACGGGAAAATACTGTTTTTCTTCTTTTAAAAATCACTTATCCTTTTATTATGAATGATTCAGGAGACCCTGATGGTTCAGTTTATTCGGGGGAATTTTTTTCTCGTATTATTTTATGTCTTCCTCTTCTGTCTCTTTCAACGTGAATTTACTCATAAAATCATTGAAAAAGTCATCCGGATAACTGGCATAAATTCTCACGTGGTCTGGGGCGGATGTAATTTCAATCCTCTCTAAGACCTCAGCAAAGTTAAATTCCTGGATCGTGATCATGGATCCCATTTCTTTCAGTCCGATCAGGTTGTCAGCGATTTCCTGATTGGAGATGGGATCACTGCTCCTGAGCTTGATCTCAGCCATGATAATCCTGTCCTTGTAGTCGAAGGAGAGAGAGACGGCCTGGATAGATTCCAGGTTAGTGGGCATGGGAATTTCGTCGCTCAAAGCCGCTGTGGCTTCCGGAGGAATCAGAACTCCTCCCCAGAACAGTGCGCTCTTGTCCGTATCCTTGAACAGGGCGGAAAATTCTTCGCTTTGCAGAACATTTCCTTTCTTTTTCTGCAAGACGTCTGTGACAGATTTGACGAGCGGCGCGTTTCCAGCGGCGATATTCGACTTGTCAATGAAAACGAAGGTGCCTTCTTCGTCTTTTTCTTTGTAATGGTACAGTGTGTAGCCGTTGTATTCCTCTTCTGTGAGTTCACTTTCCGTTTCTTCGGTTTTGGCTTTGATGAAGGAGAGCAGCGATTCCTTGTCGTATTTGAGGTTGACGATTCCAACACCCCAGTCGGGTTCCTCTTCAATCCCATCCCTCTCTTTCATGGCTGCCGCGACGTAATACACGTCCTTTTTCAGATCGATCCCAGTCATTTCGACGAATTTCTCGTAATCCGTAAATTCCTCGAATTCTTTGTCTTCCATTTTTTCATTGACGAGTTTATCCACGGTTTCCACCGTCAGGATCCTTTGGACATCGATGAAGAACACGGCGGCCACATCTTCCGGAAGAAGACGGAGCATCTCTTCAGCCTGGGCAGCGCCTGCACTCGGGCCAAGAAGACCTTTCTCGCAGGAGATAAACGAAAACAGAATAAAAACAATCGCTACAGCGATGCCAGTAAATTTTTTCATTTTATTGCCTCCTCGATTATTCATACAGCCTTATTTTTTCTTTAAGCCAGTGAGAACTATATCAAATATAACACAAACTGAGCAAATGAACTCTCTTTTCGTTTCGCTCGAATTCTAATTATTCATTTGATAGGATTGATAGAGAGTTGCACTTCAAGCCATTATACGAATTTCAGTCCTGAAAGGTTCATCCTCTGTCTCAACTGCGAACCAAACATTGGATACCTCTCTCGCAGAGATGAGATTTTTGGCTTTGTTATCAGGTCTTAAGTCTGGATCTCAAATACACGGAGAGAAAAATTACAGCAAAAACGAGGACGATCACGACAGATATTATAATGATGAATATCGTAGTTTCAGTAAAGGCGATTCCTGGAGAAACGACAGGCAGAGAGATCGAGGACGCATGCTTTCTGTTCTGGTATATTGTGACCTGAGGCGGTGGGTCCAGTTCGGGTGTTTGAAAATTACTCTGGTCCGCGCCGGCGATTGTCACGCGGATCCGGTGGCCGGCATCGAAGATGTTGGACGTCGGAAGAAGGTCAAAAACCAGCCGCACAGGCGTTTCCGCGGGAAGGGGAGCGACATCCTCCCTGAAGCTCCTGTGAAACGGAAGTCCCATGTATTGGAAGGATGGGTTTGAGACTTTGCGGTGAGAAGCTCTGAGTACTCCCTCCGTGATATAATGGGAATATCCCGCTTCGTCAATCTCTTCGAGATAGGCAAAGAAATCGCCGTCCTCGGCAGTCGAAGACACCCAGAGCGTGACAACCGGATGGCCTGTCACTTCTGTGTCTTGTTCCAATGGAGGCGTTGTGTATGTCAGGGCTTTCCTGTCGTTGGGAGTCATATCCGGATACTGAAAATCAACTCCAATGCCGTTGTACCATCTCGTTGAATGTCCTGTTGTCGTGGTGTAGTCGACGGCATACTCGACCTTTCCGGACTCGCTGGCAGGAGTCTCAGTGCCGAGAATCCCGTCATTCGAGGAGCCGATACTTCCGGATGGGCCATCGTGGAAGTAGAAAAGAGTGGGTTTGGCCTCAGGAAGAGGCCATTTTTTGGCCGTTCTCCAGGCTTCACCTTCAGGAGCTCCGATAGTGAAATAAGTGATGGGCGGCTCGTCCATGATCCCGTTATCGATACCCTTGAGCCAGTAATCGTACCATCTCAACCGCTCCGCTTTTATGTCGAATTTCACATCGAATCCGGTCAGAGGACGCACAGTCTCTCTCCAGCCGTCACCGGGACTATGACACCAGGGAGTGATGATGATCTTCTGGGGATTTTCAATGTTGTTGAACCAGGTCAGCATATCCCGAGGCCAGAGGTCGAACCATCCCGCGACATGGTAGACGGCCACATCGGACTCGTTGATTCCTGTTAAAGAGTGGTGAGGGCTCCAGAAGAGATAGGGCATGACTTGAAGCTCTTCTAAGGAGCTGTTCCGAAAAGGAAGGACGACAGCGATATCTGCCGCATATCTGTTTCCCCTGTGTGCCTGTCTTGCTTCCTCCAGCATTTTTTGCTGAGTGTCATCATCTACAGCCGGAACAGGGATATCATTGTCCAGCTGATTGACAAAATCGCTCCAGGCCAGGATAAAATCATCCTGGAATACGCCACCAGGATAGGCGAAGGAAAAAAGGTCGAACATCGCCACAGAGGGCATAATGGCTTTAAGATGAGGTGGAGCCGTCCCCGCCGCAGTGTACTGAGTGATCCCTAAATACGAGCCTCCGTACATGCCGATATTTCCGTCACACCAGGGCTGGGCCGCGAACCATTCGGTTATGTCGTATGCGTCCTGGGCTTCTGCTGGAGTGAACGGCCCTAAGCGTGTCCCGTAGGAAGCTCCTCCGCCTCTGACATCGACGGAGGCCACGATATACCCGTGCTTGAGCATAGTCTGAAGCCACTCGTTCATATCCACTATGGTGACGAGTTTCCCGTCCTCTGTGAATCTAGCTCTGTGATAGCGGTTATGAGTCCAAATCAGCGGCAGTGGTTCTTTCACTGGCTTTCCTCCCTGGCTCGGACGGAAGACGTCCACCGCCAGTTTGGTCCCGTCTCGCACAGGGACATACTGGGAGATTCGGATCCATTCTTCGTAGACGGGTTGAGAATAGCCCTTATACACTCCAGGCAGTGAGACCCTCTCTTCTCCTGCATTAGCTTCCTTCAATAAAAGAAATGCAAAAGAGAGGAAAAGGAAAAACACAAAGAGTTTAGCCATTGTTCCTGTTGATTTTTTCTTCATTCAGCCGCTCTCCTTTAAACTGGTATTTCAGTCATTATGCAAACGAGATGAATGCATGCGCGTTGTCACCTCTGTCTCAAATATCATCAATACAAAGGAATAAATATTCGTTAATTTAAAAAATTTTATTTCATATACCTGTAGAGCGCCATCTGGCTGGAATAGAGCAGACATCTGATCCAGATGACGGAAAATATAAACAACTGCTGGATGAAAAAGACAGCGAGAACCAAAGGGAAATTGGGCTGGGGAATAATCTCTATGAGCATGATATAGGCGACGGTTACTATCGTTTGAATCAACAGGATCAGGTAGAAAAGCCCGAATGTGGAAAACGGATGTTTAAAGACGAATCCCAATGCTTCCAGTGTGGACTTGAAAATATTTCGCCTCTCTTCGAGGACGATTTTGATGCGGGCATAGTCAAAAACCATCTGGACGAAGAGGAGGAAACCAAAGGTTAAAATGCTGAGAGCAAGCCTGAGAATAAAGGGGGTCACTTCAGAAATGGATTCGGATGCGATGTCATTAATGAGGGCGTAGATGTTGCCCAGGAAAAAAGTGCCGATGGCCACGATGATTCCCCAGGAGAGGAGCATGAGGCCGAGAAACCGCAAAAAATGATTTCCGGCTCCCTGAGTAAATTCTTTCAGAGTGAATCTTGGTATATCCCGGCTAAAAGTCGAAAGGATTCCTCCGGCCAAGAATACACGGAATATGAGATAGAAGAGGCCGAAGGCTATGAGGAGAGGCGGAATAGAAAAAAATCTCATCTGGATGAGGCTTTCCAGATTATTGAGGACCGCTCCTTTCCCGATGATCGAAGGGGAGAATGTGGTCTCCAGGCCTTTAGCGTCATCTCTGAATTCTTGCCACCAGATATAGTCAAAGCCTTCGGCCATCCTGGAGCCTGCTTCGCTCTGGCCGAGTGATCCTTTGAGAGAATTGTACATCGGGACGGCGAGAAGCAAGGAAAAGAAAAGGTTGATTATGTACAGAAAGAGTACCATTTTTGTGGCTTTTCCCGTGGCGATGAATCCTCTTCCCAAATTCCAGTATATTTTCATCTTCGACCTCCGTTTCCGTTTAGCCGCCAATCATCGTAAAGAATTCTAGGGCGTGCTGGAGCCAGGCCATCCAGTGAGAGATCCACTTGAAGGGAGCCAGTTTATCAGGTTTTCTCATCATGCTGTTGTTGGTGCGGTTGATATCCAGGACATACTTAAACTCCGGGTCCACTACGGCCTTTTTTATCCTCGAAGATTTCAGGTATGTAAATCTTTCCCATCTGTACTGGCCGTTCCATGTTTCTTTGATTTCTTCTCCGTCTTCAAACACGACGAGAACATCCACAGGGAGTTTCACTTCTCCCAAGCGGCGCACGATGACTTCCGAGTTGTAGCGTTCTTCTTTGATTCGTCGGTTTACGTACTCTCCATCAAACCATCCTTGCGGCTGTTTGACTCTCTGGCTGGAGATTTTTCCTATCGCATAGTCGAGCTTTCCCGATCCGTATACAAATTGATCCAGAAACCAGCTCATTTCCCTGCCGGCGAACTCAGAAACGACTGCAAAGAAATCATCCGGACGAGGATGCTTGAACCAGTAGCGCTGTGAATACGTTTTAATCATTTCCGCAAATAGATCTTGCCCCATGAATCTTTTCAGGGTTCGCAGCATGAGAGAGGCCTTCGAGTAGGAATTGGCGCCGTAGCTTCCTCCTTCCAGGAATTCCCACGCGAAGCGCTGCATATCGTCCATGTCTGAGGTCTGGCGGTGGCGTGAGATTCCATCGGATTCGATCGGGATTCTGATGTTCTTGAACGTGACAGGAATCCCAAAAAAGGTTCGGTTGTAGACAGGCTCCCCATAGGCCGCGTAATAGACTTCCGTATCCAGAAAGGATGTGAATCCCTCATCCATCCAGGCATTCTCAAACTCGTTGGTGCCGACGAGGCCGTAGAAATAACCATGCCCGAACTCATGGATGGTCACTCCCTCAGGGCGTGGGATTCCTTTCCATGTGATGAAGTACGCGCCTCCGGTGAACAGCGTCGGATATTCCATCCCCCCTGAACGGCTGTTGTAGGCCGGGTCAACACATGTGGCTGTTGTGTAAGGATAATCACCGTAGAAGAGGCTGCAGTATTTGATAGCGTTTTTCACGGCATTCATGTAGCGGTTCTTGAGCCATTTATGCTGGGGTTGAAGAAGCAGTGTGATCTCAGTCGTCTTTCCCGGAGCAAACTCGTAATTTTCTCGAGTTTCGAGGAATCGAGGGCTGGCTGTCCAGGTAAAATCATGCACACTGTGTTGGTGAAAGCGATGAGTTGTGGTCCCATCATTATGCTCTGTTTTTTCCCTGTGCTCCCCAGTGGCGCCGATAACAAAAGAGGAGGGGAGGGTGATGCGGACATCGTAGGTTCCGTAATCGGCATAATACTCGCTCGCGGAATGGTACTGGTGGCAGTTCCATCGACCGTTCTCAAAAACGCCGATCTTCGGAAACCATTGTGCGATGAAATAATAATCCCTGTATACTCCGGTTCGAGAAATGGGACGGGGGATTTTGGATTCGAACTCGATCCTTAGCTGGATTGTCTGACCGGGCCTGACAGCACGCGGAAGTGAGACTGAAAAAACAGTCTGGTCGAAAAGATTCCCGTTGTCCGGATGCCGAAACTCCATGAACGGCATCAGGTCGGATTCTTCGAATAAAGAGTTGGCCATGATCTTGATCGTCTCCACCCGGCAGTGTCCCCAGTCTTCATCCTTGAAACCAGAGATTCTTCGGCCTCTCCTTTCGGCCTCTGTGAGAAAAGTGCTCATGTTGTTCTGGAAGGCATTCCAGTAAAGATGGAACCAGAGTTCGTTCGTCGGTGAGGATGTGTCGTTCGTCCAGGTGAGGATTTCTGTGGCCTTTATTGTTTTATTTTCTGTATCCAGCCTCACGTCCATCGTGTAATTGGCAATCTGTTTGCAGAAGGTTTCTTGAGAGAATACCATGGGTGGAGAAAAAATGAGGATTATCAATATACATGATAAGAGATATGTCTTAAACAAAATGTCCTCCTTTTGGCATGATTTTTCCATATTATTAAAGATGTCTTTTTTTCGCAATACATATTCGGAAAATTAATCCTAAAATATCGGTCTCATCTCTAAATCCTAGGGTCCATTTTGCATGTCCGGCTTTTTTTAATAGAGAAACCATGATAAAGTTAATTTCTAGAAAAATGGGATTGTGTTTTGATTCCTCAAGATAAAGAGGAGGTTGAAAATGAAGAGGATGAGAACAGTCTTTAGCCTTATGATCATCGCGATTCTGGTTTCCTCAACAGCAATGGCAGAGAATTCTCTTGCCTCAAAAAAGCTTGTGCAGGCCTTGGTCGATGAAGTCTCCGGAGAAATCGCTTTCAAGTACACTGTCCTGATTTCCCATTTTGACCGCATTCAAGCTTCAGAAGGCTGGCGTGATTCCGCTCTTTGGATCAAAGCAGAACTGGAGAAGATCGGGTACACAGATGTGGTCCTTGAAGGATGGCCTTCAAACGGCTCCACGCGTTATTACACGTATACCGCTCCTATCGGCTGGAAGGCTCGCCATGCCGAATTGTGGATGATCTCGCCACGAAGAGAAAGACTGTGCTCTTTCGAGGAGATACCTCTGACACTCGTCAAGCACAGCAATTCGGCCGATGTCGAGGCAGAGCTGATCGATGTGGGGACAGGAGTCGGGGAGGAGTCCTATCAGGGCAAAAACGTGAGGGGAAAGATCGTTCTGGCCACAGCCTACACAGGAACGGTCATGAGGGAGGCTGTAATCAAGAGAGGCGCATTGGGTGTGGTCACATGGTATCCACCTGAAGTGAGGCCCGGTTACCCTAACATGATTCGTTATACAGCCATCTGGCCACGCTGGGAAGAGCGGGAGAAGATTGGATTTGGTTTCAATGTCAGTAAGAATCAGGGCTGGCGGCTGAAAAAAATGCTGGATGAAGGAAAGACAGTTGTCCTCAAGGCAGATGTCGATGCGAAGTACTATGAATCTCAGGTGGAAGTGCTTTCCGCGGCATTCCAAGGAACCACAGATCCGGAAAAGGAAGTGATGATTATCGGTCACCTCTGCCATCCACTGCCGAGTGCCAACGACAATGCCAGCGGAAGCGGAGGAATGTTGGAAATGGCCCGGGCGTTGAAAAAAATGGTGGACAAGGGACTGATCGATCCTCCAAAAAGAACTATCCGTTTTCTCTGGGTCCCAGAATTTGCGGGAACAGTCCCGTACATCAAGGCCCATCTGGAAAGGACTCGAAACACGCTGGCTGTGATCAACTGCGATATGATCGGAGAAGATCTTCATCTTACAGGCGGAACGTTTAACGTCACCTGCACGCCTGATTCGGTCCCCAGCTATCTCAATGATGTTGTCGTCAACTTCACAAAGCTTGCCGAGAGGCTTCGGCTGAGAAGCATCAACGGGAGCAATCATCCCTTTGCGTATAGAGTCCGTCCGTTTGGAGGTGGGAGCGACCATTACATCTTCAACGACGGAGCTTTGAGGGTGCCCTCAGTGATGTTCGGACATGGAGACACTTTTCACCACACAACCCTGGACACGCCGGATAAGGTGGATTCATCAGAACTTCGCCGGGTGTGTTTTATCGCCCTCGGCTCAACGTATTACATGGCAAGTGCTTCCAACAGGAAGGCCGAGGATATGGCTCGGTTGATTACAAGAAATGGTATATCCCGGATGTCAGAGGATTATTACGATGCTCTTTCTCAAATGTTCGAAGCCGATAAGGCTGGCGAACTTCACGAGAACTATAAGCAGATCCTGAATGTAGTCGAACATTCTCATCAAAGAGAAACTCAGTCTATTCGCTCAACAAGTGTTTTTATCAAAGATGCACGAATGAAGAAGAGGATTGAACAATACGCGCAGAGCTTGAATCTTTTAAACGACAGCTTTAAAAAAGATGTGCACAGATATTATTCACAGAGATGTGGAGAGTTCGGGCTCGAACCGAAGCCGATAACATTGACCGCAGAAGAAAAAAGATTGAGGAAGATTACCCCGCTGCGTGCAGAGGATTTTGTCTGTCCTCTTCAGTCTGATTATGTCGAGGAAATGCTCGGCAAGGGAACTCTGGAACAAGTGAAACTCCGTGGATACACAGCTTACGAGGCGATCAATTTTGCTGACGGGAACAGGAGCATTTATGATATTGCACGGGCCGTGTCAGCAGAGTTTGGTCCCGTGGATATGAAAAAAATCGAAGATTTTTTTAAAATACTTGAAAAAGCCGGATTATTTAAGTTAAAGACCATGTGAGCGGAAAGTAATGGACAAGTCCACAAAAAGGAAAGAGGGAACGAGAAATTTTTTTCAGGAGCTGGTCAGAAGCCGGAGGAGCATTCGGCGTTATCTGGATAAGCCTGTAGAGAGAGAAAAGATCCTGACTTGTATCGAAGCCGCTCGGCTGGCGCCCTCTGCGGATAATGTCCAACCCTGGAGATTTCTGATCATTGATGACCCAAAATTAAAAGCGCAGTATGCCAAAAAGGTCTTTTCAGGGATTTATTCTATTTCCAGTTTCGCAGAAAAAGCTCCGGTTTTGATTCTGATTCTGGCCAGGCTGGACATTATCGCCAACAGGATCGGGAGACAGATCCAGAACATTCAGTTTTATCTACTCGACATCGGAATCGCGGGAGAACATATCGTTCTTCAGGCTCAAGCGCTCGGTCTGGGGACCTGCTGGATTGGCTGGTTCAACATCCGGAAAGCAAGAAAATTCCTGAAGATTCCCCGCAAATACAAGATCGTATCGATGCTGGCGATGGGCTATTCCGAGAAGAGACCCTCAAGAGAGAAAAAAAGGAAAAAAATCGAGGATATAGCCTGGTTCAACACCATAAAATAGATTGCAATTAAATTTCTACCCTGAAGAGGCCTTTGAAAGAAAATCCGAAGATTATGGAGAGGGCAAAATAAACGATGATCCAGTGGATCCGCCACCCGGAAAGATTCATATGTTTGGAGGGATAGTTGATCTCCACTGAACTTACAGGCAGGTTTTCTGATATCGGGGGCTCTCCAGGATTAAACAACCCCGCGAAGAAGTTGCGGTGAATCTTTATCGGAGAGATTTTGCTGAGCGGTTTCAGGGCGACAGCGACTTTTTTCACGAATTCCTCTCCGTTGAGAATGAGTTTTAAATCGTGTATCCCTGCTTCTTTGGCCCGGAGTCGCCAGTTCACTTCGCTGCTCTCCTCGATCCTGAGTGGAGGAGTCTCGACTTCCAGCCCTGAGTTTGTTTTGATCATGATCTTTGCATCAAGGAGGCTCAGGTCCTTTTTTAGCTTAACCTTCAGGACAGCTTCCTGGCCGGATGCCAAAGACTGGTAACCGAACCACAGGTTCAACTGGATCAGAATCAGGACAAGAGGAATGATCATCACCAAAAGAGGTTTTGCAGAGTATCCGATGTATTTCAGGTTGTAGCGCAGGATCTGACCTTGAGCCTTTAAAGATACAGTCAGATTGTCTTTGAACAGGCGGATTTCGAGAAGATGGGCTTTGATATTGTTTTTCACCTTCCGGATTCCTTCCTGATTGGATGTGAAACGAAACACAAAGAGCATCAAAAGAGCTGTCAGGAATGATACGAGAATCATCCCTATCCAGGGGCTCATGTTCCTGAAGGGGAAGAACAGAACTTCAAAGATCTTCCCGAAGAGAAAGTTGAACACCCACATCCTATTTGTTGTCCTTATGTATCATGTGAATTTCAGGCCTTCAATGATATCTATGTATTGATGACTCTACGAGATGTAACCGAGTCCTTTAAGCTTTTTTTTGATCTCCTCTTCGGAATCGGATTCATCGAGCTTGGCGATTTCCTTCTCCAGACAGTGAGCGATGAACTCTTCGGGCGATGAATAGCCGGACATTTTGGCGTATTTTTTCACTTTGTCCATCAAATTTTTATCCAGTTTTATTTTAGCTTTTCCCATTTTTGCCTTCCTTTAATGAGAATATTGATTTTCCGATCATCTCTTCGGGCTTATCAATCCCGAAGACCTCAAGAATCGTTGGTGTCAGGTCATAAAGCGCCGGAGAATCGATGTTGATTTTCTGGTTCGTCACCAGAATTCCGGGAATCACCTCCGGAGCCATGCAGTGGTCACCACTCCATTTTTCAGTGTTGTCTTCAAGAATTTCCCGAGGAATTCTTCCCAACGGAGAAGACCAGGACACGCGGTAGCCCAGATTGTAGCCGATAATGATATCCGGAGCTTTATCTTGATGAGCGCCCTGGTAGACATCCTGAGCGGCGAAGGCCCTCAAGACCGGGCGTTCTCCTGTTTGGGGGTCCCGGAAGCTCTCCAATTTCTGAATAATCTCTCGAATGAGGGCTTCTTTTTCCCTGCCTGGATTGACAATTCCTTCTCCTTCTCTCCCTTTTTGGTTGATGTAGAGTCCGTTCAGGCCGTATGCATACGCCTTTGTTTTGGACCAATCGGTGTTCATGAAAAGATCCTCTTGGCCCTGCCTCCATCTGTTGATCAAAGCGTGGTATCCGTTTTCGAGAAGCCAGGTGTTCGGGTTAAAGGACCGGCGATACGGCGAGAATCCATGATCAGACATGACGATGAGCACTGTGTCCTTATCTGACTTATCCAAAGCCCTGGCCAGCATCCTGTCCGCTTCTCTGTAGATATTCTCGATCGTGGTTCCGAATTTTTTGGCTTCTTCGGGATCATATAGGGGATGATTTTTATCGATGTGGCGCCAGAACATATGCTGACGCTGATCAGTGCTGGAGACATAATAGAAAAGAAGACCGGAATCGAATCTCTTCAGTTCATACTCGAACATCTCCAGCCTTTCAGAAAGGATGAAGTCATCCTGCTGGAGGAATTCGCCATCATCCAGGACATCGTTATCGAGAGCCTTCGTATCCGCGGGAAGTCCTTTGGTGAAAAACGGCCCGAATCTTTTTTCCAGCTCTTCTGAATAGGATTTCGGTGTGGAGATCGGAAGGGCGGCGGCTCTTGGGTCGATGTTGATCGGGGAGATATAGAGTTTAAAATCCGGGCGGACCTGCTTCAAATAGAACATACAGATGCCGCTCACACTCTGTGTGGGAATCATGCGGAAATGGATCCTTTTCCAGTCGCTCCATTCGCCCTGTTGAAGTATAAATTCGTGATCCTGAATCACGATTTTGGCAACCGGATGGATCGGATCGATATACACCGTGAAATCGATCGATGTTTCCGTCCGGTCGGCCTTGAAAGTGTTGGTCGGTCCGGGAAGTGAAGCCTCGATTTTATTCTCCTCGACATAGACTTCGTGGATTTCTCCTCCCCCGATGTCTTCTTTGAGTTCTGTGAATTCAGTCGTGTAATAGTTGAAGTGGTTCAGGCTCCCGACAAGGTCTGGAGTTCCCATCCCGGATAACGTTCTCTGTTTGGTGGGGGCTGGAGGATAGTTTCCCGGCATCTTGAACACGGTGGAGGGGATATCGTGGTCTTCCAGAATCTGCCAGAACGCCCTTCCTTTTCGAGAGAGTTCGACCTCACCTTCTGAGAGAGGAAGAACCAAATTCCCTATTCGGATTGTCTTTCCAGGCTCTCTGATTTCGGCCCCTGAAAACTCAGGCATATACACTTCAGGGTCTCTGTGGATAAAGTCGAAGATACCGTGTCCTCCGGGATTCATCCCTGTGATGAAATTCGACCAGGCCACTGGACTCTGGGGCGGGAGGCTTGTCCTGAGTTGACGAAAATCTCCTCGATTCAACAGCTTTTGGAAAGAAGGGAGCTTTCCTTGCTTCATCCAGACCTGAAGGAGATGAGGGTCCATCCCGTCTAACCCGAGGACGAGCACCTTCTTCTGGGAATCTTTTTTTCCAGGCGTTCTCGTCATGAGATTGGAGCCGTTCCCCAAAGCCATGAGAGCCCCGGAAGAGAGGCTGAGTTTAAGAAAATCTCTTCGGCTTATATATTTCATTCGTGTTTCCCCTATTTATCTTTCTTGTTTGAGGGATCGTCCTGCACGGAGATCAGTGAACGCCCATCCATGTGAGACGGAACTTCGAGCCCGAAAAGTTCGAGTGCGGTCGGCGCGATGTCCATAATGGACGGCGAGCCTGTGTTGATTTTACGGGTGCAAAAGAATATCCCCGGAACGATCCTGGGGTCGATGCAGTGGTCTCCACTCCAGGCCTTTGTGTTATCCTCGAAGACGGTCTCGTTCACTTTTCCTGTGACCGAATCCCAGGAAACTCTGTATCCCTGGTTATACCCGACGAGGAGGTCAGGACAGTTCTCCTTATAAGGGCCTGGAGGGAGCTCATCGCGGTCGAAGATCTCGTTGATGGCGACATCATTTTTTTCTCTGTCTGTCAAACCGTTGAGCTTTTCCTTTAACTCCTTTTTAAGCGCTCTGGAGTCCTCACTCGCATCGACAATCCCTCGGGCTTCTCTTCCCTTCTGGTTAATGTATATTCCGCCAAGACCCAGGGCATACACTCTTGTCCTTTCCCAGTCCACGTCTTTGAACCACTCTTCGCTTGTCTTTTTTCCTTTCTGGAGGGACAGGTAGCCGTTCCTGTAGAGCCAGGAATTCAGGTTCACTCCGCGCCTGAAGGATTTGAAGCCGTGGTCGGACATGATGATCAAGGCGGATTTGTTATCCAATCTCTGGAGGACTTTTCCGACAAGCTCGTCCATTTTTGAGTAAAGCTCCTCGATCACACGGGAGCTCATTCTGGGCTGACCGGCTTTCAAAGAGGGATGATGTGTGTCCAGATAACGCCAGAACATGTGCTGGATGCTGTCGGTGGTCTCGAAAACACAGGTGACTAGGCCCTTCCGAGTTTTGTCTATCGCATTGAAAAGCATGTCTTCCCATTCCTTGTGGTTGGAATAGGTCAACTCCAGGAAGGCCTCTTCACTGAGAGCCCCTTCATTCAGAGCCCAGGTGTCGTTGGCTTCTCCGAGAGTGACGTAGCTTCCCCTGAGCTTAGCCAAATAAACAGAATAGATAAAAGGATGCGAGATCGGAAGAGCCGGTTTTTCAGGATCGATATTCAGCGGTGTCATGTACATCTCGAAATGGGGATTGATTTGCGCGAGGTAAAAACGAGCGATCGCTTTAATTTTTACTCCCATCCCCGGACGGAATGTCAGTTTTATCCAATCGGAGAAAGTGTTCGTCTGGAGACGGAATCTTTGACCGGATACTTCCAGAAGAGCGCTGGCACGCTCTTCGTTAATGGTGATTTTCAGCGGGAGCCGGAGCTCTTCTTCTTTCTTGAGCAGACTGTTTTCCGGTCCGGAGATGTAGGTCTCAATCTTCCCGTCAGTGATGTGGACGGGAATGTTCATTCCCCCCTCCCGTTTTTGAATCTTTTTGTTGTCTGATGTGTAGAAAAAGAAAGTCCCCTGGCTGCCTTTCAAGTCCGGGGCGCACATGCCGGAGAGAAGATGGCCGGAGAATTTTTCAGGAGGGAAGGTAATAGGGACTCTGAGTATCGTGCTGAAGATGCCTTCTTTTCCCAGAATTTTCCAGAAAGGGACGCTCTTGCGCAGTCCTTTAATCTCAGGTTTGGACAGAGGAACATTGTATTTCCCGAGTGACAGGAACTTCTTGGACTTTCCGATTCGCGCAGAGGAGAGGTCTGGAAGATAGGTTCTGGGATCCCTGCTGAGAAAGTCAAAGATGTTGTGTTTGGCGGGGTGCGAGCCGGTCATGAACGAAGACCAGGCGACAGGGGATATGGCTGGAGTAGTTGTCTGGAGCCTGGCATAAGCTCCTGATTTTTTGATTTTTAAAAAATTGGGGAGCTTTCCTTCGGACAAATATTTTTCCACAAGAGTGGGTTCCATCCCGTCCAGGCCGATGATGATGAGTTTGTTGATCAGGCTTTTCTTGTAGGCTTTCTGTCCCTTGATTATCCTGAAGAGGAGCCGAAAAGGCCATGTCAAAAAAGAAAAAAAGGCCAGGAGAAGAGTCAAAAAGAGGACCAGAAAAGAGGAGAGGAAAGCAAAACCGGCTCCAGGTCCGATATACGCCTGGAGAGGAAGAGAAGAAACCAGTAGGAGCAGAAAAAGAAAACAGGCTCTTCTGACATTTCTTATGTTTTTCAATGTCGTCATGAATAGTTTTCCAGAATTATCTTTTCTAAATCAGAGATCGTGAGGTCTTGTCCGTATTCTTTGGCAGACCAGAAAAAAGCATCATCCCAGGTGTGCATGCCTTGAAGGTTGGAACGGCCAAAAACCTCTTTTTTCTTCACCGAGCCTTTCATGTCAAACCCATATTCCGAGAGCACGATCAAGTCTGGACCCTCGGATACAAACGGACCGGAATAAATTTCTTCGGTATCAAAGACATGTCTAACGACCTGTTTCCCATCGAATTCCAGGGCTTCCAGTTTCTTTTGCAGCTCATTTTTTAAAGAATTTTTTTCTGATGGCTCGACACTTCCCCGCAGGAATTTCCCTTTCAAGTTCAGGTAGATCCTGTTCGGGTCCATGGCAAAAGCGCGGGTGGAAGGTGTGATCTCGGAAAGACTCTCGGGCGAGGAGGTCGTGAAGCTCAAATACCCTTGTTTCTCCATCCAGGCATTGAGGTAAACTTCCTGATCAATCCCTGTGAAACCGTGGTCTGAGAGGATATAGAGCGGACTGTCTTCGCTTTTGATTTTTTCATAGGACTCCACAATCATACTGATCAATTGATCGATCCTCCGGTAGTAGTCGTAAAACTTGGGATGATCCGCATGGTTTTCATCTTCATAAGCATCCCAAAGGAAATGGTGGAGTCTGTCGGTGCCGGTCACGACGAATTCAAAATAATCCCAATCTTCTTTGATGAAGTATTCCAGCGCATTCTGACGGGCCTCCAGAGTTCTCGTAAGCTCCTGCCAGAGGAATTCAGAATCTTCCCGGGACTTCATCGTGTCAATGTCTATCCGATAGCCCATTTTGTCCAGCAAGGCCTTGATATTCAGAGGATAAACGGCCTTGGAAAGCTCAATGGCCACAAATCCAGAGATCAGGATTCCGTTGATCTTCCGAGCCGGGTAGGTGGAGGGTTGATTGATGATGATGCATTTCTTGTTGAGTTTTCCGAGTTTATCCCAGAAAGTGTCTTGTTTGAGATCAAGAAAATTCGGGAAGCGGAGCGCATAAGTGTCCTTTTGTATATCTGTAAATCCAAAAATGCCATGCACGCCAGGATTGGCTCCGGTCATGAAATTTGTCCAGCTGACAGATGAAATTTCGGGGAGGCTGGCTTTCATTTTATGAAGGTGGCCGGATCCGATGAGTTTCGACATCGCAGGCATGACTTCCTTTTGTGTTAGGTCGTGAAGGAGAGAGTGGGGGACGCCGTCCAGCCCGATAACCAGGACTTTCTTCTTCTTTTTTTTCTTAAACAAAGCCATGAAGCCAATTATTATAGCACTGATGGGGATTTCTCTCCAGACATGAGTACATTACATTCAATAAGTATCTTTATTTAAAGGATATTCTATTTAATAAGTCAGGCAATCTGGTGAGGAAGCCATCCGGAGGCGAGCGGGCATGGTTCCTCGAAGAGGAGAGCGAGCCGAGGACTAAGTGGATTTTCCTCGCTGGGGAAAATCCACGGGCTGCCGAATTAGTTTGCCTGACTTTTTCTGCATCACGGGAATAAAGACACTTCCAAACATTCAGACTTTTGTGGGGCTCCGAGAAGAGAGGGAATCCGGAAGCGGCTGTTTCGGTTATTGCGGTTTTTCTGAGCCGAGGATTATCCGGGCATCGACAATAGCGCAGCCTTTTCCTTTTTCGTAGACGATCAACGGATTAATATCCAGCTCTTGGATGTCTTCAAAATCCATGACGAGTTGGGAGAGCCTCTTCAAACAGTCCTCAACGGCCCCGGTGTCGTACGCCTTTTCACCCCGGAATCCCTTGAGGATCTTATGCGTTTTTGTCTGAGTGATCATCATGGTCGCCGTGAGTTCGCGGATAGGGGCCAATCTGAAAGTGACATCCTCGAGGGCCTCCACATAGATGCCTCCCATCCCGAACATCAGGATAGGCCCAAACTGAGGGTCTCTGTTCATGCCCAGGATGATTTCTTTTCCTTCAGCGGCCATTTCCTCGACAATCACGCCTCGAATTTCTGCATCCGGTTTCCTGGCGAGAACCTTCTTGAGGATGTCCTCGAAACCTCTCCGCACTTCGGTCTTATTCTTCAGGTTGAGCTTGACTCCTCCAAAATCAAATTTATGAAGGATATCGGGAGACGCGATTTTCAGGACGACAGGGAATCCTATTTTTTCGGCGGCCTCTACAGCTTGTCGTTCATTTCCGGCCAGAATAGATTTGACTACAGGAAAATTATAGGCCTTGAGTATTTCGTAAGATTCCTGCTCGAGAAGAAATTGACGGCCTTCTTTTTTGACCGAATCCACGATTTTTTTAGCTCTGGATTTATTCACTTTGTATCTTTTGATTCCAGTCTGGGGGCGACGCTTCCACCAGGTGAATTTGGTCATCTCTGAGAGGGTTCTGGCAGCCGATTCAGGAAACCTGTAATCCGGGATCCCGTTTTCTTCCAGGATTTCGATTCCTTTAGAAACGTCATAAACGCCTAAAAAACAGCTTAAAACAGGTTTTTTAAACTCTCTGGAGACTTGAACGATTGTCTCGGCAATCTTCTCCACATCGGTGAAAGCCGTCGGCGTGAGGATGACGATACAGGAATCAACGTTTTTATCGTTGAGGATTTCTCTCAGGGTTATCTCATATTCCTCATGCTGTGCATCGGCGATCAGGTCGATTGGGTTGTTCAAGCTGGCTGTCGGGGGTAGTATTTTTTTCAAAGTTTTCACTGTGCTGGGGCTGAAGGAAGCCATGTTCATTCCGTACCGGATGCAGGAATCAGTTGCCAGGATTCCAGGGCCCCCGGAGTTCGTCACGATAGCGACATTTCCGCCATTCGGCAGAGGCTGACTGGAGAACGCTTTGACATAGTCGAAAACTTCTTCCAGCGTTTCTCCCCTCAGGACACCACACTGATGGAATATGGCGTCATAAACCCTGTCCGAGCCCGCAAGAGATCCGGTGTGAGACGACGCAGCTCTGGCGCCGAGCAGAGTCCGTCCCGCTTTGAGTGCGATTATGGGTTTGGGGTGAGTCGAGCTGCTCGTGATTTCGCGAGCGATTCTCATGAATTCCCTCCCGTCAGCAAGATCTTCAAGATACATTAAGATGACATCTGTCTTCGGGTCGTTTTTCAAGTAATGGAGAAGGTCGTTTTCAGTGATGCCGGCTTTGTTTCCCATGCTGATGAATTTCGAAAAGCCTATGTTAGACTCGATCGCATAATCCAGCACAGCCACACACAGGGCGCCGCTCTGAGACAGGAAAGCGATGGTTCCTTCTTTGGACATCTGCGTCCCGAATGTCGCGTTCATGGAGGTTACAGGATCGGTGTTGATGACGCCCAGACAGTTCGGGCCGAAAAGAGCCATGTCATATTTGGCTATGATTTTTTTGACTTTTTCTTCCCGCTCTATCCCTTTTCCTCCGATCTCTTTGAATCCAGCGGTGATAACGATAGCCCCCTTTATGTTTTTCTTCCCGCATTCTTCAAGGACTTCCGAAACGAATTGGGGAGGAACGATGATCACAGCCAGGTCGACCACATCGGGAATCTCGATGACATTACGGTAGCACTTGATCCCGAGAATCCCTTTAGCCTTGGGATTCACAGGATAGACGATTCCCTGGTACCGGCTGTCGATGATATTCGCCAGGAGAGAGTGGCCCACGCTTCCCGGCCGTCTCGAAGCGCCGATGACAGCGATAGACCGTGGATAAAAAACTGAATCGAGTTTTTCAGTGATATCTGAATTTTTCATGGCCTTATGTCCTCAGCATATCATTTGAAGATTGAGCTGGATACGGTCATTTGCGAATTCAGCCATCCAATGTTTTGAGAACGTGCTCGAGGAATGTTTCTTCCGGAACGGCTCCTTCTATAGAGATTTTATCGTTGATGACTGTTTTGGGAACTCCGAAGACATGGTGTTTCTGGGCAAGATGCGGGAATTCGGTCGTCTCCACCATGTCGGCCTTGATCCGGGAAGATTCGATGGCGAACTGATGACCCAAACGCACGGCCGTTGTGCAATAGGGACACGTCGGGGTCACAAAGACCTGGATGTGGATATCCTGATTAATGTCTTTGATCGCCTCTTTTGTTTTTGGACTCAAGCCTGTCTTCTCCTTGGAGACATCAAGAATGGCTTCGATAAGACTGGTGTATTCATATCCTGAGGGGATTCCGAAAAACCGGATTCCATAGTCTTTTTTTCCCAGAATCACCGTGGCTGGGATTTTATCTATCCCGAATTCCTCTGCTTTTTCTTTATCGGCGACAAAATCATAGACCGTGAGTTCGATTTTGTCAGAAAGCGAGCTGACTTCTGTGGCCAGCTCTTTGGCTTCTTTACAGAAAAGGCATTCCTGCCCTTTGATGTGGTCAGGGAGGACCAGTCGACTCGGCTCCTGAGTGAAGAAGAGAAGCTTAACCGTGCCTTCCAATTCTTCTCCGAATTTTTTTTGAGTGGCGTCTTTAACTTCTTTGTTGAGTATATCCATATTTTATTTTCCTCTCTTGGTTTTTGACATTTTAATTCTGAATTGATGAAAAATCAACATCTTCAACGGCGCTTCAGGATTGTCCAAAATAAATCTCGACACAACAGAACAAAATTCATGCAGATCATGAAAGATATTTCGCGGATTGGAGAGAAGGTGTTATAATAAAACACATGATTGGGATAAAGGAGAAAAAAAGGTGAAAAGAGAAAAAAATCAGACGTTGAATCGGCGTGAATTCATTAAAGGATCAATGGTGGGCTTAGTCGCGCTGCCTGCTTGGAGATACAGCCCTTTGCTTGCAGGGAAAAAAAGGAAAAAGGCTAAAGTGGCTCTGATCAGGACCTCGAGTCGTGAAGAAGGAGTCCGTGAGGCGCTCAAGATTGTGGATTTCCCTAAAATAAAGGGCAAGGAAGTTTTAGTGAAGCCGAACTTCAATACAGCTGACCCCACACCTGGTTCCACACATAACGATACGTTGACCAGCCTCATCAAAGATTTAAGACAGCGGGGTGCAGCGGGTTTCACAATCGGCGAGAGGAGCGGGCCGCCAAAGACTCAAAGCGTTTTGGAGCAAAAGGGTATTTTGCAGCTTGCCCAGAACCTGGACTTTAAAATAATCAATTTCGAAGAGTTAGAAGAGAAAGACTGGGTTCATTTCAATCCCGCTGGCAATCACTGGAAGAATGGATTTTCCATACCTCGGCCTGTCGTTGATGCTGAGTATGTGGTTTCCACATGCTGTTTGAAGACCCATGGTTTCGGTGGAATTTTTACGCTGTCCTTGAAATTGGCCGTGGGATTGACACCTAAGAATTTAATGCGGGAACTCCACAGCCAACGCACCGGTCCGATGAGAAAGATGATTGCGGAGATCAATCTTGGCTACACGCCTCAGTTGATCGTACTGGATGGAGTGGAAGCGTTTGTGGATGGTGGGCCTTCGAGAGGTGAAAAAAAAGAGGCCCATATCTTCCTGGCAGGGACCGACCGTGTGGCGATAGATGCGGTCGGAGTGGCTGTTTTGAAAAAATTGGGTTCGAACGATGCCATAATGGGAACTCCGATATTCGAGCAGGAGCAGATACAGAGAGCATCTGAATTGGGTCTGGGAGTGAACAGTCCTGATCAGATAGAAATTGTGGCTCCTGATCAAGCCAGCCGCGAATATGCACAAGAGTTGAAATCCCTACTGGCTAAAGGATAATCAGTTTCGGTACACATTATCAATGGTTTTCACCCGACTAAAATTATGAGAATATGAGTGAGATTTGAGTCCTTAAGAGCGGGTGAATTCTCTTGGAATAGAAAAAATAGCTGTTTTGGGAAAAATGAGTTTGTATGAACTGATCCTATCCAGAAGGTCGATCCGCCAGTTTAAGCCCGAGCCCGTTTCTAGGGGCATCCTGGAAAAACTCATCAACGCGGCAAGGCTCGCTCCTTCAGGGGCCAATCTCCAGCCTCTGGAGTTTGTTGTCGTCGACAAAGAGGAATTCAGGGATAGAATTTTTCCCCGCTTGAGATGGGCCGCCTACATCGCTCCTGAAGGGAACCCTCGACCCGGGCAGGAGCCCATGGCTTATGTCATCGTCTTGGTCAACCTGAGGATCAGGAAAGAGGGCTTCGAGCGCGATGTTGGCGCCGCCGTGGAAAACATGATCCTTGCGGCCTGGGAAGAGCACGTCGGGAGTTGTTGGATAGCCAACGCCGACATAGAGAAGATCAAAGATATGCTGAACATCCCTGGGGATTATAAAGTCGATTCTGTGCTCGCCCTGGGGTATCCAGCTGAAGAGCCGGTTACAGAAGAGTTTAAAAAAACTGTAAGGTATTGGAAAGATAGAAAAGGACGCCTTCATGTTCCGAAGCGTAGGCTGGACGATATCGTCCATTTTAACGGTTTTTAGGCGGAGGAAAAAGGCATGCAGGAGGTGTCATGCGTATTTTAGGAATCGTTTTACTGATTGGTGGCTTTCTGATAAGAGTGCTCACTCCTAATTTCATCATTATTAGCTGGGTACTGATGGGATTGGGAGCTGTGCTGACTATTGTTTTTTCTTTAACAAAGAAGAAGTTAAGATAGTCGACTCCTACTCTCCGGCCACGGTCAATTCCTGTATTCTGATCGTGGGACCAGAGATCGGGCTCTGGAAGTCGAGGTCGTTCCCGATCATTTCTATGTTATTCAATATTTCCCCAAGGTTTCCAGAGATTGTGATTTCTGAAACTGGATAGGCAACTTCTCCTTTTTCCACCCAAAGTCCGAATGCACCTCTTGAGATGTCACCGGTCACAGGATTGAGTCCGTGACCGATCGTTCTGATCAGGATCAATCCTCTATCCAGGGAGGAGAGGATTTTATCCGGGAGGATGTCTCCGGCTTCGAGGTAGAAATTGTTTGGGTGGACTGCTGTTCCCGCTGAGTTTCCTGTGGATTTCAGTTTGAGTTTTCTGGCCGCATAGGTGTTGCACAGGTAGTTTTTGAGGATCCCATTCTCAACAACCGGCGTCTTTGTGCAGGAGACTCCCTCGGCATCAAACGGTCGACTGCCGAGCATTCCGGGAAGCAGGCCGTCATCGATAACATTCACCGAGCTGTTGCCGATCGTTTCTCCGAGTTTATCCACTAAAAAGGATGTCTTCTGGTAGATGGAGACTCCCGACACGCAGGCGAACAGGAATCCCATCAGCCACGAGGTCATCATCGGCTCGAATACGACCGGGACCCTTTGGGTTTTGATCTTTTTTGGGTTGATTTGCCGGATCGTCCTCTCAACGGCTTTTTTCGCCACTTGTTCAGGAGATTCCAGTTCTCTGTAGTGTCTTTTCATGGTGAACCAGTAATCTTCAACCCTATTGTCGGTGTCACCTGCCTGAAGACCCAGGCTCAGCCCGCAGACGGTTTGATCGTATTCCCGGAGAAATCCGTTGGAATTGGCAAAGACCGTCCTGATTTCCTTCGTTTCGAAACTGGCTCCATGGGAGTTGGTGATTCTCTTGTCCTCCAGGGCGATTTTTTCAGTTTCAATCGCGAGAGCGATTTTTTTCTTCGAACTCAATTCTGGGATTTTGGGGTCGAAAAGGCGCAAAGACGGAATATCCGTGAGTTCTGAGGAAGGAGGGGGGAGACCGGAGAATTCATCCGGACTGGCGAGCGTGGCCCGTTTGACGGCATTTTTCACAAGATGTTCGAGTGTGCTTCTGGAGAGATCAGAAGAACTGGAAAAGGCCGTTTTTTTATCCTTGATCACTCTCATTCCCAAAGCCCTGGACCCAGCTTCCACTAGATTTTCGATTTCCCCCAATCTGACGTCTACACTGAATTCATATCCATCCAGGATGGACACTTCGATTTCATCAGCTCCCTGATTCTGGCCAAAGCTCACAAGGTCTGCGGCAAGTTCTGGAAGCTGTATATGGGCTTTGTCCTCCATCAACCCTGTCCTCCCACAGTCATCCGGGTGATCTTGAGGGTCGGACAGCCGTCGTTGACCGGCATGGACTGACCTTCTTTGCCGCATGTTCCTGTCTGGAGGCCGAATCGGAGGTCAGAACCGATCATTTCGATTTTATTCAAAATATCAATGTTGGTTCCGATGAGCGTGGCCTGTTTCACTGGCGACGTGAGCTTCCCCTCTTCAATAAGGTACCCAGAACTGACAGAAAAAGTAAACTTGCCCGAGTCTTCCACCTGTCCTCCCTGGTATTTGTGGGCGTAAAAACCTTTTTTAACAGACTTTATGATTTCTTCCGGCGAGAACTCTCCTTTGTCCACGTATGTATTGCTCATCCTTGGAATCGGAATGTTGGTGTAATTCTGTCGTCTTCCGTGGCCGGTCGAAGACTTTTTCATCAATCTGGCTGAGAGTCTGTCCTGGAGCAAACCTGTGAGCTTTCCTTGATGGATAAGAAGAGTCTTTTTCGGAAGAATTCCCTCATCGTCTATATTATAAGAGCCGCGGAAATGAGGAATGGTCGGATCATCCCAAATCGATACCTGGCTGTCAGCTACCTTTTTTCCCATCTTATTCCAGAAAATCGAAGTTTTTTTCCGGTTGAAATCTGCTTCGAGAAGATGGCCGACGGCCTCATGAATAAGAACTCCGCTGTGCCCGGGAGCCAGGATAACGGGCATTTCTCCTGCAGGAGGCAGTTCAGCTTCCAGCAGTTCTAGAGCTTCCTGAGCCGCTTCCTGCCCGATCTCTGCTGGAGATGAGCTTTGAGTAAAATATTCCAATCCCACTCTGCCGCCGCCGCCGGAATAACCGGCTTCTCTTTTATCTGTCTTCTCCGCAATGGCTAAGCAGACAAGCTTGACAAGCGGCCGGACATCAAAAATATCCAAACCTTCTGAGTTGACGATCCTCACATGCTGATTCATGTCGGTGAGAGAGACTTTCACTTTTTTGATTTTTGGATCCTGGTTTAAGGCGGAAAGATAGCATTCTTGAACCAGCGATATTTTTTTCTCTAACGACATCTTGTGGAAGGATTCACGCACAGGATAGTAATTGTGCGGGAAAGAGGCAGGATTCAGTGATGCGGAATTCCTCTCTCCTGGGGTCGAAGCGATGGAAGCTGCCGTAAGTGCGGTTTTCCTCACTTTTTCAACGGAAATATCATTGGTGTAGCCGTAACCAGTTTTCTCTCCGGAGAGCACTCTTATGCCTAATCCAAGGCTGATACTCTCAGATGTTTCTTTGACAATATCCTCTTCCATATTGATGAAGTTGTACGTTTTATACTCAAGGAAAATCTCAGAAAAATCTCCCCCTTGAGACAAAGAGAGGTTTAGGATTTTCTGAAGGTCTTCTCGGGAAAGGGGAAAGTGATTCTCGAATTCGAGGGAGGATATCTTTTTCATTTCTTCGCCTGGGACGTGGCTCGAATGCGGGAGATTCTCTCTTTTTCACTCAACACTTTTCCGGAGTCTGCATCCACAGGATAACAGGCGCCATCCCGGATTTGTGTGAAAACCTTCCCCGCGGCATGAGGATTTCCCGCTAGATGGGGGGCATCGAGGAATCCCGTGAGAATGGCTTGTGCAAGGTTATTCGAATCTGTCCAGGGATCTGCTACGTTTTTGGATGGAATGTCTTTAATCGCTTGGAGCAAAAATCTCGCCTCGTTTACGAGTTCTTTCTTCCGTTCTCGGATTCTCGAGTCTTCGTGAATCCGGGGAGAACCCAGAAGGTAATTATCAATCACGCCTCGAGTGATGTTTGCACTCTCGATGATATCTGATGGGGTGGCGGCGTGGTCACCTTCACAGAATCCGACAACATGAATTATCTTCGGTTCCACTGAAAGCTGGAAGAGGGAGGAGGACCCGAGCTGGCCTTTCGCCCTATCAGGATGAGGCGGCATACAGGCCAGGCCTGTTCGTGTCTGTCGAATGCTGATGAAATTCTCATCATGCAGGGATTCGATAAGCTCGATCTTTGCCAGCATTTTTGCCAGATCCATAAGGGGCGAGGTCTGCGCGGGCGTGTTGAACATATATTGAGCGACGTAATGCGATACGCCAGCCTTTTTGGCGTTGTAAGCGGCCAAGAAGGCCGCGGCCACGGCCACTGTGTCCGGAGCATCTCTCAAGCTCCAGTGATGGGATTCATTGACCTCGAGTGGGATTTGGTTCTTCCCGTACCACTTCATGACTTGCTGGTTCTCTCGGATGGATTCCGCTGGGAGTCTGTTTGAACGCCCGTCCAGACGGTTGTACCAGCAAAGAGGGACCGCACCCCATGCGATATGAATGGTTTTGAGACACATTTCAGCCCATTGGATCAAATCTCTGGTTCCCGAATAACACCGAATGAGGGGATGGTTGCCGCATCGTGTGGCTTGAAAGATCGCCTCCAGGTCTTCAGGTTTCCTCAAGGGGACGCCTCCGGCGCCATCCTGTCCTTTTTTCATTTCCTCTGGGCGGAAAAAGCTTTCCTGCGCATTCTGGTCAGGCCCGATGGAGAGGACATCGACCGTTTCGGAAAGGGCAATTTTTTTGGCACCGTCCACAGTTTCTTGGACGGTGGGCAGCCCGAAGTGATGACGGAGAAGGGGATAGTTCCTGTTGAATGCGATCCGATCGATTAGGTTCTGGGGCGGAATCTCACTTCTCTTTGTTTTTTCTGCTTTTCCCTTGAGAAACCCAATGATTTCTTCCAGAGACTCAGCTCCTCCGAATACAGCTTCGAACAGGCCGCTCTTGTGGGCGACGGAAGCAGCCGGAGGGGTGCCGCCAAAGATAAAGGTTTTGTTCTCCCATCCGTTTTTTTTGATTTCGTTTTTTAAAGCATCCAATAATTTCTTCAACACGTCAGGAGTTAAACGGTAGCTTAAAGCGATGATATCAGGATCGTTCGTCTTGATGGCATCGGATAGTTTTGAGGTAGGGACAGCAGGGCCCAGGAATATTGTCTCATAACCGTTCCGCTGCGCTAATTCTAAAAAATTCAATATTCCGGCCACATGAACGCAGTGTCCAAGAGAAGCTCCTAAAATCTTGCTCTTCTTCATCAAAGTCAATTCAGATCTCTCCAGTGACGGCCAGAAGTCGGATTTCCTTTATGCTCATGCCTTTGATCCCGAGGTTTTCAACGGTTCTTCCTTTTTCCCAGAAATTGATTCCTCTCATGAGAGAAGCCAGGTGTATGATGGCATTAATGGTTGGAGTTTCCACTCCCAACATTTTTCCCAGGGAGGCGAGCGGAACAAGACTCATCGGAACATCTTCGTCCACGTAACGGTGATGCAGCCTTTCTGGGGCCCGGATTCCGCGGTATCCTGGATTGTCGTAAATCGCTTCACGCAAGTCTTTCCCCGTCGCGCTGTAGGCTGTATAAAGCCAGGCTTTGGCGCTCATGACTTTAATGCCCAGGGCTGCGGCCACATCGAGGCGTTCCCTATCCAGCTTATCCAAGACTTTGGCAATGGACTCACTTGCCCCTTGAATGTAGTATTCAAAGTCACCGTGGGTCTCTTCAATCCAACCTGAATTGAGGATTGTAAGGGCCGGATGGAACACAGCTCCGATATTCTCAAAACTGGTCTTGAAGATGTTATCACCCGGAATAAACTGAGGGAAGGCACGGTTAATGACTTTGAGCACACCGGGGATCCAGTAGGCCGGAAGAGTTGCAAGTGGAATAGAATTTTTTACGGAGAATATTTTGGCATGGGCCGGGCCGAGTGATCTTGAGGCATAGATGAATGTCTGGGCCTCTGCGATGAAAGGAAATCTTTTCACTCCTTGTTCTTTCAGCGTATTGTAAAACTCCAGCGCTCCACCTGTGCGCCCAGGATTGAGGATGACGACGTGTTTCTCCTTGAGTAACGGCGCGCATGTTTGAGCGATGTAACGGTGGGCGTTGGCCGGAACGGCGACCATAAGCACGTCAACATCCTTGAGACACTCATTTATGTTAGTGGAGGCGAGCTCGATTTTTCCAAAACCTTTGACTTCACCTTCGACTTTGATTCCTTTTCTCTGGATAACGGCCCGGATTCTCTTTCGTCCTCGGTTGTAGAGTTTGACTTTGAAACCATTGATCGCCAAATGTCCGGCCATAGCCAAACCTCCATGTCCTGCACCGAGCACACAAATTTTCAGATCCTTTGATTCTTTTTGAAGAAGATCCTTGATGTATTGCGCCCTTCTCATGTCAGAAGCTTTGGTTATTTTCTTTTTCATTTTTTTACACCTGCCTTATTCTCAGTGATTATTTCCGATCGAACCAAGCATTTCTGTTATGAAATCTATCAGAAAGCAAAAGGAAATTGTGGTTTATGTATAGTTTTTCCGGAAAAAGCCTCCCTATTTTAATAAATAGAAAGGATGAAGGCAAATCAAACCTGCAGGAAAGGGGTCATTGACTGGTTTCCAGGAAAAATTTATAATCGATGTGCATGAAGGGAAAAACCGTTGATCCGATAATCGAGGCCGCTTTGCAGGAAGATATGCCTCAGGGAGATATCACTTCCGAAAGCATAATTCCCGAGGATTCTCGATCGCGCGCCAACATTATCGCTAAAGAAGAGGGGATCCTGGCGGGCATAGATGTGGCTTCAAGGGTTTTTGAGAAGATCGATCCGAGTATCCAATTTCAAAAAGAAAAAGAAGACGGGCAGCAATTCAACAAAGGGGAAACCCTGGCCACGCTCGAAGGATCTTCGATCTCTATTCTCAAGGGGGAGCGAACAGCGTTGAATTTTCTCCAGAGGATGTCCGGGATCGCCACCACCACAGGACATTTTGTGCAGGCTGTGAAGGGAATGCGAACGAAGATTCTGGATACACGAAAAACCACTCCAGGCTTGAGGAAGCTGGAAAAGCACGCCGTGAAGATGGGAGGCGGGCAGAACCACCGCCAGAATCTGTCCGAAATGGTCCTGATCAAAGATAACCATCTGAAGCTTGTCGGAAGTATTTCCGAGGCCGTGAAAAAGGCTAAAGAGCGCATTGCGCCTGGCACCAAAGTCGAAGTCGAAGCCACCAGTTTAGCTGAGGTGCAGGAGGCTGTCCGGAGTGGCGCGGACATGGTCATGCTGGATAACATGCCCCTCGGTGAAATGAGAGAAGTGGTCCAATGGGTGGAAGGAAGGATCCCTCTGGAGGTTTCGGGATCAGTGACTCTTGAAAAGATCGGGGAAATCGCCGCGCTGGGGATTGATTTTGTCTCTGTGGGGAGCCTGACTCATTCGTACAAATCAGTGGACATCAGCATGGAGTTTTTGGGGAAATTGTGATGCCTAAAGAGAACAAATTGACCACTGATGTTCTCATCATCGGTTGCGGGATAGCTGGAGCGAGCGCTGCATTGGAGGCGGCGAAGAGCGGATTGAGAGTGATCGTCATCACCAAACATTCAGAGCTCGAGGAGTCGAACACGTATTATGCTCAAGGGGGGATCGTATCTTTAGGGAATGACGACCACCCGGAACTCCTGAAAGAGGATATTCTCGAAGCAGGGGATGGGGTCAATAATCCGGAAGCCGTGGAGATACTCGCTGGCGAAGGGAAAACCACTGTAGATGAGATTTTAATCAAGGAACTCAACATTCCGTTTTCAAGAAGCACTCCGGACTCACTGGATTATGCCCAGGAAGCCGGGCATTCACGGAGGCGCATCCTTCACATCAAAGATACGACAGGAAAAACAATCGAGGAGCGATTTATCCAGGCATTGAAGAAGTACTCGAATGTGACGCTCTTGTCGGACCGCACTGCAGTGGATTTGCTGTCAGTTCCTCATCATTCCAAGGATCCCAAATCTTTTTACTCGGAATCCCGATGCATGGGGGCGTATGTTTTGAATAATAAGACGAACAGAGTCCAGACTATATTTGCGCCCTACGTTATCCTTGCGACAGGAGGCTGTGGCGCACTGTATCTTTACACATCCAACCCAAGAGGAGCCATAGGGGATGGCTACGCCATGGCTTACAGGGCAGGGGCCCGGATAGTCAACATGGAGTACATCCAGTTTCATCCCACCTCTCTTTTTCATCGGGATGTGGATGGTTTCTTGATTTCTGAGACCGTGCGCGGGGAAGGGGCCCGGCTGAAGACGAAAGAGGGCCAGACCTTTATGGAAAACTACAACAAGAAAAAAGAATTGGCTCCAAGGGATGAGGTGAGCAGAGCCATCTACGAAGAGATGACAAACAGTAATTCCAGCTACGTGTATCTGGATTTAAAGTCCTACGCGAAGTTTGATATCAAAAAAAGGTTCCCGCACATTTATAAAACATGTTTAAAGTATGGAATCGATATCACCAAGGAATCCATCCCTGTGGTTCCGGCCGCTCACTATTGTTGTGGAGGGATTCTGGTGGATGAATGGGGGAGGAGTTCGCTGAGAAATCTTTATGCTGTGGGGGAAGTATCCTGCACCGGAGTCCACGGAGCCAACCGGCTGGCCTCCACATCTCTTTTGGAAGGACTGGTATGGGGGAGAAGAGCTTCTCAAAGCATTGTTTCTCATTTCGATCCCGCTAAACTTGATCCCTCAGAGATTCATGACTGGTATTATCCCGAGAAAGAAGAAGAAATCGACCCGGCTCTGGTCAACCAGGATTGGCTTTCCATCCGGTCGACTATGTGGAATTACGCAGGAATTATCCGGACGAAAAAACGTCTGGAGAGGGCCAGGGCCGACCTGGATTATCTCCGTCACAGAATCGAAAAATTTTATAAAGAAGCGAAGATGGATGAAAAAGTTGTCGGCCTCAAGCATGGAATTCAGGTCGCTCTATTGATCACCTATGCCGCTATCGGGAATCCCAAGAGTTTGGGGGCTCATTATATAAAAGATTAGACCCGGCCCTGGTAGTTTTTGAAGCGTTTTTTTCTGTTTCTTCCTCATGCAAAAGGGAACAAAGCTTGACATCGGACCTATTTGATTTGATTAATCTGTTGACCGATCAGCTTCAGGGGAACGCTTGATAACTGCATAGAGAGATGCCGAAGGCCAAGCTCTAACCCCGATACTTCCCGTTTTTGGCCACATGAGCCAAACTTCTAATTCCTTTGACTTTTAATGGTGGAGAAGTACAATGACTTATTTTATAATAGTAAAATCGAAGAAAAGGACAGGAGAATGCGATGGCACACGAAGAGAAGATAAAAGACACTTTGAACCTCCCCCAGACTTCCTTTTCCATGAAAGCCAAACTTTCTCAAAAGGAACCGGAAATCATCAAGAGATGGGAAGAAATGGAACTCTATCAGAAGATCCAAAAGAAAATGGAGAATTGTCCGTCATTCGTCCTTCATGACGGCCCGCCTTATGCCAACGGGCGCATTCACCTGGGAACATCTCTCAATAAGATATTGAAGGATTTTATCGTCAAAACAAAAACCATGCAGGGATACAGGTCTCCGTATTTACCCGGATGGGACTGCCATGGCCTTCCGATCGAGATTAAAGTCGACCAACTTCTTGGAGAAAAGAAGAGAGAGCTTTCGATCATAGAGATTCGGGATGAGTGCAAAAAGTACGCACTGAAATTCGTGGATATCCAGAGGACTCAGTTTAAAAGGCTGGGAGTATTCGGGGAATGGAAGAAACCTTATTTAACCATGAATCCTGAATACGAGGGCAATGTCATCCGGTACCTTGCGGCATTTTTCGCTTCTGGAAACGTGTACAAAGGCAAAAGACCCGTCCATTGGTGTCCGCATTGCAGGACAGCTCTCGCAGAAGCGGAGATTGAATATAAAGACCGGAAATCCCCCTCCATCTATGTCAAATTTCCGATGATCTCGGACCTTTCTCAAAAGTATCCTGAATTGAAGGGGAAGAATGTCTCCGTTTTGATCTGGACCACAACTCCCTGGACTTTGCCGGCCAACCTCGCTATCGCTTTTCATCCAGATTATGAATATGCCGCCTTTGAAACGGATGGGGATGTCTTTATTGCAGCGAAAAGATTGATTCCTGTTCTCTCAGAGGATTTGGGATTCAAAAAAAATAAAGTGCTCGTGACCTTCCCAGGGAAAGAAATGCTGGGATTGAAAGCCCGCCATCCTTTTATTGATAGAGAATCTGTTTTCGTCTTGGCGGATTATGTGACCCTTGACCAGGGAACAGGCAGTGTCCACACGGCTCCAGGCCATGGCTATGAAGATTATCTGACTGGGATGGAATACGATCTGGACATCTATACTCCTGTGGACAGCGAGGGCAAGTTTATCCCTCAGGTCGACAAATACGGTGACATGAATGTTTTTGAAGCCAATAAGGTCATCACGGAGGATATGAAGAAAGATGGCTCTCTTCTCAAAGAGGGTGAGATCACTCATTCCTATCCTCATTGCTGGCGATGTAAGAATCCCGTGATTTTTCGGGCGACCGCTCAGTGGTTCATCGCCATGGATAAAAATGATCTGAGGAAGAAGGCCCTGGAGGAAATCAAAAAGGTCCGCTGGATCCCTCCCTGGGGAGAGGAAAGAATTGCGAACATGGTCAGCGCTCGTCCCGATTGGTGCATTTCCCGGCAACGTTCATGGGGAGTTCCGATTCCTGCGTTCTACTGTCATGAGTGCGGCCACATTTTGGCTGATGAACAGATCACCCTGAGGATTGCGGACATCTTTTCCAAAGAGGGTTCAAATTCCTGGTTTATAAAAAAAGCCGAAGAACTTCTCCCCTCTGATGTGAAATGTTCCCAGTGCGGTTCTCAAAATTTCAACAAAGAAAACAACATCCTTGATGTTTGGTTCGAATCCGGAGCAAGTCACAATGTCCTCGGACATAGAAAAGACCTTCCGTGGCCTTCGGATGTCTACGTGGAGGGGCATGACCAGTACAGAGGTTGGTTCAACAGTTCTTTGTTCATCGGAGTTGCAGCTAAGAACGCTTCCCCTTATAAATCTGTGATCACACACGGGTTTGTCCTCGACGAAAAGGGAAGAGGGATGTCCAAGTCTCTCGGGAATTTCATCGATCCGGATGAGGTCATCTCTCAGCACGGAGCCGAAATTCTGAGGCTGTGGGTGGCGATGCTCAACTACAAAGAAGATGCACGTTTCGGGAAAGAAACCCTTCAAAGGCTTGTCGAGGCGTACCGGAAAATCAGAAACACATGGAGATTTCTCCTGGGGAATCTTTATGATTTCTCTCCAGACAAAGATCAAGTGGAAACTCAAAGGATGGGACTTCTGGACAGATGGATACTGGAAAGATGTGCCCGAATCGGAAAAAAGGTTTTGAAGGCGTATGAAAATTATGAGTATCACATTGTGTTTCATACGATCTACAACTTCTTCACAGTGGATTTGAGTGCTTTCTATCTGGATGTCATCAAGGACAGGCTCTACTGCTCGGGAAAGAAATCAGAACTTCGGCATTCTGCCCAGACTGCGATGTTCAAACTCCTCATGTCTTCGCTTGTGTTGATGGCTCCGATCCTGCCGTTCACGACTGAAGAAGCGTGGGAGGTCATGCCTGCGTTTAAAGGAAGAGGAGATTCGGTTCATCTGGAGCAGTTTCCCGCATTCGATGAGACATGGTTGAGTCAGGAGTTGTTCGAGGAATGGGAGAATCTTGTGCTCACGAGAGAGCAAGTTCTCAAAGAGCTCGAGCATGCCCGGGAAGAAAATCTCATCGGAAACTCCCTGGAGGCGGTCATCACTCTCAAAGTCCCGAAAACTCACGAGGAATTCTTTAAAAAGTACGAGAAAGAACTCCCCTCCATTCTCATTGTTTCTGCCGTGGAGTTGCAGGCGAATGAGGGCGAAAAATTGGGAGTGGAAATCACAAAAGCCGACTGGGAAAAATGTCAAAGATGCTGGAATTTCTCTTCTTACGTGGGAAAAAGTTCACAATTTCCCCACTTCTGCCAGCGCTGTGAGGAAGTGGTGAAGAAAGGGAATCCATGATCAGAAAAAGCTGCTATTTGCTTGTGGTCGTCATGTTGATGGGCCTCGATCAGGTCACGAAAGCACTGATAGACAGGAACATCACCGTGCAGGGCAGCCGCGAGGTGATTCCTGGCTTTTTCAACCTCACTCATGTCAGGAATAGAGGGGCCATATTCGGCTTTTTTTCCGATTCTGACAGCCGGATTCTGTATGTCTTCCTCACCCTGGTTTCAGTTGCCGCTCTGGGGCTTGTGATCTACTATTTTTTTAAAACGCCTCTGTCAGAAAAATTGATGAAGATATCCCTTTCCCTGATTTTGGCGGGGGCTCTGGGCAATTTGATCGACAGAGTCTTCAGGGGACATGTGATCGATTTTCTCGATTTCTATGTGAAAGATTGGCACTGGCCGTCCTTCAATGTCGCGGATTCCTGCATAACGGTAGGGGCGTGTCTGCTCATATTTATTTTAATATTGAAAAGAGGACCAGAATGTACCCCATCCTCCTGAAGATCGGTCCGCTCACCATCCACACCTATGGATTCATGCTGGCATTGGGCGTGGCGTTGGGATTGCTCTTTCTGTATGTCCAGTCCAAGAAACACGGCCTCCAGGCTCCAGTGATGCTGGATATGGCGTTTTATACGATTATCATATCTCTGGTCGGAGCCAAGCTGATTCTCTTTTTTGGAAATATTTCTCTATATTTGCGTCGTCCCGCAGAGCTTTTCAGCCTGGCCAGGTCGGGTGGCGTTTTCCAGGGAGGTCTGGCATTCGGGATCATTTTTGCACTCTGGTATTTCCGAAAACACAAGATCTCGACTTGGAATGCAGCGGATGTGATCGTTCCCGCGCTGGCGTTAGGTCATGGGTTTGGCCGCATAGGGTGCTTCATGGCCGGATGCTGCTACGGAAGCGAGTGCTCTCTTCCATGGGGAGTGACTTTTCAGAGTGAGTACGCCAGTAACCTCACAGGGATTCCTCTCCATACGGTTCTTCATCCCACGCAGCTCTACGAAGCGGCCCTGAATTTTTTGAATTTTTTCATTCTCTTTTTTATCCTGAAAAAGAAGAAATTTGATGGACAGGTTTTTTCTTTTTACATCATCAATTATTCCATAATACGTTTTTTTGTTGAGTACTTCAGAGGAGACCATCCTGATAAAGCCTTTCTCATCCACAATCCCTCTCCTTATCTCAGCCTTTCTTTCCCTCAGGTCTTTAGTGTTTTGGGCTTGATCGGGGGAGTGGTTCTGTTTCTCGTTTTGAGAAAAAGAAAAAGTGCTTAAAAAAGAATTCCACGTAACCCCTTTATCTGGCTTGGGTCAAAGGCTCGATGTGTTTCTATCTGAAAGAATCAGTGAGTTGACCCGGTCCCAGATACAAAGGCTGATTGAAGCGAAGGATGTCAGAGTCAACGGAGTCGTCAGTAAGTCGAACCACAAGATGAAAGAGGGGGAGAGAGTGGAAATCATGTATGATCTCCCGGAGCCTGAAGGAATTCAGCCGGAAAATATTCCTCTAGATATCGTTTACAGCGATAACACTCTCCTTGTTGTGGACAAGCCCTCTGGGATGGTGGTCCATCCCGGAGCAGGCCACAGGACACGCACGCTGGTCAATGCACTGCTTTTCCATTTTCCGGATATAGAGTGTGTGGGCCCGGAAGAGAGGGCGGGGATCGTCCATCGATTGGATAAAGAGACATCCGGATTGATGGTGATCGCCAGAAATAAGGATGCGTATTCTCAGCTCCAGCGGCAGTTTAAACGGAGAGAGGTCGGGAAGCTCTATCTGGGACTTGTATGGGGGAAGATGCCCGAGACAAAAGGGGAGTTCACATGGGCCATCGGGCGTCATGTGAAACACGGGGAAAGGATATCGGTCAGTACAAAAAAGCCGAAAGAGGCACGGACTCAATACTTTGTTCAAAAAGAATATGAAGAATTCACTCTGCTGGAGATACGGCCTCTCACAGGGAGAACGCATCAGATAAGGGTCCATCTGGCCGCGTCCGGCCATCCACTTGCGGGAGATACGCGTTATGGTCATCGAAAAGTGAAAATCCGCGCTCCACGCCTTTTCCTCCATGCGGCTGGTCTTTCTTTTAGGCACCCGGAGACAGAAGGGCGCATGGAATTTTCTTCGCCGATGCCCGGGGATTTGAAAGATTTTTTAGATACGCTCTAGAAAACGATCCCTGGGCCGTCCATTCTGCCGATTCTAAATTTTATCTTGAGAAGGATGGAATTTTTGTTGTATTATATCCGTTGCAGCTTCTCTAACAGAGTTAACCTTTCTACAGAGAAATTAAGCGAATTCAGCATATTTTTGGAGGCTTCAAGATGAAAGATTATGATGTGGATAAAATCAGAAATGTTGCCGTTGTCGGACACGGTTCATCAGGGAAAACATCCTTAACTTCTGCATTTTTATTCAATGCAGGAGCGACTTCCAGGCTCCTGAAAGTAGATAAGGGGAATACGGTAACGGATTATGATCCTGACGAAATAGAGAGGAACATTTCCATTAACTCCGCCGTGTGTTTCACAGAGTGGAAAGACAGCAAGATCAACTTCGTGGACTGCCCGGGTTACACGAATTTTCTCTGGGATACAAGAGCCAGCCTCAGGGCCGTGGATGCCGGGCTGGTGCTTGTGTGTGGCGTGGCCGGAGTGGAAGTCGGAACAGAAAAAGTGTGGGAGATGCTTAATGAGGCCCAGCTTCCTGCAATTCTGATTATCAATAAATTGGATAGGGAAAATTCCAACTACTCCCGAACTGTAGACGCTATTCATCAGTTTTTCGGCCGCCAGGCGGTTCCTGTCCAGCTTCCGATCGGAGAGGAAAAGGATTTCAGAGGCGTTGTGGACTTGATCAGTAAAAAAGCATTCCTGTTTGAAAAAGACGAAAGCGGAAAGTTCAAGGAAGAAGAGATCCCTGCCGATATGAAGGAGGAGGCTGAAAAGAAAATCGAAGAGCTGACAGAGATGGTGGCTGAAAATGATGAACAGTTGATGGAAAAATATTTTGAAAACGGGGAGCTTTCCTCACAGGACCTGATCGAAGGCCTCAAGAAAAGCATTCTCAACAGGCAGTTTTTTCCTGTATATGTTTCGTCCGCTCTCATGAATATCGGAACACAGCCCATTCTTGACGGGATTGTGAATTTTTTCCCGTCACCCGTGGAGAGAGGAGAGGTCGAACAAGAAAAGGGGACGGTCAAGCCTTCTCCGGAGGAACCCTTCTCCGCACTTGTCTTCAAAACGATTTCTGATCCGTACACAGGCAGAATTTCTCTAATGAGGATTTTTTCCGGGAAAGTGAATCCAGACGCTTCTGTGACGAATTCCAGCAAAGATATTTCCGAAAAATTAGGGGGCCTCTTCTTCATGAAAGGGAAGGAACAGGTTCCTGCGGGGCAGGCCAAAGTCGGGGACCTGGTGGCAACCGCCAAATTGAAGGATACTTCTACAGGAGATACTCTGTGCGCCAAAGGAACTTCTGTGAAGTTTTCTCCTATCGTTTTTCCAGAACCATCCATCTCCTTTGCCATTGAACCGAAAACCAGGGGGGATGAGGATCGCATTTCTCAAGCCGTTCATCGGATTACTGAGGAAGATCCGACAGTCAAGATAGAGAGAGACTCTGAAACCAATGAGTTGATCATAAGCGGAAACGGGCAGCTCCATGTGGAGATAATTACCGAACGTTTAAAGAAGAGGTATAACGTGAGTGTTGACCTCAAGCCGCCAAAAATCCCGTACAAGGAGACCATCAAAGGGAAATCGGATGTCCAGGGAAAATACAAGAAGCAGACAGGCGGGCGCGGACAGTATGGAGATGTCAAGATAAAGATGGAACCTCTGCCTAAAGGACAGGATTTTGAATTCGAGGACAAAATATTCGGCGGAGCCATTCCGAGAAACTTTATCCCTTCTATTGAAAAAGGAATCCAGGAGGCACGGAAAAAAGGCGTGGTGGCAGGCTATCCGGCTGTTGATTTTAAGGTCATCCTGTATGATGGTTCCTATCACGATGTGGACTCTTCTGATATTGCCTTCAAGATCGCCGCTTCCATGGCCTTCAAAAAAGGAATGAAGGGGGCCAAACCCACCATCCTCGAACCCATCATGAACATTGAAGTCTATTCTCCTGAAGCCTATATGGGAGATATCATGGGTAGCCTCAACGGAAGAAGGGGAAAGGTTCAAGGGATGGAGCAGAAAGGGACTCTACGAATAATCAAGGCCGTGGTCCCGATGGCTGAAATGCTGGATTTTGAACCCACTCTCACTTCGATAACAGGAGGCAGAGGGTCCTATCTCATGGAATTTTCTCATTATGAAGAGGTCCCGGGTCAGCTCCAGCAGAAAATCGTCAACGAGGCTGTCAAAGAGGGCCGGATCAAACCCGAGGAAGAAGAAAAATAAAAGTAAGCTCAGGTTTATGAATCCAAAAACACGCAACTTTTGACCCAGCGAGTCCAAAGCTGCTTGGTTTCAGGCCTCGCTCTCCTCTGGGGCATTTCCCTCGAGGAACCGTGCCCGCTCAGCCTTCAAACGGTTTTTTCTCCACAAGCCTTCGCACAATCCGATATTGTGATATTTTAAGCAAAAGCTACGCGTTTTCCGAATCCACTGGCCTGAGTATTTTTGTGTTCAATAGAAGAAAAATCCTCCTCCTCCATCTCCGAAGCGCGGATTCACGACATTGCTGAAGATGGAGCCGAACGAATAGCTGAATCCGACTGAAAAAAAGTATCTGTAGGTCGTGGCGAGTTCTCTTCGCCTCAACAGGATTTCTTCTGGAGTCGCACCGGCTGAGGGGAGTGCCAGCTGGTCATGGATCGCCGAGTAGCTTCCGAACAAACTCAGCCTCAAGCCTTTGACTATGCGGATGGAAAATTCGCTGAACAGGGATAGCGAGTTTTTGCTCCAATCATGAAAGTAATGGGAGCCTCTGAGAGTTGTGCTGATCTCTCCCCACCTTTCTTTGAGCTCTAAAGTGGCCGAGAGAGATTGCTGCCAGAGGTTTTCATTGGATTTGCCGTATATAGTCTCTTCAATGTAGTCATTGTAACTGTAGTTCAACCTGTACAGAAAACGGAGCTGTCTTCGTGTTGACTGGGAATACGGGAACACATTGTACTCGATGGCCGGAGCCGGATTGATCCTCAGATTAATATTGCTGTAGGTTGAATAGGATACGGAAAGATAACCGCCGATGGACCAGTGTTCGCTGAGGCTCTTGACGAGGAGGCCGCTGAATCTCCTGCTCTCGGATGAGGAGGTCAATGTCTCATCGCCGATTTCGAAATTGCTTTCGTTGTAACTGGCTGAGAGGGATGTGTTGATCTTCCACGCCTCGGTTGTCCTGTCCGCAGAAAGGGAGCCGCGAATGGAATTGTATTCACTCGTTTTTTCGGCATCAAAAAAGCCGCGCAAGCTGGCGCTGAAAACCCAGAAATTCCACTTGTCTTCCACTGCGGTGGGCTTGACTTCTTCCTCGAAGGAGATAGAGACGCGCTCAGCGATCGGAGTATTCGCGACATAGGGCATAAGGCCTTTTTTGATGATTTCCACGAGTCCTTGCCGCGCTTCATCTTCGGTGGCGTCTTTGCTGGTGTAGTACTTCAGCGTGTTGTTCATCCCGTCAAATTCTTTCTGCCCGATAAATGTCAGCGTGTATTCCCTTCCTCCACTCCCGGTTCTCTGCAGGGTGACGAGGACGTGAACATCTGCCTCTCTTCTGTCCCAGACATAATTCACGAATGTTATTTCTCTGCGGATATGGTCGATGTCACAGAAGTCACAATCGACAAAGATCTTCGGCGCTTTCTTTTTTAATTCCTCGATATCTTCCTGTTCGGCCTGGGCACAAAGGCATGGCGCCAGGACCACTAACACGATACAGGTCCAGATGAGAACATTGATTTTGCATTTCATGGATCACAGCCTCCCTTGCTCATTTTCCGTTGCAATGTAAATATTGTATACAACTGCCTGTAAAATTCTTCGCGAATTCAGGCAAAAATACGTGAATATGGTCGTTTTCCATGTTAAAGAGCAATTATTGTGCCAACCTCATTTTGAAATACTTCCTGGATTATCTGCATAAATTTTCCTGTTATTGTGTAATACGTACGAAAATTGATTTTCGTTACACTTGAAATGAAAAAAGAGGATTAAGCTTAGAGGAAACAGCTTTAGCGTTTTTTAACAAAGAGCAGCATTCCGCTTGATAAGATCGTCAAGATGAGCGAAAAAAGGAATGGGGCGGACATTCCGAAGAGCTCCCAGAGCACTCCGGCAATTAAAGATGCGGGGAACGCGCACAAGCCGGTCACCATCTGGAATCCTCCGAGACAGCTCGCCCTGAAATCACAGGGAGCCAGTTCGGAGACGAAGGTTTTTTGAACAGGCTCGAGGGCTCCTTTGTGAGCTCCGTAAAGAACAAACACGAGGACTATCATGAACCGGTCCGGTCCGGAGATGACGCTCAGACAGACTATGATCCAGAAGAGGTAAGAAAGGAGAAGAACGGGTTTTCTGCCTATTCGATCCGAGAGTTTCCCGAAGGGATAAGAAAGAACAGATGCGACAACCGTGAAGATCAGATAGAGGACAGGAACGAAAGTGACGTTGAATCCGAATTCTTTCGCATAGATAAGCAGGAATGAATAACTGAAAGCTCCCAATGCGAAAAAAGAGCTGAGCACGAGAAAAAGAGTGAAATTTCTGTCCAGATCTCTTAAAGAAATACCTTTATAGATTTTGAGCTTTTTGAGTTTTTTCTCTTTGACCAGGAAAAAGACAAGGGCCGCACTGATGAGAGAGGGGATTGCAGCCAGGGCAAAGAGAATCCTGTATCCCCACACGCGGAAAAGATAAATGCATATCAGAATCCCGAACACCGCTCCCAGGTGGTCCATGGCCCGGATCAGCCCGAAGTTCTTGCCTCTGTTTCTGTTATCTGAGATGTCGGCCACTATGGCGTCTCTGGGCGCACTCCTGATCTTTCCTGACCGGTCGAGAATTCGGAAGGGGACGAGATGAAGCCAGACTGAAGAGAGGGCATATCCGACTCTGGACAAGGCTCCAAAAAGATAACCTGTCCAGATGAAGACTTTTCTTTTTTTAATCCGGTCAGATATGTATCCGGAGGCGGCCTGGGATAAAGAGACAAGGGAATCGCCCAATCCGTCCAGGAAACCGAGAGCGGCCATGTTGGCTTTGAGGACTGTTGTGAGAAAGAGAGGCCATATCGGATAGATGATGTCTGAGCCCATATCATTCAGGAAGGACGCGGCCGCAAATATCCGGATCGTTTTTTTGGAGTTTGTTTTCCGGTCGTCTGTCATCTGTGATATGTAGGGAAAGTATAGTTCGCCACCATCACAATGTAAACGGCGGAACATTGTCGATTGACATCCGAGAAATGTCAGAGATAAGATACACAAATAGGGAACGGAGATGTCCTATGAAACTGAAAATAATTTATGCAATCGTCGTAATTTTTTTAACCGCCTCATTTCTGATGGGATTGGATGATGAAGATATCACTTTGACCTTGAAACTCGGAAACAAAAAGCTCAGAGAGAAGACAATGGATATTTCTCCCGGGAAGATATATTCGACTCGCGAAGGGAAAGGGATTCCTTTTTCCAGAATGATCAAGGAGATGAAAGAGAGCCGCTTTGTCTATATCGGAGAGACGCATAACAGCCTGCCGATGCATAACATCCAGTTGAAAATCATCAAAGCCTTACACGAGCAGGAAAAAGATCTGACAGTTGGTTTGGAAATGTTCCCTGTCAGTCATCAGGAAGCTTTGAATAAATGGAACATGGGCATTTTGACTCAGGACGAGTTCATTCGAGAGTCTCAGTGGTATGTGACATGGAATTTCAATTTCGGATTCTATGAAGGAATTTTTAAGCTGGCCAAAGACCGCAGGATCCCTCTTTACGCTCTCAACGCCCCGAGGAAGCTCATCTCTCAAATCAGGATGAAGGGATGGCAGTCGCTCTCCGAGGAAGAGAAGGAAATCGTCCCGAACCCCGACCTCTCTCATAAGGAACACAGGACACTCATCCGCACAATTTTCGAAAGCACTGAAATTCCGCATCAAATGAAGGGGAAGGGCCTGGAGATGGCATTCGAAGGGCTTTACCGCGCTCAGTCGGCATGGGACGAAGTCATGGCTCTCAATGCGGTCCGGGCGCACACGAGGGAGAACAAGAAAGTGGTTGTCCTGGTCGGTTCAGGCCATCTGATATACAATTTAGGTATAAACCGGAGAGCCTATGAAAGGAGTCATCTGCCGTTCAAAACGGTTGTCTGCGTTGAGATTCCCGAAGGAAAAAAAAGCATCCCGGTCTCCAGGACTCTTGCTGATTATATCTGGGGTATTCCCGAGGAAAAGAGCCCGGCGTTTCCTTCAGTCGGGTTGAGACTCAAGAAATTCGAAGGCCTGGATAATCTGGTCGTCGAGAGCAATCCCATTAGCGGAGCGGCTCTGGATGCGGATATTGAGAAAGGAGACGTCCTTCTCTTTGTGGACGGGAAGAGTTTTTTTAACATCAACGAGCTGAGGATCTACCTGTCTCAATTCACATGGAATGATGAAGTGAAACTCCAACTCCTGCGGGAAGCGCGTCCGGTTGAGGTCGTTCTGAAGTTCACTCCTCCCCAGGAAGAAGAGAAGTAGAGTGAGGTTTTTGTCCGAAAGATAAGGTCCCAAGGATTAATTCTCATTAAGGGTCAGTCTTTTTCAAAGCCAAAAACAGTCAGAAGAATTACTTTGTTGGGGAGCACTCTTCAGAGCGGAGAACGAAGTTTTGCTTTATTGGGGATTGGCTATTTTGTGCAGTCTTTATTGATGGAGAGGACGTAATTTTCAATAACTCTTAATTCTTTCGCTGTTTCCCATCCATCGAATCCCTTAAGGTCCTCATAGATTATTTTCTGGGTATACTGGTGGAGGAATGATTTGGCTAACGGGAAGTAAGACCAGTGCCATTTTTCTTCTTCATACCCTGTTGGCCTGGAAGAGTTTTTAGGCGTATACGTCTGGCAAAATCCATAGGTAGATGCGTTCTCTTTCAACCAGGCGTATGTCCTTTTCCCGAGTTCTGTTTCGAAATAATCGTTTTCCAAGGCGTTGAGGTCAATGTCTGTTCCCCAATGATGCCGGGATGTTCCGGGCATAGCGCTGAATTTCAGGATAATTTTCGCCCTTTCAACGGGATCGCTGATCGATTGAGAGAGGTCTTTGCCTTCCACGGGTGTCTGCCCACTCCACTTTCTTTCCCATATGGATCTTTGATACTCAAAATTCCGTGTCCCTGAGAGGATTGTGAGCTGGATGCCGGCCTGAAAAGCCGCCTCATGCATTTTTTTAAAAGCTTCGTAGGTTTCTTTTCTTAAATACTGACCTACCCTTTGGGTGTATTTCGATTCGACCTCGATAAAATCATCATCCAGAGCAGGCACGAAATTCCCCAACAGATAGTTTTTTCCCACAGTGATTTCCGTGTCATTCCCGAGTGTTCCATGCGGGGCAAGTTGAACCTCATCTTCCTCAGAAATTGGGTTTTCGGAAAATCCGGTTATAAAGAGAAGAATAAAGACGATGACGAGCAAAAGAGAGAAGGGCACGATGAGGATGATTTTGAGGTGACTCATTCTGTCTTTTTAAGCCATGGCTCCTCTGGCTTTTTTCCTGCAGACTAATGGATTCTGAATATGAGAATAAACTTCTTTGTCTATCCTATCAAGAGGAATTCGTGAATTTCTCCACTCATGAGAGAGATTTCTGTATCAAGAATTTTTAGAGAATGAGAACCGCTCATGGGATTATCCGACTTGTAGTGAATTTCTATCTGCTGAGCGCGTCCTTGACCTTTTGTCCGATCTCCGCCGGGCTTTTGGCGACATAGACTCCAGCCGCTTCCAGAGCCTCCATCTTTTCCTTGGCCGTGCCTTTCCCGCCTGCGATGATCGCACCGGCATGGCCCATGCGTCGTCCGGGCGGAGCCGTCTGGCCGGCGATGAAGCTCACGACTGGCTTTGTGAACTCTTCTTTGATGTATTCCGCGGCTTCTTCCTCTGCCGTTCCACCGATCTCACCGATAAGGATGACGCCTTCGGTCTCGTCATCTTCTTTAAAAAGTTTCAGGAGCTCGATGAATTTGAGCCCGACGATCGGATCGCCCCCAATCCCTACAGCTGTGGACTGTCCGAATCCGAGCTGTGTCACCTGGTCCACGGCTTCGTAAGTCAATGTCCCTGAACGTGAGATGATTCCGATCGAACCGGGAGTGTGAATGTGGCCGGGCATGATGCCGATCTTGCATTTTCCGGGAGAGATGATCCCGGGTGTGTTGGGCCCGATCAGGCAGCAGTCTTTATCCTTGAGGAATGATTTCGCCTTGATCATGTCAAAGGTGGGTATTCCTTCTGTGATGCACACGACGCATTGGATCCCGGCGGCCGCGGCTTCCATGATCGCATCACTTGCAAAGAAAGCCGGGACAAAGATCGCGGAGGCGTTAGCGCCTTCTTTCTCTACGGCATCGGCGACTGTGTTATAGACTGGGACTCCGAGGTGTGTTGTCCCTCCTTTGCCGGGCGTCACGCCGGCGACAACGGCGGTTCCGTATTCCTGCATTCTCTGGGTATGAAATGTCCCTTCCCCTCCAGTGATTCCCTGGACTACGACTCGTGTTTTGTCATCGACGATAATACTCATGTTCTGCTCCTTTAGTCAGTTCTTAGCCAGCGGAACGACCTTTTCAGCCGCTTCTTTCATCGTGCCCGCGGGGTGAAACGAGAGCCCTGATTTTTCGAGGATTTTTTTCCCTTCTTCGACATTAGTCCCTTCGAGCCGGACAACCATCGGCACGTCGAGACGGAGTTCCTTGGCTGCTTTAACGATTCCGTTCGCAACAAGGTCACAGCGAACAATGCCTCCAAAGATGTTGATCAAAGCCGCCTTGACGTCCTTATCCGAAACGAGAATTTTGAACGCATTTTGGACGGCCTCCTCCGACACACCGCCCCCGACATCGAGGAAGTTTGCCGGCATACCTCCTGAATGCATGATGATATCCATAGTCGCCATCGCCAATCCGGCACCGTTCACCATGCAGCCGACATTCCCGTCGAGCTTGATGTAGTTCAAGTTGAATTTCGAGGCCTCGACTTCCAGAGGCTCTTCTTCATCCAGATCCCTCATGTCTTTGATATCTGAATGACGGGGGAGGGCATTGTCGTCGAAATTCATCTTGGCGTCCAGCGCGAGAACGTCACCCTGCTTGGTCACGAGAAGGGGATTGATTTCTGCCAGGGAGGCATCAGTGGCTTCAAACGCTCTGTAAAGACTCATGATGAACTTGACGGCTTGCTTAAAAGTTTCTCCGGCAAGCCCCAGATTGAAAGCGAGATTCCGAGCCTGGAAAGAAAGGAATCCGGTGGCCGGATTGATGTATTCTTTGAAAATCAATTCCGGAGTCTCGGCGGCTACCTTTTCGATCTCGACACCTCCTTCTGAAGATGCCATGACCACAGGGGCTTCTTTGGCTCTGTCGATGACGATCCCGATATACAGTTCCCTGTCAATGTCCAGAGCTTCTTCCACAAGGATTCTCTTCACACGTTTTCCCTCCGGTCCGGTTTGGTGTGTCACCAGGGTCATCCCGATCATTTCCTCGGCGGTTTTCTCAGCTTCCTCTGGGTTTCCGGCCAGCTTGATGCCCCCTCCTTTGCCTCGGCCGCCCGCATGAATCTGGGCTTTGAGAACGACCTTGGGACCGACCTTCTCTGCGATTTCACGAGCTTTGGAAGGATTATCTGTCACTTCTCCTTTGGGTATTGAAACGCCATGGCTATTGAGGATTTGTTTGGCTTGATACTCATGAATTTTCATAGTCTCTATCCTTTGTTTAAAACACGCGGTGGCTTACCATTTCTATTCAGAGATTAGACAGGAGACGTATTTTTTGAGTCCCGGAATTCAGGCAGAAAAAGAACACGGTCAGATTTCCAGTGCGAGCGCTATGTTCGACTCTGCGTTTACTCTTTTCTGTATTTCTTCTTTCCTTCTTCATACAGGTCGCCGCCGTACATGTCGTTAATGACTATGCACGGGAAGTCTTTGACCTTGACTCGCCTGATTGCCTCAGGACCCAACTCTGGATAAGCAATGACTTCGGCTTCCGTGATGCTTTTGGAGATGAGAGCTCCAGCTCCACCTACGGCCGCGAGATAGACAGCCTTGAATTTTTTTAAAGACTCCTTGACTTCCTGGTTTCTGGATCCTTTTCCGATCGTGCCTTTGAGACCGAGGGAATGGAGGATCGGAGCGAAAGAGTCCATCCTGTAGCTTGTTGTCGGTCCTGCAGAGCCTATCGGGTTTCCCGGGCGGGCAGGAGTGGGCCCCACGTAATAAATAATCTGACCTTTGACATCTATCGGCAGCTCTTTTCCTTCCTCCACGAGTTCGATCAATTTCTTATGAGCGGAGTCTCTTCCTGTATACAGATACCCTGTGATGAAGATCCTGTCTCCAGCCCTGAGCTTTTCTACGGTTTCGTCTGAAACAGGAGTTTCGATTTTGTGTTCTGCCATTCTCCTTAGAACTTGAGCAGGCCGATCACTGTACGGACCGCGGCTTCTGAACTCTTGATCATTTCTTTCTCTTCGTCATTCAAGTCGATCTCTATGATCTCTTCAACGCCGTTCGCTCCGAGCTTGATCGGGACTCCAAAATAGAGGTCTTTGATCCCGTATTCGCCCTCAAGATACGCGGCGCAGGGAAGAATTTTTTTCTTATCCTTCACGACGGATTCAACCATTTCCGCGACAGCGAGTGACGGGGCATAGTACGCACTTCCAGTTTTCAGGTATTTGACGATTTCTCCGCCACCTTTTCGGGTTCTTTCGATTATCGCATCCAGCTTGTCCTGAGGGATGAAATGCGACACGGGAATTCCCGAGACTGTGGTGTACCGAGCGATCGGAACCATCGTGTCTCCGTGTCCTCCGAGGACGAGCGCTTGGATGCTTTCGACGGAGACATTGAGTTCCATGGCTAAGAATGTCCGGAAACGAGTGGTGTCCAGGATTCCGGCCATCCCGAAGACTCTGTTTTTCGGAAAGCCGCTGACCTTGAAAGCGGTGTAGGCCATCGCGTCCAGAGGGTTCGATACGACGAGCAGCATCGCATCGGGAGAGTGCTTGACGACTTCTTCAGTGACAGGCTTCACGATATTGAAATTTGAGTCGACCAGCTCATCCCGGCTCATTCCAGGCTTTCGGGGCTTTCCGGCTGTGATCACAACGATGTCGGAGTTCGCGGTATCCGCATAGGAGTTCGTGCCGACGATTGCGGAGTCGTATTTCCCGACTGGTCCGCCTTCGCGAATATCCAGCCCTTTTCCGATGGGCATGTCTTCGATGATGTCCAGCAGGATAACATCTCCGAGTTCTTTCTCAGCAATCTTGAATGCAGTGACTTCTCCAACGTGTCCGGCTCCGATGACAGTGATTTTTTTCCTCATTATTAAACCTCCTGTATTTGATTATTAAAGAGAATGAAAATTATTTCATTCGCGTAAATCTTCTTTGCATTTCTAAGAGTTATTTATCCGCTTTTGAGTGACGGGTGCGCAACGCATAGACCGTTCTTCTGGAAACCCTGCTTAATGAGTATCTGAATATAATTCATAATATTTTTACAGTCAAGAAGAAGTTCATCTGAGACGAAAAAAAAGACAGGTTCCTGTTCAGAAAGGCTGTGTCTCTTGGAGTCATTCTTGAGGGTTGTGTGAGACAGAATCGTGTCAGACTCAAAATGCCACGTGGCTGCCCCTCTTCGATCAATCTATTTGGTAAAACCTTCCCACTTCTTCTTTAAATTTGGATCTTGTATTGTTTCCATCAGATATTCGGCGAGTTCTGCGCCTGTCGCGCCCGTATCCCGGCCTGTGAGAACCAGTTTTTTCTCGTATTGACCACAGACGTCTAAAGCCATTTCCAGCTTTTTCGCTCTATCCGGATACCCGATGTGATTGATCAGCATCGAGGCGGCCCGGATCATGCTGGAGGGGTCCGCGTATTGGGCCCGGCCTTCTTTGACCATGCGGGGAGCAGAACCGTGAATGGCTTCGAACATCGCATACCGCTTTCCGATATTGGCGCTTCCGGCGGTCCCGACTCCTCCCTGGAATTCGGCGGCTTCGTCAGTCAGGATATCTCCGTAGAGATTGGGGAGTACGACTACCTTGAATTGAGTTCTGCGCTTGGGATCGACGAGTTTTGCGGTCATGATATCGATGTACCAGTCGTCGACCTCGACTTCAGGATATTCCTTGGCGATCTTGTAGCCGATATCCAGGAATTTGCCATCCGATGTCTTGACCACATTCGCCTTGGTCACGATGGTCACTCGGTTGATGTTGTTCTTTTTCGCATGTTCAAAAGCCAGGCGGATGATCCTCTCAGCGCCCTGGGAGGTGATGACTTTAAAATCTATGGCGAGATCTTCCGTGACGTTGATTCCCTTGCTTCCCATGATGTAGGCGCCTTCAGTGTTTTCTCGAAAGAACATCCAGTCGATCCCTTCCTTGGGGACTTTGACCGGCCTGACATTGGCGAAAAGGTCCAGATAGCGCCGCATAGACACATTGCAGCTCTCAATGTTGGGCCAGGGGTCGCCTCTTCTTGGGGTGGTGGTGGGGCCCTTGAGGGTGACGTGACACTTTTTAATCTCTTCCAGGACATCATCCGGAATGGACTTGTTCTGCTCGGCACGGTTCTCGATCGTCAATCCTTCGATGTTGCGGATCTCAACTTTTCCACTTTTAATTTCCTCTTGGAGCATGAACTCGAGGACTTTTCGCGCCTCAGCGGCTATGTAAGGACCGATCCCGTCTCCGCCGATGATTCCGATTATTATCGGTTTTACCTGGGAGTAATCGATCCAATCTTGAGCCTTCTTCATAGCTTCCACGCGGTTGAGTTGTTCTTCGACAATCTGTCCAAAGTATTCTTTGGCTTTGTCGACAGCTGAATTACCCATAATTATTCCTCCCGTTAAAAAAAATGAATTCTCAGAAATGGTAGAATGAAACAGTTGAAACATCTTATAATTTTTCTTTGCGAAAATCAACTCAAGGCATAAAAAAAATCAGACGAAGTTGAGAAGAGAGCCTAAACAAGGTAACTGAGAAAATTATTTTTGACAAATCTCCTCAAACATTCTATACAGTATACTGCTGAACATCAGAACCTCCAGGGAGACTGAGCCATGTTGAATTCCTATTTTAAACACGAAACCGAGCGCCAGAAGCAGGGAATACCACCGCTGCCGTTAAGCCCAGAGTTGACTGCGGAAGTCTGTCAGCTTTTAGAGAAGCCCCCCAAAGGGAAACAGAAAGCTCTTCTCAGCCTTTTAGAGAACCGCGTGGCGCCAGGTGTGGACCCGGCCGCACAGGTCAAAGCCGCGTGGCTGGCCAAGATTGCTCAAGAAAAGGCGTCTTCCCCTGCTGTGTCACGGGAAAAAGCGGTGTTTTTGCTGGGCACGATGTTGGGGGGATACAACGTGGAGGCATTGATCGGGCTTTTGGGAGATAAGGAGATGGCTGGCGAAGCTGTAAAGGCTCTGAAACAGATCATCCTTGTCTACAGTGCGTTTGATGAGATCGCTGAGATGGCGAGAAACAACTCTTGTGCAAAAGATGTGTTGACATCCTGGGCCAATGGCGAATGGTTTCTCTCGAAGCCGACTTTTCCTGAAAAGTTATCCGTGAGGGCATTCAAGGTCGAAGGTGAAGTGAACACGGATGATCTGTCGCCTGCGAAATATGCCTGGAGCCGACCGGATATTCCTCTTCATGCTTTATCGATGGGAGAGACGCGGTTTCCCGGAGGGATTGAGACCATCCGTCAATTCAGGAAGGAATCTCCTGTGGCCTTTGTCGCAGATGTGGTCGGGACCGGTTCATCGAGAAAATCTGCCACAAATTCACTTCTCTGGCATATCGGAGAGGACATCCCTTATGTTCCGAACAAGCGGAGAGGAGGAGTTGTCCTGGGCGGACTTATCGCACCGATTTTTTTCAATACGGTTGAGGATTCAGGAGGACTTCCCTTGCTGTGTGATGTGACCAAGATAAAAACCGGTGACATTATTACGATCGATGCTGAATCCGGGAACATTCTGAATGAGAGCGGAGAGACGGTCTCTTCTTTCGAATTTCAGCCGCTGACTCTTAAGGATGAGTTCCGGGCTGGAGGGCGTCTTTTTCTGATAATCGGACGTTCGTTGACAGAAAAAGCCCGCAAGGTGCTCGGGATGCCTGAGGCAGACTTTTTCACGAAACTGGAAAATCCTGCACCGAAGAAAGGACAGGGGTACTCTCTGGCACAGAAAATTGTGGGACGCGCTTGCGGAAAGAAAGGAATCCTTCCCGGTTCAGCGGTGGAACCGAAGATGACGACTGTGGCTTCTCAGGATACGACAGGTCCGATGACAGCCGATGAATTGAAAGAACTGGCCTGTATGGAATTTCAGGCGGGCCTTTTTATGCAGTCGTTTTGTCATACGGCAGCGTATCCGAAGCTCTCAGATGTTCAAATGCATAAATCTCTTTCCCGGTTCATCACCGAACGGAAGGGGGTGGCCTTTAGACCCGGAGACGGGATCCTGCATTCCTGGTTGAACCGACTATTGATCCCGGACACCATGGGTACAGGTGGGGATTCTCACACACGTTTCCCGATCGGGCTCAGTTTCCCGGCAGGCTCCGGGCTTGTCGCTTTTGCGGGCACTCTTGGTTTCATGCCTCTGGACATGCCGGAATCAGTCCTCGTGAAATTTAAAGGGAAGATCAATCCGGGAATTACTCTCAGGGACGTTGTGAATGCCATCCCTTATTTCGCCATTGAAAAAGGGTTGCTGACAGTCGAGAAAGAGGGAAAAAAGAATGTCTTCAACGGTCGAATACTCGAAATGGAAGGGCTTCCCAACCTGGAGGTGGAACAGGCATTCGAGTTGACAGATGCAACGGCGGAACGTTCTGCCGCAGGAGGAACCATTGCTCTCAATTCAGAGAGCGCAGCCCGATTTTTGCGCAGCAATATCGCTTTGATGGAAAAGTTGATAGAGGACGGGTATCAGGATGCCACAACTTTAGCGAAAAGGATTGAAGCCTGCAGAAACTGGATTGAAAATCCTGCGCTCATGAACAGAGACGCGAATGCCGAATACGCCGCAGTCCTTGAAATTGACCTGGCTGCGATTCAAGAGCCGATTCTGGCTTGCCCGAATGATCCAGATGATGTGAAACTCCTTTCTGAGGTGGCGGGTGATAGTATCGATGAAATCTTCATCGGCTCCTGCATGACCAACATCGGGCATTTCAGAGCGGCGGGAAAGATTTTTGAAGGAGCCGGGTACTTGGATACACGGATTTGGCTGACTCCTCCGACCAAGATGGACAGGACTCAACTGATGAGAGAAGGATATTATTCCATTTTCACCGGCGTGGGCGCGCGGACAGAGATCTCCGGGTGTTCCCTGTGTATGGGAAATCAAGCCAGAGTTTATCCCGGAGCGAATGTCATCTCGACTTCCACCCGAAACTTCGATAACCGAATGGGAGATGGCGCGCGTGTCTATCTGGGATCCGCAGAGCTGGCGGCGGTGGCCGCGCTTTCCGGCAAGCTGCCGACGTCAGAAGAATACTTTGCCATCATGAAAGAGAAGATCATACCGAATCGGAATGAGATCTACAGGTATCTCCAGTTTGATGAGATGGAAGATCTCTCTCTGGAGTACTGAACACTGCGCAATATGCAGCGCGAGCTTTTCTCGGAGGAAGTCCGATGATTGACTTGAACGGTAAAAGAGCTTTGATTACAGGAGGCTCCCGGGGAATCGGCCGGGCCACAGCCATTCTGTTTGCCAAAGCGGGATGCGATGTGGCGATAAACTACCTGACCAAAAAAAAGGAGGCCGAAGAAGTGGGGAAAAAGATCGAACGACTCGGTCAGGAATGTCTCGTGTTCAAGGCAGATGTTTCAAAAAAGAATGAGGTTGAGGCGGTCGTGAGAAACGTGATCGAAGATTGGGAACAGATAGACGTTTTGGTGAACAATGCAGGCATCTGGACCTACGGAGAAATGGGCAGCATGACAGAGGAAGTCTGGAAAAAAACAATGAAAATAAATTTGGATGGAGTCTTTTACGCCTGCAATGCCGTCATTCCATTCATGAAAAAGAAAAAGAGTGGCGGAATCATCAATGTTTCATCCACCGCGGCAGTCAGAGGAGAGGCTTTTCATTCCCACTATGCCGCCAGTAAAGGGGCCGTTGTCTCTCTGACGAAGTCTCTTGCTGCGGAATTAGCGGCCCATAATATCCGCGTCAATTGCGTGGCCCCTGGTTGGGTGGATACGGATATGTGCTCTGAAATTTTCAGTGATCTGGATTATCGGAGAAAGATTCAAGAGTCTATCCCTTTGCAAAGAATCCCACCGCCGGAGGACATTGCCGGTCCGATCTTGTTTCTGGCTTCAGATCTGGCGAGGCACATCACAGGAGAAATTCTCAATGTCAACGGTGGGTCTGTTCTTTGTGCTTGAAATCGCTTGCGAAATTCTGTTTATTTTGATAATACTAAATGAGGATGTCAGAAGGAGGCCTCCATGGAGGAAGAAATTGGAAAAATTACCCATTATTTTTCCAAAATAAACGTCGGTGTTCTGGAGTTGTCCAAGGGAGAACTTCATGTCGGCGACACCATTCATATCAAAGGACATACCTCTGATTTTTACCAGAAAGTCGAATCCATGCAGGTGGAACACAGTCCAGTAGACACAGCCAAGCCTGGTGAGCCGGTCGGGATTAAGGTCGAAAGCCCGGTCAGAGAGAATGACGTCATTTTTAAAGTCACAGAAGATCAAGACGCCTGAGGCGAGAAAAAAGAACTCCTTTCTTCAAGAATAGTTCCTGGAGTCTTGGAATTATTGATTTTTCAGGGGGAGGAGTCGTCACGAAAATCATGCCCTTTAGAGGTGATGATAAAAGGTGAAAAATCACCCCCTTATATCACCCTCTCAGGCGATTGACCGCAAGAGTTACCTCTGGCAGGATATGTTGACGCCTGAAGGGAATTCTGCATTCCTGAGGTGAAGAACGCTTGAAGAAAAATAATCCCTCTCAGAATCCCTTGAAACAGGCTTATTCAAGCTGGAAAAAGGTAAGGTTCGATAAAGCCATGAGAAACGCGGCTTGTGATCCTGGCGGATTCACTACGGTTTCCGGGAAAAAGATTAAAGAGCTTTACACTCCTCTGGATCTCGATGGTTTTGACTATGCCCAGCATTTAGGTTTTCCCGGAGAATATCCCTACACTCGAGGCATTCATCCGACTATGTACCGCGGGCGCTTGTGGACCATGCGTCAGTTTTCTGGGTTCGGAGCGGCGGAAGACACGAATAAAAGGTACAAATACCTTCTTTCCCATGGACAAACAGGCTTGAGCGTCGCTTTTCATCTCCCCACTCTTATGGGAATCGATTCGGATCATCCCCTGGCTGCGGGAGAGATAGGGAAGTGCGGGGTGGCGATTGATTCTCTTGCAGATATGGAAATACTGTTCAACAGTATCCCTTTAGATAAGATTTCCACTTCGATGACGATCAATCCGCCCGCGGCTGTGCTGTGGGCCATGTATATCGCCGTGGCTGAAAAGCAGGGCGTCTCTCCGAAGGTCATTTCAGGTACGATTCAAAACGATATTCTCAAGGAATACATTGCTCAAAAGACCTTCGTTTTTCCTCCAGAACCGTCAATGAAATTGATCGTGGACACTTTCGAATACGGAGCCAAAGAAGTTCCCAAATGGAATACAATCTCTATTTCTGGGTACCACATCCGGGAAGCCGGTTCCACAGCTGTCCAGGAATTGGCCTTCACTCTCAGGGATGGAATCGAGTATGTCGAATGGGCGCTGCAAAGGGGACTCAATATCGATGAATTTGTTCCCCGGCTGTCCTTCTTTTTTAACGCGCACAATGATTTCTTCGAGGAGATTGCCAAATTCAGGGCCGCAAGGAAAATTTGGGCGGAGGTGATGAAGGAAAGGTTCAAAGCCAAAGATCCGAGGTCCTGGTGGTTGAGGTTTCACACCCAGACTTCTGGAGTTTCTTTGATGGCACAGCAGCCCCAGAATAATGTCATCAGGGTGGCCCTTCAGGCCCTGGCCGCAGTGCTCGGAGGAACCCAATCCCTGCATACCAATTCACTCGATGAAACTTACGCCTTGCCCTCGGAGGATGCGGTCACGATCGCTCTGAGAACCCAGCAGATCATCGCCCACGAAAGTGGAGTCGTCAATTCTGCCGATCCCTTGGGCGGCTCGTATTTTATTGAAACGCTGACAGCCCAGATGGAACAGGAAGCGAAGGACTACATACATAAAATCGACGATATGGGAGGAATGGTGAAAGCCATTGAACTCGGCTTCCCTCAGAAGGAGATTGCGGACAGTGCGTATTGGTATCAAAAAGCGGTGGAGAAAAAAGAGAAGATTATCGTTGGAGTGAACGCCTTCGAAATGGAACACGAACCCATCCCGATCTTAAAAATAGAGGATACTGTCGCCAAACAGCAGCTTGCGCGTTTGAAAAAGATAAAAAAAACCCGGAACAATTCAGATGTTAAAGCTAAGCTTCTCGACTTGAAAAAAGCGGCCAGGGACGACCAGAATTTGATGCCCTTTCTCCTGGGATGCGTCAAAGCGTATGCCACCCTTGGGGAAATCATGGACGCTTTAAAAGAAATCTATGGTGAATACAAGGAGCCGATAACTTACTAGAGAGCGACCGGAGGAGTGCATGGCAGATAAAAAAATCAGAGTCCTGGTCGCCAAGCCTGGCTTGGATGGCCATGATCGAGGGGCAAAGGTGATCTGCCGGTCTTTAAGAGATGCGGGGTTTGAGGTGATTTACACAGGATTGAGGCGGACGCCGGAGGAAATCGTCAGTTCTGCGATCCAGGAGGATGTGGATGTCATCGGCTTGAGTATTCTTTCCGGTGCGCATAACGTTCTTTTTCCTGAAATCATGGATCTTCTTAAAGAGAAAGGCGCTGAGGATGTCAGTGTGATCGCCGGAGGCATTATACCAGATAAGGATATTCCGGATTTAGAAAAAATTGGGATATCCAAGATTTTTTTGCCGGGTTCTTCAACGGAAGATATTGTGAAGTGGATCAAGGACAACATTAAGGAGGCTTCGGTCGCTTAGATACGATGAAAGGTATAAATCCCTTGACTTTATTTTTTTGAATATGATATTAAAGGACAAGTCTGATGGCTAAAAAACACTTTTCTCTCATAATCGTCCCTCATCACAAGGGGCAATCCAAGAAAATTTCTCTTACAGAAAAGAGGATTAAGATTTTGGTGGGGGTGTTTTCTTTTCTTTTTATACTCCTCACGGTATTTCTCGTGGATTATTTCACGATGAACGTGACACGACAAAAGTACAGAGCCCTATCAGATGAGAATCTTCGTCAGAAAGAAACCATTGCGCAGTATAAGCTTGCTGTGAACAGGTTGAGGCAGGATATTGATAATTTCGAGGAGTATGCCAAGAAGCTCAACGTGTGGGCTGGCCTCCAATCCCCCGAAGTCTTGAGGGAGCTCGGAGTCGGGGGAGGAGCACGTGGCGAGGGCCAGCAGTCGAGCATGTCGAACGCCACAATCGATCCCGGATTGAGAAGCGCCGAGAGCATCGCGCAGAAAGCTCAAGGCATTGAGAAGAATCTTGACACTCTGGCTAAGATTCTGGAGGACAGGTCTTACATAAGGGCCACGACTCCCTCTATCTATCCGACCGCAGGATGGATGACATCGAGTTTTGGCAAGAGGAAGGATCCGTTCACTGGAGATGAAGAGTTTCATTACGGAGTCGATATTGCCACCAGCCATGGAAGTCCCATAGTGGCCACGGCTGACGGGACTGTGATCAAGGTCAAGACCGAAAAAATCGGCGGGAATGTGGTGATCATCAACCATGGAGGAGGAGTGACCACGGTGTACTGCCACCTGAGTAAATTCAACGTGAAAGTGGGCCAGAAAGTCAAGAGGAGAGATGTGATCGGGTATGTCGGACAGACGGGAAAAGCCATCGGACCCCACGTCCATTACGAAGTCCAGAAGAACGGAAGAGCAGTGAATCCTTACCACTATATTCTGGAAGAATAATAAAAAGCTTTAAGGAAGAATTACTCAAACTTCTCCCCAATCTTAATCTTTCCCCCTAATGAGAATGCATACGCATCCATACTTTTTTTGTTCTCAGGCTGAAGTCTTTCGATCAAGAAGATGCTGTGCTCACCACAACACACCATAATCCCTTCCTTCCGGATTTCCAATATCTCCCCAGGAGAAGAAGAGGAAGGGGCCTGGTTTTTCATTTTTTTTCCTTTGTGGATTTTCATCCTTTTTGCTGCGATAAAGGTAAACGTCGAAGGCCAGGGAGCGAAAGCTCTGATCTGCCTCTCTATATGGATTGCATCCTTTTCCCAGTCGATCCGGCCATCTTCTTTGCTGAGCTTCGGAGCGTAGGTGGCTTGCGAATGGTCTTGTTTTTGGCGTTTGATCCTGCCCATTTCAGAAATTGTCTTGGCCAGAAGCTCTGCTCCCGCTTGCGCTAATCGTTCTTCCAGTTCTGCCGCGCTCTCTTCCGGCTCTATCCAGACCTCTTCCTGCATCAGGATATCTCCTTCGTCCATCTTCTCGTTGAGTTCGAAAATAGTGATGCCTGTCTTTTCCTCTCCGTTGAGGAGAGCCCACTGGACTGGGGAAGCTCCTCTGTAACGCGGCAAGAGGGAGAAATGAACATTCACAGAATTGTACTTGGGCAGGTAGATAATCGAGGAGGGGATGATCTGTCCATAAGCGACCACAACGTTCAAATCGGGTTGTATTTTCTCCAGTTTTTCCAGTGCAGCGGCGTCTTTTCTGATTCGTGCAGGCTGGTAGACAGGAATGTTCTTGTCCACAGCCAGTTTTTTGACAGGACAGGACATGAGTTTTTTCCCTCGCCCTGTCGGCCTGTCCGGCTGAGTGATGACCAGCTGTATGCGGTGACCCTCATCCAAGATTTTTTCTAACGAGGGGAGAGCCGCGGCAGGGCTTCCAAAGAAAACAATCTTCATGGAATCTTGCCTGTCTGAGTCCTTTTTTTCAGCTTCTTCCTGATCAGGCTTCTCTTGAGCGGAGATAGATTTTCAAAAAACAATTTCCCGTTCAAATGGTCGATCTCATGACAGAACACTCTGGCGAGAGTCCCTTCCGCTTCTATGATTTTTTCGTTTCCGTCTAAGTCAAGCCCTTTGACGACAACGCGGGATGGACGACTCACTTTCTCGTTAATGTCCGGAACAGATAAACAGCCCTCTTCCAGAATGGCCTCTCCTTCCTGACTGACGAGTTCGGGGTTGATGAGAATAATCAAATCCTCGTTTTTCTCTCCGACCGATATGTCCACAGTAATCAGCCTTTTACTCACGTTGATTTGAGGAGCGGCGAGTCCTATCCCGGGGGCCGCGTGCATGGTTTGAACCATGCTGGCCGCCAGTTCCTTTATTGCGTCGTCAATTTTTTTGATCTCTTCAGCTTTTTGTGAGAGGACAGGGTCTCCGTACCTTTTTATTTCGAGTATCGGCATTTTATTCCAAGATTCGCATTCAATTCTAAAAGAAATTGATTTTTTGTTCAAATGATTAAATATGTCAATAAAGGGCGTTCCCCAAGGTGCCGTCTGCGCTCATAGATCTCTCTATTTGAGAAGGTGTTTATAAGAATTACAGTGCAGAAGAGGAAATTTTCAGGCTAAGTGCGGACCTTGGGGAATGTCCCCTTAAAAGAAATGAATCGGTTTCTTTCTAAGCTTTGGAGAAAGAGAGCTAATCTGTCGTAGAGAGGTTCAACGGATTCTCCGAATTTATCCTTTAATCTCCGGGCAATTTCTTCCACAGTTTTTTTCCCATCGCAGTGCTCCCAGACAAAGCTGCCGACGGCATCGAGCTTGATCTTGAAATCGGGCTTTTTCATTCGGGGAAGTACGTGTTTTTTGAAAAAGGGATGTTTGAATTTAGGTTTGAGGAGGATGATCAGACCGTCTTCTTTTTTCTCCCACTTTATGTTTTTGACGGGGACGAGCTCCAGCAAGTTGATTTGAGGCTCGTCAGTTCTGCGCGTCTTCACAATCGACTGATTACAGTTTGCGGATATCGACTTTATTTCTCTCCTGAAGAAGCTCCGTACTCACCGGAGGCGACCATTTTCTTATAGGGAAAATAGATCAGGATGAATCCGAGGATGAAGAAGATCAAGAGGCCCAGCCATGCAGAACCTGCGATTTCTGGAAGCCTTATCGATTCCTTGAGAGCTTCGATGCCGGATGTCACGATTCCCATAAGAGCTTGACCCGCGATCAGTCCCGAGGCGATCAAAAGGCCTATATTTTCGACGGTTTCTCTTCCTTTGGGGGTCGGATTTTTCTTGTTAACAGCCCTGTCCAAAAAGTATTTTATGACTCCTCCGAAAAAGATGCACGCGGTAGCGCGGAAGGGTAGATACATTCCCACAGCGATTATCATCGGGGAGGGAGAACCGATGAGGATCAAACCGATGCCCATCAACATGCCTGCAACCACCAATGGCCAGGCCATCTCTCCTCCGACTATTCCCTGGGCCATCATGGCCATCAAATTGGCCTGGGGGGCTGGCAGGGCATCACTCCCAATGCCTTTGGTGCTGTGAAACAGCTGAAGAGCGAAAGTCAGTGTTAAAGCTGCCGCGACGACACCGATCATGCCGCCGATCTGCATGCGCCAGGGAGTTCCCCCGAGAATATGCCCGACTTTCCAGTCCTGGATCATGTCTCCGGCCACACCGGCCACACAGCAGACAATCGCTGCCACACCGATAACAGCCGCGATCCCCGGGGCACCTCTTTGTCCCATCAGGACCATCATCAAGGCCGCGATGAGCAGAGAGGTGAGAGTGAGGCCGGAAATCGGATTGGAAGAGGAGCCGATAATACCCACCAGGTAGCCGGCGACTGCTGCAAAAAGAAGGCCCATGACGATCATGACGAGTGTGGCTACAAGAGATGACCCGATGCTTTTCGTGAAGACGTTGTAAAGGAAGACCATCGGGATGATTAAAGCAATAATGGAGATTATAATCGAAGGGAAAGGCAGGTCTTTATCTGTTCGGATTGTATCCGATGGGCCTCCAGCGCTGACTTTTTTAACATCCGCGAAGGAACGGCCGATTCCGACGACGAGGCTTTTTCGCATTTTGAACAGCGTGTAGAAAGCCCCCACGAGCATGGCTCCGACTGCGATGGGTTTGACTTGGGAGTTGTACGCGGAGACGGCCATGTCTGTCCAGTTTCCATCGAAATTGGTGACAATTTCTCCTAGATCACCGCTGATGAAAAGAAGTATAGGCATCAGGAAAAGCCATCCCAGCACTCCACCAGAAAAAGTGAGGGCGGCCAGTTTGGGTCCGATGATGTACCCCACTCCTGTCATGGCGGCGTTAGCGGCGGGCGTTTCAACGAACATTCTCCCTTTGATCGTGCCCGTTTTGGCGATTTCCACATTATCACTGTCGAGGTACGTGATTCGCGAGAGGCCGGGGATGTTGAACACTTTTTGTGCATAGGGTTTGATGAATTGGAGTCCGCTTGAGTTGGTGAAGAATTCTACGAGACCTCCCAATCCCATGGCCCAGAACATGTATGCGGCTTGTGAACCGCCTTTCTGTCCGGTCTTGACCATCTCTGCACAGGCGGTGCTTTCCGGAAACGGAAGTTCGGCATCTTCGACTAAGGTGCGGCGGACAAGGATGATGAGCAAGACACCGAGGATTCCCCCCACCAGCATCAGGAGGGATGATTTGAAAATATCGAATTTTTCCCAAAGAGGCTGACCTTCTATTCTGACAAGCAGAAAAGCAGGTATAGTGAAAATAGCTCCGGCGGCCAGGGCTTCTCCGACCGCTCCGGTGGTTCTGGCAAGGTTTTCCTCGAGAATCGTTCCTTTGAACGGGCGAAGCACGGCCATCGCGATGACCGCTGCGGGAAAGGTCGCTGCGACTGTCATCCCGACAAGAAGGCCTAAATAGGCATTCGCAGCGCCCAGGACAACCGCCATGATGATTCCCAAGAAGATCGCCTTGAAGGATATTTCTTTCATGGATTGTTCCGGGGATACATAAGGCTTGTAATCGCCGTTGCTCATGATGACCTCCTCATGTCGTCACTAGATGTTTTTTGATTATATATATTCTTACAAGAGATAAAGTCAAGAGAAAATAAAATTAACGCCGGGAAACAAATTTTGAAATTCTTTTTTTATTTGCTAAGCGAAGGAAATTGTGCTAAATAAAACCTGTAAATCTAGAGAGGAGCAGAATGAGCTTGATGAATTCCTTCAAAGACAGGTTGCTTTGTGATTTAGCGATTGACCTGGGAACGGCGAACACTTTGGTCTACCTCAAAGGGAAAGGGATTGTCGTTCAAGAGCCATCGATCGTGGTCGTGAATAAACAATCCGGTAAAGTGGAAGCTGTTGGGACGCGAGCCAAGGATATGTTGGGAAAGACACCTGCTGATGTTCTCACGATCAAACCTATGAGAGATGGTGTTATTGCCGATTTTGAAATGGCGGAAAAAATGCTGGATTACTTCATCAGGCAATCCACAAACAGCCGAATGTTTCTCGTGAGGCCACGGATAGTCATAGGAATACCTACAGGAATCACACAGGTGGAGAGGCGTGCGGTGAAGGATGTGGCTATGAGAGCCAAAGCCTCTGAAGTCTACCTTGTTCAACAACCCGTTGCGGCTTCTGTTGGGGCAGACCTGCCGATTTCAGAACCCACCGGAAACATGATTGTGGATATAGGAGGAGGGACGACCGATATCGCTGTCATATCCATGAACGGAATCGTCTTCAACCATTCCATACGGATAGCCGGAAATGAGATGGATGAAGCCATCATCCAGTATCTGAAGAGAAAATACAACCTGCTCATCGGAGAACGAAGTGCGGAGCTATTGAAAATCCAAATCGGATCCGCTTATCCTCTCGATGAGCCGATATCCATCGAGATAAAAGGAAGAGATTTGGGGGAGGGAATCCCCAAGACTCTTATCATAGATGACCAGGAAATAAGAGAAGCGCTTGAAGATGTCGTCATTGCCATTATTGATGCCATCCGCGTTTCCCTTGAAAAGACGCCTCCCGAGCTTTCAGCGGATATTATTGACCGAGGAATCATCCTCACAGGTGGAGGTGCTCTCCTCAGGAATTTAGACAAACGCATCAGAGAGGAAACCAAGCTGCCAGTTTTCATCACTGAAGATCCACTCATAACGGTTGTCCTTGGGGCCGGTAAGCTTCTTGAGGATTTAGACCTGTTGAAAAAGATTTCTTTAATTTAGGTCTGTTTGAGCTTTTATGCCTTTTTTCCTGAAAGAAAAAAAAAGTCTCACCGTCCTTATTGCTCTAATCTTTTTCCACTTCCTTTTGATTTCCATGCAAGTTCCTCTGGGAGAAGAGTCGAGTTTTTTTGAAAAGATAGTTTTTTCTGTTTTTTCTCCCGTGCGCCATGGTGTCCTTTCATTTTTTCGTTCGATCGGAAATATCTGGAATAATTATTTTTATCTCCGGAATGTCCAAAGCCAGAATGAACAGATGAAAGAACGGATTTTCTATCTTCAGCAGGAAAATAACCTTCTGCGGAATGCGCTTCAGAAATTCAGGAGCGAGAGGGAGATTGAGGAGAATCTTTTACAGATGCATTTAAATATTTTGCCATCTCAGGTGATCGGGCTTGACCCCAGCAACTTCTATAAGTCTGTTCTCATCAATAGAGGCATACTGGACGGGATCAAGAAGAATATGGTTGTTCTCGATAAAAACGGAGACCTCGTGGGGCGAATCGTTGATGCGATTTCGCTCAAAGAAGCCCGAGTCCAGCTGATTACTGACAATGAGAGTGGAATCAGTGTATTCAGTGAGAAAAACAGGATCCGCGGAATCCTTGCGGGTGATGGAGAAGGGCAATGTCTGATGCGGTATGTTCTTGCCACGACGACTTCAGAAGAAATCTCTGAAGGAGAGGATGTGATCACATCGGGGTATGACCGGATCTACCCCTCGGGAATCCGGGTGGGAAGGATCGTATCCATCACGACAGACACTTCACTTCATAAGCATATCGTTGTGATCCCTTATTTCGATTTTCGGTATTTGGACCAGATCGCGGTCATCATGAAAAATCCGCAGGAGTTTTTTAAAGACTGATGAGACTGAATGATTATATCCGTGTGGCCATCGGAATACTGGTTTCCTTCCTTTTCTATACAATTTTCAGCAGAATATCTCCGTCATTAATTTTGCTCTTGAATGTATTCAGCTTGGTCGTGTTCTACTTTGCCATGAAAAGGGGGGAGATTTTCGGTTCCTGCTTGGGGGCGGTCTGCGGCCTTTTCCAGGATTATTTTTTTTCCGGTATTTATGGAGTGGCCGGTTTATCGAAGACCGTCTCCGGATTTCTGGCTGGATATTTATCCAAAAAGATCGACGTCCAGCCCCCGCTGCGCAACTTTTTTTTCCTGGTCATTCTTCTCAGTTTTGAACTCATCCTGTGGGCGATGCTTTTTTCTTTTATCGTTCCTGAAAGCATCAATACAGGAGGCGGGTTGATATTTTTCCAGCCTGTGGCCACTGGTATTCTGGGGACTTTGGTGTATTTTCTGTTGAAACAATTTAAAAAGGAAAAGTATTAATCGGAAAAATGAAACAAGAAAAAATTTACGAGGATCTTTTTCCTGTTTTGAGAAGAGCCAAATTCATTTTCTTCTTTGTGGCAATATTTTTTATTTTTTTAATCCTCAATTTCTGGAAAGTCCAGATTCTTGACCATGACGAATACTGGGAAAAGTCAGAAGCGAACAGGATGAGAGAGATTGCCCTTCCTTACCAGAGAGGATTGATTTTGGACAGACAAGGGATCATTCTTGCCAACAACAGGGCGTCTTTCCGCGTGTCCCTCATCAGAGAGAATTGCGAAGACTATGACAAATCCTGTCGAAAAATAGCTCGACTTCTGAATATCGAAGAGCATGTCTTGAAAGAAAGAATAAAAAAATATGAATCCCAACCCCTTTTTAAACCCATTGTGGTCAAGGAAAACTTGACTTTTGAAGAAGTGGCGATGATTGAAGCCAGAAAGTTAGAACTGCCTGAATTGATTCTCCAATCAGAGCCCAAAAGGTTCTACCCGTTCGCGAGTTTGGCCGCGCATGTTATTGGTTATCTGCAGGAGCTATCCCCAGAGGAGATGAAGACCGAGACGTATAGAGATCGGCGTCTGGGTGAGCTTGTGGGGAAGACCGGAATGGAGAAACAGTATGAGACCTCTTTAGTCGGGGGCCACGGTCAGCTTATTGAAATTGTGGACAGCTTAGGAAGAGGGAGAGATGAGGTCAACCGTCGTGAACCCCAAAAGGGTCAGGATTTAACCATCACATTGGATTCCGACCTTCAAAAGGAAGCCGAAAAGCTGCTGGAGGGAAGAGAGGGCGCTATTATCGTGATGGATGCCAGCAGCGGAGAGATGCTGGCTTTAGCCAGTTATCCGAATTTTGATCCGAATAGATTCATTAACCGTTTTACTTCTGAAGAATGGCTCGATATTGTGAACAGCCCGGAGTTCCCGCTCGAGAATAGAGCTATAAGGGGACTGTATTCTCCAGGCTCAGTCTTCAAACTGACGATGGCCCTCGGAGCTCTTGATCTGGGGGTTGCCGCAGAAGACACGACTTTCGTTTGCAAAGGGGAGACTCGGATTTACAACCATCCCTTCTCTTGCTGGCGTGAAGAAGGGCACGGAAAGATTGGCTTTTTTGACGCCATCCGGGACTCCTGCAACATATATTTTTACAATCTCGGAAAGGAAATGGGTATTGACGAGATCGCGCGCTACGCAAGAATGATGGGATTTGGGTCAAGAACAGGGATTGATTTACCCGGAGAAAAAACAGGTCTGGTTCCAGATCCTCAATGGAAAATACAAGCCAGAGATGAACCTTGGCAGCTGGGCGAGACAATTTCTGTATCCATCGGACAAAGCTTCATGCTTGTGACTCCAATCCAGATTACTGCCCACACAGCTCTGATCGCGAATAGAGGGATTCGAGTCACTCCCCATCTGTTCAAATCGTTGTCCCTCAACGGGAAGAAAAATGAGAGCACGTTCAATCCCCCTGTTAACCAGAGAGTGAATATGGACATGTCGGTTTTCGAACAAGTCATTCAGGGTATGTGGGAGGCCGTCAATAAACAGGGGACGGGTTGGGCCGCGAATGTCTCTGGATTCGATGTGTGCGGAAAGACAGGATCCACTCAGGTGATCAGTGAAGATAAATCCGAAGAGCCAGAAGCAGAAATTGAAGAGGGAGAAGAAGAAGAGGAAGAAGTGAAGACACACTCCTGGTTCACAGGATTCGCGCCGAGGGATAATCCAGAGATTGTGGTCACGGTTATCGTTGAGTATGGGGGAATGGGGGGAGAAACGGCCGCTCCTCTTGCGAGAAGGTTATTTAACACCTACAGGAAAAAATATGATAGACAGGAGCTTACTCAGACACATTGATTGGGTTCTTATAGGGCTACTGCTCTTGAACTCATTCATAGGAGTCGCATTCATTTACAGCAGCTCGCACTATCTTCCTGGACAATATTTCCTGAGGCAGATGATATGGATAGTCCTGAGCCTGCTGGCTCTATTTCTGTTACTTATGGTCGACTATAAGGCTTTAGTGTCTTTTTCTGTATATTTTTATATTCTGGCCATCTCGGTTCTTGCGGGCGTGTTACTGTTCGCCAGATTTGTGGCCGGAGCGAAAAGTTGGATCCGGTTTCCCTTCTTTCAAGTTCAGCCCTCTGAACTCATGAAGATCGTTCTTATTCTTTTACTGGCTCTGATCTTCTCCAAATTCAGGCTGGATTACCTGTCTTGGAAAAAAGGATTGTTGAGTGGTGCTGTCACCGCACTTCCTGTTTTTTTAGTTGCACTCCAGCCCGATTTGGGGACTGCATTGAGTTATGTTCCCATATGTTTAGGAGCACTCATTCTGGCGGGGATCAACAGGAAAATGTTTGTTTATATCCTGATCGCGACGCTGCTTGCAGGTGCTGTGGCCTGGAATTTCGGATTAAAGGACTACCAAAAACAGAGATTGAGGACTCTTATCTCACCCAGCAAAGATCCCCTTGGGTCAGGCTACCATATCACACAATCAAAGATTGCGATCGGTTCAGGAGGATTTTTGGGGAAAGGATACAGAAAAGGGACTCAGAGCCAACTGAGGTTTCTGCCTGCACGGCATACGGATTTTATTTTTTCAGTCATCGGTGAGGAATTCGGCTTCTTGGGTGTAGTCCTGGCCTTGATGTGCTATTTTTTCTTCCTGTATCGGCTGTATCAGTCTATCGGATTTTCTGGAGATCGGGCCGGAGTTTACATTGTTTTTTTAGTGGCAGTGATGATCACTTTCCAGTTTTTTGTCAATGTGATGATGGTTATCGGTATCTTCCCGATAACAGGAACTCCCTTGCCTCTGTTGAGCTATGGAGGTTCTTCTCTTCTCACGAGTTATTTGGGCGTCTCACTGGTTTTGAATGTCAAAATGAGAAGATTTGTGTTTGTGTAACAGCGGTTTGATGCATTCCCTCATTTACTAGAAAATTTCTTAATCAGAATATCAAATGAGTCATTTCTCCAAATCTTTTGTGATTGAATGATTTTGGAAGTCATTTCGCTCCCTTCAGGTTTTATACGCCATTCTCTCAACATCCTTCTCAGCGCCTGCGTAACTCCGCATCCTTGCCTCAAGCCAGATTTGTTAAGCCACTGCCGGATGTATTTTGTGGATTGAAGAATCCGGAAAATAGAAATACAATGGATGCGATGAAGAACTTGTACGAGATTCTTAAGGATGTGGAGAAACCTGGCCGCTATCTAGGCGGTGAATGGAATCAGATTAAAAAAGATCCCTCAAGGGTCCAAACAAAAGTGGCTCTTGTTTTTCCTGACCTCTACGAGGTCGGGATGTCTTATTTAGGCCAGAAGATTCTCTATTCTCTTTTGAATGACAATCCGAAAATATTGGCTGAGAGAGTTTTTGCGCCTTGGACTGACTTTGAGCAGAAACTTCGGTCCGAAAAAATACCCCTGTATTCGCTCGAGAATAAAATTCCTTTGAATGAATTCGATATTTTGGGTTTTTCTCTTCTGTATGAACTCAACTACTCGAATATTATGACCATACTGGATCTGGCTGATATTCCTGTCTTTTCCTCAGCACGAAGTCTCAACCACCCTCTGGTGATAGCCGGGGGTCCGGCCGCATTCAATCCAGAACCGGTCGCCGAAGTTTTTGACTTGTTCTTGATCGGAGATGGAGAGGAAGCATTCTTGGAAATTCTTGAAAAGTTTGGTTTGCTCCGGAAAGACTCGAAGGACAAGTCTGATCTTTTAAAGGGATTGGCAAAGGTCAGCGGAGTTTACGTGCCTTCCTTGTACACAACTTTTCTCCCAAAGGATTCTCGTCTTATGGCAGTAAAGCCTGAGCTGGATGCACCGTCCCGCATACAGAAACGAGTCCTTCATCCTTTTCATAAGGCGCACTTCCCAGAAAAGATAGTGGTCCCCGATATCAAGATCATTTTTGACAGAGTGTCTGTGGAAGTCGCGAGAGGATGCCCACAAAAATGCAGGTTCTGTCAGGCTTCGAGTGTTTATTTTCCCCCGCGTGTGAAAAGCCCCTCGCATGTCCTGGACACTGTTTTGAACAGCTTGAAGCTGACCGGGTATGACGACACTTCCCTCGCTTCCCTTTCCATCAGCGACTACCCCTATCTGGACCCAACTGTGAATGCTTTAATGCTGAAACTGGCTGAGAAAAAGATCTCTCTTTCGCTGCCCTCTTTGCGGCCCAAAGGTCTGTCTTCCGATGTCGCGGAAAGCATTATCAAGGTCAGAAAAACGGGATTCACGTTGGTCCCGGAAGCAGGGACCGACCGTTTACGCCGCGTCATCAATAAAAAAATGGAAGATGATGACATCCGGGAGGCATCGCAGAATGCTTTTTCTCAAGGATGGAGATTGCTCAAGATGTATTTTATGATCGGGCTTCCGACGGAAAAAGATGAAGACCTCGAGGGAATCGTGAACCTCATCGTTGAAGTCATCAAGATAGGGCAGAAGATCTTGAAATCACCCCCTCAAATCAACCTCAGTGTATCTTCCTTTATTCCTAAACCGCACACTCCCTTTCAATGGCAGAAGATGGAGGATGAATCCAACCTGAGAGAGAAGTATAGATTTCTCAAATCAAAGCTTAAAAGACACCGCTCAGTCAAACTGAAGGGACATCCTTTGAAAAACGCTGTCCTCGAAGCTGTGTTTTCTCGTGGAGACAGAAAGCTCAATAGAGTCTTGTATGAATCCTGGAAAGAAGGGGCGCGTTTTGACAGCTGGAATGATCTATTCCGATTCAAGACCTGGGAAAAGGGCTTTGACCAGGAACAGATGGACTACAACGTTTATCTCTCTTCGATCAATACAGACACGCGTCTTCCATGGGACCACGTGGATACAGGGATTAAAAAGTCATACCTGCTCGAAGAATTGCGCAGGGCTCTGAAGGAAGAATTCACACCTTCCTGTCTGGATGACAGCTGCGGAACGTGTCAAGGATGCGTTTTTCCCCATCTCTTGGAGAGAACTTTCACAGAAGAAGTGAAAATCAAGTCTTCTCTTGAATTTCCCCTCGGGAAAGCGCACGAAGAGGAACTCCGCTATCGAGTTTTTTATTCCAAGATTCAATCGGCACGCTATCTGTCGCATATCGATTTGAACAACATCATCCAGAGAGCTTTCCGGCGAGCCGGGATCTCTGTTGTTCACACAAAAGGCTTCCACCCGAAAATGTCGATTTCCTATCTTCCGGCTCTTCCTCTGGGAATGGAAGGGAGAATGGAGTGCCTGGAGTTCAAATCTCGTTTTCTTTTTAAGGAGGATGAGTTCAAATCTCGACTGAATGCATGCTTGCCTTCAGGAATCCGCATCCTTGGTTTAGAGAGGCAGGAAGGAATCAAATCCACTCTGAACAGAGAAATTGACGCACTGGTCTATTCAGTCGATTTGAAAAGCCGAGAGATGATATCGGCTATGAGAGGTCGAACGGTGAAGGAAACATCTCCATCTCGCTATTACTCACAGATAGAGAGGCGGCTTAATGACTCTTTGAGTAAATCAGACAATGAGTCCATCCAGGAAAAGGTCATAGACAGGAAGACCGGGAAGCTTTTTCTTCACTTGAAACATAACACACAAAAGAATGTCCGTCCTCAGGATATCGTGAGAAAAATTTTTGGGATCCAAAATCCCACTTTTGTCATGGCTCGAGAAAAGATCGTGTTCATGGAATACAAGAAAAATTGACATGAGGCACGCTTTTCAGTATAAATCTCGATTAGTCATAAGAAATGAATGTGAAGAGATGAAAAGGAGGAGAGAGTGATCAGTTTCAGTTTGACAGAAGAACAGATTGCGCTGCAGGAGATGGCGCGAGAATTCGCCGTAAAAGAAATGATACCCAATGCGGCCAAATATGATAAGGGAGATCAGTTTTCGGAAGACGTGATGAAGAAAGCTTTCGAGGTTGGCTTTTTGACATGCACGGTTCCCGAGAAATACGGAGGCGGTGGGATGAACGACCTGGATACGGTCATTATCAGTGAAGAATTGGCTGCAGGGTGTGCGGGGATGTACACCACGATGATGGTCAATGCCTTGGCGTATACACCTGTTATTCTTTTCGGAACAGATGAACAGAAAAAAAAGTTCCTGACCCCTCAGACCCAAAAAATGTCTTTTGCATCTTTCTGTCTGACTGAAAGAGAAGCCGGTTCTGATGCCGGGGCCTTGAAAACTCGAGCAAAAAAAGTCGGGAAGGAATACATCATCAACGGATCGAAATGTTTTATCTCGAACGGAGGGATTGCGAGTTTTTATGTGGTGTTTGCAAATTCGAATCCTGAGAAAGGAATGAGAGGATTGAGTGCCTTTGTCGTTCCCAGAGAAACTCCGGGAGTCATCGTCGGAAAAGAGGAAGATAAAATGGGACACAGGGCTTCCAATACTGTAGAGTTGACGTTTGAGGATGTGAAAATTCCAGAAGCAAATCTTTTAGGAAAGGAAGGAATAGGTTTTATCATAGCAATGAGGACACTGGATAAGACTCGAGCACCCGTGGGAGCTGCGGGAGTCGGCGTGGCGAGAGCCGCCTTGGAGTATGCGATTGAATATTCCAAGAACAGGAAGCAGTTCGGGAAACCAATCGCTCTCTTTCAAAACACCTCATTTAAGATTGCTCAGATGGCCATGGAGATTAACGCAGCCCGCCATTTGGTGTGGCACGCCGCTTGGCTTATGGACGAAGGAAAGCCCTGCGGGAAGGAATCAGCGATGGCCAAAGCGTACGGCTCTGATGTGGCCATGAAAGTGACTACAGAGTGCGTACAGATCCTCGGGGGCTACGGATACATGAAGGACTATCCGATGGAAAAGCTGATGAGAGATGCAAAGCTTCTCCAGATCTATGAAGGAACGAATGAGATCCAGAGGTTAGTGATTTCCCGGGAGATTATCGGTCCGATCGCATAAGAATCTGCGGTTCCTCACAATAGAGGGATTCCATGCAGGACACGGAGCATCAGTCTTGGTGAGAATCCCAGGGGAAAAGAGATTTAAGAAAGAAAATCGAGGGTAAAGGAAAACGCAGAGTTGAGTCGAGCGGCTTAGAAGCCCCCTTCCTCCTTCTCTTCAAACCATTCCAGAACGATTCCGACTTCTTCGACACCGGCACCTCTGGCTATGTCCATGAGCTCAACGACGTTGGTGAACGGAACACGCGCGTCGGCTCTGATCAGTATGGACTTGTGTTGGCGGGGACCGTAAATGTTCACCAATTGACTGTGAAGCAGGTCGCGTTCATAGAAGTTTTTGTTGACATCGATTTTCCCGTCGAAATGCAGAGTCATAACAATCGCGTCAATGCTTTGATCTGTGCTTCCCAGGGTTTCCGGCAGTTTTGCATCCATGCCCCTCTGTACGGTCGGTGTGATCACCATGAAAATGATGAGCAGGACCAAGAGAACATCACACAGTGGAACGACATTCGGTTCAGCTTTTGTCGCCATACGCTCCTCCTCGTGTTATGAGTTACCGTAGAAATAATTTTACGATAGGTTCTCAAGGTTTGTCAATGCGTTATTGATTTTTTTCAACTCTGCCTATATTATTTGAGCAGAGAAAGGAGGAAAAGTGAAAGATTTAAAAGTGGAAGTCATAGAAGTGAAAGAGAGGTGTGGGGCCAAACATAAAGCAGGGGACATCTTCTTCATAAGAGGTGAAGGAACGATCGAGATTCCTGAGAAAAAAAGAGTCTGTGTTTACGCTCTCAACAGTCTTTTTCCATTTTTAACCACCAAGCAGAGAGAGGACGAGCTGACTCATGATGATTGGGTGGCTGAAACAGAAATCCTTTGCTGTCCCGATCCCAATGGAGTTGTTTTTAAAGTAACTCCTCTTTCATAGCCGCCCCTTTATTTTTGGCGGGAAAAAAGTATGGCCCGTGCCTCAAACACGATGATGGCTGCCAGGATTATCAGAATGACACTGACACATCCCAAAAGGTAGCTTTTTGCGATGAAAAAGTTATAGCCTTGGTAGAATAGGGCCCCGAGTGTAGTCAGCAGCATGAAGATCGCAGGATAGACCGTGTATTTTTTGGGTCTTTTGATGCCGACAAGATAGGAAGATACGACGATCAACGCCAGGGCTGCCACGAGCTGATTTGAAGCGCCAAAAACGGGCCATATCGCCTTATAGCCTTCCGTACCCCCCAACACAGCGGCAAACACCAAGATAAAGAGAGAAGAAACCCATCTGTTCTGAAGAGGTGGGAGTGATTTTCCGAGGAGTTCGGTCGTAATAAACCGGCCGATCCGGGTTCCGGTATCAAGCGTTGTCAGAACAAAAGCGTTGAGCATGACCATGCCGAAGAATGTGCCGATAACCAGAGTCATGGCTGGGAGAGAAGACACGAGCTTTCCGTATCCCGTCGCGAAAGCCAGGATCGGATTTCCAAGAGTTGTCATGAAATACTGAAAACCGAACGGGCTTTCGATTCCTGAAGGATCCCAGATCATGGCGCTGGCTGCAATGAATATCACAAGCCCCGCTAAGGCTGCTTCTGTGACCATGCTTCCGTATCCGATCAGCTTGCCGCAGAGTTCATCCGGAAGCTGTTTGGAGGTCGTCCCTCCGGCGACAAGACAGTGAAAGCCTGAAATAGCTCCACAGGCAATAATGACAAAAAGCATGGGCCAGAAAGGACCTCCTGCGCTGTTGAAAGAGATGAAGGCAGGGGCGTTCAAAGACGGGCGCGCAACGATGAGACCGAGATACCCCAGCCCAAGGCCCAAAAAGAGGATCCAGGTGCTGATGTAATCGCGTGGCTGGAGAAGAAACCAAACGGGGAGAGAGGAGGCAAAAAGGCTGTAGATGATCAGGATAAAAAACCAGAATTTCTGGCTCGATAGTCCGAGTATCTGAGCCGGGAGGACGATCGGCACCAGGTTTCCAAGATAGATCAGGAAAAAAAGTGCGGCGAGCGAGATAAGAGTTCCGGCGAGTGTGTTGATATTTTTTTTATAGATCAGCCA
>JABAOC010000015.1_pt1 | contig 121057 bp, 139 predicted proteins | sample 7062161 | NCBI WGS metagenome assembly JABAOC01 (sample SAMN14538625, study PRJNA623070) | marine sediment metagenome | biome: marine biome [ENVO:00000428]; feature: marine pelagic biome [ENVO:01000023]; material: deep marine sediment [ENVO:00002113] | place: India: Gulf of Khambhat ... | reverse complement strand
CATTATTAACCCCAGTAGTATTCACAGTAACATTAAATGTAAAGTTACCACCACCCCAGCTGCACGTATAACCACCACATGATGAACCCACAGTTACATTCTCTAAGAATATCCTAATAGCACTTGTCAATACATCAAAGCTATCAGTTCCACTTGTCTCATGGTCTGCAGCAAGAGTATTAGTATTATTCATCTGGAACTTATAGAACCATGTTCCAGCATTCGACTCTGTAAAGTTAGCATACCAGAAGTAAGTCTGATTTTCACAATGAGTACAGTTAGTAGGTGTCATGTTTGAACATTGAGCTATAGCATCTTCACAGAATCGCCATGCACCAGCTCCTTTTTTCAACAACAATTTAATAGTCTCATTCTCATCATCACCACTAGTAGCCACTGCAGAGAAATTCCAGTTCACATAATCCCACATCTCTGATGATGGATTAACACTCACATTTACAAACTCTCTTAACACTTCAACATAGAACAACCAACCTCTATCTGCATCATCTAATGTATTATTCGGATAATAATAATTCTTATTTACAAACATAGATCCGTTGTATGAACCAACTGGTGTAGAAGTATTGGTTTTCCAGTAACATCTATAAGAGTTAGCACCTATGAGGGTATAACCATCACAATAAAATCCATATGTTGAAGAATTATTAGCATAATATTCTACTTCTTCATAACCAGAAGTTGTATTTAGAGTTAGAGAATCTCCACAATCATCATCACTAGAACCAAGGAACAACATGTTACTTCTCTGCGTTACATTTTCAGTACCATCCGGGTTTGATAGTGTTATTAGAATGTTACCCATAACAGTTAGATTCAAGTATATTCCAGAAGTATTAGTACTGTTGGTCTGATAACAAGCATCACCAACCTCAACTTTCCACATTTGATCACCAACTTGATTCTTTGGTGAGCATGAAGGATTGAAATAATAATGAACATATCCACTAGAATTAGAATCATTACTAACACCAACAGCTGGAAAGTTTTCACCGTCTGTAGTTACATAAAAACTTGCATTATAATCACTAAGGTTAGTTCCATTACCATCTACTAACCTTAAGAATAATAGATTTTCCTGACTGCCAGAACGGTTAGCAATTGTATTATTTCCATAAAAATCTACGAATATAACATCATTTTTACTAACAGTAAAGTTCCTGGTACTATCAGCTGTTGTTGTATTTTTATTGCCAATTGCATTAGTTGCATTAAACTTATAATACCATGGATCAGTTCTTACTTCGCTACAAGTAAAGTTTATCAAAAAGCTAAGATTTTGCCAAGTATCAACGCTAGTATAATTCTCAGAGTATACAAATATCCAAGGACCTCCAGTACTTGTAGATCTCCACAAGCTTACATTGGTAGTATCATTCTGATCATACACTGATATGTTAAATCTTCTAGAATCACCCCACCCTCCTGTTATAGGACTAACTGATTCGTTTTCTAATTTTGGAACATTAGAACGAGTAGTAACATTATATTCATTAGACTGATTAAAATCATAACATTGAGGAGATTGTGTAGTGTTAACATAACCTCTCCAATATTGTCTGACTGAATCAAAACTTGGATCTGCATAAAAATCAAATATAACATATCCGGTTTCATTTGTCGTGTTTGTACCTACAAAATAATAATCATTTCCAGCACCTTGTTTTGTTACATTAAAAGTAATTGGAGCACTAAGATTATATGTTCCTTTTTCAAAGTCATAAATTCTTAGAATAAATGTTGCAGGCGTATCTAAACTAGCAGTTGTGTTGTTTCCAGCCATATACTCAATAGTTACATTGTCCTTTCCTATTACATGAGAATTTGCAGTATCACTTGATTCATTGGATGTTCCATATGGATCAGTAACATTAAATTTAAAAAACCATGTATTTTGATCATTACAAGTAAAGTTTTTAGCAAACCAAACATCTGTACAATTTGTGCCAACAGTACAATTCTTACTTTCTTGATATGTCCAACTTTCTCCTGACTCTTGTAACCAAAAACTAACATTTACTTCTTCACCAGTCGCATCATCAATATCCACAGTATAATTATATTCATTGCCCCACCCACTTCCCGACGATGGACTAATACTTATGTTGTCATATCTTGGCGTTGTCACTAAACTGAATGCATCTGTTTCATTAACTGTAGAGTTATAATAATATCCATCGCTTGTATTAACTGTAATGTTATAAGTTCCTGCAACTCCTTCATTAGAATCCCAATTACAAGAATAATTTCCTGCTTCTCCTATTACTTCTGTAATAGGGTTACAATAATATGTACCACCTTCAGTTATTAGAGTAAAGTTTATTTTATCTTCCCATCCGGTTTTTGCACCACAATCATCCTCAATATAACCTTTTATTGTTACTGTCTGGCCTCTATCATAATTTTGATTGCCAGTAGGCTGTTTTACTGTTGCAGTTAGAATACCTTGAATAGTTAAAGTAAGATTTTCTGATTGGTTACCATTATAGCAAGCACTTCCATCAGTTGATATATACCATTTCTGTAGTCCCACATCAAAATTATCAGTACACATTGTTGTTGAGGTTAAATTGTAATTAAGATAACCTGTAGAATTAGTTCCAGATATATAATAATCATTAAAGTTAGTGCCATCTCTTTGTATGTATACAGTACCACCAACTTCATTTTCTCCTAAAGAAACACTTCTAATACTATCATTAACTAATTGAGAAAGATCGATACTATCTGTTCTGTTGATTACAGAATTATTAGGAGTTGCATTTGAAAGTGTTAAATTATCTTTAACAGGTGTGAAATAAATGTTTCCATAATAATTATAAGTATCGTTTGTATTAAAATAAGGATCAGTAGCATTGAATTTGTAGTATTTTGTCGCTCCCAAAACTCCTAAATCATTTGATAAACTATCTGTAATTGAGCCATCACTACAACTAAAGTTTAAAGTAAAATTAGTCAAATTTCCTGGAGCAGTTTTTGGGGGTGAGGTATCATTTTTTGATCCTGCAAACATCCAATTTTGTCCTGCGGTTTGAGTATACCATAAACTTATATTCGTTTCATTACCTTGGGGTTCCCATACTTCCACTGAAAAATTAAATATACTTCCCCAACCTGCAGTAAATCCTGATTGTGTATCATTTACAAGAGGATTATCTAATTTTGGAAACTCGTCCTCCCAGCACCACTGATAATTAATCTGTGTGACTGAAACAGCCCCTTTGGCAGGCACATATGATGTTATGTTATAGCTTGTTTCATTAAATCCACGACCAGTTAAATTACATGTTGTAGGACTGTTTGGTTGAGTTGTAGCATTATTTACACTACCACATGAATATAAAGGACCTAAATATCCTTCATAAGGATAGTTAAAACTTGCTGGATAATGAGCAGCTGTTGAGTTATATATTATAAATTGTGCATCATGATTCTGAGATGTTGCAGCATTGCTTGTGAAAAACAAAACAGTTATGTTTGCTATATAGCAGCCAATTGTTGGACCACCTGCTTCTGTACAGCTTGTACCAACATTCCATGTTTTATTTCCATTATCACAATCTGAATCCTGTCCACCACTCTCAACACAAGAATAACTGATAGTATCTTGCTTCCAGACACATTCTGCTGCAGGATCAGACACTATTACAAACCAGCTATCACTTATTATTCCACCGAATTCAGAAAAGAAATAGTACTTTGTTGGTGGAAGTGTTCTATTAGGACTTTCTATTATATACCAACTAGAAGGCTTATCAAATTCTATTTTATTATAAGTTTCATTATGAACAGTTATTGTTCCACCGTTATTATTCATAATTGTCCATTCTGTAGGATAATAATCTGTTAAATTACCTGTTTCATTATTAACCCATATACTCATATTAACTTCTGTTAAAGGAGGAGTTTTGTGTTGTCCACATCTGTCACAATCTAGTCTTCTATAAAACTTTATTCCTTCTGATTCTTCTAAAGTTAAAGTTATGTTTTCTTCTTGTTTAGTAGTTAATATTTCAACTGGCTTTATTTCCTTCTCAATCTCAGAAGGATTATAAAACAAAGAGGAATCACCACTAAAAACAGCTTTTAGAATTCCCATATCAGAAACAGGAAAATCAACAAAACCTTCAGAATTAGTTAAACCAGAACCAAGAAGAGTATTATTCAAGTAAAAGTCTATTTGCTGGTTTTCAAGCAAATCTCCATTATCCAGAATTAAAGTAGCTCTAACAAGATTTTCTCCAACCTCAAGATTAATAGAAACGTCAGCCAAAACTTCTATTGGAAAGCTCTTCTCCGTTGTTTGAGGTATTCCTATAAAATCTCCAGTAATACTTGAGTTAGAATCATTTGAAGTTGAATTAATAATATCTATGGTTGTGTTTGCAGCAAATGCTGCTACAGATGTTAAAATTATGATTAGAGGAATCAATAACTGACTTTGCCCTGAATAACCTTTATGTTTCATAACTCACCACAACTTTAATTTCATTAATTCCAAGAACTGTCGAAACGTCGGTTTTGAGACTGATTTCTGACATACAAGCATCATTTGGCTCTAAATTTCCACAGAATTCCTTTTCATTATCAGAAACTATTTCAAAACCATCTGGTATTTTCCAACCAAGAACAACATTTCTAGTTGTCGAAGAATCAGTATTAATTACAGTTGTTTTTACTGTTATAATTTCTCCTCTTGTTATTTTCTCAGAATAATCTAGCTTAATTTCAAAGTTTATTGAGGTTTTTTCAGGTATTTCTACAGTCTCATTTGTAATTATAGGAATAGTAAAATTAGGATCTATAGTACTTTTGTTTACTTGCTCAGATTCATTTAGAGTTTCATTAAATTCTAGAACAGTTTCATTAGAAATTTCGACACTTGAGCTCTCGTTAGAAACGTTTTTTTCTGTCGAAATGTTTATAGTACTTAAATTGATGTTTTCGTCAAGAGGAATATTTACAACAGAAGCAGCATTTGGAAACATATTTGGATAATAACTAGCAGTTAAAGGACTAGTGTTTATTTTTGAAAGATTACTTAGGTTTGTTTCATTGAATAAACTTGTATTTTGATAAGCAAGTATTGCTGTTTCACTTAATAAAAATGTTACAATCATTACAATTGATATGATCTTTAATTGCGATTTCTTGCCTATTCTTCTCTCTTTTAGAGTATCTAATAGCTTTTTTTCGTCACTTCGATTTTTGAATTTTTCTTTCAAATAACAAAGCTTTGCAACTCCAACACTTCTTTGAAAAATAATTCCAGCACCCAGAAGTTCATGAACATATTTTGTGACAGTATGTCTATGCAATCCACTAAATTTAGCTAAAGAAAGTAGAGTCAAACCTTCTGGATGCTCTCTCAAAACTTCAAGTATAGATTTTCGTGGATCTGCAGAGTTCATTTACTAACCTTTGTACAATATTGTACAACACATTTGGCCAAAATTTCTTTTACTATAAAGAATGTCGAAGCAGATATAGCCAAAATTAATTATAACTCGTTAAATAATCGACACTTATAAAAAAAATTACCAAAAACTCAAGTGTCGAAATAGTTTTATATGTAAAAAATAGAAAAATATATTGTATTTTATGGCTCTTTTTAAGTCCGAAGATAAAGAGAAGAAAATCTTAGAAGAAGGTATCAAGAAATTACATCTTGAATACGCAAAAATATCTATAGAATTAGAAAGATTAAAAAAATTAAGTGAAAAAATCGACAAGATAGAGTCGAAATTAAAAGGTTTAGATGATATTGTTTCTGCTGGCGGAATGACTCTTCAACCACGTACAATCTCTGTTAAAACTAAAGAAGCAATAAGATTAATACTTCAAAAATATGGTAAAGTGACGGCTTCTGAACTAAGCAAATTAATCAAACTGTCGAGAACAAGGTGTAATGAATACCTAAAAGAGATGGAAGAAGAAGGACTATTGTTTTCTTTAATTGACAGTCGAAAAAAGTTCTATTCTCTTCGACAATAAAATTTTCGAAAAGTCCTTTTGTCGATTTGTTGTCGATTCAATTATTTTTTTATTAATTAATTAATATTAGAATCTATTTAACCACTCTATCAATTCTTTTTTATTATTTTGCTTATTTGAAAACCTTCTGGTTATTTTCTCAAATAACTCAGATGTTAATCTCTCGAGATTCTCGATTTTTATTACTAAACTACTTCTCTCTTTATCTTTTTTATTATTTTCAATTTCAGTATATGTCCATAAAACCATAAAATCTATTATGATGAGTATTAAAATCATTTCTAAGCTTTTATAGAACATTAGCTGGAAAGAAGTAATTATTAGTGTTATTAATACTAAGACCCAAAAAAACTTCATAAAATTAATATGCAATTAAGAAATTTAAGTTTGTTCATCCCCATACTCTTTTTCTTCATTTCTTTCAGCAATTTTTATTTTAGAACCATCTAAAACCTTTCCAAAACCATTTATTTTTTTCTCCAATTCTTTTGAGCCTTCAATTACTTTATCAAGGACATAACTCATATCATTTTTTTGTTTTTTAAATTTTTCTTCAAATTCTGGATTAGATCCTAAAGTACGATAAATATTATTACATATATTTTCTATGTTATCAACTCTTCCTGACAATTTTTTAATAGTCTTTGAAGGAAATCTCCTCTGATGTTCAATTATTGCTCCTAAAGAAAGAAAATCTACTGTAATCATTGCCATTATTAAATCTAATATGTCATAGCCGAATAAATACAAAATTGTTAAAATTATTGTTATTATTGTAAGGAATATAAATAAATAACTTAAGCGCATAACAAACAATATTAGTAAAAAGATTTAAAGCTTATTTTATATAGACGATTTTAAGTTCGTTGTGGTTATTTGTCTCTCTCATTACAAATTCTTTAAAATCATAGTTTTTATCAGATAGAATGTGCTCTAACATTAAGAGGTCTGTTGGTATCATTTTTCTTTTAATATCTTCAGATAAAGGCAAATCAAACCATTCAAACCTTTCAATATCTGTCCCTTCTATATCATCAGATATTTTCTTATCAACTTCAGCCTTGCAAGTTCTGAATATTAAATGATCTCTTGGATTACCCCCCTTATCAAGGAATATTTCACTATATAAACCTCTAATTTCTATAGAACCTTCTTTTACAGTAAAACCAACTTCTTCCATAACTTCTTTTTTTACAATATCTTCAGTTAACATTCCAAAAGTTTGTCTTCCTCCCAGTATTCCATAAAATCCTTTGTAAGGCTCTCTTTTTCTTTTTGCTAAGAGAATTTTATTTTTATTAAATAGGGCTATTAATACAACTGGTAAAGGATTTTTTTCTTTATACATATCAAATTCAGACATAGAAATCTATTTTATTTTTTCATCCCATTTCCTTTCTTCTATTTCTTCTAAAATTTCCTTAGGCTTTTTATCTTCAATATAAACTCCTGCACTAACACAAAACCCAACAACTTGTTTTACTGCTTTTTTCAAATCATCAGTTTTCATGCTTTCCATTTTCATTTTAGCAATTTTAACAATTTGTTCAAATTTTAAACTCTCTTTAAACTCTTCTTTAACTTCATCTTTTTCAAAAACACTAAAAGGAGCTTTAGCCAGTTTTTTTACATTTAACTCTTTTTTAACTAAAACAGCAACAGAAGGCGTGCCAACTGAAATATCAATTTCTTTGGTTTTAGGATCAATTTTAATTGTAACAGGAACTTCCATTCCATTAAACTCTTTTGTTTTTTCATTTATTGCATTAATTACTTCTTGAATATTAACTTTTGCAGCAGCTAACTGAGGGCCTAATGGTGGAGCAGGGTTTGCTTTTCCACCTTCAATTATAGCTTTTATTTCTGTCATTTTTCTTCACTTTCTTCTGCACTTTCAATGACTCTTGCTGACTCTATAGGTATTGTAATTGGGATAGGAATTGCCGCTTCTAACAATTCTATAGTTAATTCTTCTTTTGCTTCATCAACTCTTGTAACTTTACCTTTTTCATTCTTAAAGGGCCCACCAATAATTTCAACAACATCTCCTTTATTAACTTTAATTTCAATTTTTTTGACTTCTAAGAATTTTTTAATATCATTAATTTTAACTTCTTTTTTTATTATTCCTTTTACATGCGGGACTCCTTTAATGGTTTGATTAATTGCTTCAATATCACCTTCTATAAAAACATAGCCTTTTAGTTCTCCTGGATGAAAAACACATTTTATGTCTAAATTGTTATTTTTTATTTTGTTTATAAGAGTTTCAATAACAGCATTTTCTCTTCCAACTGTTGTTCTTATTGTTCTTATCATTTTAAACACCAAGAATTGATTGGAAGTTTTGTATCATAAAATATATTAAAAATATTATAAATCCTATTAAACCTAATAATAATATTCCAGATCCAGTTATTCTCATTGATGATACGAACTCTTCTTTATCTGGTTTATGTGCAACACTTAAAACTCTTTTATATTTTTTTATTTTATTTTTTATTCTACCACCTAAACCAGGTTTTCCCTCTGTTCCCGATTTTTTAATCTTTTCCATTTAAACACCTAGAATAAACTATTATATAAAGAATATTATTTAAATGCTTTTTGTTTTATTATTATGCCTATATATATCTTCCCTTTTTCAATTATTTCAATTTTAAACAAAATCTATTCCTAGTATTTTTTCAATTTCTTTTTGTTTTTCTCTTGGGAAAACTCTTTCTCCATAAGCATATGTTTCATGTGCTTCTACTCCAGTGACTATTAATAAAGCTCTTACTATATCTCCAAGTTCTTTTGAAATTTGTGCACCCCAGATAATTTTTGCATCAGAAGATATCTTTGCTGAAATCGCTTCTACAATTTCTTGACATTCTCTTATTGTAATGTCTGTTCCTCCTGAAACATTTACTAATGCACCATTTGCTTCTTCGATTTCAACATCTAACAATGGATTGTTTAAAGCTTTTTCAACAGCCTCTACTGCTCTGTTCTCTGTATCGGATTCTCCCAATCCAATCATTGCTAATCCACCATCAGTCATAACAGCTCTTATATCTGCAAAATCCAAATTAACTAATCCAGGTTTTGTTACTAATTCTGTTACTCCTTTAACTGCATTGACTAGAATCTCATCACAAACTTTAAACGCTGTTACAACAGAAACATCTGGAACAATTTCCAAAAGTTTATCATTAGGTATTATTATTAATGTGTCAACATTTTTTTGTAGATTTTCTAATCCCATTTGAGCATTTGACATTCTTTGTCTTCCTTCCATTGAAAATGGTAATGTTACAACGCCGACAGTTAATAATCCTAATTTTTGTGCAATCTCTGCTATTATTGGTGATGCTCCTGTTCCTGTTCCACCACCTAATCCACATGTAACAAATACCATATCCCCTCCTTTTAATGCATCCTTTATATCTTCTCTACTTTCTCTTGCAGCTTCCATTCCTACTTTTGGATCAGCACCAGCTCCTAGGCCTTTTGTTAAATCCTTTCCAATTAAAACTTTTCTATCAGCATCAGTGTATAACAAATCTTGTGCATCTGTATTAATTGCAACAACCTCTGCACCCACTATACCAACTTGCATCATTCTAGAAACAGTATTGTTTCCTGCACCGCCAATTCCCATAACTTTTATATCTGCTCTTCTTGCTTCAAGAAGTTTTCTTAAATCTTCATCAGTATCAGATAATTTGCTTACTCCGCCAATACTTTTAATAGCCATTGTAAAAAACCTCCATGTAATTTTTTGAAAATATAAATTTTTATACTTAATTGAAATGTTATAAAAGAAAATATAATCAATTAGAATGTAAATATTTTAGAAAATTCTGTATCATAAAAATTTTCAAATTGAGAAGACAGACAATGTACATCTATTTGAAAAGATTGTGGACCCAGTGGATTTACAGTATACGTTCTTTTCCTTTCATAATTGTAATTAGTTTCTTCTCTTGTTTCTTTTGTAGGATTTTCATTAGCACTTTTAATTAAATTTAAAAGTACAAGATCTTTTGTATTTACTTTAGTTGGTAAAGAAGTATATCTTATTGTATTCTTAGACCATTCTTTTTCTATAAAACCTCTTGTTTTATCAATTGCACCTTTCTTAATTCTTTCAGCAATTTCTGCTAATTTTAAGAGAGCATCTTTAGCATCTTGTAATTGTTGAAGATTTTTTCCATATTCACTTATACATTCTATTCTAACACCCACATTTCTTGTTGAAATAACATTGTTCACCAATTTTTTCCTCAGTTTTTCTCGAGTTTTCTTTAAAAAGGTACGTTCAAATGAGTGATCTTCAACTTTCCATTCAGGAAAATGTTTTTGTAAATCTTCCTTTTCAATTTCTTTAAGTCTTTTTTGTAATCTATATCCTCTAGCATCATTTCCCCGCATCAACAAGTTGCCCCAATAAACCCATACTATTTCCTCTACCATATTATAAGATTAAATAGAAAAAGATTTAAGTTTTTACTTCTTCTTTTGGTTTTTCAAAAACTTCTACATATTTTACTTTTTCAAAATTTAAAATTTTTATAATATCATCAGCTATTTTCTTTTTAAACAAAGAATTTACTAGTGGAGGTATTTCAACTTCAACTTCTTTTTCTTTTACATTAACTTTAATTTTATCTTTATTAGCTGCTCTATAAATCTCAAACAAAGTTTTTATCTTGTGTTCAATACTTTCAATTTTTTCTTTGATTTCTAAATCATATATTAGAGTTTTTCCTGCTAATGGATTATTGAAGTCAACTCTAACTCTTCCTCCAGAAACAGATAAAACTCTTCCTCTCATGTTGTCTGCTTGAACAAACATTCCAGGCTGTGGTTTTGTATTATGTTTTCTAAATTCAGAAATAGGAATAAGTCTTACTAATTTGGGATCTCTGGTTCCAAATGCTTTTTCTGGAGGTATTTCAATTGTTTTTCTTTCATTAGCATTCATTTCTAATAGAGCTTCTTCTAATCCTTTTATTATAAAACCTGGCTTAACAATTATAGGAGCAGTTTTATCTCCAGTTTTATCAAATTCCTGTCCTGTTTCTTTTATTTTTGCTGAATATACTACTCTGACAAAATCATTGATTTGCATGCAAAGTAATTAGATAATGTAATTTATATACTTTACAATCTAAGTTTTATAAGAAACAATATAAATTTAAATCAAAAATACTATAACTTAACTATGGAAATAAACGAGTTTTGTTCAATGCTTAAAGAGAGTAAACAATTTGATGATTTAGAAGTAAGAATCTTAAGAGCAATGCTCATTCTTACAAACAGAGATGTGATAAAAGCAGAGGCTTCTAGAATTGCAAAAGAAGCAGGAATATCTGTTACAAATGCTTACAAATATCTTTATTCTTTGCAAAGAAAAGGACTTATTGAAAGTGGGCAGGAAAAAAGTAAAGTTTTTTGGCTAGCTAGATCTACTAATCCATTCCAAAGAATTCTTAGTTATGTTAGCAAAGATTATATAAGATTAAAAGAATTATTTGGTAAGTTAGAAAAAACATATGATGAATTTCTAAAGATTAGAGGAAAGACAGTATGGCTAGGAGAAAAAGCTTATGAGCAATATGAAGGAGATTTTGCAAATAAGGCCGCTTTGCTTTTTGATATAGCTGAAGATGAAATATTGGTAACAACTGATAAGTTTTATGATGATATTGTTCTTTTAGAAGCAATAAAAAGAGCTGTTGAAAGAGGAATTAAAATAAGAATAGTTGCAGCTGAACTTCATCCTGAAACTTTGAAAAAATTAAAAAGTATTAATATTGATATGAGGTTAGGAAGAGCTTTACCTTATTTAGTTATGATTGATGGAAAACATGGGATGACTGTTGATGAAAGTGAAAAAGGAATCTGGTTCTTGAATTGTAAGACAGATTATAAAGATAAGTTTGAAGAATTTTGGAATAAGGCACATGCTATATAAACTAATTTTCTAAATTATAATTATGAAAATAAGAAAAGTTTATTTTGAAAATCAAGGTTATAAGGTAGAATCTATTTTACATTTACCTGAAAATAAAACAAATTCATTAGTTATTTTGGTTCATGGTTTCACAGGTTCAATAAATGGTCCTGGTGGTTTGTTCATCAAATTAGCTGAAGAATTAGCATCCAAAGGTTTTGCTGTTTTGAGATTTAATTTTAGATTTACTACTGATGATTGGAGTGAATTTCATAAAATGACCATGAAAGGAGAAGTTAGTGATTTGAAATTAATTATTAACAAAATGTCAAAAAAATATGATAAGATTGCTCTTGTTGGAGAAAGTATGGGAGGTTCTATTTCTATTCTTGCTTATAATGAAAAAATAAAATGTTTGGTTCTATGGTATACTGCTTTATTTCGTAGAGAAACTGCATTAGCTAAAAGATTTCTTTCAGAAGAAAAACTTCAGGAATTAGAACAAACAGGTTTTATAAAAGGAAAGAAAAGTAACGGGCAAGAATATAAAGTTGGTAAAGAATTTATAGAAGAAATAAAAAATATAGATCTTATTCCTTATGCTAAAAAGATTTCTTCACCTACGCTTCTTATTCATGGAGATGTTGATGATATAGTTCCATTTAGTCATTCAGAAATATTATTAACTATTTTGAAAGGACCAAAAAAACTTGAAAAGATTATTGGAGCAAATCATGCTTGGGAAAATGAAGATTATACCGATTATAATCTCGAAGCTCAGAAACTAGCAATTAAATTAACAATAGAGTGGTTTGATAAATATTTGAAATAAATTATTCCCAAATACATCTTCTTGCTCTTCTAGCTTTATTTTCTAAATCTAAAAATAATTTAGAATATTTTTTATTAGGTTCAATTTCTTCAAATTTAGCTAGTCCTAATCTAATCATTTCAGAATTTACAAACAAATCATCAGCATAAATATATCTTAATAATCTTCCGTAATTATCTTTACTTTTAACATCCCTTTCTAGTCTTATTTTTCTTTTGTAAATAAATTCTTTTAACTTATTTTTAGCTTCCTGATAACATTTTTCTTTATTTTCAGGGGCATTAATTCCTATTAATCTAATAGTTTTTCCATCTTTAGTCTTAAAAGTATCTCCATCAATGACTTCTGAAACAATGTAATCTTTATAAATTTCAATATAATTAGAAATCAAGAAAGCTATTACGAGGATTATGAAAAATATTATAGTATATTTCTTCATGAAGATTATAAAAAAGAACTAGATTTAAATTTAATTTACCACTATGATGGGTTCTCAATTTTATAACCACTTTCAGTTTTTTTTATTCTTTTTTTTACAATATCAAAATCAAGTGATTTACCAAATATCTCATCCATTCTAGCTATTTTTACTGAAAGTTCTCCTGTTTTTCTTTTATTTGGTGTTTTAAATCTTACAGCAACTTCGTAAAGTGTAGTACCTCTAATTAACTCAACTTGTTCGACATATTCAAACTCTGATATTTTTTTCGCAATTTCTACTTGTTCTTTTGGTTTAATTATTGATTTAAAAACAAAGTATAAAGTACCTTCTGGAACCATTTTTACACCTTAATTAATAGAAGAATGAAAAAAGATTTAAACTTTTTTACTCAATAAATATCCCAGGTTTTTCAGGTTCAGCAACCAAAGCTTTAGGATGTTCAGATTTTTCTGCAGAAATTATTTCTATTTTACATTTTAATTCTTTTTCTAAAAATTCTTTAGCATCTGACAAATATTTCAATTCTTTTCCTTTCAAGAATTTTTCTTCTAATGGTTTTTTCTTATGTAATCTCTTATAATAATCAGAAACTTCTTTTTCTTTACCTTTATAATTTTTAATAATTTTTTTTAATTCAGTTCCTTGCAAAACAGAATCAAAAACTTCATGCTTCCAACTTGGTGCTACAAATATTGTTATTTTTTTAGGTTTTTCTATTTTAGATAATTTTTTAACTTCTCTAATATCTTTTATAACTTGATATATAAGTTCTTCACCAGCTTCTACTTTAAGATTTATTTTAGACTCATCATGTTCAGGCCATTTTTGGACTGAAATCATTTCTTTTTCTCCTAACATTTCCCACAATTCTTCAGTTGTATGTGGAGCAAAAGGTGTTAGCATCTTCAAAAATATTTTATATGAATATAGAGAAGGATGTTTTGAGAGTTTATTTACAAAATCCATAAGTTCTAGAAGAGCAATGTTTTGTTCTAGATTTTTCATAGCTTTTGTTATTGATTTTATTTTTCTTTGAGTTACACTTTCAATATATTTATCTCCTTTTACATTTCTCATATTTTCTATTATTTTTCTTGTTTTTTCTAAAAATCTACTAACACCACCCATTTCTTTATCAGACCATTCAACAGCTTTAGTTGGGTGTGCCATAAAGAGCATATACGTTCTAAGTACATCAACTCCATGCTTTTTAATAACATCTCTTGGATCAACAACATTTCCTTTAGACTTACTCATCTTTACTCCACCTTTGTTAACCATTCCGTGATTTAATAGTTTTAGAAATGGCTCATCAAAATCAAGATATCCTATATCTTTCAAGAATTTTGTTATGAACCTAGAATACATTAAATGGCCAACAGCATGTTCAATACCACCGATATATTGGTTAACTGGAAGCCAGTATTTTACTTTTTCTTTATCAAATATAGTTTTATTATAATGTGGAGAAGTATATCGTAGATAATACCAAGCTGAATCAACAAATGTTGTCATTGTATCTGTTTCTCTTTTTGCTGGGCCTCCACATTTTGGACATTCAGTATTAACAAAATCTTTATTTGTTGCCAATGGTGGTGCACCTTTTTTACCGAATTCAACATCTAAAGGAAGTTTTACAGGTAAATCCTTTTCAGGTATTGGAACAGTTCCACACTTTTCGCAATAAACAATAGGTATTGGAGCTCCCCAATATCTTTGTCTTGAAACACACCAATCTCTTATTTTATAATTTATAGTTCTTTCTGCATACTTATTTTCAACTAAGAAATCACCTATAGCCTTGATAGCATCCTTGCTTTTCATTCCATTAAATTGTTCAGAATTTGTCATTATTCCTTCTTCAGTATATGCTTCTGTCATTTCCTCTTCTTTTAATTTTTTTTCAGGAGGATTAATTACATTTTTTAATCTTAAATCATATTTTTTTGCAAATTCGAAATCTCTTTGATCTTGTGTTGGAACACCTATAACAATCCCAGTTCCATAAGTTGCAACAACATAATTTGCAACCCAAATAGGAATCTCTTTTTTTGTCACAGGATTAATAGCGTATTTTCCAGTGAAAACACCTTTTTTCTCTTTTGTTAACATAGTTCTTTGAAGTTCAGAAAGTTTTTTAGATTTTTCTATAAATTCTTCTATTTCTTTTTTGTTTTTAGCATCTTTGATTAATTCCTTTACTAAAGGATGTTCAGGAGCTATTACCATGAATGTTATTCCAAAGAAGGTATCTGGTCTTGTTGTAAATGTTTTTATCTCTTTATCCATATCCTTGATTTTAAATATGTAATTGATACCATAACTCTTCCCGATCCAGTTTCTTTGCATACCTTTTAATCTTTCAGACCATTCTATCTTTTCCAAATCTTCTAAAAGTCTATCAGCATAATCTGTTATTTTAAAAAACCATTGGTTGATTTCTTTTTGTATCACTTCTGTTTCACACCTCCAACATTTCCCTTCTTTAACATCTTCATTTGCTAAAACAGTTTTACATTGTGGACACCAGTTACCAGGTGCAAATTTTTTATAAACTAATCCATTTTCAAATAATTTCAAAAATATCCATTGAGACCATTTATAAAATTCAGGATCAGATGTTGTTATCTCTTTTGTCCAATCGTAACTTAGAGATAAAGCATTAAGTTGTTCTTTGAAGATTTTTATACTCTTAACTACACCTTTTTGGGGATGTATACCCCATTCTATTGCTGCATTTTCAGAAGGAAGACCAAACGAATCCCAACCCATTGGGTAAAGAACATTATAACCTATCATTCTCATAAATCTAGCAAAACTGTCTCCTATCATATAATTCCTTATATGTCCAACATGACCACCAAAACCAGAAGGATATGGATACATTTCTAGAACATAATATTTTTTTCCTTTATCTTTTGCTTCAAAGATCTTGGTATCTCTCCATCGCTTTCTCCACTTTTCTTCTATACCTTTGAAACTCATATTAATTACCTTTATATTATAAATTATAATCCTAATTCATCTGAAATATTTTGTAATGCTGTTAAACATATTTCAAAAAATTTTTCTTTTGGAATTCCTGCCCTTTCACAAAATAACATTCTTTCTCGATTACAATTTCTTGCAAAATCTTTTTGTTTAAATTTCTTTTTAATACTTTTTACCTTAACATCAGCAAGTTTTTTAGACGGTATGATTAATGCAGCTGCAATAATCAAACCTGAAACAGCATCTGCTGCAATTAATATGTTCTCCATCTTTGTTTCTGGATTAACATTTGTATGCTCAAAATTATGGGATTTTATTGCCCTTATTATTTCTTCATCGACTTTATCTTTAAGGATTTCTTCAGTTATTAAAGCATGATGTTCTGGATCATTTTCAGTTTTTCCAAAATCAATATCATGCAACAAGCCTGTTAATTCCCACTTTTCTTGTTTTTCACCTAAATATTCTGTAGCACCTTTCATTATAGCTTCTACTGCAAGCATATGTTTTATCAAATTTTCTTTATTTATGTTCTCTCTTACTAATTTTAGAGCCTCTTCTCGATTCATACCATCAGTATTATATTTATAAGTTATATTAATAAATAAAATCATTATGCCCTCGTAGCTCAGTTTGGATAGAGCGACTGACTTCTAAGTCCAGACTTAGAAGATCTGAAACAAGATGAAGAAATCAGTAGGTCATGGGTTCAAATCCCGTCGAGGGCATTTTTAAAACTTTTTATTCTTATTAAACAAATTATTTTCATATGGCTAGGATTATATCTGTGATATCTGGTAAAGGTGGAGTAGGAAAAACAACTACAGTCTCTAATTTAGGGGCAGCCTTAGTAAATAGAGGCAAAGACGTTATTGTAATTGATGGAAATGTTACTACTCCGAATTTAAGTTTACATTTAGGAATCCCCTTTTATCCAATAACTTTGCATGATGTTTTAAAAAGAAGAACTCCTATAGAAGCTGCAATTTATGATCATCCAACTGGAATGAAAGTTGTTCCTGCTTCTTTGTCAGCTGAAGCAGTAAAAGATACTAAAATAGAAAAATTACAAGGTGCTTTACTGAATCTTTTAGGAAGAGCTGATGTAATAATAGTTGATTCTGCAGCAGGTTTAGGTAAAGAAGCACTAACTGCTATGAGATTGGCCGATGAAATATTAATAGTAACAAATCCTGATTTACCTTCTGTTACAGATGCATTGAAAACAATAAAACTTGCAGAAGAAGGTGGAGCAAAAGTTTTAGGTGTTGTTGTAAATAGGGTTAAAGGTAAAAAACATGAGATGCCTCTTTCTGAAATAAAATCAATGCTTGGTGTTCCGGTCTTAACTCTTGTTCCAGAAGACTCTTCAGTTCCTAAATCAATAAAAAGAAAAAAACCTGTTGTTCATTATAAACCAAAAAGTAGAGCATCTAGAGCATTTAGAAAACTGGCAGCTAAACTATTAGGGGAACCTTTTGTTGAAAAAAGGAAAAAGAAAATGGGTTGGTTTGAAAAATTAACTTTCTGGTTAAGATAACTAATCTCTTAAAAGATTTCTGAAAAATTCTTTGCTAACTTTTATAAATTTTTCATGTTTTATTTCTGCCATTTCTATTATGTCATCCAAGAAAAGACAAGGTACTAAAATAATTATGAAATATAATAATATACCAAAACCTAAAGAAGATACTATATAACCCTCTATCATATATGGAGAAACCGAAATTCTTAATGGTATTCCGATATTAAAATTTATAGAGTAATATTCATTATTTAAAGGATAAAACAAAGCAACACCAGTACCTTCAATTATGCCAATACCGCCTCCTAATGGTGGAGAAGAAAACATATCTACGAAAGTATGACTTGATAAAAATATTAACAAAATAAAAGAAAATCCTTTAAGATAATGTTTAGATTTTAAATTTAATGTTAATAAAATCAATATTATTGGTATTAAAACTGTTACAAAAACATTATGGAATGTTGCCCTTTCTATGCCTATGAAATGATCTAAGTCTATTAATACGGTTATTATTGCAGTTGCTAAAATTGTTCTTATTGGATGCTTAATATTTATTCTAGCTGCTAAGGCAGCAATTATTGGAAATACAAAATGAAATAAACTATCCATTTAATCGACTTTTATTTCAAAACCTATTACAGGTTTTTCTAATTTCCAATTCTCTAAAATTTTTGGATGAATCTCTCCAAAAAATCCTATCTGTTTTCCATTAATAAATATTTCTCCGCATCTAGTTTCCATAAAACTTGGATGATTATATTCCTTAATTTCATATTTATGGTTTAGAGAATTTAAAACAGCTTCTATTATTGATTTCATTTCTGTTAAGTTAGCATTATCATATGAAATAACTGCAGCTAATTTTCTGATTTCTTTAGTTTTAGTTTCCTGATTTTCATCTAGCAAAACACAATCACCTATTTCAAAAACTTTTTGAGGATATTCTCTATGTTTGTTTGATGATAAAATTTTCATCATGTTTGGTAGTAACCATGTTCTACATATGTTATATTCATTGGAAGTAGGATTTAGAATTTCTACAGAATCTCCCCCCACACCCATTTTAACAAAATTGTTTTCTTTGTTTGTTAAAACAAAACTTAAAACCTCTTGGAATCCAAAACCAATCATTAGTTCTCTTATTTTTCTAGAAAATTTTTCTAATTCAGACTGTTCTCCAATTGTTGCCACTTTAGGTAAAATAGGCTCAATTTTATTATAACCATAACCAACAGCAACATCTTCTATTATATCGATTTTATGAAGAATATCAGAACGGTAAGCAGGTATCCCAATCATTACTTTTCCACCTTTCATTTTTTTAATATAATATCTTATTTTTTCTAGATTTTCAACTATATCATTTTCACTTAATCCCATTCCAAGAATTCCATCAATTTCATCAACACTTATAGAAATCTCCTTAGGTTCTAACTGTGGAGTTACTTTATTGCTAACCTTTAAACTAAATATTTTTCCACATCTTTCAACAATATTACAACATAAAATGTTTAGAACCTGATTTACAGTTTTTTCATCAGTTCCAGTAACATCAATGAAAAGATTTTTTGTATTTTCTGTAACTTTTGTTCTTTCAGAATTTATAATTGGTGGAAAACTTATAACACCTTCTTTATCATAAATTAAAGGATATTTATTTTTAACTAAGTGAGCATAATCTACTCCTTTTGGGTGTCTTTCTAATATTTCTTTTATAGTCATTTGTTCTGTTTTTCCTAATGGAACAAATTTTTCTTCATAAACATCTCTATAAACTAAAGGAGGAACTATTTTATCAAAATCATGAACACCTATTGCAACTTTTCTTCTATTTCTTCCTATACTCATGTGCAATTTTTCCTGAACTTGCATCAAACTTTTTACCAAATAATCTGAAAGAACAACATCTTTTATTATTCCACATGCAATACAAGGTCTGACATCAGCTTTTTGCTTTTTTAGTATAATACCAGAATCAATAACATCGTATTTCTTAATTCCAGTTTCAATTCCTAAGAATCCTTTCATTTCTCTTGCTATTCCTTCAACAGAAAACATGTCGGGTCTGTCAGGATTTAATTCACACTCTATTACATTCCCAGATATTTTTGCCTCGATTTTTATTAAAAACAAAGTTTCTACTATTTGTTCATCTGTTAATTGTTTTTCTACTAATTCTAACAAATCTTTTTTATCAATTTCTATAACAACCATTTAATCACTCACTTCTGTCTCATCATAAATTTCCTTAAATTTTTCTAAATCCTTTAAAATTTTTTTACATTCTTCTTCAATGAATTTTACTCTTTCCCCCGCAATTTCTTTTGCTGTTTTTGTGAAGAAGAATGGATCACCATATAATTTTTTCAATTCACTAATTTTATTAAATGTCTTTTTTAATGCTTCATGATGTTTGTATCCCTTTCTTGCGTATTCAAGAAACCATCTATGTAAACCAACAGGTCCTGTTACGTCCAGTTTATCAGCGTCAAATAAAACCTTTCCTTCTAATGTTTTATTTGGATTAGTATCGTCTTGACTATGCATAGAGATTGTTTCTGCAATTTTTTCTGTTTCTTCCTTAGAATAACCACATTCTTCTAAAAAGGGTTTGCAAAGTTTTGCTCCTTCTCTTGCATGTTTCTCATCTTCAACTATGGGAAGTGCAATATCATGCAATATCGCTGCTGGTATTGTTATTGAAGAATCCACATTTTCCTTTTTGGATAAAATAATTGTCCAATGAATAACTCTTAATGTATGATCAAATTCATGAGAAATATCAGGTTTATTAATTTTATAATATTCTTTAACTTTATTAAGTAATTTTTTTTGTCTAAGGTCTGTAAATATCATTTATCTCACCAAAGGAACATTCCTTAACCATTCTAAATCTTCTGAAAACAACATTCTGATATCTTCAATACCAAGTTTAGCCATAGCCAACCTACCAATACCGAGTCCCCAAGCTAAAACCTGAGATTTTTCCACACCTAAAGGTCTTAATAATTCTGGTCTGAACATGCCTGCAGCTAAGGTTTCTATCCAACCAACAGTAGGATGTTTAACAAAACCTTCAACAGAGGGTTCTGTATATGGGAAGAAACCAGGTTTAAATTTAACCTCTTTTAATCCAACAGCTTGTGCAATTTCTTTTAAAAAACCCAATAAGTGTCTAAATGTTAAATTTTCTCCAATCACTATACCTTCACATTGGTAAAACTCCATAAGATGTCCCGCATCAATAACATCAGGTCTGAAGTTTCTGTTTATTGTAAAATATTTTGCTGGTTTATCTTTGTTTTTAAAAAGTGTTCTTGCAGATACAGCTGTTGTGTGAGATCTTAAAACTAGTTTTGTTGCTTCTTCTTTGTTCCAAATTCCTCCCCAACCACTACTTTCAGTTACCCATCCTCCTTCATGAGTAGCTTTCACTTTTGCTATTAAATTTTCATCAGGTAATTTTCCTTTACTAGGTATTTTCATGTAAAACAAATCATGAAGGCTCTTTGCAGGATGATCTTGAGGAATAAATAAAGCATCACAATTCCAAAAAGAAGTTTCAATTAAAGGACCTCTCATTTCTTGAAATCCTAATCCTATTAATCTTTCTTTTATATCTTCTAAGAATTGAATGTAAGGTTGTTTTTTTCCAGGATAAATTCTTGGGGCTGGACCACTTACATCATATTTTCTAAATGTTTTGTTTTTCCATTCACCAGATTTTATTAAATCAGGAGTTAATTGGGCTATTTCTTCTTTTACTTCACCTTTTTTTTCCTCCTTTCCAAATATTCTTTTCCAAAGAGAAGTTTTTTTTAGTTTTTCAATTTCTTTTACTTCTTCAATCAATTTCCTACTTAAAAGAATTTTTATTAATTCTTCTTTTACTTCACCTTTTTTTTCAATTTCTTCTAAAGCTTCATCTAAATCAGTTTTTTTATCAATAATATTTTTTCCATTTTCAGTTAATTTAACAATTTTATTTTCAATTATAATCCATCCAATTTTCCTTGCCCATCCTACTGCTATTTCTGATTTAGGAAACTTAGAAACTTCTTCTAATGGTTTTTCATTTTCTATAAATTTCAATAATTGTTTTTCTGGCAAACCGTTTTTAAGATATTCTTTTCCTTCATCAGTTAATTTATACATCTTAATCCTCTAACATAAACTTGTCTATAACTTTTTTTGCTTCTATTCTCTTTTTCTGATGTTCTGATAAAAATTTCTTAATTCTTCCAACGAGTTCTTTTTTACAATCACCACATAAAATCTTCCCTTTTTTACAATCATTGTATCGTTTTTTTAATTTTTCATCATTTTCTTCAAACAAGAAGTAATAATATTGATATACAGGACATATTTCAGGTTCTCCTCCAAGTTTTTTCTGTTCTTCTATTGTATCTTTTCCTCCCGTAAATGCATTCATAACCTTTCTTTCAATATCTTTAGGACTGTCAGTGGTAAAAATTGCTGTATCTGGCTCACTAGCAGACATTTTTCCACCTTTTCCTAAACCAGGAAGGAATTTACATTGAATTGAAGCTGGTTTATAGTAACCTAATTTTGGTAGAATGTCTCTTGATATTCTAAAATGAGGGTCTTGATCAATTGCGTGAGGAATTAAACAAGGTATTTTCTTTTTTTGTTTTTCAGATTCTAGGAATGCAGGAACTGATTGCATGCTTGTGAAGAAAATTGATCCAACATTTGTATCATTAGTGAATCCAAAAACAGCTTTTGCTGTTGAAAAAGTTAGCTTTTTTGAAACTCTTAAGGCTTGCTTATACATAGTTTTAGCATATTTTAGGTTTGAGATTATTTTAGTTTTTTCAGGATTAAGACTTAGTGCTATTATGTCTAAAGCATTCTCATAACTGAATTTTTCAACATCTTCTAAACTAAGGTCATCTCTAAACAAAAACTTTTCATCATCTGTTAATTGAACTAAATACTTAACATCAAATGCATCTTGTAATTGTTTCGCAAATAGAAATGTTATTAAATGACCCAGGGTAGTATTGCCAGAAGGTCCTCTACCATTATATAAATAAAACTTATTACCTTTTTCAAGTTCATTAAAAATAAAATCTAGATCTCTATGAGCAAAAAATATTTTTCTTATTAAGAATAGATTATTACTCATATATTTTCCTAATTTTTTATATAGCTTTTCATCTATCAAACTCAAGCCAAAATCCTTTATTAGCTTATCATAATCTATTTCCCCTTTAACCTCCCAAGGAGTTACAATCATATTTTCATCTTTCATATACTCACCTTTTTAACTAATAGATAACTTTCTCTGGTCTTATTTTTAACCTTCTTAGAACTAGGAAAATCTGCTAAACAAATTGGAGTAGATCCCATTCCATGAAATCGCCTAAATACTATTGATATCAAATATTTATAAAATTAAGCTTCGTTTAGATAAAACTTCCTATATCCTTTGGGAGGTCTTCAAGTTTTTTTAGTGCTTTTTTCACATCTTTAACTTCTATTTTTTCAGAACTTCTACTTTCAGCATTTTCTCCTGCATTTTTCATTAGAAACAAACCAACTCTTATATCTTTTGAAGCAAAAGTCTTTTTTATAACACTTTCAAATGCATCATAATCCCAAATATTAGGAGTAAAAGCGTACTTTCTTCTCTCATGTAAAATTCCTCTAGTCTCCTCGAAATTATAGGGTTTGAACTCTGTTCTATCTAACAATAATCTTGATACTAATCTTCTATCCATTTTGGCCATCCATTCACTTAAATTAGTAATAAGAAATATTGTCTTATGTGGAACATCTTCTAAGATTCTATAAAGAAAATCAAAATCCTTAACTTTATCTATTTCATCAAAAGCAAAAACAACACCACTATATTTGTTAAATCTTAATATTATTCTGTCAAACAATTCATCTGAAGATAATTTTTCAACAGTTCTTATATCCATTAATCTAGCTATTTCATTTATTATTTTGGGACTTGTATCTCTTTTCCAACAATTTATATATATTGGCATTATGTTTTCTGTTTCTTCCATTAATTTTCTAAGAACAAACCTTACACAAACTGTTTTTCCTATTCCAGGCGGTCCTATTACTAATAAGTTAGTTCCACTTCTTCTGTTAAACAAAGGTTTTATGCATTCTGCCAGATATTTATGTTGCTCTTCTCTATAAGGTAAAAGTCTAGGAAGGTAAGTTTGTTCTAGAGTTTCTGTATTGATAAAAATAGAATCATTCATATAAGATATTTAATATAGATTTTATTTATATTTGAATAACAATAGGGATATTATGGAAAAGAATAAAAATACTAAAAGTTTCATTGATTTAGCGAAGAGAAGGGGGTTTTTCTGGCAGTCTTCTGAGATTTATGGTGGTACTAGTGGTATATTTGATTATGGTCCTTTGGGTTTATTGTTAAAAAGAAAATTAATTGAAAAATGGAGGGACTTTTTTGTAAGACAAGAAGATAATGTTTATGAAATTGAAGCAAGCTTAATTCAGCCTGAAAAGGTTTTTGAGGCATCTGGACATTTAGATAGTTTTATAGATCCTGTTACCCAATGCAAAAAATGCAATAGCATTTTTAGGGCAGATAATTTAATTGAAGAAAAAACTAAAGAATTTGTTGAAGGTAAGAAACCTGAAGAATTAACCAAAATAATCAAAGAAAACAATATTAAATGTCCTAAATGTAAAGGAGAACTAACAAAAGTAAAAGTTTTTAACTTAATGGTTAAAACTTTTCTCTCACCAACAGAAGACGAAATAGCATATTTAAGGCCTGAAACTGCTCAAGGAATTTTCATTGATTTTAAAAGAATATTAGTTGCAACCCGAGCAAAGTTGCCTTTTGGTGTTGCACAAATTGGTTCTTCTTTTAGAAATGAAATATCACCAAGACAATTCCTAATCAGATTAAGAGCTTTTAATCAAATGGAAGTTGAGTGGTTTGTAGATCCTGACGAAATAAAAATACACCCGAGATTTAGAGAAATAGAAAATGTTAAAATAAGAGTTTTAACTAGAAAAGCTCAAGAAGAAAATGGAAAAGAAACAGTCTTAACAGCAACAGAAGCTCTTAGAAAAAAAATAGTTCCTAATCAAAATCTGGCTTATTTTTTAGCTAGAGAAACTCAATTCTATCAATCAATAGGTCTACCATTTGAGGCATTTAGATTTAGGCATATGCTACCTGAAGAAACTCCTCATTATTCAAAAGGAAACTTTGATTTAGAAATAAATTTTGATTTTGGATGGAAAGAAGTTGTTGGTAATGCTTATAGAACAGATCATGATTTAAAAAGTCATATGGAAAAATCTGGAGTTGATTTAACAGTAAGATTAGATGATGGAACTAAAGTCATACCTCATGTTGTTGAGCCTTCTTTTGGAATCGAGAGAACAATTTATGGTATTTTGTTTCATTGTTATAGAGATGATAAAGAAAGGGGTTGGGAATGGTTTGCTTTTCCTCCAAGCATAGCTCCTTATTCAGTTGGAGTTTTTCCATTAGTTAATAAAGACGGTTTACAGGAAAAAGCTAAAGAAGTTTTTAAACTATTAAAAAAGCGTTTTGATGTTTTTTATGATGATTCAGGTTCTATAGGAAGAAGATATGCAAGAGCAGATGAAGTTGGTACACCATTCGGTGTTACAATTGATTATGATACAATGGAGAATGATACTGTTACATTGAGATACAGAGATACTACAAAACAAGATAGAGCAAAAATTGAAGATTTGATAAAAATTATTTACCAGTTAATAAAATCTTAGAAAACCTTAAATCTTTTTTCCTTCTATATAAGTTCATGTCAGAAACAGAAGTATTTAGTTTCTCAAAACCTTATACAGGAGATATTAACGCATATGTCGAAGATCAGTTGAAATTTATAAGAGATACGACTAAGACAGGAGAAAAAGTGGTTATTCCAGCTTCTGGAGGTATTGATAGTAGGGTAACAGTAGTATTATTTCAAAAAGCTTTACCAGCAGAGCAAGTTTTTCCTGTTCATCTTAATACAAATTACATGAGGATTATAGATGGTGTTGAAGAAATTGAATTGGTTGCTAAATCTTTCAAAGATGTTCCTAACTTTAGAGTATTAGATGTAAGAGAAGAATTCTCTACAGCAACTTTTCACATTGCTGATGCTGCAGAAAAGAGAAAAATGTTTCGAGGAACTTATAATGATATTATTAAGAAATTCGTCGATGAACTTGGTATTTCAACAGTGTCAGATGGTACTATAGGACCAGATAAGGTCGAAACAGTAGGTGGGGAATATAAAGGAGTGAAGATGGGCAAGATAAAAGACCAACATAATGTCGGTTATGAACCCTTTGAAAGAAAGATTGAGCCTTTAGCAGGAGTTTCTAAAGATGAAGTTAGAATGATTGGAAGAGCTTTAGAAATACCTGAAGATCTTTTATGGAGACAACCGTTTCCAGGACCTGGTTTATCTTTAAGGACAGTTGGAGCAATTGATGAGGAAAAACTAAATACAGAAAAAAGAGCAAATGACATAGTAGAACAAAAAACAGAAAAATTTTTTGAAGGAAAATATGGCAGACCTTTCCTTTACGACAGTATAACTGGAGAAAGAATGCCATTTCAATATTTCGCAGCAACTTATGACTCTAACATAGATGATTCAACTCCACTAGGAGAAGAAATAACTGAATATGTTAATAGAATTTTATTTAAAGATTCAACAGAAACTCATATTCTAAAAGCTAAGAGCACAGCTATGAAAGTTAAAGGCGATAAATTTGAAAGAGCCTACGAACCAGTAGCATCTATAAACATTAAGGGAGATGTAGATTCCTTTGTTCTTAGACATATAGGAGAAACCATACCTCTAGAATTTCCAGTTTCAAGAGTTTTACAAGAAATTGTAACAAGTAAAGAAGGTAAATACGTTGTTGCTATAAGAGCAGTAAAGAGTAGAAACGCTTTAACAGCAGAACCATTAATGTTTGGTTATTCTTTAACAGCCAGTGAGATATCAAGAGATCCGAATGTTAAAACAGTTTATAGAGATATAACACCTAAACCACCAGCCACAATAGAAAACGAGTAATTCGATTATAAAATCATTAGAACTTTTCATTATTCAATAATCTCAAATTCATATCCACAATCAATACAAAAAAATTTCTTACTGATTTTGCTTCTAACTTCTTCAAAAGAAAATTTAGAGTTTCTGAACTGTACATTGGTGCTATTGCATCTCCTGCACCTAATTTCCATAATTATAAGTTTAAGTTTCAACTATTTAAAATCTGTATAATATAGTGATTAAAATGAAAAATATTATTGAAATTAGAAGAGTATTAAAGGAATTCAAAGTATTAAAAAGAAAAACTGGATTAAAGAGTAGTTTTACTAATTTTTTTAGTAGAGATTACAAGATCATAAAAGCAGTAAATAACGTTAGTTTAACTGTTAAAGAAGGTGAATTTGTAGGTGTAATAGGTCCCAATGGAGCAGGTAAATCAACTCTTATAAAAATTTTAACAGGTGTTTTAACTCCTAGTTCTGGAAGCGTAAAGGTTTTGAATTACATTCCTTACAAACAAAGAAAGGAATACACAAAAAACATTGGAGTTGTTTTTGGTCAAAGAACTCAACTTTGGTGGGATCTTCCTGTTAAAGACACATTTGATTTGTTTAAGTATATTTATAAGATTCCTGAAGAAAAGTTTAAAAATAATTTAAACAGATTTGTTGATGTTTTAGGTATAGATAAATACTTAGATACTCCAACTAGAAAACTTTCTTTAGGAGAAAGAATGCGTTGTGATTTGGTAGCTTCTTTATTACATGATCCTAAAATAGTTTTTCTAGATGAGCCAACAATAGGTTTGGATGTTGAGGCAAAATTTAGAATAAGAGAATTCTTGAAAGAGGTAAATGCTAAAGGAACAACTATAATTTTAACAACACATGACATGAGCGACATTGAAGAATTATGCCCAAGGATAGTAATAATAGACAAAGGTAAAAAAATATATGATGGTTCTGTAGATAATGTAAAAAAGAAATTTAGAAAACAAAGAATTCTGGTAATTGATTTTTTTGAAGAAATCGATGAAAATAAATTAAAATGGAAAGGTATAAAGTCTATTAAAAAAGAAGGAGACAGAATTACACTTATTATAGATATAAAAAAAACTGCAGCATCTGATGTAATAAAGAAGATTCTTTCTAAATGGCCAATTTATGATATAACTGTGGAAGAACCTGAAATTGAGGAAGTAATTAGAAGAATATACAAAAAGGGAGTTTAATGTATCATAAAATAGTTTTTACAAAATTTAAGGAGAATTTTGTATACAGAGTAGATGTTATTGGAGGTATAATTAATTCATTTATTGAATTAGTAGCTCTTTGGTTTGTATGGAACGCAATTTTCGCATCAAGTGGAGTTCTAACTATAAAAGGAATAACACTACCAGCTATGATCACTTATATTTCTATTTCAACAGTTATTAGAATTTATAGTCATTCTTACACCGAGTATATGATACATGATGACGTAAAGCATGGTGGTATAGTTGTTGCAATAACTAAACCAATTAATTATATCTTTTTTGTTCTTTCCAGAGAATTAGGAATTACTTTTTTCAGGTTTATAGCAAGAGGGATTCCTATACTTTTGGTCGCATTTATAGTTTTAGGCGCGGGTTTACCTTTATCTCCAATATTTTTCTTTATTAGTTTCATTTTAGGATTCTTTATAAATTTCTTTTTGGTTCTTTTAATAGGTCTTTGGAGTTTTTGGGCAGGTAATATTTGGGGATTGAGATTATCAAAGAACGTTATATCCGATATATCTTCAGGTGCAATATTTCCCTTGTTTTTATTTCCTCAGTGGTTTCAACAAATAGCTTACTTATTACCTTTTCAAGCAATTTACAACATACCATTGTCAATATACATAGGTCAAATCAGTGGTTTTGAGATATACACCTTTTTGCTTATCCAAGTTTTTTGGTTTCTTTCTTTAGGTTTAATAGCTCTTATAGTTTGGAAATTTGCACAAAAGAAGATATTTGTACAAGGTGGCTAAATGAAAGATTTTTTTAAATTATGGTTTATGTATATGAAGCTAATTTTTAAGAGTTGGAAAGAATACAGAATCGATTTTGTAATTGGTATAATTGCAATGTTTATAGCTAACATAATGAGTGTGATATTTTTTTGGGTTATATTTGAAAATGTGATTAGTTTAAATGGTTGGTCATTTGGCCAGATTTTATTTTTGTCAGGAATGTTATCAGTTGTTAGTGGTTTTTGGCACTCATTTCTTTCAGGTTCATCACCTTGGAGATTAGAAGAATATATTAGAAGAGGAATTTTAGATACAGTTTTATTAAAACCAATCGGAACTTTAAGATACTTTTTAATGAGTAATATTGATGAAGATGGTTTTGGAGAATTAATAGCAGCTTTTTTTATATTAATTACAGGAGCCCACTTATCTGGAATTATATGGAATTTTCAGAATATTCTTTTACTAACAACATTTATAATTTCAGGTATTTTGATATTTTTTTCAATTATAACTATTTTTTCTTGTTTAGCATTTTGGACAACAAGAATTCACTCATTATCAAGAATTGTATGGCATTTTATGGTTTTTGTTAAATATCCTTTAGAAATATACAATCCAGCAATAATTTTCTTATTAACTTTCATTTTACCACTAGGTTTTATTAATTATTATCCATCAGAATTATTCCTAGGGAAAGGATTACATTTGCAATTTGCTTACTTAGCACCCCTAATAGGAGTTTTAGCTTTAATAATTTCTTATTTATTTTGGAAATTTAGTTTAAAGCACTATACTTCAACAGGTAGTTAAATGAAATACAATTGGTATGCTATAAAAATTGTAATAATTTGTGTAATAGTTTTTATTTTACAATTTATACTCCCGATAACTGATAATTTTGCTTTAATTTCTTCAGAATTTTTATTTAAACCTTGGACAATTGTAACTTATATTTTTCTTCATGGTAGTCCATCACACATATTTGGTAATATGTTTGCTTTAGCTCTTTTTGGTTCAATATTAGAAAAACTAATTGGTGGAAAGAAATTTTTAATAGTATTTTTTGTTTCAGGAATAATAGCTGGAATAGGTAGTATTTTATTTTATGGAGCTTCAATAGGAGCGTCTGGAGCAATTTATGGAATTTTTGGAACATTAGCTATTTTAAGACCTAGAATGACTGTTTATATGGGTTTTGGAGCTCCTATGCCAATGATCGCAGCAGTTTTCTTCTGGGCTTTACTTGACTTCTTAGGATTTTTTACAGCTTTGGATAATGTTGCATATGCAGCTCATTTATTTGGCTTAGCTTTTGGTTTAATATATGGATTTTATTTGAAGAAAGAATACGGTGAAAAAAGATCAAAAAGAAGATCAAAAACAGATATTAGTGAAGAAGAAATTAGAAAATGGGAAGATAGATGGTTATCATAAAATTATTTTTCGATTCTTCTAATTTCAATACTCATCATTTCTTTTCCAATCACACTTCTCATATAATCTCTATGAGGTTCTTTTAATTTCACACCATTACAATAAGGAGCTTCTTCGGTTATTGCTTTAATTTTTGAAAAAAGATTCCCTCCTTTATCTGTTTCTGCTTCTTCTGGTGGTATATCATGTATAAATATAGCATAATCAGAAATATTAGGATCTGGATTAAAAGGTTTGACTATTTCAGCTATTTCTTCTTCAAATTTTTTCCAAACTTCATTAGAAAGTCTATATTCTGTCATACAATATATAATAAAAGAAATTTTTTATATTTATCTAACCCTAATTTTTATTCTTCTCCTACAATTTTTGCATAATTTTAGATTAACACCTTTCCATTTAACATTAGTTAGCCTTCCGATTTCTTTAACTGATTTCTTACAACGGTCACAATAGGTCTGGATTTTAATCACCAATAAACTTAATTACCTGCTCAGTTTTTTAAATCTTAACCTTTCTCTTAATCTGCTTTTTTTCCATTCCCTTTCCTTAAACATTATGCGTTCTAATTTTTCTAATGCTTCATCAACAGCAGTTCTTAAGTCCCAAGCATAAGATTTACTTATAAAAGCTCCTTTATTAGTTAAAAGTCTGGTTCTTATTGAATATTTTATTTTTCCTGTTTTTTCATACCTTTTTATATGTAAAAAGAAGAACTGTGGTTTATAAACTTTAGATATTTTTTGTATAGCATCTCTAATCATTCTATCAACAGTTGCAACTATAAATTCATCTTCATCTACTAAACCAATAATCTGATAATAAATACCTTTTTTCTCTAAACCGGAAACATAAACTTCTAATAAATCTTTTGCTGTTATTATGCCAACTGGGAATTGGTTTTCCGCTACAATAACCCCATCATTTTTGTATTTGTTCATTAAATTTACAATTTCATTTAAAGTTGCACCTCTACCAACAATTAAAGGAGAACTATTCATAATTGTTGAAATAGGTATTTTCATTATTGTTTCTTTTTCAGCAGCCATAGAATAAAAATCTATTCTATCTCTAGGTTTGACTGCTTTTAACAGATCAAAAATTGTTACAATTCCACACAATTTTTTATTCTTATCAATAACAGGAAGCCTAGATATGTTTTTTTCCCTCATTAATAGTCTTGCTCTTCCTATATCATCCTCATTAGTTATTATTTCTGGAATAGACATTATAGTTTCTGCTGTTGTTTGCCTAAATTCTTTCATTTTAGATGCTGCTCCAATTATATCAAACATAGAAACTATTCCAACAACTTTTTTATTTTCAACAACAGGTAATGCTCTTAATCCTGTTTTTAATATTAATTTTGCAGATTCGTTTATTTTGCTTTCTGGAGAAAGATGGGGAGGTGTAAAACTCATAATTGTATTAACTTTTGTTCTTTCAGGACTACTAATTCCTTTTTTTGCTAGTTCTTTAGCATAAATTATACCTTTTAATTTTTTCCTTTGAGTTACTAAAATTTGCCTTAGATTGTGCTTTTCTATTAAAGAAATTAATTTTGTTAAAGTTGCCTCAGAGTTGATAGAAATAAATTTTTTTGTCATTATGTCTTTTACAATCATTTAAAAACCTCCTATAGGCTTATATAAGTTACACTATAGTATGTTACATCGTTTTCATTATCAACAACAGCCCAGAGCATATTTGCTCTTATATTATGAGCTAATCTAACTGCTCTTGATAGTTCTTGGAAAGAGCATATATAGTCTTCAGCAACACAAAAAACTATCCATTTTGTATGTTCATGTGGTGCTTTTGGACCTTTTTTAATGGGCTTTACTCCTCTTTCATAAACTCTAAAATCGCAACCAAATTTAAAACCCGTTCTTGTTGGCAATCCTCTTTCTCTTAGGTCTTTATAAACAGCATATCTAATACGGAATCTCTTATCTGTTTTCAAACAATAATTATAGAAATCTTTAAAGGACTTTTTTTTCTTGATTTGAATCTTTTCTCTCTCTAATAAGAAGCTAGCTTCCACAAAAGACAGTTCTAATCTATCTCTAAATAAATCTCCAAACCATCCACTTTCAAATATTTTTTTGGCCTCTTTCTTATCCCAAATTACTACTCTATCTTCTTGAAGTTCGGCTTTTATCATATAATCACTATATATTTACTCTATTTAAAAATTCTTTTATTACTCTATAATTTTTTTCAGCTTCCTCTTTACATATATCTAAGGTTACAAGATTATATTTTTCTTCAACTTTATTCTTTAAAAGCTCTATTGTTTCTTTGAAACCCATTTTATACTTAATACCACCTTTGTAAATGCCACGAGCAATTTTTGATGGGTCTAAAAATCTGAAATTATCTGCATTTTTTACAATTTCACTTTCAATACTGTTATGTCCTATTTTTCCGTGATGAGCAGCTATAGAATTAATAATTTTTTCTTTATCTTCTTTTGATAAATCAAAATTATCTAAAAACCTATTAGCAATTTCTAAACTGAATTTAATATGTTCTTTAATTTTCCCTTCTTTGACAGCTTTTCCCAACCCAGTATCTATTAAATAACAACTAACTATTACTATTTTTTCATCAACATTTAATTTTTGTGCTAATTCTTGACCCTTTTTAACAATATGTTCTGTACTTTCAAAAGAAGGCCAATCTCCATACTTTTCACTCATTTCTTTAGCTAATTTTCTAGCTTCTTCAACAATATCCAAGCAATCAACCTAAACTTATTCCCTTTGCCATTAACTTAATTCTACAGTTTTCACAAAAACTTTTCTGCTTTTTATCAACATCATAAACAGAGGGTGAAAAGCCCATTACACAACTTGGATTACTACAGTGATCCAAGCCCAGATAATGTCCTATCTCATGTATAACCTCTTTCACAACCCTTTGTTCTAAAAGACCTCTATTAGCTCTTTCATCATAAAATTCAGATCTTAACCTAGTTAAAGAAACAATAGCACAACTCTTTGCAGGGTCTTCTAATCCAAAAACAAAATTTAATCCACCATAGTACAAATCTACATCTGTGATTAATAAACTAGGAATGCTTTTATCAATGAACTTTACTTCTGATGCTCTAGAAAGAGAATTCATAACTATTTCGGCATTATATTGTTTTCTCCAGTGATTGAAAGCTTCTTGCGGAATTCCTAATTTAGGCATTATTCTGCATTTTATATTTAAATTTTCTAATTCATTTTTAACTATTTCAGTAATTTCCTTGGGCAAATTACCTACAGGAACTATTCTGAGAAACATAACTAAATTTAGGTTTTAAAGGTTAAAAAAATGATTATTTTCAATTTTTTAAATTAGTGGGAAGGGTGGGATTTGAACCCACGACAGCACGGTCTTCAGCCGTGCGCTTTTGGTTTTTAAACTCCCAGGCTGAGCTACCTTCCCCTTACAAATGATAAGAATTATTATAATATACTTTTAAATGTTTTGTAGTTCTTTAGAAATTGGATTTAAAGAAAATAAGAAAAAAAGGTAGTAAAAAGATAAAAGACCATCATCGGTGTCTCAGGTCACTCAAAACTATCTTTTTCTTCTTCTTTTTGTCTTTTTCTTTGCTGCTTTCTTCCTTCTTCTTCTTGCTGCCATATTTTTACACCTCATTAAATAAAATTACGAATAATTTTTAATATTATTCGTAATTAAATTTAATACTTATTGATATTTAAATTTTTCTTTTTTTGTTAATTTTTTAATAAAATTAATTTTTGTTAATTTTTTTAATAAAATTAAATAAAAAGTTCTAATTAATTCTTTTTCTTAAAATTTATTTTAATTTTACATTATTGTTTGTGAATTTAGTGGAAATGTTGTACATTTTCTTATATCATCCGCTCCTAAGACAAATTGTGTTATTCTGTTTAATCCAATTCCACAACCAGAATGTAATTTTATTCCATTTAACTTTACACAATCCAAATACCACTGAAAATCTTCAATTCCTCCGCCTCTTGATCTTAGTTTTTCCATCATTTCTGAATTTTCTAACCTTTCTTTAAGCTTATTATGCCTATGTTCCCTTTCTGCTGCTCCAACTGCTTCTCCACTTATAGGTAAAATTAAATCTGTGCTATTAACTATTTCAGTTCTAGAATCATTTTCTTTCATGTTAAAGAATTTTATTGGTTTAGGAAAGTGTGTTATGAACAAAGGTTGATTTCCATACATTTTTACTAACATTTTTTCATGCTTACTCTTTAGATCACTACCCCATTTTAATCCAACTTTTTTTACTGCTTCATCATATGTTATTTTGTTAAAAGGCGCTTTTACTTTTTTTAGTCTTTCTGTATCAACTCCTATTTTTTTGAGAAGCTTTTCTTCTTTTAAAACTTCTCTTATCATACTGCAAACTGTTCCTTCTATGTATTTAAGAAGCTCTTCAAAATTCCCCTCAAACTCTATTTCTATTAAGGGAAATTCTGTTAAATGCCTATTATCTGCACCTGGTTCTGCTCTAAAACTTGGTCCAACACACCAAACTTTTTTTAATTTAGGTATCATTGCTTCAAGATATAATTGTTGAGTTTGGCTAAGATATCCTTGAACTCCGAAGTAATTCAATCCAAATAATGTATCTATGTTTTCACATGCTCCTGTTGCTCTGGTTATATGAGGTGCATTTACTTCTATAAATTCATTCTTTATGAAAAAATCTCTTGCTCCTTTCAACAAAGCCGCTTCAATTCTTGCAACAATTGCTAATTCTTCTGTGTTTGTTATTTTATGTCTCTCCCTAGTTTCTATTAACTTTTCTAACATTTTATCCCTCCTAGGAGGAGAAAAAGCCTCCTATATTTAGGTTTCAACATCTTATAAAAATTTTTATTTTCAAATACACTAAAGAAAATTTTATATTCTGAAAAAACTATATTACCTTAGTGCCTTCTTTCTAGTCTAACCATTCTTTTTTCTTAATTTTTTCAGGAATGTATTCTTCAGAAATAAATGAAATTCCTTTAGAAGATAATGCTGCTAATTCAACTTTGCCCTTTAACTCTTTCATTTTCTGAAAGAATTTTTGCCATTCTTTCTTATCTTTAAACCATTCATATTTCGTTAAATCATTTAATCGTTTTATATCAACGTCTTTAAATTTTATTAGATGCCTTTTTAAGCCAAATTCTTCTACATCATAAGGTGTTAAACCTAAAAATCTTGCATTTGGAATTGCTAATCTTTCACTTATGTGTGCTAATGAAATGCTTCCGAATTTTAATACAGAATAAATATAAATTCCCCAAGGATCTAAATCAACTAAAACATAAATAGGAAGTTTATGTTCATTATGTAGTCTTTGTAATACTCTTCTCACGCCTCTTGTTGCTTGTCCTTGAGATGATGTTATAATACAATTTAATTTTTTCCATACTTTATCTTCATGTAGTCTTTCCCACTCTGCTGCTTTTTCCATATATATCACAAATCTAGCATCTACTTTTTTGAATTCAATTTCTTCAACATTAGAAGGTATTGACCAACCACCAGAACCTAGTTTTGCCCAATTAACAGTGTCTCCTTTATCCTTTATAACAACATTTCCAGCAACAGAACCCATTTTGTTAGCATTTACATGCAATTGTTCTCTAGAACAGTTTGATATTAATTCTAAATCTTCTATTGCTTTGTTCGATTCTTTTTGATCATCTACAATATTAATACTAGTTTGAGGTATTGTTCTTTTAATTCTATAAAAAACTTCTCTTAAGCTTAGATGTTTATTAACATCTAACAGTTCTCTGGCAGTTGCTGCAACCTCTACTGTTTGAACAAATTTTCTAACATGAGCAACATTAAAGAAATATCTTTTAGATGTTTTGTTTCCCAATGTTATCAATTTTGTATTTGTATCAAAAATAATATTAGATAATGCTCTTATAGGAACAATTAGAGACGGATTTCTACGATCTTTTATATCTTTTACCAATTTTTTACCTAAATCTTTAAGATTTTTCTTCGCTTCTATTCTCTTCTTTTTGTGTTTCCTCTTCATTTAATTCTACCTCTTCTTCAACTTCTCCATTAACTTCTTTTAAACCCTTTTTAAGCATTTTATGTAGGCCATGTTCAATTTTTAATTTTGAAACATCAGATATTTTTGAAATTGCTACTGCTGCTTCAGGAATATACCTTTCAAACAAGTTTCTTCTCATTTGTATTTCATGTCTCCTTCTTTTCCCATATATGTATTTTTTAAGTTTTCTTCCGGCGTCTTGTAAAGCTAATTTAACTTCTTTTGTTATATCAGGATAACTTGCTATTGCTTGTTTGCCTTCAGAGGTAAAGGGAACCCAAACTGATGCAAAATGAACTAAAATCACTAAAGGTCCTATTGGTAATGATCCAGAAGATTGCTGTAAACCATATCTTCTCCAATCAACTTCTTTAACTGCTTGCGTTATTGCGCAATCTCCCTGATGATACATTAAAGGAACTTTATTAGCAAATCTAAGAAGATTAGCTGTTTTATTTGGATTTAATTCTCCTCCATAAGCTATTCCACATTCAACAGCAAAAGGCCTTCCTTTATAAACAGAAGGAGATCTTGTAATTGCTTCAAAATGTTCTGCCTTAATTTCTTTTTCTAAACCTTTTGTTATTGTTTCCTCTCCTAATTGAGAAAGACAGTTTGTAGGTGGAGAAACTAGTTTTACTGTTTGCATTGCTTTGTGTAGTTTTGTTACGTTATTATGATCCAAGGTTCGAGGTTTTCTTTTAGGATTAATTTTAGCTAATTTACACATTTGTAATGCAGATGTCTTTCCTACTCTTGAAAAATCTGCTTTTAAAAAACTAAGAATGTTCTTTGCTTTTGTTGTTTCAACCATTCTTCTTAAAATTCCTAGTTCTACTCCATATGGATGAGGTTTTATTTCTCTTGGTTTTCTTGGTAATTTATGTACAGCTCTAGGAAAAACAACTTTACCATTTGGTCCATAATAAGTTATTTTAGTATAAGGATTCATTATTGCAGTTTCTTTAAGATATTCTGGTACTGACTGTCCTTTTTCAATATATCTTCCCTCAATTTCCATCTCAACTTTAACTCCGTGCCATTTTTCAGGGTTTTTTTCTCTTTTGCTAGAAATTACGTTAGGTTCATTTTTAGTAACATCAATCATTAAAACCACATCATTAATAAATTTTTTTCCTATGCTTGATGTTATTTTTATAGGGTTTCCACTTGTCAATTGAGAGTATAATATTGCTCCTGAAACTCCAATTCCTTGAGTTCCTCTTGATTGGCGAAGTCTGTGGAATTTGCTTCCATATAATAGTTTTCCAAAAGCAAATGGAAGCTTTTCTTCTATAATTCCAGGTCCATTGTCTTCAACTTTTATTATAAATTTATTTTCTCCTGATTGCTTTACAAAAACCTTAATATTTGGCAAAGTTCCTGCTTCCTCGCAAGCATCAATACTATTATCAACAAGCTCTTTTACTACTGTTAGCATTGCTTTAGTAGTATTTTCATAACCTAACAAATGTCTATTTTTTTCGAAAAATTCAGCTACAGATATTGCTTTCAGGTTTTTTGAGAGAGTTTCTGCAGTAAATTTATCATTTGACATAAACATCAATCTTTGACAAGCACAATATTAAATGTTATTATTCTTATACTTTATTATTATTCTTTAATAGAAATTAACTTCGAAATTTATATAAGTTAAATTATATTAAAGGCAAATTGAATTATAAAAAGCAATTGAACAGAAACACCAAAAATTTTTCGTGTGGTATACACTAAATGGTATTCAAAAATGGCTGCACATTGATTTTTTTTCTTTTGTTTCTCTAAAAATTCTTTAGAAAATTTCGTCAATGAACGTAAGAAAAATTTATATTAAAAGACATTTAAATCATTATTTTTACATATTTTTAACATGAAAAAACTACTACAACTGTCTATTATTTTTATAGTTCTTATTGCAGGCTGCATTCAAGAGTTTCCAACAGGAGGGGTTATAACTAATGAAACTTTTGAACCTGTAAAATGCATACCAGACTGGAATTGTACTTTTTGGTCAGATTGTAAAAGAACAGATGTAGAAACAGGAATTCAAAATAGGACATGTATAGATAATAATAACTGCAATATAAAAAAACCTCAAGAAACAAGAGCTTGCGGGTTGCCTAGAATTACTCTAAAAGAACCTTCTCAAATGGCTTTAGAAATTTCAGATTTGCCAGATGATAAAAACTGGTTAATAAAAGAAAGTAATATAAGAGCTAGAGAAAAAGTTTCTCAAATTGAAAAAGAACTAGGCTTTAAGAAAGGTTATAATATTACCTATTCTTCTAAAGAAGATAACAAAACAGATTTTATTGATATTGATCAATTTATTAGCATTTATCCTTTAGTAAATAGTGCTATTAATATGAGTTTTAGTTTTGAGGCTGCTAAAGAAAGTTATAGAGAAAAAGGGTTCTTTGAGAACAACACTAATAAAATAATACTATCTATTTCTGATTTACCTAGCCCAAACATAGGAGATTTAAGCATAGCATATAATATTACTATATTATATTCTACTACAGGCTTAAAGGAAAACATCTATACAATTTGCTTCATCAAATGGGATGTTGCTGAAGTTATTAGAGTAAGTGGAACTGAAAGTGATTATGATTTCTTAAAGGATTTAGTTGAAATAGCTGAAGAAAAAATAGCTTAGAAATGCTAGTAATTTAAATTTTTTTTCTATATTTTGGTTATGAAAAAGAACACAGTTAAAGCAAAAATTTCAGGAGTAGCAGTTTACAAAACAAACATACATATTAGAATCAAAATAGATAGAAATACTCAAAAAAGATATAATCAGTTTAAACAGGAGCTAGTTGAAAGATACGGATTTACTTATATTAAAGGTTATGGCGGTTTTACAAAATTAATTGGAAAAGGAATAGATATTAACGTATTCAAGAGAAAGGATTATCTGCATTTTGTTGTTTATGGTAAATTAAGAAAAAAGATATTTAATATTATTCTGAACTATTTTGAATATTTAAAACTTAACCCTTAAATCCTGATTTTTCTATTAGAATAGTTTAAATGTTTTTGGGTTTTTACTATTCTTATGTCAGAAGAGGGTTTAGAAGATAAAGAAAATTCTATAATAGAAGACTGCAATTATTGCGGACTTGATGATGAAGATAAGTTTTGTGATACTTGTGGAATTATTCCTTACGAAACAGAAGGTATCGAGGGTTTTGATTTTGCTTTCCAACAAGAAAAAGAATTAGCTAAAATTCAGAAACTGATAATTGAATATCTTTCTATACCTGAAAATAAAAAAGAATATTATCATACTCATAGGGTATTTTGGGACCCAATAACAAAGAAAAAAGTGAAAGAAAGCGAATATAGAAAAAGACTTAGAGAGATGAATAGATATTTTAATGTAATGGACTTTAAGAATACTTAACCCTTAAATCCTGATTTTTCTATATTTTTATTATGGCAAAAAGGAAAAGGCTAACTAAAAAGCAAAAAAAGAAAAGAAGGAAAAAAAGAAGGAAAAAGAAAAAAAGAAGATAATCTAGGAACATTAAAATAACTGATAGTAATTAATTCTATTTAGGTGATTTTATCATAGAAACTGTGCTTGTTCCTAAAGATAGGATAAGGGTTATAAAGGATCAAAAAACAGCAAAAAAACTAGAAACTTCTATAAAAATTAAATTATCATTTCAAGAGAATGCTGTTATAATAGAAGGTGAAGGAGTAGAATTATTTCAAGCTAAAAACATTGTAAAAGCAATTGCAAGGGGCTTTTCTCCTGAAAATGCTTTCAGATTATTAAATGAAGAAGAAAGCCTAGAAATAATAAAATTAGAAGGATTTACTGATAAAAAAATAAAAGTAATAAAAGCTAGATTAATAGGAACTAAGGGAAAAACAAGAAAATTAATAGAAAATTTTAGCGGTTGTTCAGTTTCAATATACGGGAAAACAGTTTGTATAATAGGAAATTTTGAACAAATGAATATTGCAAGAGAAGCAATAAAAATGATAATAAGAGGATCAAAACACTCTAAAGTTTATGGGTTTTTACAACAAACAAATTTATGATTCATCGAATCTTCCATCAGTTCTAACCAGTTCTTCAGTGGCTCTCATTAAGGTTTTTTTCTTGTAATTTTCAATGCTCATATGCCAGTAAACATTTCCTTGAGCAACTCTTTTCTTTTTTAATTTTCCTTGATTTACCAACCAGTCCAGCTTTTTCCTTAAGGTTTCTAAGGTATTAGGCTTTACAGGTATTTTTTCAATTTTCAAAAGCTCACTAGGAGTGCATGGAGAATTAGCAAGAACTAAAACTTCGAGCCTTTCTTCGTCTGGATACTCATAAATTATCTTGGGCATTTCCTTTACCTTAACCTTATTTATGTTTATTATAAATTAATTAATATAAAAACTTAACTTAATTATCAAAAGAACTAATTCTATTAATAAAAAATTAAAATTTTTTTAAACATATTTTTTTCTTTTGGTATACATCAAACAGAAACCGAAAAATTTTAGAGTTCTGGACTAATATTTTTTATGAACCCTTTTCTTTTGAGCCAAGAGCTCTGAGCTTTGCTATATAACCAGATAACGTCTGCTCTTTCTTCTTTCTGCACGCTCCAGGGCTTAACTAAGACCAGATAACCAGGTTTAATCCATAATCTCCTCTTTATTTTCCCAGGAATTCTACAAATTCTTGTGAAACCATCCTCGCATTTAACTTCTAGCCTTCCTCCTCCAAGCATAGCTGTTACAACACCTATTGTTTCATCATTTTTTGGCATTTTTACTCTTATAATCTCTTCTTCTTCATTTTTATTCTTTTTAGGCATTTAATCACTTAGTATTCTTATTAAAATAATATTCCTATAAATATTTTTACCTTCTTTGCTTGTAATAAGCTTAAAACTCTTTTTTATCTCAGTTTTATATTTTTTTCTTAAAAGCTCTGTAATTTTTTCACCTAAAGACTTATTGCTTATAAAAAAATCATAGCCTCCTTTTACTTCTTTTATTCTATAAAATCCCTTTCTCATTAAAACAATATCATCTATTGAATTAATATCGTCATTTGTTAAACTTCCTCTTATTTGTATTAAAGCTTCATAGTAATCACTATATTTTCTTGAGCATTTGAGACAAACTTCTTTTTTTATTTTTAATTTTACTTCATGAATTTCTTCCTTAAGGTTTTTAGAGTCTTCTAAGAAGCCTTTTACATAAACTCTTGCAATATCATTTATTTCAAACCTTATTTTAACATTTTTTCCAAGAATTTTTATTTTATTTCTCAGGAATTCGTCGATTTCTATGTCTTTCCACTTGTTTGTTTCCTTTATTCTATTACATTTACTGCATATTGTAACAAGAACATCTTTAGGAATTTCTATTAAATTAAACTTTTTATTGTAACATTCTTCACAGTGTCCATTTATTAGATTTTCGGTTTTTTTGCCGCATATAAAACAAAATTTCATAGAATTATTAGGTTTAAGGATCATAAAAGTGTAAACCATCTACTAAATAGGTTGTTAAGTTAAAATCCCATGTGAATTTCCAATCCTGAAAAATAATTCCTTCTATATCATAAAAATCGTTATTAACATTACAACCTTCAGTATCGTCGTGTGCTCCATTAGCTGATAAAGAAGATAAATCAACTTCAATTAAGGTCCAATTTTTATGTTCCCCTGTGTATCCAGAAATAACTCCTCCAGGCATTGGGCAAAAATTATCTTCAAATTCATAATTTAAATATTGATCAGCTAATATCCACCTTGTGTTATTTCCTTTGTACCAAAATTTTAAGATGTAATCATCAGGATTTATAGAACTAACATCAAAAAAATGGAAAAAAGTTCTAAAACCATTATTTGTAGAAGTGAAATTTATGCTATAATCTCCTATCTTTTTGTCAGTACTTAAGTCTAAATTTCCTGTTGGAGGATTTCCAGCACTCCAACCAGTTAATGATTCTGTCCAAGCATCCTTGTCGCCAGGATACCATAAATAAGCCCTATACCACAAAATAAAACTTAGTTCAACTGTTTCAGGCATGTCACAACATAATGACATAAAAGAACTAACTTCTACATTTTCATATCTAGATTTATATTTTTTTAGAAACCATTCTTTTTCTGTGAGAGATAGTATTGCAGCTTTGGTTAAAAAATCATGTGTTGAATCCCAGAATTCTCTGCTATCTCCCATCCATATGATATTGCTTCCTTTTTTTGTTGCCGAAGCATAGGTTTGGTCTGAATTAGCTAAAATATTATTTCCTACAACACTTTTACCAGAATTATCAAGAAAAATAAAGCTTGTGTTTAAAGGCTGTATACTTATTTTATCATTATCCCATATTTTTCTAAGCTTAAAAAAATATTTGTTTCCATCAGGACCTGTAAGAGTAAATATTTCACCCTCATTTACAACAAACCAAAGAGGATTTGGACCTTGGTTTGCTGAAAAGTTTGTGAAATTAAGTGTATTTGGTGATAATTGAGTTATATAACGTGAATAATCAAAATTACTTCCGCATGTTGCGCCGCAATTTCTCCATATGTACCAAATATTTGAATATGGTGAACCACCTGAAATATCAACAATAAAGCCAGCTCCTAAAAAATATTTCATAGTTTCATCCCATTCAGGTTCATATTTTGTAAAATTAAGAAAGCTTTCTGTTCCTGAAGAAGGTGTTAAACCAAAAAATTGATTAAAATCGATGTCTGTTCCATCAGTTTTGTTTATCCAAATTAGTGAACCGCCTCTATTTAAATAATCCTCAAGCCAGCTTCTTACTGTAGAGTTCCATTCACAAGCTCCATAGCATTCGTGGAATACCATGACATCTATATAATTTGGGATTGGGGTACTAAACTTATATAAGTAGACAACGTTAAAATTAATCTCTCTATTGTTTAAATAAACAGACCGCGTTAAGATACTAATTAAACCACCACAACTCGTATCTGGCCATCCTAACTCAAAACAACCAACAATTATATCTTTTTTAGGTATTCCATTAACTCTTAATCCAAAATCAACATTTGGAGGAATTAAAATTTCAATTCTACTTAGATTGCCATTTAAGGTATTCTCAATACCCAAAATTTCAATTATTTTTATTAAATTATCAGCAACACCTACTAAATCAACTCTTTCCCAACTTTCTTTTACATTATAAGTAGATATGGTTCCTAAGACTACTAACATTAATATTAAGGCAATTGATATTTCTAATAAATAAATAAAGCCTTTCATTTTACCACAATTCTAGTGTAGTGTTCCCAGAATCATTTTCAATTATGACGTATTTCATAACAAACACTTTTGGAGGTTTTAAGCTGTCAATACCGCAAAATAACATTAGATCAGTTGAATTGTAAATCTTTAATCTATAAGATTCAATACCAAAATTATCCAAAAGACCACAATTTTGGTTTAAGTTTTCTATCTTTTCTTTTGAAAGATTATAAGGTTCATTTGCTAATAATTCACTTTCTACAAGGTTTGTGATTGAATTTAAAGCTTCTGCTTTTAAAGCGTCAATTTCATAATCTGAAATAATACTAGAAAACACAGTATTTATTTGAGTCACAACATAAAAAATCACTATTGAAAATATTACAATAGCAAAAATGAATTCTATTCTTGTCTGTCCATGCATTATATCACACCGGCCTTTAGTAAGAATAAGAGTACACTAAAACCAGATATTGTCATTATTGAACTATGCTTTAAGCCAGCAGTTACAGAGCCTTCACCAATCTGTCCTGCTACTAATCCAGAAAATATCCCTTGGATCAAAACCATTAAAAGAAATAATGCATAATAATAACAGCTTGTTTCAATCCCAAACATCTGACAGACAACTGAAAAAATTGAACAATTTATACAAAAAAGCTCTGGATTATTTATACAAATGTCGCATGGATCTCTAAAACTCATTATATCACCTGCTATTCCAGCTTGAATATCTAGTTCCATTAAAGGTATTAAAGTTTGAGAAAGAGCAATAACTATTCCAATGAATATATAAAAAATAGCATACATTATCAACATGTGTTGATATGTAACAGATCTTCTTTCTCTTTCAGCCTCTTTTATTGACGTTATATCTGAGGCTGTAGCTTCCATTGTTCTAGCAATATCGCCTCCAGAACTATAAGCTTCATTTATAATTCTAACAACTCTTCCTATTAATTTTGATTTTTTTAATCTTAGAGCAAAATTGTTCATAGCTTCTTGTGTAGGTACACCCCAAGAAAGTTGATAATTTATTTTATTAATCTCTTCTGTTAACTTCCCATAATCAGTTTTTGATACTTGTTTTAATGCTTCTGGCAATGTCATTCCTATTTTTTGTGCTTCAGACAAATCTAATAAAAATATTGGTAATTGCTCTTCCATTGTCTTTACTTTTTTATATTCAAAATACGAAAAAAATGCATAAGGAATTATCCCTATTATAACTGCCAAAAGAATAAGATTTCCCATTAATCCTATATTTTCATAGAAAAACGTGCTTATGATAATTAACATTGCTGCTATTATTATTGGTATAAATTTTATATTAAATCTCTTTTTTTCTTGCTTCTTTTTTTCATGTTTCTTCATTTCATCACGCTGCTGGAGCTATAGATTTTATCAAAAATATAAAACCGACAGACATGAAAGGTAAAACTATAAAAATTACTAAAAATTGTATGAAAGACAGATAAGTAGTCATGCCTCCTCCACCTAATATTGACATTAAGGCAGTTATAATTATGAAAAATACAGAACCCACTAAAACCAAAGTTAAGTAAATTTCTATTAAAACAGATAAAGTCCTAGAGTATCTCTGTAATCTTCTTCCATATTCTGCTATGAATAGTCTAGATTTTTCGTGTAAAAAATCACCAATGTTGCCACCGCTTGTTAAAACAGTGTCTAAACCCCATAATAATTCTTTTAGTTCTTCAGATGGTGTTCTATTAGCGGTTTTTCTTATAGCACCTACTAAATCCATACCAAAAACTTCTACATCTTTATAAATTTTCTCAGCTTCTTTAGAAACTTCTCCATATTCTCCAAAGTGTGAAATAACTTTAAACATTGTTATAGGAGGTGCTCCTGAGTTTGCTATTGTTGCCATATAAGTTGTTGCAAAGGGTAAGGCAGCTTCAATATCTTTTTTTCTATTTCCTGCAGCCATACTAGGATACGTATAAAAAATAAAGAAAACAATCAGAACAATCACAATGTTTAAAGTAAATGAAAATAAAACAGCTAGAATAATATCCTGTAAGAATATACTTGTTATAATTGTAATTAGAGGAAATTCTATAACAAAGAACAATAAAATTGAAAAAAACATCACATAGACGTATTCTACTAAGGTTAGTCCTATGTCCGCCTTTAATAAGTCGGGTTTTATACTTTCAAATAAATTAACAGATGGATCTAAGCTATGTTTGAAGAATTTAAATGATAAGTCCCTAAGAGTTCTCCAAATATTCATGAAATCATCTATGGTATGGCTTCTAGCAATTCATCTGGTCTTGCATAATAAAGTTTTGAAATCTTTGCTACATCTCTGTAATCTTCTATATTTTTTTCAGTCATCCATTCTAAAATTTTTATTCTACGAGATATTTCTTGTTGCAAATATACTTGTTTTATTCCATGTTGCTGAGAAATTCTTTTTAAAACAATAGATGGATTTACTGCATCATAACTATCATTATTCGGATTCCATCTAAATATCTCATTTACAATAGGAAAGTTCTTTTTTTTATCAAAACCGACAATCTCGTAGATACCTCTTATTCTTCTTACATATGTTGGTCCATATTTTATTCTAACAAGAAAAATAATTATGTCTAAAGCTTCTATAAGATTTGCTGGAAGGCTAATCGGTGGTGTTGTTAATCTATCTATTAATCTTTCCATAGAATCTGCATGTATTGTTGATAAAGAACTATGACCAGTAGCTATTTGCTGAAATAGGACATAAGCTTCTCTGCCCCTAACCTCTCCTACTATTAAATAATCTGGTCTTTGTCTTAAGGATTCTTTTAATAAATCAAAAAGATCTACTTCTCCTAATTTTTTTCTTCCTATTTCTACTATTGGTAATCTGGCAACACTGGGAACCCAATGGGAATGTGGAAGAAGTAGCTCGGCTGTGTCTTCTATTGAAACAATCTTTAATTCTGGTTTAATAAATAAGGACATAGCATTTAAAAGAGTTGTTTTTCCAGTAGCAACACCTCCAGAAATTAAAATACTTCTACCATATTCTACAGTCAGCCATAAATATGCAGCAATTTTAGGGTCAAGTGTTTGAAGATTTAATAAATTTACAGGTGTTAATGGTTTTTCAGTAAATTTCCTAATAGTAAAATTACTTCCTTTTCTAGCTATGTCAGTTCCTAAAGTTGCTTGAACTCTAGAACCGCTTGGCAAAGTTCCTCCAATAAGTGGTTGTGCAACTGAAATGCTTTTTCCACATCTTTGTGAAAGTTTACTTACAAAAACATCAAGTTCTTCGGAACTTTCAAAGAATATATTTGTCTTAACACTTCCTATTAAAGGATCTCTATGGTATACGTATAAGGGAACACCAACACCATCACATGATATATCTTCTAAATTAGGATCCTTCATTAAAGCTTCTATTTTCCCCAAACCTACAAAATCTCTCTCAATATAATACAAAAAGTCTTTTTTCTTATCTTCAGGAATATTAGGTGCCATCGTTGTTATCATCTCTTCAAATCTTTTGAATAAATAACTTCTAGCTTGCCCCTTTCTTAATGTTGTAAAGTCAACATCTAATTTTTCTATAAGCATCATTTTTATTTTATTCAACAAATTCCTTTCATTTATTGTTAACTTCGGTTCTATAAGCTTATAAATCAAAGAAGATTGAGCATCAGACCATCTTATATTTGCAGATGCAAAAACTTTGGAATCATATTTTATAAGATCATAAAAAATGTTTACATCCCTTAAACTATATTCAGGACCACTTATTTTAACTATAGTCCCGACTTCAGTAACTATTGGTATTCCCTTAAATTCTTCCTCTTCTCCAACCACAAATTTTTCTGCTTTTATTTCACTAATTTTTACAGAAGGTCCTTTTATTTCTAGTCTTCCTCCTCCCATAATACTTTCTTGTGGGTAAGGAAATCTCATTCCTTTAAGTCTTCTTCCCCCAAATCCCGATAGTTCCATTTTTTTAAGTATTTTGTATCCTCTAACAGTTCTCCAAAAGAATTTACTAAGCTTTAATTTTAATTTTCCTTTAGGTTGCATATGCTTTAATTTAATTTTCTTCATTTTAACTCAACCGTTTCATTATGAGCATTCATTTCAAGATAGCCTTTTGTGCTATATATAATATTTTCTGTTGTAATATTAAGATTATACAGACTCAAAACAACACCAGTACTAACATCATGACTGCAATTTAGATTCAAGTTATCATTAACTTCTATCATATATACACATCTAGATAACTTTGGAGGTATAGATAAATTATAATTTATTTCACTGTTTGTCGAAGATGAAATTTCTAATATGTTTATGGCAGTTCCTTTTATTATTTTTCCCACAGCTTTAAGTTGAGATTTTAATGTGTTTCTCTCAGATATTTCATTTACATTTGAGAATATGAAATAAACAGAGATTATCATTCCTATTCCAATTATGAAAAAAATTATGTATTCAACAGTTAAATACTGCCCTTTCATAAAGAATATTTATATAAAGGTTATTCTTATTTTGATTGCTGCTTTATTATTTTCAATATATGTAGAATTTTTTTCAACTTTAACTATTTTTGGTTTTGCTATAGTTGGACCTTCAGTAAAAAACTCAATTTTATATTCGTTTTCAGGATAAATTAACTGGATTCTAAATACATCTCCATCTAGCATTTCTCTTATAAAAGAAGAGTCAGAAGATATATTATTCCAATATCTTGGTAATGAAATTTCAGAGGGTACAACTGTTCTTACTTCAATAGTTTTGCCATCAATTAGTGTTATTGGTCCATCAACTCTATAATCAATTTCCTTGTAACCACCAAATTTTATCAAACTCTTAATAGTGTAATCAATATCTTTCATGAATTTCTCAGCAGAAGAAACCTTTGTCATATCAACGTTTTGTTGAAAAACATCTTTACTCCAAAAAACAGCTACTGTAAATAAACCAACACTTAATAAAAACAAAAGAACAAACACCAATGTCTCTGACTGCGCTTTCATGATAGTTAATTGTTTTTAGTTTATTAAGTAATTGTTGCTGTTTGTTCTAAACCAGTTACAGCTACTATTTTTAATTTTTTTCCATTTGGTTCAACAGTATTATTAACAAAGAAAGTTGTCGTTTCACCATAATCTAAAATAGAGTCTGCTATATCTGTTATTTCTTCTTTTTCATCATCAACATAAGCTGTCATTTTACTTACATTTATTGTGCTTGTTCCAATATTTCTTATAGTGACTGATACGTCATCTGTAACATTTTTTGCTGTTTCTATTCTAAAATTGACTCCCATAGCTGTGGTAGTAGCTTCTACTGCAGTTTCTGCACCACCAGTCAAACCAGCAAATATCCCAGTAAACCATGTATATGCTAAAGCAGCCAAAGCAACAACTATCATCAAAATCAAAATTATTGCAATTATCGCGCTTATACCTTTCATGTTTATCAACAAGTTATTGTTTTATAATCGTCTAAACCAGTTTCTATTGATACTTTTAATACTTTGTTTGGGCATGCAGCTGTGGTGTTTGTGATATTGATAGTTACAGTTCCTCCAGGTGGTATTTTGGTAGATGGTTCTGAATCATAATATGTACTTGTGTGAAGGCTTCCATCTATATAAACTCCAAATTTGTTTGGATCAACATCTACAGTTCCTGTGTTTCTGATTGTAGCATTAACTTGATGAGATGGTGTTTCAAAAAATTTTGCAGCCTCTATTCTAATTTGCATTCCCATTGCTGTTGTAGCTGTTGTAGTTGCATTAGCAGCACTCGTAGTCAAACTAGCAAATATCCCAGTAAACCATGTATATGCTAAAGCAGCCAAAGCAACAACTATCATCAAAATCAAAATTATTGCAATTATCGCGCTTATACCTTTCATGTTTGTTCAGGTTTTTTTATGTCTTTTCTTAAAGGATATGTGGACAATAATGTTGAAACAGGCATGCCTGCTGCTCCTTTTGACTTAACTCTTTTGCTCATTTTATCTAGTTCTTCAAGAACAGATTGGTTGCTTTCTATGAGTTTTTTATTTTGTTCAGAAATTTTCTTTAATTCTTCAACCATTAGTTTAAATACATCAGGTTTGGGTTCTGGGGGTTTAGCTGCTACCTCTTCTCTTCCAGCAGCCTCTACTAAAGAAAGAAAATTATTTATAGTAGTTAATAATTCGTCAATTTTAGAAGGTAACTTAGAAAGTTCATTTTTTAAATCTGCATTTGCTTGGATAACATCATTTACAATTTTTTGATTGTTTCTTATTAATTCTATTATCTGATTTATTAAATTCTGCAGATCGGGCGTTGTTCTTGTTGTTTCTATCTTTTCTATTCTTTCTTCTAGTTTCTTGATAGGAGTTACTGGTATTATTTCATAAGCTACATCTTCTTCTGGCATAACTATAGTTTTGCTGAAGCTTCTATATAAATGTTTTTTATTGACAAGTTACTGAAGAATCTACTTCTCCTGCAGGTGCTGCAATTCTTAGAGTATGAGTTATTGCTGTTCCTTGAGATGCCGTTTCATTTGTAAATGCTCTTTCCTGTGTATCAATTTGTCCTTTAGGTATATCTTCAAATGATGCTCCTTGAATTAGAGTTCCATCTACAAAAGCTTTTAATGAAGCAGCTTCAACAGTCATTGTTCCTGTATTCTTAAGTGTAAAACGATAAGTAGCATTAGCTCCAGATATACTACAACTTGATGCAACTATAGCAACACTTTTCTGCAATCTTTCTGTAACTGCTGCTGTTTGTTCAGTAGCTCCTGCTGTTGCTGTTCCAAATAGTCCTACTGCAAAAGTATAAGTCAATCCTATCAAAGCAACAACTATGATAACAATCAATATCATTGCCAATATTGTGGATATTCCTTTCATATTGTTCTCCTAAGTAAAATTGTATCAAAACCTCTATATAAAAGTTTAAGAAAAAGAAAAAATGGGAAAATTAGTACATTCCTCCCATTCCTGGTCCGCCTGGAGGCATTGGTGGTGCTCCACCTTTTTCTAATTTTCCTGCAGATATTATATCATCTATTCTTAGTATCATTTCTGCAGCTTCTGCAGCAGATTTTATTGCTTGTGTTTTTATTTTCAATGGTTCAATAACACCTTTTGCTTTCATATCAACTATTTTTCCTGTGTACACATCTATTCCATAATGTTCTTTTTTTAAGTCATATGTTTTAGTATCATGTAATTTAACTGTTTTTTTTATTTCACGTCCTTCATAATGTTCTTTCCTATCGCCTTCTTGTGCTGATCTTAGTTCGGTTAACATATCTAGTGGGTCTAGACCTGCGTTTTCTGCTAACGTCTTTGGTATTATTTCCATTGCATCTGCAAAAGCTTTAATTGCTAGTTGTTCTCTTCCTGAATATCTTTGAGCAAATTCTCTTAATTCTCTTGCAACAACTTCTTCTGGTGCTCCTCCACCAGCAACTATTTTACCAACTTCTAAGGCTGAGCTAGTTGCTCCTATAGCATCTTCAATTGCTCTTTCAACCTCAGCAACAACATGTTCTGTTCCACCTCTGATTAATATTGAAACTGCTTTTGGATTCTTACAATCTCTGACAAATATCATTTCTTCTCCAGAAATTTTCTTTTCTTCAACAATGCCTGCTTCTCCTAAATCGTCTTCACTTAAATCTGAGATGTTTGAAACTATTTTTCCTCCTGTTGCTCTTGCTAATTTTTCCATATCAGATTTCTTGATTCTTCTAGCTGTTAAAATACCTTTTTTAGCAAGATAATGCTGAGCTACATCATCTATTCCTTTTTGACAGAATAATACACTACATCCTGACAAAGCAACCTTGTTAACCATGTCTTTTAGTATTTTTTCTTCTTGATCTAGAAAACTTTGTAACTGGTCTGGTGATGTTATTCGTATTTGTGCATCAGTTTCTGTCTTCTCAATTTCTAACGAAGAATCTAACAAAGCAATTTTTGCATATTTTACTTTTTTAGCCATTCCAGGGTGAACAACTTCTTTGTCAATTATTACACCTTTTATTAGTTCTGTATCTTCTGCTGAACCTCCCTGCTTTTTTTCAAGTTTAATGTTTTCTTTATCAATTTCTTTGTCTTCCATAACAGTTCTAACTGCTTCTACAACAACTCTTGCTAAGTGTTCTGATGCCATTTCTGCACTTTTTCCTGTCATTGACGTTATTGCTATTTTTACTAAATCTTCTGTGTCTTCTAGCTCTATTTTTTCAGAAATTTTATCAAGAATTTCTAATGCCTTTTCTCTTGCAATCTTATAACCCCTTGTAATAACTGTTGAGTGTATGTTCTGTTCTAAGAGATCTTCTGCTTTTTTTAGTAATTCTCCTGCTAAAACAGCTGCAGTTGTTGTCCCGTCTCCAACTTCTTCGTTTTGTGTTTTTGCAACTTCTACTAACATTTTTGCAGCAGGATGTTCTATTTGCATTTCTTCTAAAATTGTTACACCATCATTTGTTATTACAATATCTCCTAGATTATCAACTAACATCTTGTCCATTCCTTTTGGTCCTAAAGTTGTTCTTACTGCGTCTGCAACAGCTTTTGCTGCTGCTATATTAGTTCTTTGAGCTCCTTTACCTAAAGTTCTTAAGGTTCCTTCAGGTAGGACTAATATTGGTTGGCCTCCTAATTGAGCTTGTCCATTAGTCATTTTATCACCTCATAAATAGTATGATAAAAAATATGTGTATGTAAGTATATTTAAACTTAATGGTTAAGAATAGAAAAAGGAAAGATATTTAAATTACAGCTTTTTTCCCATTGATTTTCCTATTATAAAAGCTACAAGTAGGATCACTAGAAAACTGATTAATGCTTGTATGAAATGACCCACCTTAAAGACAGATAAACCCACTGTCATTACAGCATCAGGGCCAAATCCCAAATATGGTTCGTATACTGGAGCTATTAAATCTGCTATTAATGCATCTATCAATGTTTTAGTTCCAAAACCAATTACCAAACCTAATGCAACTGATACAACATTTTGTTTCCTTACAAAATCCATAAATTCTTTTATCATCCCCATTAAAACACTAGAAATTATACTTTTTAGAATTATTTAAATTGCTTTCTTAGCTTTTTTAATCAATTCTTTTTTATCAATTTCTTTTAGTTTTTTTCTCTCAATTACAGGTATTCCTAATATTTCTTCATCTCTTGTTTTTTCAGTTATGAGAATAGCAGGCTTTTTTACCACGTTTATAAAATCTTTTAAACTTGCAGCATGTTGTTTCATTTTTCTTTTATTTATTTCAATATCAGATAAAACTAATGATTTTTCTTTAGCAAAAACATCTAAAGGGGCTTGTTTTACAAAATCAGTTTTAAAACCTATTTTTTCCAAATGTTTTTTAACTCCTCTTTCTATAGAATCTTTAGGATATCCGTGCTCTTCATATTTTTTAAAAACTTCTATTGGTTTTATTATTTTTTGATTAAGTGTTCTCTCTATTTTTTCAGCTATTTCTAATAACATTCTTAACTGCTTTTTCTCATGTTCATAAATAACCTTTTTATTAATTCCAATAGCTTCTGCCAATTCTCTTTGAGTTAAACCTTTTTTCTTTCTTATTTCTCTTAATATTGCAGAATCAATTTCTACATACAATCCTCCTCTATCTCTATATATTCTAGGAAATATTGAATTAACAATTAGATCTTCAAAGGTTTTTAAAGAAACAGTTGGTGTTTCATATCTTTCATAAACTATTCCAGTTTTTAGTTTTTCTCTATTAGTTTGAACTCCTATTAAAAAAGGATGAGCATCAAGATTGTTTGATATGATTTTTAAGTTTCTTGCTTGTTCTCTTTGAAAACCATCAATGTTTAACAAAACTTTTAATAGCAATAAAGCATCTTTCTTGGCTGCTATATCAAAACAACCTTTATATTCACAAGTAACATAATCGCTTTTTTCTAGGAATCCTTGAACCTCTTGTCTTAAATTCAACATATTTTTAAATTAGTTTAGCAATAAATAAATTGGTATTGGGCGGGTAGCTTAGTTTGGTTAGAGCGCCAGTCTTATAAAATGACGTTAGTCATTTTTTGTGGCTGCGTTCTGTAAATACTGGAGGTCGTGAGTTCAAATCTCACCTCGCCCATCACTTATTTTTTAGAAACAAATCCATTATCTTTTATATAAAATCTTAATAATTTTTCCTGACCTTTAGAAAGACCAATTCTAGTTGTTTTAACAATTTTAAACTTTTCATTAGAATTTTCTATAAACAAATTACTTTTTGTTAAGTCTAGACAATTATGTTTTTTATTAATACTAAAAGCTTTAGTTAATTTACCAGGACCATTTGTAAGATTTTTAATATTATTTATTTTTCTTCTTCTTTTCATTATTTCAATTCCATTTAATGGTTCTACAGCTCTTATTAAAACAGCTCCAGGTATACCTTTTTTCTCTGTAACAACATTAAACATCCAATGATTTCCATAAGTAAAATAAACATAAGCAGTTCCGGGTTTCTGGTACATTATTATATTTCTTTTTGTAATTTTACAATAGGCATGAGAAGCAGGATCATACTTTCCAAAATAAGCTTCAGTTTCAACTATCTTTCCTTTACATTTTTTATGAACTAAGATTTTTCCTAACAATTCTTTTGCAACTGTTTTTGTGTTTCTTGAGTAAAATTTTCTTGAAAGTCTCATAAACATATTATTTTAGTTAATTTTTTATATGTTGCAAGTTTTATTGTTTCTTAAGGGCCGGTGGTCTAGTGGTTATGACGCCACGCTTACACCGTGGAGGTCGGGAGTTCGAATCTCCCCTGGCCCATTATTTTTGGGCCTGTAGATCAATTGGTAGATCGCCACCTTGGCATGGTGGAGGTTTCGGGTTCAAGTCCCGACGGGTCCATTTATTATCTAATTATTCTAAAAATTATTTATGAAAAAGAAATCATTTTTACAAATAATATCCCTCTTAATCGTATTTACAATATTTTTCATTGGATGGTTTTTTCTTGATTTTATGTTTTATATTTTTCCTCAACCATTTGATTTTAATATTTACATAGAGCCAAAAGAAGGAACAATAAGTCAAGAAAAATCTATAACATCTACAGTCATAGTATTTTCTGATTCTGAAGATTCTAGAGAAGTTGAAATATATATTTCAAATTGTCCAAAACATACTGCATGTTTTTTATCAGTAAATAATGCTACACCAACTTATACTTCTGAATTAACAATTATACCATCAGAATCAACACCTGAAGGAACTTATCCAATAAACATTTTTGCATCTAGTTTTGGTATTAAAAAAACATCAACTTATTATTTAACTGTTAAACCTAAAGAATGTCTTTGTACAAGGTGGATTAATAAAGGTTGTGGAGGACCTTGTACTTCTCAAATGTATATGGTTAGAACATGTGAACCATCAAACTGCGATATAGAATCTAGATGCGCTTATAATAGTTCTTGCATAAAAGACTTTTCTATAGAGTCAATACCTAATTATACTAAAGTTGTTGCTCAAAAAGCCTCATTTGTAATTAATGTAAGCTCAATCAATAGGTTTTCAGGTTTAGTTCATTTATCTCTTTCAGGTTGTCCTATTGGTTCTATATGTTCATATTCAATAAGTCCTGTTAATGTTCCTTCTGAAGGTTTTGCAACTTCTGTATTAAATATTCAAATTGCAATGGCTACACTAATTGGTGATTTTACAATAACAACAACAGGTATTAGTAATACTACAATTCATTCAACAAATTCAACAATAACAATTGCATAGAATTATTTCTTTTTCTTAGGATACATCTCATGCAATTTTCTAATTATCAATCCTAAAACAAAAATCTCAATCAAGGCTATAATTACAAAACTAACAAACGGAATCACAACTTCTAACAAATAAGGCAATGTAAAGTATGCTTTTGGTTTTTTCTCTTTTTCTAATTTCTTCATCATGCTCTCTGTTATTCTAGGAGGACCTGTAAACGTTCCTGTAGATCCTAGACAACTCTTCCCATAGTTTCCTGCAAGAACCATGAAATCATCATAGTCAACATCACCGTCTTTATCAAAGTCTGCACACACATCATAGGCTGGTTGACCGCTGCTCGAGCCATAAGCCCCTGCAAGAATAATGAAATCATTATAATCAACATCACCGTCACCATCTACGTCACCAGAGCAATATCGGCAAGTATCATTACAACCACTACACCCTGGTATTATTTCATCACACTCAGAATCAGCACCACATTCTAATTTACATACATTAAATAATTTAAATACTTCAACATAAGCGACATACATGGTATACGAATTTTCATGGGTACTTCCATATGCCCCAAAATATATGTGCATATTTTTATCCGGAATGATATCTGTAATAGTTCCAATTACTGAATCATCAACTGTAAGTACTATCGAATCTGTTCTATATTCTAATCTGAATAAATGCCAATTCTCATCGTCCAAGTTGCTTGGAGCTGATACTATATGCCAACTCCAATGACCAGTAGAATTTCTACTTGCAAAAACAATTGAATTTCTATCATCTATTCTTGGGTTTGATCCTTCGGGAACGTAACCGAAAAATTCAACATCTATTTCCTGACAAAATGGATACGAATCTGGTTTACATCCAGTTTCTTGTCCTTCATACAAGAAAAAGAATGATGCAACATCTTGAACTTTTTCAGTCATTTTAATTTTAAACTCATAAATTGCTTTTCCAAATTTTTCTCCAGTGAAAATCTTTGTATCATAATTTGTTTGCCATGCTAGTACGTGCACAACTAAATTCCCACTTTCAACTAAGGGTCCAACTCCTTCAAAAGCCCATATATCGCTATCAAGATAATCGAAATCTTCCCTGAATACCTTAACTTCATAATCACTAGTTCCATCAGGATTGCATTCGATATATTGACAAGTTAAATTACAAATTCCGTCATTTAAGCTTTCTCCTGGTTCTTTTCTATCACATTCAGGATCAGGGGTAGGGTTTGTTATAGCTTCAACCCTTGTCAAATTTATTGTAACAAAAACAAACGTTAATGAGAATAATAAAAAAATCCATTTTTTCATAATCATAATTAATAATTCTGACATAAATTTATGCAATCAAAATAGTTTCTATACCACCAGCAATTATTATCAACACTATAGATAATACTAAAAACATCAAAGAATCATTCATTGCAGTTTCTAATTTTTTCTTATTATCCAAGTTTACAGAAACTATACCACCAGCTATTGAAGCTAAGAAATAAGCCTCAACTTCAGGTAATAAGAAAGGAAATATGAAAAAAACATTTTGAACAAAAACAAGTGGATCCATTAAAGAAAGTGAAATCTTCAATATATTGCCCCACATTACTCCAAGTATGGACGAGTTCCAAGATAAAAGAAACATTGAACCAGAACCATAAAACAAAGATAATATGAAAAAGAATAAAACTAAGCCAAGATTATTTAAAATTATTTCAAAAAATAGTTGAGATTGTCCTGTAAAATAACCTGCAGAAAATTTGTTTAGCTGTTCACTAAAAATAGAACTAGAAATTTCAGTTGGTAAAAAAGCATTAAATAAAGCAAATGCAATGGTCATTCCAAAGAACAAATAAAAATAAACTCCAATAATATTTTCATGTCTTCTTAATATGTTTTCTTTTTGTCTTTCACTTTTTATTAATTTAACAATTAAAGGTGCTGCTGCTAAAGTTGTTAAAAAAACTGCAGGAAATGATGGTTCTGTTCTAAAAATAAGAAAAGCAAATATTATTCCTAAGCTTGCAAAAAGAAAACCTAATACAATTCCATACCAAGGTTTTTTCTCAATTAAATAAGCTCTTAAAAGTTTGTCAATCATGTTTAGAATTTGGATAAATTTATATTTAAATTATTTAAAAAGAGAAGAAATGTTTATATAGTCTTTATATTCTCGTTTAATGGGAGTTTTGTATTCTACAAATATATCTTTGCCAACTTCTTCAAAATGTTTTAATTTAGTATTATTTCTCCTCTGAGATGCAATAAATACATCAAGATCATCTGGCATACAAACACAATATAGAATAAATAATTCATAAATTTAAACTTTTCGTTTTATTAACTACAATAATAGAGTTAAAATATTTGCTAGATTCAGAATTTTAGCAATCCTGCTATTCCACCTAATCCAACCAGTCTTTCTCCAGCAGCATGTTCAGAAGCTATTATCATTATTTTACATTTTATTTTGTCTGCCAAATCTAACAATTCTTCAAATTCTCTTAATTTAATATCAGAAACTAAAAGAAAATCAACAGTTCCATTTTCCAAAGCTTCTCTAGTATTTTCCAAACCATAAACAGCTTTCCCATTTTTATTTATTTCTTCTAATAATTTTTCAACAGCTTTTGTTTCTTGAGAAATTCTACTGTATTTAGTTATTTTTTCTATTAAACCCTTTTTTAACAATTCTTGCAAACCTAAATTTCCTGTTTGATAAGTAAATTCCATCATTAATTTTTCTAACAATTCTTTTCCCCTTTGTTTCATTAGTTTTTGCAAATCATCTCTTGCAAATCCAGGGCCAGCTATTACAATTTTTTTAACATTTTTAGATCTTTTTTTCAATTCATTTAAAATATTAACATAATATTCTTTTCTTTCTTTTTCAGCTTTTTTTGAATCAAATCTTTTTCCAGTTGCTTTAGAAACTAAATTAAACAAATGTTTGTATCTTTCTTTTAAAAAATAAAAATCAGCTTCATTTTCATCTAATATACATACTAAAACTGGTTCAGGTCTTCTTTCAGCAGATTTAATTCTATCAATTTCCCAAGATTTCCATTCTTTTTCTATTTTTAAAAATTTGTTAGGCTCGATTTCAATTGTGTGATAACCTCTCTCCACTCTTTCAGGAGCTTCTAAAATCTTTCCAGTTAGTCTTAATTTATCTTTTAATTCAATTTTTTCAACAAGTATTTTCATTATTGATTCCTTTCTTCCTGTTTTAGCTCTTATTAGTTCTCCTTCTCTTCTTATTTTAACACTTCTTGGAGACTTTGCAGTAATAAAATTTCCAGGAGTTATAACTTCTTTTAATATGTATAAATCCTCTTTTGAATGAGGAGTTATTTTCCCTATGTTGTGCTTTAAATCAAAACGTGAGCGCATGAGAATATTTTTATTCTTATGTGTTTAAATATCAACTATGCCAGACTTCCTACCGATTTTAGTAATAGCAATAATTTGTTTAATTGTATTTTTGCTAGTTTTTGGAGGAGGTGGCTTAATTTTTAGACCTTCTAGAACATATCCTTATAGATATTTACCAGCTGATAGAACAATAGAATTTTATAATTTTGAAGTTTCTTTTACAACAGGAGAAGAAAAAGTTGGTTATGTAAAAGGAGAGGTTTCTAATGGCGCATTTGTTAATGAAGAGAAAAGAGTTGGTTTTCAAGTTTCAGATCCAGATGAAGTTTCTGAAGTTTTGATAAATCTTAGAGTTTGGAACACAAACTATTATGGCAGATTGATAATTTTAGTCAATGGACAACAAGTTTATGCAGACTATCCCCCTGTTGGCGAAAAACTAATTGGATTTGATAAAGACATTTTAGAAAAAAACAATATTTTAGAAATAAAGGCTGAAAACTCTGGTTGGAAAATTTGGGCTCCAACTGTTTACATCTTTGATTCAGATGTTATTGTTAATTATTATGGTAAGAAAACTAAAAGTTTTAATTTTGAATTAAATGATTTAGAGATTGAGTATATGGAAAGAGCAAGAATTGTTGTTTATGCTGATAGAGAAGGAATAGGAGACCTTGATGTTATTATAAATAGGGTAAAAGTTCATAGTGGGATAACAACAATCTATAAGGACTTTCCTACTAGTGTTCTTAAAACTGGAAATAATACAATTGAATTTTCTACAGAACCGAATACAAGGTATGATGTTTCTTCTGCTCAGGTAATAGTGTTTTTTGAATAAATATTATAAGTACGATTTCTCATATTTAGTTTAGATAAAAGCATTGGGATTAATATGGCAACAAAGAAAACAGATTACAAAAAATTATATAATTATATTTTTAAACAAGCTTCTAGAGATGATCTTTCAGATGCGAAAAAACAAAGATATTTGTATATGTTACAAAAAATAGATGAGTATACTGCAAAAGGAGTAGATTTTAATACAGCAGTTAGAAAAGCCTATAGTGGTGCAAACATAAGTTATGCAATGGAAAGGCAAAAACAAGCAGAAGCAGCGGGAGATACTGGATTAGTTAGTTTTTTTAAAAAAATGAGAGGTCATGCATTAACAAAGACTCAGGAAGGAGAGGACATAGCTTATACAAAAGGAAGACCAACATCTTCTAAAGTAAAAAAACCTAGCTTTAGAACTATCGCAGAAATAGCAGGAAAAGGAACACAACTTAAATTTTTTCAAATTCTCATTTATATAATAGCCGCAGCATGTTCTATAATTATTCCACCATTCTTTGGTATACCTCCTAGAACATATTTAGCAATAGGGTTTGTTTTTATTGCAATTCATTCTGTTTTTCCTTCAGAACGTAGTATTGTCAGTGAAGTCGGACGAGGGGAACAGATAAGTGGTGGAGCTATGGGCTTTTTGACAGTAAAAGCTTTCGCCAAATTAGTTGCATTCTTTTTCATACTATTGGACTTTTTTACTTTGAACCGTATGCTAGCTTTAGTTTTTGGATTTATATTTTATTTCAACTTACCATTCCGATACAAGACTAGTCAACCATATAAGCTTATATTAGCATGGGTAAGATTAGTTCTTGGTATTTATTTAGCATTTCAAATTTCTTCAACTTTTGCTGGTCCTTTAAGTTGGCCATTAGGTTTGATGTCTGCAGCATTTTTTATAGCAATTCCTACTCATATTGAAGAAGAAGGCGGTGTAATAACAATAAATTTAAGTCTTTCAAAAAAAGGTAGAGCTGCAGAATCATTAATTTTTTCACTTGTTATGATTGGGGCTCTCTTTACGTTCTTTCAACCTTTCGGACCTTTTGCTTTTGATATTTCTGATGTGAATGTGGTATTGTTTTCAGTTGTTTGGTTTTTTTCCTTGTTTTCAGGTGCAACAGCTGGACCAGAAGCAAGACCAGCTGTTGGAGTTATAGTAATTTTGATATCATTGTTCATATTTTCAACTACATACACAGGTTTTGTTGGTAGTGCAATATTCGGAGTGTGGTGGCCCCAAGTTCAAGGTTTTGGTGAAACATATTTGAGCCCATTAAATGTTCTTCTAGCACAAGCCCAAAGCGGATTATCAGATAGTTGGTTGTTATTGACTAATCCTCAACAATACTATTTATTGCAACAACAAAAAATACAAGTAGCAAAAAGCATACCAACAGGAACAATACTATCCCTCGAATTTACAGGCTTTGATATTTATACATCTATACCTGGAACTTTGGAACCAAGTGAACCAACAATAGGTTTTATAGAACTTACTAACAAAGGAGAATATCAATCAGATCCTTCTGTTTTCGGAGCTTCAACATTAGAGATTTATGCAACTTGGACAGATCCTGTTACAGCAAAAATATCTGATGTTGGATCTATTACTGAAATAGAATGTGGTCGTGGTAGTGGTTCAGGATCCACTTGTACTTGGAGTGATGTTACATATCCAAGTGAGATAGAAGTAGCTTCATTTATTTATAAAGAAGATTCTTGGACTAATGGAACACTTGATTTGGGAGGACAATGTCTCGATGTAGATGGTAATCCAGCTCCTTGTGTTCCAGGTACAACCTATACTTATGCTACCACATTATTTAAAGTAAATGCTAATTTGACTTATAATTATAAAGTTAATGTATCCATACCAATTGATGTTATGGATACGGGCTTATACATGGATTTGCTTAAAAACAAACAAATAGTAATAAAAGAATTGACATCTTATTATACTGGAGGTCCTGTTAAGGCAACATTAATTTCTAGGAAACAGCCATTAAGAAGCGATGAAACGAACATTGTTATAGCTTCTCTTCTTAATGAAGGTACGGGTATAATAAAACAAGCGAAATTCGTAATTAAAGTTCCTGATAATTTGATTGATAATTTATCTAATTCGGACTTATATTACAGTTTTGATAGTTGCGAAGTTACAAACCCCTCTGGATTTTATGTAATAACATGCACCCATGGTAGAGATATAGAATCTCAAGAATTCAAGAGAGTTTCCTTTTTCATAAAACCCGATGCTTTACCTGCAGATGTTGATAGTAAAACTAGTTTGATAGTAGGATTGACTGACTACAGATATTTGAATACACAATCACGAAGCTTACAATTGGCAATTGCACCTCCGCAATAAAATCTTTAAATTAAAAAATAAAATATAAAGTGGAGATTTAATGAAAAAATTGTTATTAAGTTTAATATTAATTTTATTATTTTCAGGATGTGTAGGTCTACCATTTGAAATACCATTTTTTACTCCTTCTGGTCCTAAAGTAAAAGAAAAACCACATGATGTAATCTCTATACACAATTTGACTGTTCTACCTTCAACATCTGTTCGTACGGAAGATGAGTTTTCAATTTATTTTGAATTATTAAACCAAGATGAAATTTATACTAAAGAAGTTGGTTATAATATTTATGATACTGGCTTATGTACACCTGTAGGAGGAGTTCCTGATATTCCCCCAACAAGTAATCCTGCTTGGACTAAACTTTCTCCAACAGAAACAAGATTAGTTGAATGGACTTTTCAAGCTCCTTCATCAGAAGATATTGCAAATATAAAAACAACTTGTCCTATAAAATTTAAATTTGATTTTGAACACACAGCAGTATCAGAGATTGATATTCTTGTAATTGAAACAGCACACTTACAAGAATTACATAGGGCAGGAAAGACAACTACTTTTACACCAACTGTAAATGTTGGGAGAGGCCCTATAAAAATTTATTTTGATTTTGGAACTAGTTTGCCTGCAAAAACTGGTACTTCTTTAGCAGTTTATTTAGTGGTGCATGATAAAGGGACTGGATTATTAAGAAAAATTCCTAGCGGTAAATTTAAAATAGAATTTCCTGAAGGTTTCACTGTTACCGGAGGTGTTGATACTTGTCCATTTTTTGATTGTGATTCTGGAAGCAGAATATGTACGAGTGATGAAGATATTTATATAATAAATAAAAAATCTCTTGAAATAAGATGTTCTGGCATTACAACACCATCTATTATTTCTCCAGGTCCAGAAAAAACATATTTTATAAATGCATCAATTGATTACGACTATTATACAATAGGAAATGTTGATGTTGAGGTAAGACCATGAAATATTTACTTTTATTACTTCCCATTGTTCTGATTTCTTTATGTTCGATTCTACCTCCATTTCCATCACTACCACAACCAGAGACTTTTTTAATTGATCCAGGAAGTCCAGACCTTTACATAAAAGCAGAAACAACTTCTTCAGAAATTAGAGGAGGAAGAGAAGTTCAAGTTTTTTTTGAATTAAGGAATAAGCAACTTTATGATTTAAACAATGTTAATTTAATAGTTTATGATTATCCTTGTTTTGATGTTGCTACTAATAAATTTCTAAAAGACGATTGTGGTACTGATGCATCTGGAACATTAAAAGCAAACCAAACTTGTATGTGGCATTGGAGATGGAAATCAGAAGAATCAGAGATAGATAGACGATGTATAATAAAGTTTTTTGTAGCATATTCTGCGACCAGTTCTGTTTTTCAAGATATAGTAGTTTTATCAGAATCTGAATATGTTGTAAGAGAAGTAGAAGGAACACTTCAAGATATTCCTATTCAATCTACTTTTGCAAAAGGCCCATTAAATGTTTATTTAACTTTTTCTGAATCACAGCCATTTATAGCGGATCTATCAGGATATGATATGTATATTAATTATAATAATAGGGGAGATGGTTTTTTTGATAATTTAGATATAAAATTCACTGCTCCAAACAATATAATTATAAGTAGTTGTCCCAATTATACGTCGAGTGGAGGGACCTTTACATTAAATAAAGATTTGAAATTTATAAAAGGTAGGGCTGTTCCAACAATTTGTGAATTTTCCACTGCTCCACAAACCATAATGAGTATTAAATCTTTAAATATGGATATTGGTTATAAATACACTCTTTACAACCATATTCCTATAACAGTAAAAGGAGAAAAACCTACAACTCCCACACCTTTTGGAGGCGGTGGAGGTTGTTTAATAGAGGGTTTTAAGGTTTTAACGCCTGAAGGATTTAAAAGAATTGAAGATTTGAAAGTTGGTGATACAGTAATAGGATATAAAGATGGTAAAAAAGTTGAAACAAAAGTTAAAGAAAAAACATCTCATTTTGGATTTTGGGATATTTATTTTTATAATGGTAACTGGTTTACATGGAATCATAAAGTATTCCCATCTTTAAATGAAGAAGCAGTTTTAGTTTCTCTAGTTTCAAATAAAATAAACGCATATACAGGTTATGTTTATAATATAGAGACTGAAGCTCATAATTACTTTGGTGAAAATGACTTACTTATCCACAATGCACCTATAGCAAAACAATAATACTGAATATTTATTCTTTTAATTTGTTAATCCACATTGTTTTTATAAAGTGTAATAATGACCGCTAACTATAAATACGTACTTTACAATTTTATATCAGTGAAAATATGAAATCCAAAATTTTAATATCAATTTTAGCAATAGCTTTAGTTGCAGGATGTATAGGAGAAATACCAGGATTGGGGCCAACAGTAGGACTTGGAGGCATAGGTTTAGAAATAATAAGTTTTACAGCAGATCCAACTCCTGTTTATAGTAATAGAACAGTAAGAGTAGTAGGAGAAATTGAAAACAGGGGAGGAACAACAGTTGCAAATGATTCAGCTCTAGTTTATTTAACAGGTTCAAATATTGATCTTGATGATACAACTGGTAAATATTGGTATGGTAGGGATGCAGGTGATGATAGAAGTGAAATAAGATATTTTTCTAAAGATATGGATCCTGAAAACGTTGTAAGAGGCACTCCACCTGATATGGAAAGATTTAGCTGGAGTTTGGTTTCTCCGACCATAACACCAGGTCAAACAAGACAAGACACATTCATACTAAGAGTTTACAGTGATTATTCATCAGGTGTGAATGGTAACATATGGGTTTATACAGATTCGGAAGCAGAAGCAACAAAAGCAGCAGGAAGAGCCCTGAGAACATCAAGTTTCACACCAATTTCAGGACCAGTTGGTGTAAATGTTAGATTAACTCCAAATCCAATAATACTGTATGAAGGTGAAACCGAATTTACTTTTAACATAGATATAACTAATACTGCAACTGGTACAATTTTTAATAAAGACATAGATTACGATAGTGCAACAGTTTCTGATTTAGCATTAGATGCAGAAACACAATTAAACTGGCTTAATGTGGCTGTGGATGCTCCAAATTTAAATGTTGCAGAATGTACTGGTGATCAGGAAGTTTTTGGAGGAAGATCCATGACACTAGTTTGTGAAGCTAAAGTACCTTCAGCACCATCAACTTTTAAATCATATCTACTCAATGTATTAGTGACCTATGGTTATTACCAAGAAAGAGAAGCAGTTGTAACAGTTCAAGGAAGATAAATTCTAAAATGCAAATTTTTTGTAGTGTAAGCAATGTACAACTCCCTAACCTAAATCTATAAATATACGCCTTACAATTTTATGATAGAAATAAAAGGTGATTTTTAAATGAAAAAAGAGATTTTGTTAGCTACGCTGGCTATAATCTTTATAGCAGGGTGTATTCAGGGCGGACCAATATCAATACCATGGATAACATCACCTACAGTTTTTGCTGGAGGCGGTTTAGTAGTAGAAGAATTCTCTATAGATAATACAGAAGTTTATAACAACCGTTCAGCAAAAATTACAATGACAATTATTAACAAAGGTGGTTCAAGTGTACCAGATGGTAGTGCATTAGCTGTGTTGCAAGGTTCAGCTCTTCGAAGTGACTTCTCACCAGACGGTGGTTTATATTGGACTGAAAGAGGTACTACCACTACAACTCATCAAACTATGGGAAAGGATATGGATCCGTATGACCCAGTTAGAGATGTCCCAGCAGACGAGAAGACAGTAAACTGGTATTTAACCTCACCTACAGCTATTGATCCAGGAATATCAAGAACTGATGTATTCATAGGAAGACTTTATTACGATTACACAACTACTGTTACAGGTAATGTATGGATTTATGATGAGGCAGAAGCTGATGCAGCAAAAGCAGCAGGAAGATCATTAAATCAAAATTCATTCACTTCAACAGGAGGTCCTGTTGCATTATATGTGACAGTAAAACCAACAAATGTAATTGTTGATGGTGATCAAACATTTACACTACAAATAAAAGCTAGTAGCGTAGGTGGTGGAACAGTTTACCTACAAGGTGCAGTTGCTTATGATGGAACTGATTATGAAATTGATGCAGAAACACAATTAAACTGGATAGACATAGATGTATCAGATGTACCTGGATGGAGTGGTGAGGAAGATTGTGCCGATACATTTGAATTAACAAAAGGTGAAGCAACAATAACTTGTGATGTAACTGTAACATCCATACCTTCAACATTTAGGTCAGATCAGATCAAAGTAACAGCAGACTATGGTTATTGGGTTGAAAGAACAGCTAGCGTAACAGTTTCAGGCAAGTAGTTTTTCGCTGTTTTAAAAGTAGAGAAACATTTCTCTACTCTCATTTTTATTATTTATTAATATAACTATCAATTCTTTTTTGAGGTTGTTTAATAGAAATTTTTCCATCTAATATTAATTTTCCATAAACTCCATCATATCCAGGTTGAACCTTTAATTTTCCTTCTCTGTTTTTTATTATTAAATCAACAAGTCTTTCATTAACTAAAAGTTTTAAATTTTCTCTATTAGCATTTAATAGAACATTTAATTCAGAGTCAAAGCTCTTTATTAATTTTGTAGACTCTGTCCAGACTTTCTTAGAAAAAGGTTGGGTATTATAGATATGTGCTATTAATTCTGATAATGGGAGCAAAGTTTTAAAAACAATAGCATTTTTAGGAACAAAACCTTCTTTTCTGTCTGCCAGTTCTTCAACCCTGTGTTCCACACCTATTGTTAAAGGATTTCCACAAACAGGACAAATATCATGATATTTTCTTGATTCCTTAGGATTCAAACAAACATTACAATTTCTATGACCATCCCAATGATACTTACCATAAGAAGGATCAACTTCAACAGTATAAAGAAATTCTTTAGGATTCTTATTTTTAATCGCATTTATTATGTCTTTATATTTCATTTCAATATCAAAAACATTTAATTCTCTACCCAATCTATTAGGCCATGGGCTATGACTATCACTATTTGAAACCAATGCAAAATTATCTAATGAAGATAGTCTCCAATTCATTGCAGGATCACTAGAAAGGCCTGTTTCTAAAGCAAATACGTGTTTTGTCTTATCTTTAAAGCATCCTTCTATTGAATCAAAACCAGATTTGCTTCCAAATAAAGAGAACCAAGGAGTCCATATATGTGCTGGTATTATTACTGTATCTCTGGAAATATTAATCAAACTCTCTACAAGTTCTGCACAGTTTATATTAGTTAAAATAGGTCTTCCATCACTTGCCAATTTACCATAGTTTTTAAGAAAATCATTTATCTGTTCTACAATTTCAAAACTAGGAGCTAAAATAACATTATGTATTTTTCTTGTTTTTTCATCTTGATTATAAATATTTGAAACTTCTGCTTGAAGCATGAAATATATACTTTTGTCTTTAAATTGAAATAAACCAGTATTTCCAACTTCTATTAAGCTTCTTTTCAATTCATCTAACCAAGAAGGGTGTGTAAAATCTCCGGTTCCCAAAAGATTTATTCCTTTAATTTTTGCATATCTTTCCAGATTTTCTATATTCATTTTATTAGAAGTTGCCCTACTATAATGACTATGTAAATGTAAATCGGCAAAAATTTTCATTTAAAACACTACTTAACTATTCCAGCAATAATAACTCCGCCTATTAAATTAATTATAAGGCCTGTTATTGTCCAGTAAAATAGTAATAATGTTGGCAAGTTAATTATTAAATACATTGCCAAAGTATGAGGTATTCCTAGTAGAAACAAGAGGAAACCGAAATATAGGCCCTGTTTAACAATTGTTTTTCCTGGTACACTTTTTTTAACCATTGCATAAACCACAGCATAAATTATTCCTGTTATTATTCCAAATCCAATTGAAAAGTAATAGAATTCAGCTGGCGGTGCACCTTCTGTTGGCATCATTATTTTGCTCCAAACTGTGAAATATGTTGGATCCATGTAGAAACCCATTGTAGCAATTGCTTCTACATAGTGTATTATTTGAGCTATTATTGCAAACACAATTCCAGCTACTATAATTTTCCAAGCTTTCATTTTATCACTCTAAGTGGGCCAGGCAGGACTCGAACCTGCGATATCTACCCTGTCAAGGTAGCGTCATAGCCGCTAGACCACTGGCCCATCTTATTTTATTAAAACAACAAATATTTATAAGAATTATCTTTTTTGTATCAACTTATCCAAAAGAAATCTTATTTTTTTAATATGAGGAGCCTTTTTAATTACTACTTCAGGTTCTATTCCTTCTCCTCCACCACCCATGCTCCACAATTTTATTGTGCCAATCTTAAAAATCCTATCCACCAAATTTTGACTTAAAGAATAATTAGCTACTTTTTCCCAGTATATAGAGTCTTCCTCAATATTTATTATACCTTTTTTCTCGATAATTCTAAAATTTGTTATTGCATATTTGTCAGTTTTTCTTAAAATTTCGGCAATTCCCACTAAAATAATCCCAGCAGCACTGAAGAAAATCAAAATATAAGTATTATAATCTGCAATTAAAGTTGAAATTGGTATAATATCAAAAAATGATAAAATACCAACAATTATTATAATTATTGCAATAAGATACCAGAGAAAATATGCTAATCTTGTTGGATGAAATATTAAATAAGTGTTTTCAGCCATACTAAATTGTTGTTTTCCTTTAAATAAATTGGTAATTTATTTAACAATTTAAATATTTCTCTTAATATTATTTTTAATAGACGATTAAGATGAACAACAAAAAACGAGTTTCCCTTTGCATACCGCTAACAAATACTATTAATAGTGATTTTTTTCTAAATTTTTTAAACATAATAAATGAGAACATAACTAAGTATGATATAAGGTTAGTTTTTTCAAAACGTTTCCCACTTGATGCAGCTAGAAATGAGCTTGTTGAAAAAGCTTTATTAGAAAATCCAGATTATCTTTGGTTTATTGATTCAGATATGCTAATTCCTCCTAATACTTTAGACAACTTATTCGCTAAAGATAAGGATATAATTTCAGCACTTTATTTTCAAAGAAAACCACCATATAGGCCAGTTGTTTGTATGAAAAATAAAGAAGGCAAATATAAACTACTTGATTTTGTAAAACTGAATGCCCTTCATGAAGTTGATATTGTTGGTTTTGGTTGTGTTTTAGTTAAAAAAGAGGTTTTTGAAAAATTAAAAGAAAGGGGTTATAATACTTTTTTTGAGTTTAAAAATATACATACAGATATTGTAGAACAATTAAATGAAGATATGACTTTTTGTGAAAATGCAAAGAAAGAAGGATTTAAAGTTTTTTTAGATACATCAATTGTTTGTAAACATATTGGAGAAATAATAGTTGATGAAAAAATTTCTTATCTACTTTTGGAAAAAAGAATACAGAAAGAATAATCGAAATCTATAATAATAAGATTTTATTTTCTCTAACTAAATTTCCCATATATTCCCAGAAATCGCTTTTCATTTCATAGTGCATAGGACGATATTCATCACGTTCAGTAATTGTTAGAATAATTTTTCCTTCAGGATTCAAATAATGAGATAATTTCTCTAAAAGTGTTTTTGGATCTAAAATATGTTCAAGTGTATCCAGACAAATAATAACATCGAATTTACTTTTTACTTCTTCTTTATCAACTTCTATTACTTTAATAGGCAGACCATATTTCTTAATTATAAATTTAGCAAAATCTAAAGTAAAAGAATCTAAATCTGCTAATGTTACATTAAATCCTGCCTCATGAAATAAAAACCCATTAGAACCTATACCACAACCATAATCCAGAATAGTTTTTACACTCGGTTCTATTTTTTTTACAACTTCTATCAATTGTAAGTCCCATTGTTTTTTATATGGTTGTTCGTGCCAAGCAGCTAAATCAAATAAATAGTTTTTACAATTCTTGTAAAATTTGATTACTTCTTCTTCTGTTTTTGGGTTTGCTTTTATCCAATCATCCTTTACTAAAAAAACTCCTTTTTTCATTTTTGAGATCACATTATCTTTAGAGATTTTAAGAAATTCTGATAAATCTTCGATAACATTCATTTAAACACTATTTATCTTTATGTTAGAATTAATAAATAATAGAATTTATATGAAAAACAATATTGGTTTAAATTCTATAGATAGAAAAGATTTATTAACAATTCTTTTGTTATTGATTTTATCTCTCCCTCTATCATTTTTTGCAGCAAACTTATCAGATTTTAGAGCATATTATTTAACTCGACCATTAACACCTATAGGTATATTTGATAGGTTTTTTGGAATGTTTGTCGGAGAATTGTTTTTTAGAGGATTTCTATTGTTTGGCTTATCTAAAAGATTTGGTAAATGGTCAATAGTACTTCAAGATATACCCTATACACTAGCACATATTGGAAAACCATTTCTTGAAATTCCTTATTCAGCAATAGGTGGAATAGTTTTTGGAACTATTAATTATAGAAGCAAATCATTCTTACCAAGTTTTCTTTTACATGCTATTGGCTCCGAAATTTTCATAATAATAGTTCATTTGTTATGATGCGCCGACCGGGATTCGACTAACCAAATGTTAATGATATCCAATCACCCACATAATGAGTTATAACTATAACTACCAATGCTATAATCAAATGTTCTGCAACTACCTTCCACGCTGTTTCTTTTTGTTTTTTAGCTATCCTAAAACTAAGAATACCTATCATTAATAGACCCCAAACTATACTTACTAAAATTGCTGTTAAAAGTTCGAGTAATAAAATCGGAATAATAAATGTCAATGCAAAAAAGAATTTTGATAGAAAAGTAGAAATTGTTGATTCCCATATATCTTTTGTTTTCTTTTTTTCAGATTCTTCAGAAATATGCATACCTAATGAGTCTGAAAATGCATCTGCTACTGCTATTGTTAGTATACCTCCGATAACTGCAAGTTTTGAGTGAGTACCAGAATGCAGACCTACCATTAACCCAAGAGTTGTTATTATTCCAGAAGTTAGACCAAAACTAAAACCTATTTCAAATGGTTTCTTCATATAAATTAGCTTATATTCCTGATTTATATCAGTTTCTCATCCCGTCAAGAATGATGCGCCGACCGGGATTCGAACCCAGATCGTCAGCTTGGGAAGCTGATGTCCTAACCATTAGACTATCGGCGCATAAAAAACTAATTGTTAGAATTAAATTAATATTTTATTAAAAAATCTTTTTTTCTAAAACTTTCTTATCCTTTAAACTAATTATTTCTACACCAAGATTATTAAGTTCTATTTTGGCTTTATCTTCGAAAGCCTCACGGTCTATAACTAAAATAGAATCAAACTTCTTTTTTCTGGCATCAATCAATAAATTTTCTGTGTTAGAATATTTTCCAGCAAATCCCCAAGCTTCAGCTATATTTTCCATTTGTTTTATTCTTATTTCGTCTGCTCCTAATGTAAATATAGCCATCATTTCTATCCCAATATTCCACCAAATGCTTCTGCTGCTTTTTCTTCTTCTTCTTTAATTTTTTCTTCTGCTTTATTCAAATAATCTTCATCAATTTCTTCAACAAATTCTTTTATTAGTTCTTTACATTTTTCTATTCCCTCTTCTGTTCCATTAATTAAAATGAAACTTCCATCTTTTTCTATGTCCAATGACTTTGCATCTCTGACTGTTATGCTTTGTTTGGCTGCTATATCAAAATCACTTCTTAATTTTTCTTCAGCCTTTTTAACATTTTCTTTTTTAACAAAGGTTATCCAATCCATTTCATCCACTTTATATGATTTTTATAGCATCTATTTAAATCTTTTTCAAAGCCGTATAGATTAAGCAAAGTAATATATTATTAATAATATTATGTTTAAAATTGAATTAGAAACGAAAAATAATTTTTGTTTTTTTCCATTCTGTCACTATAGCTTTTATAAGCTTATATAAATTTTATATGTCGCCTTCTTATATGTAAACACAAATGTTGCAAGGTTCTATTATTTCTCCATTTAAATGTGCTTTCGCATAAGATTGTCTTTTTTTAGAATTCCAAACTTCTTTAATAGATTGTGTGTTCAAATCTCCAAAAATGACTTTTCCCAAAGCATCAAAACAACAAAGATTGACTTTTCCATTCCACATAACAGTCATATGACTAATTGCTCTAACGCAAGTTTTTTCAATTGTATCACTTCTGTATTTTTCTCCTATAAAATTGGCATAGGGGATAATCAAAGCCTTATTGCTCCAACTTCTTATAAAATTATGAAATTCTTCTTTTTTAACTGAAGGGTGAGCCACAAATATTGTTCTAAATGGTTTTTCAGTTAAAGCATATAAATTTACCATTTTGACTACATAATCATAATCATCTAAACCCATTAATTTTTTTCTAGTTTTTTTGCTAGTACCATTAATACTAAAAAACATCGTCAAATTCTCTATAGAAGCTAATTCTTTTATGATTTTAGAAGTAAGAAAAGAGCCATTGCTATATACTTCTATTTGTTTGTTTGGTAATATCCCGTTTATCAATTTAAGACGATTTATAAATTTTTTATCCATAAGTGGTTCGCCAGTCATCATGGGGATTATTCTTTTTATTGTTTCAATTTTTTTGGCGTCATTCAATATTTTTTTAAATAGTTCATCACTCATATTTTCATATTCTTTTATTCTATCATGAACACAAAACACACAATGAGAATTACAAAGATTAGTTGTCTCAATTTGTAAGACTTTCAATTCTGACATTTCATTCACAATATAATTATTAGAACCCTAACTTTTTAATTATTTTCAAGAATTAAAGAACAATATTATTAAATCTTTTCTAGTTTTGAGAATTGGTTAAAGTAGCCCCAAGGCGGATTTGAACCGCCGACCTACTGTTTACGAGACAGTCGCTCTAGCCAACTGAGCTATTGGGGCATAATACTATAAAATATTTGAAAATTATATAAGTTATTATGAAAGAAGCTATGTTCTATAAACAAATTAAAAACGCTATTAAATGTGGTTTATGTGCTAGAAATTGTATTATAGCAGAAAATCAAGTAGGATTTTGTAGAGTTAGGAAAAACATTAAAGACAAATTATATTCTCTTGTTTATGGAAAACTCTGTTCAGTAGCAGTAGATCCTATTGAAAAAAAACCATTATACATGTTTGCTCCAGGTTCTAGAACCGTATCTATATCTACTGTTGGATGTAATTTTAGATGTAAGTTTTGTTGTAATTATGGAATATCACAAGAATGGACAAATGTTATTGGACAAGATCATACTCCTGAGCAATTAATTGATTTAGCAAAGAAATTTGGTGTTCAAGGCTTTTCTTATACTTATACAGAGCCAACAATATTTTATGAATTTTCTTATGATACTGCAAAAATAGCTAGAAAAAATGGATTTTATAACATGTTTGTTACAAATGGTTATACTTCTCCAGAAGCAATAAAAGAAATATCAAAATATTTGGACGCAGCTGTTGTTGATTTAAAAGGTTCTGCAAATCCAAAGTTTTACAATGAATTTTCAAGCGTTCCTAAAGTAGAACCAATCTTTGATGCTTTGTTAGCTTACAAGAAAAACAAAATTTATATTGAAATAACAGATTTAATAGTTCCTAAAGTTGGGGACAATATGGAAGATGTGAAAAAACTTTGTAAATGGATATTTGATAACTTAGGAGACAAAACACCGTTTCACTTAATTCAATTTTTTCCAACCCATAAATTGACAGATTTGCCTAGAACACCTATCAAAACAATGGAAAAAGCTTATGAAATAGCAAAAAAAGAAGGACTAAAATATGTTTATTTAGGAAATGTTCATAATCATAAGTTGGAAAATACTTATTGTCATAATTGTGGAAACCTTGTTATTGAAAGAACAATTTTAGGTGTTAAAAAATTCTCATTGAAAAAAGATTTTAAATGTCCTAAATGTGGAGAGGAAATACCTATTTTTGGAAAAAGATGGGTGCCAGAACACTTTTAGAAACAAATTTAAAGCTTTAAGAAAGAAATTAATTCTTATATGATAAGCGAGGAAGAAGCAAACGAAAAAGTTAGAGAAGGATGGTTTAAATCTTGGGTTATGTTCGAAGCTTTAGCAATAAATGAAAACGTAGCAAAAGATGCACTAGAGTCTTTGGTTAACAAACTTGACAGAGACAATAGAGTAAAAATTTATAAAAAAAGTTTTGGGGAAACTAAGAGAGTTGAAACACCAATTCAAAATGTTGAGGTTGGATATTCTGTAACATGTGAAGTTAATTTAATATCTAAAAAGTTTGATAACCTTGCACAGATTGCTATTGAATATGGACCATCTGCTATAGAAATATTAGAACCAGAAAAATTCAATTTAGATGTTGGTGAAGCTCAATCAATTTTGAATTCAATTTCAAATATGATGCATAGACTTGCAGCAGCTGGTGCTGGTGGAATAGTTTTCATGAGAGGTGAAGAGTGATAAAATGAAAAAAATCCTAATTTTAATATTCTTTATTTTATTTTCAGTTCCTTGTTTTTCGCAAGAATTATATCAATACGGAGTTACAGCAGAAATTTTTGAAAATAATACAGTTGAATATAAATTAACTTTAATATTTGTAAATCATCAAGACCAAAGTTTTATCACACCTCTAGGTTCTCCTGATAACATTAAAGTTGATTCTGTTGCAGATTGTAAAATCCAACCTGGAATGTTAGAAACAAATATAGTTTGTACTATGAAAGCTTCAGAAAGAACAGACGTCATTATAACTTATAATTCAAATCAAAAAGTTAATAAGAGAAATAATTATTTTTTGTTTACAGATTCTTTTAAATTTAGAGGTGATACTGAAATTATTCCTATTTTAGTTAAGCTTCCAGAAGGAACTGGTTTAAGAGAGCCTGTAGAAAATTCTTATAGTCCAGAAAATGCTTTAATAGGATCAGATGGCAGAAGAACAATTATTAACTGGCAAATGAATGATTTTAAAAAAGGAGATAGAATTGATGTTTTTGTAGCTTTTGAAAAAATAGGAGATGTTATTATATCTGAATTTCCGATTGAATTTTTTACAATAACAATCATAATAATATTTGCAGGCGTCATAGTTTTTTATCAATTTTATTGGAAAAATAAAACTGTAAAATTAATATTACCTGTGTTAAAAAAAGATGAAAAAATAATTTTTAATACAGTTATGAAACATGGTAATGGCGTTAATCAAAAGATAATTGTTAAAGATAGTGGATATTCTAAAGCAAAAGTTTCAAAAGTTCTTAAAAGTTTGAAAGAAAGAGGTCTTATAAAACTTGAAAGGATTGGTAGGAAAAACAAGGTTTATATAGAGAAGAAATTTGGAAAAAAGGCATAAAAAGCCTTTAGAAACAATTAGAAGATATAAAAATTCTTATTTTAATTTCAAAATATATAAGTAAACAATGATAAACAGTTCAGTAAACAGTTTCTAGAAGTTTATATATCCTAGCTTTATACAATATTTCTTAATCAAAATGGCGTCAGAAATAAATAGAGGTATTAATCTTTTTGGCGCGCAAGCGCATTTTTGGCGCCAGAAAAAGCGCATACACCGCGCAAACTTTAATTAAATGAGGAGGAATAAAAAATGCAATTTAAAAAATTGGCTGCGATAGCAGGTTCAGCACTTATGACAGGAATGTCATTAATGAGTCCAGTGTTAGCATCTACTGTAACAGAATTAGGAAAAATATCAGATATGATAACAGTAACAGATTCAACAGTTAGTTTTCCACTGTTTGTAATCGGGGCAAGAGCCGCACCAGCTGATGTTGCAGGTGCTGTTGATGTAGCTGTTAATATGGCAGCAAATGCTAAGACAACCACAGATGTAACAACAACAATTGCAGGAGAAAGTGTTACAGGTGGAGCAAAAATAGAAACATCTGGTATATTTTTAACACCTTATACAAACCCGCAAAATGTTAAGGGAATTATAACAACTTCAGATATACCATCTTTGTTAGGAACCAAAACTTATTCATCAGCATCTGGTGGAGCTTACCAATATAAACAGTATTTGTATTTATTGGGTGAGACTGATTTAGGTAGCAATGGCGCACAAATAAAATTTGAAAGACCTACAACTGAAAATACGCCAAGAATTTCCTTTAAAGTTCCAGCATCTTATCCACTTTATACATACAAACTAACATTTTCAACACCAGTCTCTTTATCAGGTGTTACCAGTAATACACTATTGCAGGCTGTAATTCAAGGTACAACTATAAGTATTTTAGGAAAAGATTTCGTTATATCAGATGCCACATATGGTAGTTCAACTGATACAATCTCAACTATGACCTTACTTGGAGGTAAGAATTTAGTTACTGTAGAAACAGGAGCACCACAAACAATAACATCTGAAGGAAAAGACTATACAGTTACTTTGACAGGAGTTGCTGCACAAACTATAGGAACATCAACATATTATTCTGCCATTGGGGATGTAAATGGTGAATCATTTACATTAAAGGCAGGAGAAACCAAAACTTTGTCTGATGGAACACAAATTGCTGCAATAAAAGTCTTCCAAGGTAAGACAGGAGCAGCAGATTATGCAACATTAGCAATAGGCGCAGACAAAGTTAAAGTAAGTTCTGCAGGAACAGTAACAAAAGGTACATCAGTCGTATCTGAATTAGTATCAGGAATGACTTCAAGTGTATCAGGTGGTTGGTCCGTATTCTCTTTAACCTATACTCCAACTTTAGATAAGTGGTTATCTGCAGGAGATAAAGTGGCAGATTCCTTTGCATCAACCTTTGACATAAAATTCAACAGTATTATTCCAGATTTTACAGATGCAGCAAACAGACAATCAATAACATTCAATCCTTCTGGATACAACATGTTCTTAAAATACAAGAATGCTGCAGATGCTGAAGAACAAATGTTCTCAGTCTATTCATCAGACGGAGTAACATGGAGATGGGCATCAGCACCCGTAACAGCATCAGGCACTGAAAACGATTGGAGAGATGTTGTATTTGATGAGGGAGCAAACATTAGCGCAGTTGATCAAGACTTTTTCGTGATACAGAAAGGAGGATTCTCCCACACAATGGTATTTACAGCTTATACAGCAGCAACTGGTGAATTTACATTTACAGATGAGTCAGGAAATTCAATTACAGCAACAGGTAACCAAACTTCAAATGGAGCCATAGCAAATTTGATAGTTGATGGAAACATTTATAGAGTTTACCTTATAAGCAATACATCTAAAACTATCAATGTTGACCTAAATGGAGATGGATATATTGCAGGAACAGCATACACAGATTTTACTACACCAGGACCTCTTGGTAGAGAATACTCTTTCCTTGCACCAAAGTTAATAACAACAGGTCAAGGTGGTTTGTATTTCTATACAAACTATTCTTCAGGTGCAATGACCGCAGGAACCTGGATTTATCCACAACTAGGATTTGCAGGTATAAGACTTGTTAGAAATGCTGACAATACAACAACAGTTGCTACATATGGTCCTACAGCAGGAACTTGGACTAATGAAACAGCAATTGGAGAACCAGTTGAAGACGGAGCTTATGGAAGTGGAACATTTGCAAAGAACCACATTGATTATGTAGTAAGAGTTGGAAGAACTAGTGCTGCTATGAACTACACAGTTAAACTAGGAACAAGTACAAGTGCTTGGTATGATGGTACAGGTTTTATCTTAGTTGAAGAAGCACAACAAGGCGGACAAACACATAATTGGTTGTATCTACCAGTATCATGGGATAGTACAAACAACAAAGTAAGCATAGCTACCTCACTTTATTCAGATGACAGCGCTTATGCAGACGTTCCGCTCTTAGGAACATCAACACAATACAAGGGTATGACAACTTACGGTACTCTATCAGATCACTTGACTTCAAACCTTGGAGGTTCAGCAACAATAAGCTATCCAGATGTGTTCACATATGGAAATGTTTATGTGTTGACTCCAACAGGTGTAATAACAAGTGGTGGAGTTGGAGGCGTAATAACAACAGATGTTGTATTACCAATTACATCAGATGTTGTTAAACTTGATACCGAAGTAACAAGCTCAGACAAATCAAACTATGATTTAGTCATAGTTGGTGGACCTTGTATTAACAAGCTAGCAGCTGAAGTCATGGGTCATACTGACTATACATGTGGAGCTGCATCAGGAATACCTGAGAATGCAGGTTTGATAAAACTTGTTGCAGACAAATTCGCAACAGGTAAGACAGCTCTATTGATAGCCGGTTGGGAAGCAGGAGATACAGACTTAGCAGCTAGAATTGTCCAAACTGGATTCCCAGGAGCAACAGACACACAAAAAGCAGGTGCTGAAGTAACTGTTACGGGAACAGTAGCATCTCCAAGCTATTCTTAATAGAATAGTTTGAAGAAATCAGCTACCCCTTTTTTCTTTTTCTTTTTATTTCTCGAGAATCAGAGGTTAGTATATGGAAAAAAATTATATTATAGTAATAATAGCAATAATTGTTATTGCTTTTGTTTTCCTATTAAATAATTTAGGAACCTTTAAAGATCCTTATTCTTTGTATTATGAAGGTGATATAAGACATTTTAGAGCAAATTTGTTTGAGGCCAATAAAACACCAGTTTATCCTAATGAAGATGCTATTAAAGATGTTTTACTAAATCCAGAAGTTTATAAAATTTACATAGCTTTCATTCCCAATGAAACTGAAAATGCTTTTTATGTTGCCTCAAGCTTTGAAACAACAAATAAATTAGGAATAGTTTACAGACACTATTATAAAGGTCAAACAGGAAGTTTTAAAGATGTAGACGGTAGTTCTTGTATGTTATTTTTTGAAGATGAAGAGGTAAGATGTTTTAAGTCATTACCTATAAACTCAACCGATGAATTAATTCCAACTCCAATAGAACCTGTAATACTATTGTTAGGTCCTTCTTATGCTAACCAAACGTCTGTAATAGTTAATAATAATCTTATAATTTTACAAGGTAGAGACTTTTCTGAAATCGATAGAAAGTATACTGATTTAGATTTAGCAGTTGATAAAATGCTTTTAGTTTTAATGACTTAACAGCTCATATATTCTAAAATTTTTTCTTTATTTTGTATGCCTTCTAAAACAGTTCTTTCATTTATTAAAATAGACGGAGTAGAATTAATTTTGTAATTTGATTTTATGAATTCTATTGTGGAGATATTTAAATCAAAAGGAAGTGGTATTAGAATTAATTGATTTCCACATTCTTCTTTCAAGTCTGACAAGATAGTACTCTGAATTTTTTGATTAATTTTTGCATTTTCATCAAAGAATGAGTAAAAATATACAATGGAACTATAATTAGCTTTACATGATTCTTTCAAGTTTATGCTGTTTAACCAAAACTGTAATTGCAATAAGGCATATCTTCTTTTTTCAGACATTATTTCTGGAGTAAATTTATTTACATTTTCACGTCTTTCAATTTCTATACCTTCTTTATAGATCTTCTCATTAAAATCTAAATTTGAATTAATAGCATTTTCACAAGACTCTGTACTGTTTATAAAATTTTGATATAATACACTTTGTAATCTTGCGTCGTTCCATTCAATATCCATAAAAGCTAATCTTTCTTTTATATCTTCAAGTCTTGCATTGTCTAACCAGATACCAACAAGTATACCTAATACAAAAACAACTACTGTTATAAAAGTGGTTTTTATTAAAATATCACTTTGCATTTTATCGCCATCTATAATCTTTACCTCTCACAAATTTAAATATAGAATCTATCAAAACTATAGGGAAAATTGTAATATACAGACTTAAGTAAATTAAAATCTTATATATTCCTTTAAATCCTTTTATTTTCATACCTGTAGCTCTCAAACCTATGAACATCCAAACTAATGATAAAATAAAGATACTTAAACCAAAAATTGTGAAAACATTTGGAAGTATTAAAAAATCCATAAAGTTTGTATATTTAATAGGATTAGAACTATAGAGAAATGATTTAAAAATAATATTAGAATAGCCATAGACTGCTGTGCCCAGAACATATACAAATACTCCAAAACCAAGTAGTGAAATAAGATAAGATAATATAAAAAATGGAACAACAAATATTCCTAAGCTTTTAAATCTGGATCTAAAAATAGTGTCTATATGTTTAACTGATGTTTGAAAACCTCCTATATTCCATCTTATTCTTTGTTTCCACCATTTTTTAAATGATGAAGGAACATTTGTATAAACTCTTGCAAGAGTTGACATCTTAATTAAATATCCTTTACGAAGTATTCTCCAAGCAATTTCTATATCTTCTGTTACATTCTTTTCATCAAAACCACCAACTTCTTGTAAAACGCTTTTTCTATACAAACTCATTGCTCCTGGAGTAACATATATGCCATCTAAAAATTCAAGTAATTTTCTAGACCAAACTATCATTATGTATTCTAAATATTGAAGTTTTTGGATCAATTTTTTTGGTTCCTTTACAAAAATAGAAGTAGTTACAGCACCTACTTTTGGATCATTAAAAAAGGATACTGATTTTAAAAGTGCATTTGATCGTGGAAAAGAGTCAGCATCTATACAACCTATTATTTCACCTTTAGCTCTTTTTAATCCAAAATTAAGTGCATATGCTTTTTTACCTTGATTAACTTTATCAAAGACCTTTACTCCCTTAAAACTTCTTGCTATTTGTCCAGTTTTATCACTAGAACCATCATTCACTACTATTATTTCAAGTTTATTTTTCGGATAAATCAGCTTTTTCAAGTTTTCAATTGTTTTACCTATGACATTTTCTTCGTTATAAGCTGGTATAATTATGCTTACAGAAGGATGTTTTGTAAGTTTAGGTATTCTTTTAATTAATCTTTTGTTTCTTAAAAATAATAGAAAAAATAATATAGAAAAATACAATGTTATGAAGACGAATACCAAATATACCACATCTATAGGATACATCATATTTATTATCTAAACACATAAATTCTTAAACTTTAATTTTAGAGCATAGAAACCGTAAGAAAATCTCTTATGCCCAATGCTAGCCCTAATATCAAAATTACGATTTTTAAAAACCTTTTTAAGAAAATATCCTCTTTAGATCTATCAATTAATGCTAAAACAATCCAAACCACAATTATTTTTAATGGAAACATTACCCACGGGTTAAATGGTAAAATTAAATAATTTGGTAAGCTTTTTGCATCACAATATGCTCCTGTTAAAACACCTGGTAAGATATGTTGTTCACAATAACCAAAGAAAGAAAGTGTTATGAAGGTTGAGCTTGCATCTAACAAATGTGAAACTATTATTCCAGCATTTTGTAATGATAATAATTTCGGTTTTATTTTGTGTATACCCAAAAAAACTAAAGACCAAAAACCAACCAATAATAAAATAGAGGAAAATGCAAAAAAGTTTTTTATGTTAGTTAAAGTTGCATTATACAATAAAAAACATAAACCTATTACAAACATTATTTTTTCATAAGAAATTTTACGTTTCTTCTTCTTAGTTATTTTTTCTATTGAAATTCCTAGTAATAAAGAAGCTAGAGCTATGAAAAATATAAAAAAGTAAATAGGTGGCGAACAAAAAATATTACTTTGATAAATACCTAATTTATGATCTCTTAAAGCTCTTGTCCAACCGCCATATACTATAAAAGTTATAAGTCCGATAAAGAATTTTTTATCTATTTTTATTTTTAAATATTTTAGAAGTTTGTAAGTTCCTATAACTGCTAAAACCATAATTAAGCCATAACTTATTGTTCCAACTGGAGTATAATAATGACATAATGGAATTAAGAAATTTTCATTTATGAATTCTTCTAACATATAATCATTTCTTTTTAATTTTTATCCAAATTACATTTAATAAAAATACTAAAGCTATATAAAAGATGACATTGAACAAGAATCCATTCCAATCTGTGTTTATAAGATTTGAAATTTTGTTTACTCTTATAACAGCAAAAGGAAATCCATAACTTTCAACACCATTTGCACTAATTGAATATGGAATTAAAAAACTAATTGCAAGTATGAATTCAATCAAAATTATTTGTTTCCAATATATTTTTATTTTATATTTTTTCTTCATCATATCACAATAATTTTAATTTTCCAGTTATTTTGTCAATTTTCTTATCATTTGCAGGACCTATTCCTAGAGCAGTTATAGTTCCTGGTTTAGTTTGAGTTAAGCCAGCATCTCTTATAAAATTGCAAGGTAACTTTTCCTTTTTTGCCAATCTATGGAACTTTTTTAGTTCTTTTTCACCAGAGACTTTTAAAATAACTTTTTTCATGCCTTCCTTCATCCATTTTTCCCTACTTCTTTTATTGGACTTTAAAAAAGCTACAAAACTAGCATGGGCAGACTGTGCGGCTATTTTACCTTTACCCATTTTCAGATCAGTTCTTACTAGAATGGCTTGTTTCATAAAACCAAATCTGTTTTGTTTTATATATATCTTTTTGTTACAATAAAAAATCTTTGAATAAATGATACCAATGTTAGAATCGAAGTTAAAACAATTAAATAATTTGCATACTCCAATGAAAAATTAGATATTAAAATTATAATTAGAAATAAAATTAATCTATCTGTATGTTCTAGAATTCCGCCGCCCTTTAATTCCTTTTTAATTAAGTTCTTTTCAAGAGCAGCAGGTTTTGAATATGATGACATCAAAGAACCAAAAAGTAAAACCATTAACCAAGTTTTTGAAGTAAAAATAAAATTAGGATAGTCTACAAAAAATAGGCCAAGTATAGTAAAAAATTCTATAAATCTATCAATTATAGTATCTAAATAAGCTCCAAATTTTGTTGCTCTTTTAGTTACTCTTGCAACAGCACCATCTATCATATCAATAGAAACAGTGAAAATGCCAACAATAAAGGAAATTAAAAAATTTTGATTGATTAAAAAATAAACAAGTATTATAGCTAAAATCAAACTTGAAATTGTCCATTGGTTTGGAGAGAGAGGGAATTTACTAAAAACACGACCAAAATTTTTACTTAACTCCTTAAAGTATTTTCTTTTTTTATAAAGCATAATATTATGTTATAATGCTTAAAATATATTATTGGTGTTTTTAATGATTTTAGAATTTTTTACGTCTTTGGTCCAAACTTATGGTTACTTAGGAGTTTTCTTAGTTAGTTTAATAGGTTCTTCTACTATAATATTTATTCTTCCTACTGATATTATTGTTTTTGCTGCTGGTGCTATATTGGATCCTCTTCTAGTTGGAATTCTAGCTGGATTAGGTGAAGCAATAGGAGAAATAGTTGGTTATGTTTTAGGTTTAGGAGGAAGAAAAATAATAAATAAGAAATATAAGAAAGATATTAAAAAATGGGAAAAAAAGTTTAAAAAATATGGTGGTTTTTTTATAATAGTATTATTCGCTGCAACACCTCTTCCAGATGATATAGTTGGCATAATTGGTGGAACTTTGAGGTATCCATTTAAGAAATTTCTTTTGGCAAGTTTCATAGGAAAAACTATAATGGCTTTAGTCCTTGCTTATGGAGGATTTTACGGAATAAATTGGATTTTACAATTTTTCTGAAACAAATTTTAACTATATTTTCTCCTTCCACCTGTTATTCTCCATTCAATAGATCTAATGAATTTTTTAGATATTGTGCCAGCTATTCTTAATATGCTTGTATGTCTTCCAAAAATTTTTACTTTGTTTTTTAAAATTGAGTCTATAGGATTTCCATTAACTATTATTCCAGCATTTCCAACTTCTCTTGCAGAATGAGCATCACTCCCAGCTGTAAAAGATTTTTTAAATTTTTTTGCTAAACGCAAAGCTTTGTTATTTTGTTTTTTTGTTAAAGTTGAGTTATAAACTTCTATTGCGTCTGCTTTTAAAGCATTTTCTTGAGCACATTTTCTAAAAACATAGCTTCCGAAGGGGTGCGGAGCTACTGCTATACCTCCTAAATCATGAATTTTTTCTATAGCTTCTCCAATGCTTAGGTTTATTGGAATATTTTCTTTTATATCTAAACCAATTATTTCTCCTTCCTTTGTTTTTATTTCAGAACCAGTTATTATAATAAAATTTTTAAATCTTTTTGCTACTTTTTTTCCAACTAAACTTCCTTTTACTGTGTCATGGTCTGTTATTGCTAATCCATCCATACCTTTTTTTATTGCAACTTTTATCATTTCCAAGGGCGTGTTTATAGCATCAAATCCCCAAAACCAATGTTTGCTGTAAATTGTATGACAGTGACAATCTATTTTCATTTTACCACGGCTCTTTTTTTACTCTTATTTTATGCGCAATTATATTAGCTATCCTATGAAATATTGGTGTTATTAAAAGCATTATTAAAAACATCCAGATTGTTATTTCAGTAAACCAAAAAGTAAATAAAACAGCTCCTATAATGAAATTCCATTGGTCTAATAATGGAACATCTGCACCTCTTTTTAATTTAAACCTTCTTTTCAGAAAACTTCCAGCCAAATCACCACACAACGCTCCTAAAGCTATCATGAAACCAATAAATAAATTAATTAGAGGTAATTGGACTCCAAAAAACATTGCATAAGCATTAAGATCAGGATAAAGATAAGCTTCTAAAGCACCAATTACAAATCCTGAAAATAAACCAAAACCAAATCCTTCAAATGTTTTCCCATCTCCAAATATTCTTCTATTGTCAAACCATTTTCTTTTTAAATCCATGGGTTTTTCACCTTTAGCTAAGGGAGGAAATCCATTAGCAGCATAAGCTGGAAAAATAATTAATAAAGATTTTACAAATTCTACAAATAAATCAACCATTCCATCACTATGAAATCTTTGAACCAATTTCTATATCCCTTTCAGGTTGTAAAATGACCACTTTATCATCTTTTTCTGCTGCTAATATCATACACTCTGATAATATATTTGCTATTCTTTTAGGTTCTAGATTAATTACAAATATGAATTTTTTATTTAAAAGCTCTTCTTTTTCGTAATTAGGTTTTATACCTGCTATAGACTGTTTAATCCCCGACTCTCCAAAATCCACTTTAAGAACGTACATTGGTTTTTTTGTTTCTGCATCTTTGATTTCAATTACCTTACCTACTCTTATATCTATTTTTTGGAAGTCTTCTATTGTTACCATGAAAATAAACATTACATTTATAAAATAAAAATCTATCTATATATATGAACAAATTGAAGTTTTTTATGATTACTTTTTTTGTAGTACTTATACTGTCTTTTCCTGTTTCTTTTATATCAAGACAACTTTTTTCAATACTTCTGTTGATTGAAGCTTTAATCATTGCAGTATGTCTTTATTGGTTTGTTTCTGGGGTTAAGATTAAGAAAATTGGAAAAATTAGAGTAGAATTTGTTCAATATCCCCTTACTTATGTTTTAAGAGCATATACAAAACCACATAACTTATGGATAGTTTATGATGAGGGAAAGAGAAAGTTTAGAGCTGCAGATTGGGGGAACTTACCTATAAGAGTTATTTTGGTAACTTTGTTTGGAATAATTTTATTGTATACAGCATATTTGATTTGGTTTACATTATTCCAAGTTGTATTTTTAATACTATTTAGGGCACTTATTTTGTTTTTGTTCTTAGTTATAGGTCTTTACAGTTTATCTGTAGGTTTGTATAGATTATTTTCTTTGAAAAATGAAAAAGCAGATAAAGTTTGTAAATTCTTGAATAAGAAAAAATTCTTAATTAATTTAATAAAAAAAGGCATGTTGTATGTGCACATTACTCCTAATTTTCTTATTAAAGAAGGTTTTGTAACTTCTGTTGAATTTATATTACTTGAAAGGCCAGAAGATAAAAAATTAGAGAAAGCCTTAACTGATACTGCTAGACTGATTCAAAAATTATAATTCTAAGCAGGTGGTGCAGCTTGGGTTGCAGATAACATAGAAAATGAAATTATTACCATGAATATGAAATAAAATAAGAATATTACTAACAATATCTTTGATGAACCAAAAACAAACTTTAAAATAAAGAATAGAACTAATGAACCAAAAATTACAACAACAACAAAAGCTACAGGACTAACTCCAGATATAATTGATAATGTAATAAAAAGTTCAATTAATTTTATATAAATAATTTGAAAACTACCAATAAAGTTCTCAATCAAGGCCTGCAACATTTCAATTAAAATAACAAAAGGGGATTCTACCATAAAAGATATTATTTTTCTATAAAAATAAATGCCCCCATTGGGATTCGAACCCAAATCAACTCCTCCGCAGGGAGTTATTCTATCCAAATTGAACTATAGGGGCAATAATAGTTAAATTTTAAAACTATTAATAAAAGTTATATGAAATATTTTTATGCTAAAAGCTTTAGAAAAGTACCTAAAAGGGGTTAGAAAAACAGACTTAAAAAAACTCGAAAAAACAATTAGGGTTTTTGTTGTAGAGCCAGAAGGTCAATCTAAAGCATGTGAAACTAAAATAAGAAACAACCCTGCTTTTTATTCTAGATCTAGAATAGCTCCTGAAAGAGAAGCTAGAAAAATAGAAACTACTACTCTCGGTTTCAAAACACCTTCATTAAGATGCTTTTTTTGTGATCCTAAAAAATGTGCTAAGTTTTCAAAAGAAACTGGATTGAAAAAACAATATATCTTAAATGATTCTCTTGTTTTTTCAAATTTATTTCCTTTTGCGAAAATACATGGTGTAGTAGTTCATAATTATAAAAGACACATAGTAGATCCGAGAGATTTGTTATTGAATAATTGGGTAGATAGTATTAAGCTTGTAAAGAAAATAGGAAAACTTTCAAAGAAAAAATATGTTTCTATGCATGTTAATTGCGGTTCTAAGGCAGCATCTTCTTTAGAACATTTTCATGCTCAATTCCATTGTGAAGACAAACCCTTAGCTAAAACTGCCCTGACTATGAAATTAGGAAGTAAAAAGTATTGGAAATCTTGGGTTAAGGCTTTAATTAAAGAAGAATTGGTTATAGATTTTGATGAAGAAAGCAAGGTTGTATTTTTTGTTGAATGGTCTCCTGTTTTTGGAAAAACGGAATTTGTTGTAATGACCTTAGAAAATTCTAGTTTTCAAAAAATGAATGATAAAGAAATTAGTGCTGTTGCAAAATTCTTAGACAAGGCAATAAGAATTAAAATTGATAGAGTTTCTGAACAATTAAATATTGTAAATCTTAGTGCAGCCCCTAGAGATAATTTTTGTAATCAATTTAGAATATTTTCAAGAGCTCCTTTGAATCAAGGAACTAAATCTTGGGAAGGATATTTAGAGTTTTCAGGAGAAACAGTACCTCATATAATTCCAGAAAGGCTTTCTGATATTGCAAGACAATATTAAATTTGTTTAACTAATTTAATGTATTCTCTAATAATGTTTTTCATCCTGTTTTCATTCCTTGCTTCCACGCATAAATTTATTTCTGGATTTGTTTGACTTGCTCTTATTAGAACCCATTCTACATCATCTAATTTCATTTTAATGCCATCCATTATATCTAGAGCATTAGGATATCTTTTCTTTAAACTTTCTATAATTCTTATTTTGTTTTCATCGCTTCCAACATTAATATATAATTTTTTTATTGGATGTATTTTTATTTCGTCAAGTAATTCCGATAGTGTTTTTTTACTTTCTGAAAGTATTTTAGCTAAATAAATAGTTGCAAGTATGCCATCAGAGAATGGATAAAATTCATTGAAATAAAGATGAGAACTTTGTTCTCCAGCAAATAAAACTTTTTCTTTTGCACTTTTTTCTTCTATAAATCCATGTCCAACTCTCCACCAAATAGTTTTTCCTCTCAACTCTTTGGCAATATCTTCAATTTCGCTTGCACAATCAGCTGTTAAAAGAATAGACCCCCTCTTTTTCTTTAATATATAATCAACAAAAGTTGCTATTACTGAGCTTACATTAGGTTCTCTACCTCTGTTATCAACAAAAACAGATCTGTCACCATCTCCATCAAATGCAACTCCAAAATCAGCTTTTTCTCTTTTAACAGCTTTTTTAAGCATATTTAGATTTTCTCCTTTTGGTTCAGGTCTCGTAAACCCAAAGAAATTTCCATCAGGTTTGTCATGAAGACTTATTACATCAAGTCCTAAACTTCTTAGAATTGGCAGAGCAGTAACAGCAGCTGCTCCAAAACACTCAACGACAACTTTTTTTCTAATAACCCCAAACTTACTTTCTAAAAATTTTTTATAATTTTTAAATACATCTGCTTTAGTTATCCTTCCCCTACCTTTAATAAATTTTTTGGAATCATATGTATTCTCTATTAATTTAATCTCTTCTATGAAACTGACTCCATTTGGTCTCACCATTTTTAAACCATTCCAATTTTTTGGATTATGGCTTGCAGTTATTAAGGCTCCAAAAATTTTGTTTTTCCAAGCATAAAAATATAGCATAGGGTTTGCTACTAATCCCAGAGATATAACATTACAACCTGTAGAAGTTAATCCTGAAGAAAATGCTTCAAATAATTTTTTAGATGACTTTCTAGTGTCATACCCAACACAAACATTTTTGTTACCACCAAGAAAAGTTCCTAAAGCCTTTCCTATATTTTTCATGACTTTTTCTGTTAAATCTTTTCCATAAATTCCACGAATATCATAAGCCCTAAAAATACTCATAAATATAATTACCTTGTTTTAAATTATAATTATGCGTGGTCTTTCAGCGATTGTAACATTACTATTAGTCTTGTTAATTTTAATATTCCTAACAACCCTTTTTTGGTTATTTACTTTTGGGACAGTAAAAGAATTAACAGAATCTGGAACTGAAAGAACAACAAGAACAAGAGAGATTCTCTCTACTTGTATGATAGTAGATTCAATCCATAAAAATAATATTTATATAAAAAATTGTGGAAGCGGAGTAATAGTTAATGACAGTTTAAATGTTTTCTTGGATGATGAACCTCTTGAATTTAACATGACACCTGAAACTATAAGAAAAGGAGAAATAGGAACTATAACAGTTGATATATTAGGAATAAGTATAGGAGATTATGACTTAAAAATATCTAATCCAAGTTTACAAATTGTTCAGAGAGTAGAATCTCTTTTACATAATTCTGCTCTTTTAGCTTTAGATTTTGATGAAGGTAGAGGAACAATTGCACATGATAAATCTGGATATGAAAATGATGGAACATTATATGATTATACTACTATTTGTTCAGACCCCCCTACTTCTGAATGTCCCAAATGGGTTAATGGTAAATTTGGTAAGGCTTTAGAATTTGATGGAATAGATGATTATGTAGCAATAAATAAATTTGGGAATTTTCCAGATGGTTTTACAATAGAATTCTGGTTTAATATGAGAGAAAAAGGTAGTATGCAACGACCTTTCCTTTCTAGATATTTTAGTACATGTTATTTCTTTTCTGGTTCCACAACTATGTATTGTTATTTAGGTGATGGAACAACTTGGTCAGCTATGTCTGTATGGTCGAGTGGTTGGGGTTATGATATTTGGACACATTTTGTTATGACATACGAAACCATAACAGGAAATTGGATAATATACAGAAATGGAAAGTCTGTTGAAACCGGTTCATATAATTATGTAATGGATATGACAAATGATTTTGGTATAGGTGCTATACCTTCAAGTGCTGGAGAGGCTTTTAATGGAATAATAGATTCATTTAGAATTTATAACAAAGCATTAACTCCAGATGAAATATTAAATTTTAAAATGAAATAATCATTCTTTGTGAGAATGCAAAACCATAACATGAACTTTTGACATATCTTCTATGCTATATTTAATTCCTTCTCTTCCTACTCCAGAGCTTTCATCTCCACCAAATGGGAACACTCCTAAACCATGAGTTGGATGAGCATTTATATGAACAGAACCAGCTTCAATTCTTTGCGCAGCATCAAATGCTTTATCAATATCTTTTGTAAATATACAAGCATCTAATCCATATTCAGATTCATTTGCAAGTTTAATTGCTTCTTCATAATCTTTAACTCTTATAATCGTAACCACAGGTCCAAATGTTTCTTCCCAAGCAATTCTCATATCTCTATTAACAAAATCTAGAACTGTTGGTTCAAAATATCCACGATCATATTTTTTCCCACCATATAAAAGTTTTGCACCCTTTTTAACAGCATCATTAACTAATTCCTCAACTTTTTTGGCAGCAGCTTCATTTATTAAAGGCCCAACAACAGTCTCAGGATCTCTAGGGTTTCCAAGTTTCCATTTTTTAATTTCTTCTAACATGGCATTAACAAATTTATCAGCTATTGGTTCTACAACTAACACCCTACTTATTGAATCGCATCTTTGGCCTGAGAACTTTAAAGAACCAATTGCAACTTCTTTAACAGCTATATCAAAGTTACAATCTTCTAAAACAATTGCTGGTGCTTTTCCTCCTAATTCTAAATGTAATTTTTTCATTCCAGCAATAGATGTTATATGTTTTCCAACTGCACTGCTTCCTGTAAATGAAATCATATCAATCTTAGGATGAGAACACAAATAATCTCCTATTTCTGAACTTGAACCTGTAACTATATTTACTACACCATCTGGTATTCCTGCTTCTTGCATAATTTTTGCAAACATTAACAAGCATATAGGATCAGCGCTTGCAGGTTTAACCACAATTGAGTTTCCAATTGCTATTCCAGGAGCTATTTTTGCAATTCCTGTAAACAAAGGATAATTAAATGGTGTTATAGCTAATAAAACTCCTAAAGGTTGTCTAATAACAATTCCCATTGAATTTCTTTTACCTGCAATATCTCCTTTTATTAGTTCTCCTCTTATTTCTTTTGCTTCATCAGATGCATAATGTAGTCTTCCTATTGAAGCATGAAGTTCTCCTTGAGCTAGTTTTCTTGTTTTTCCAGACTCCTTACAAATAATGTCTATGAATTCTTCTTTGTGTTGTTCTAATAAATTTCCCATTTTATCTAAAATGTCTCCTCTTTCAGAAGCATCCATGTTTGCTATTTTTGATTTTGCATTAAAGGCAGCTTTAACAGCATTTTCAGCGTCTTTTTTAGTAGCTTTCTGAACTTCTGCTATTAATGATCCGTCGGCTGGGTTTTTTATTCCAAAAGTTTTTTTATTAGAAGATTCTTTCCATCTTCCATTAATTAGAATTTTGTAAACAGTTTTATTGTCCTTAACAAATTTTATTGAATCAAACATTTTTCTCTAATAAGAATACTTTGTACTTTAATATATTTGTATTGCTCTAGTAATGGGTTCGCAGGTTCAAATCCTGCCCTCCGCACAGCTCATGTTCTTCACCGCTGACTTGAGGGCAGCAAAAGTGATTTAAAGATTAGTATTCTATTGAAAATTATGGGAAAACTAAGACGACTTTTAGACACAGTAATAATAAAAGGATACATAGATTTATTAGATTGTGATATACAAATAGAATATAAGAAATTAGGTGATGCTTTAGCAGAATATGGAGAATTAGATCCAGAAGGATTTTTTCTAGAGGTTGATGAAACAGTAAAATCTGCAAGCGAATCGGTTAAAAAAGGTGTTTTAGCTTCAGAACTTTCTCATATTGTAAAAGATGTAAAAACTTCATCTTTTGGTAGAATAAAAGATAAATTTTTGCATTGGGCTTCAAAAAGATATAGAATAAACGATGAAAGAGATACTGATTTAACAACTGTTTTAAGAGGATTTGGTAGAGAATTATTCGAAGCTATGAAATTTGCAGAAGAAAAAGGTTTTCCCCATTATAGAGAAGACGGTTTATCTTTAAGAGAATTGGAAGTATTAATTAATAAAAAATGATTTTATGAAGGGAAAGATGGTTAAGGAAGAAAACCGTAGGTTGTCTTTTTCAGCAGGTTCAAATCCTGCCCTCCGCACATTTTTGTGAAATCTTTATATTAAACCTCTACAATTTGTAATGTATGAAAATTACGCTAAGTGTTATCAAAGCTGACATAGGAGGATACGTTGGACATTCTTCAAGTCATCCAGAAATTCTTGAAATGGCAAGAAACATTCTTCAAGACGAGAAAAACAAAGGTTTTTTAATAGATTTTTATGTTACAGGATGTGGAGATGATTTACAACTAATAATGACTCATCAACATGGTGTTGATAATAAAGATGTGCATGCTATGGCTTGGAATACTTTTAAAAAATGCACAGAAAAAGCTAAAGAACTAAAACTTTATGGAGCTGGTCAAGATTTATTAAAAGATACTTTCTCAGGGAATCTAAAAGGAATGGGACCAGGTGTTGCAGAACTGGAATTCGAAGAAAGAAAATCAGAACCAGTTATTATTTTTATGGCAGATAAAACAGAGCCAGGAGCATGGAATATTCCATTATACAAAATGTTTGCAGACCCATTCTCAACAGCAGGTCTAGTTATTGATCCTCATATGCATGGAGGATTTACATTCGAGGTTCATGATGTTATAGAAAATAAAAAAGTTGAATTAAAATGTCCTGAAGAGATTTATGATTTGTTAGCATTAATTGGACAACCTGGAAGATATGTTATAAAACATGTTTACAGAACTTCAGACAAATTGTATGCAGTTTCCACATCTACAAGTAGATTAAGTTTAATTGCAGGAAAATATGTTGGAAAAGATGATCCAGTTATGTTTGTAAGAGCGCAACATGGTTTGCCAGCAGTTGGAGAAGTTTTAGAAGGATTTGCACATCCATGGATTGTTGCTGGTTGGATGAGAGGAAGTCATCACGGTCCTTTAATGCCTGTGGCTGTTGAAGATGCTACGCCCTCAAGATTTGATGGACCGCCAAGAGTTATGGCATTGGGTTTTCAATTAGCCAATGGAATGTTAGGTACATCAAGGGACATGCTTAAGGATAAATCATTTGACAAAGCTAGACAAGAAGCATTAAAAATTGCAGATATTCTAAGAAGACAAGGACCATTCGAACCACATAGGTTAGGTGCAGATGAAATGGAATACACAACCTTACCTGCAGTAAAGGAAAAACTAAAAAATAGATTCCAGGATATATGATGAAACTTCCTATATTAATAATAAATTTGAAAGAGTATGAACAAGTTCTTGGAGAAAAGCCTATAAAGTTTGCAGAAGTTGCTAAAGAGTTGTCTAATAAATATAATGTAACTATTTTAATTGCACCGCCTACTCCTTTGTTAAATGAAGTTGCCAAAATTACTTCAACTATTTCTCAACATCTAGATCCTTATGAACCAGGTGCACATACAGGAGCTTTGCTTCCTAAAGAAGTAAAGGAATTAGGCGGAGTCGGTTCTATAATAAATCATTCTGAAAGAAGGATTCCGCATGAAGATATTAAGAAATGTGTTGACTTATGTGAAGAATATGAATTAGTGTCGATTGTTTGTGCTAAAGATAATAATGAAGTAAAAAAAATAGCAGAATTTAAACCAGATTTTATTGCAATTGAACCTCCAGAATTAATTGGAGGTGATGTTTCTGTTTCAACTGCTAAACCAGAAATAATAAAAAAATCTGTTAATGATGTTAAGAAAATTTCACCAAGAACCTATGTTCTTTGCGGAGCAGGGATTAAAACAAGAGAAGATGTTAAAAAAGCAATTGAACTTGGAACAAAAGGAGTTATATTAGCTTCTGGTGTAGTCAAAGCAGGAAATGTTGAAAAAGCTATGGAAGAATTAATAATGGGGATGAAATGAAATTTAACATCAATAAGTTCAAAGGTAAGACATTAAAAATGAAAGTTAAAGACGCGATCGAAAAAGGTAAAAATATCTACAAAAACATTAAAGGTCATAAAAACGATATTAACGAAGTTTTAATTGACTTGCCTGTTAAAAAAACTGGTTTGAAAAGACTTATGGTTTGTATGAATTTTCTATATCCTGGAAAAGTCAATTCTGAATTTAAAATGACTAGGGGACACAAACACAATGCTGAAGAAGTTTATATTTTTTTGAAAGGTAGAGGATATATAATTGTTGATAAGAAGAAGATTAATGTTAAAAAAGGAGATTTGGTTACAGTTCTCCCTAACAAGTATCATAGAGTTATTAATACTGGAAGAGATAAATTAGTATTTCTTACAATATTTGAGAAGTATATTCATGGACATTTGAAAAAATACTAATAAGTATTTTTTACTGCCGTAAGGGTAAATTTTCTTTTTCTACAATTTATTCCATAATAGTATTATGACTATTAATTGGTGACAAAATATGGAAACAATATCGAGAATGGAAACAATAAAACAATTAGTTAGAAAAGATTTGAAGGCCAATATGGAAGAAATATTTTTAAGAAATATATTGAAAGAACCCACTCATGGTTATAAGCTTCTTACCGATTTTAGAGAAAAGTATGGAGTTCTTTTTAGTCCCTCTGAAATTTATCCATTATTACACACTTTAGAAGAAAAAGGTTATGTTAGTTCAAAAAAAGGACATCTGGATAATGAAAAACCTAGAAGAGTATATCATGCTGTTCCATTTAAAACCAGTAGGAGATTAAAAGAAATAATAACTATTAAAAACCTAAACAGAATGATAATGAATAGAATACCTACTAGATCTTTAAGTGTTCGATTACCGGAACTTCCTGATATGAGAGCTTGAGAATTTTTATTTCTTAAATCTTTCTAAAGCCATGTTATGTGCTTGAACATAATTTTTAATTAATATTTTCCAATCAGCTAGTGAAGCTAAGTCTTTTGCTTGAGCTTTCTTAGGTATTCTTTCTTTTCTAGACATAATAACAATGTTCCATAACATTTCATATAATTTTTCAATAACTTCTTCACGACTTTTGCTATCTCTTTCTAAAACCCCTATTCCAGGGTTTTTACTTTGATCAGAATTCTGTTTAATAAATATTCCAAAGCCAGCAAAATCAGAAGTTATAGACAAAACACCATTTGCAGCACACTCAAGGGGGGTATATCCCCAAGGCTCATAATATGAAGGAAACACGCCTAAATGAGAACCTTGAACAGCTTGTTCATAGTTTAATCCTAATAATCTGTCTGTTGTTGATAAATAAGAAGGATAAAATATTACTTTAACTTTATCATCAATTCTATTCAAGAGCCTGTTTTCCTTAAAAGCATTTACAATTAAATCATCTTCATCAACAATATATGCAGAAAAAGGAGGATTGCCTTTTCTTTTAAAGGCAGCTATTTTTCTTTTACATTCCTCTAAAAACTCTTTTTTAAGTATAACTCTCATTTTTGGCATTTTGCCTTTTGCAAGCGAATCCAAAATCATTTCTTCTATCCAAGGCAATTCATCGTCTACGGTTTCTCTCATATCATCATATAATTGAGTACTTTCCATGATTTCAATATTATCTTTAATATCGCCTCTAGGAACATAGAAGAAAACAAAAATATTTTTTTTAATTTTTTCTTTTTTCATTCTTTCATTCAATTTTCCTAAAGCTTCTATTAGAACATCATATCCTTTATTTCTGAATTCATATCTTCCAGATGTGAAAAAAACCATTGCATCCCACAAATCTGTTTCATAATAAGGATTAAAATAGGCACTTAGAAAATGCTTGATTTTTTCTCTGTATTTTCTGTGTAATAAAGCAAACTCTTCCATTGTAGGAAATCTTTCTATATCTAAACCATTTGGTAATATTATATCAGGTATTTTTCCTAGTATGTAGATTGCTTCTTTGGATGTTATTTCAGATGTTGTTGAAAAAATAGTACAATTTTCAGCGCAAGCTTTTTCCATTTGGTGTTTTGCTTGAACTCCATATTTGTGAGGTCTTTTTGGATCTAAAGGAGTATTAGTATAAATTGCATCATTAACCTCTTTATACAAATCTTCTCCCCATCCAGCTATTGTTCTTCCTAACATTGTTGCATGTGTGGTAAAAACAGTAGGGACTTTATCTTTTAGATATAATAAAGCTGCTCCTGATAACCATTCATGAAAATGAGCAACAACATTTTTATTTTCAAAACATGGAAAAAGTTTTTCTATTAGCATTCCAGCAGCTGTTGACCAAGCAACAGGTTCTTCAAAATCAAACTTAGTTCCCCAAGAATCAACTTTATATTTTTTCCATAATTCTGTTTTTATATTATTAACTTTTTCTAATAGATCATTAAATTCAACTAGTATGACATTTGGTTTTCCTTCTACAATCCACTTTCCATAATGACACTTAATTCCGTTTTTATTTAAGCTAGAAAAAACCTTTTCACAAAATTTTGGAGGTTTTTGTTTTATGGTTTCTAGAATAGCTCTTTCAGGATAATAAGGTCCTACAGCAAAGTAATTATTTTTATATAATTCAACCATTCGGGCAGCTTTTGACTCTATAACAGCATATATTCCTCCAACTTTGTTGCATACCTCAAAAGCTACTTCAAACAAAACATTTGCTTGGGTTTTCATAACAATACCTCATATCATTAATTAGTTAGCTTCTTAAATAATCATCACAAAAATGTGACCATAATTGGATAGGGTTCTTAACTGGGACAGGATTACCATCACTTTTAGTTGGGGATGGATTCTTTCCTTCAGGAAGTGAAAATAACTCATTACAATAAAATATTCCAGATTCATTCATCTGATGTTCTAAATTACTTTCCAGAATTTCTTTTACTAAATCATTTTTTCCAATTGTTTTCAGGTATCTAATGAGATAAGGAGTGTCTCTTGGCCAAACAACTGCTCCATGATATTGGTAATCGTTGTAATATATTCTATCTTTTATATTTCTACAAAGAATACCAAACAATTTTCCACTTCTTTTAACTAATAATTTCTGAACAGATGGCCACATTTTTTCCAAATCTTTTTTATTAAAAACATGATTATATAACAAAACAGCAGAATTCAATGCCATTGAAGTTTCTGTAGCATCTTTTTTATCGTTAATAATTATAGAATATAGAAAATCATTATTTTGAAATATTTTTTTATATTTTTCTAAAGATTTTTTATAAAAATTTCCAAGATCTTTTCCTAACAGTTCCACCACTTTTAAAGTTCTAATAAACATTGCATTTATTTCAGGTAACAAACATGGTTTGAGTATTTCTTCTAAATTCTCTTCTTTAACCCATTCATGTGGAATTCTTGTAGATATCATATCTCCTCTGAAAGGAATTCTAGAGTCTGTCCAAGAATGCCATGGCATAGAGTATAACATATAATGTTTAATTACTGGTGGCCCATTATTTTCTATTTTATTTTCAGAAAATTTTTTAAAAAGTAAATTAAAACTTTCTAAAATTCTTTTTTCCATTGTTTTATCATTGAAGTGTTTTAGGTATTTTTCAGCTAAAATAAAGAATAAAAGACTTGTATCAACAGAATTATAATTATTTTTGAAATTTGGGAATCTCCCAGTTTTTCTATTTTGTTGTTTTAGTATCCATTTTATTATTTCATTTATTTTTTTGTTATCTAATTTGATGAAAGTTTGAAAATTATTAATTAACGATTCTAACAAATCCCTTAGCCATATTTGTCTAAACCAGAAATCTCCGGCTTCTGGTATTAAAATATTTTTTTCTAATATACCAAAACTATCCAATGAGATTATTCTTGCTAACAATTCATTTTTACAATTAAATTTCTTAGTTATTTGATTTACATATAATTTTTCCTCATTTTCATCGAAATCATCATTTTTTCTATTACAGTTTATTATTAAAGAAATCTTTTCATCTCCAGATAATCTTTTGTGAATTTCTCCAATGAATACAGGCCTAGCCCATTCTGAAACAAATCTTATACCATTGCTAGTATTTTCTCTAAATCCACTTCCCAATTTATATTTCCAATTTAAAATCTCCTTTTCAGCTAAAATACTACTATCATTAACAAAAAAAGAAATTTTATTTTTTCCAAAGGATGCAGTCAAAGAGTTGTTATTAACTTTAGTTTTAATTTTTTCTGGTTTTGAATCTGAAAAAATATTCCTAATATCAACTAAAGGTTTAATTATTAGTTCTTTAAAAAAAGAGTTCTTTATATCAAATATGATTTTTGCTGTTATGCCTTCTCTCATATCTCTAGATAAATAATAAGAAACATCAACATCGATTCCATCTCCAAAATATTGATAAACAGATTTCCAAGGAAAAATTATTACTTTTTTAGGTTCCATATGAAATTCTTTTATTCCAAAGAATATAGCATCTAAAAATTTCCAATACTCCTTATTAACAAAAACATATAATCCTTGAAATTTATAATCTCTGTTAGGTGCAATTAAGTTTTTATGTCTTACAGAAAAAATAGATTGAGACCAAGTTGCTTGAGGTCTTTTTAGAACAGTAAAGAGGTTTCTAGCATAATCCCAATCAGGATTTTCTATTGGTAGATATTCCCATTTTAGATCATCTACTTTCATTTAAACCCAACTTTCTTCTTAGGTCTTGTAAAATGTTCATAAAGTTAATAAATGCATCATAAGGAGAATTATAAGGATTAAAATATTTGTGAACATCACCATCAGCAAACCACTTAGTACACATATAATAAAAATGATCAGAAGTTTGAAGTAATCTCCATGTATGCAACAATTCTGGGTTTTTCTTAACATGTTCTTCAAGTTTTGCCATTTGTTCAAAAGCAAGTTTTTGCATTTCATTCTCAAGCCAGGCTGAAAGATCTCTTTGGACATCTGCCCAAGAAATTGTATGTGGAACATCTATGACTCCAACAGGTTTATATGATTTAATAATTTCAGATGGAGTTTTAAAATCAAGACTTGGATATTTAGAAATTTCAGATGGTAAGTATTTTAAGAAATTAAATATTCCTGTATCTTCCCATTGATGTTCTCCAAATGTTTCATAATCAATGAATACATTAATACAATGACCTTCACATTTTGATAACCATATCGAATATTTATCAGCAGTCAGTGGATATTCTTCCCACCATCGAGCAGAAAACCTAAAACCAATATCATCACTTAATTTATAGTTCCTCAATAAGGCTGAAATTTTTTTACAACCATTTGGATAGTACAAGTAATTAGGTGATCTCCACCCTAGAATACTTTCATGACCTTCTGTTATTATTCCTCTATATCCTAATTTTTCAATTAGTTTGGCAATACTGTTTGAATACATTGCTTCAGTATTTCTAAAAATTTTTGGTTTTTGGTTAAACAATTCTAATATCATTTTCCTATGAAGTTTTATTTGTTCTTTAAATTCCTTTTCAGAAAATAAGACTGCTAAAGAATGATAATAAGTTTCATTTAAAAACTCAACGTTTCCAGTCTTGGTTAATTCTTTAAAAGATTCTAAAACTTCAGGTGCATATTTTTTACATTGCTCTACAAAAACTCCAGTTAAGCTAAAGGCAATTTTGAATTTTTTCTCATATTCATTTATTAGATCTAAAAGAAGTTTGTTAGTTGGTAAATAACATTTATTTGAAACTTTTTTTAAATACGCTTTGTTTCTTTCTTCATCAAAATAAGGAGAACCTTTAGTAAAGATAGAAAATCTATTTAATCTCATTGGTTGGTGAACCTGAAAATAAAAACAAAGCGATGTCATATAGCTCTCCTATAAACTGATATTGTTTGTTCAGCTACTCTATCCCATCCAAAGTTTCTTATCTCCTTATAAGAATTTTTTCTCATACATTCTCCCAGAACGGGGTATTTCAATAAGCATATTATTTTATTAGCCATTTCATGGGTGTCCCAGAAATCCACTTTAAAACAATGCAATATTTTTTCTGCAACACCAGCATTTTTAGAAACAATAACAGGAGTTCCTGAAGCAATTGCCTCTAATGCTGTAATTCCAAATGGTTCTGCTACTGATGGCATAACATAAACATCAGCCATATAATAAGCTTGTAAAAGCTCTTCTTCGGTTAAATAACCAGTAAAAACAACATTATCCATAATACCTAATCCAATTGCAATTCTAATTAGTTCTGGCATCTGTTCTCCCTGACCAGCAACTATGAACATGATATCTTTCCTTTTTTCTAAAACCTTTTTTGCTGTATGTAAAAAGAAATAAGGTCCTTTTTGATTTGTTAGCCTTCCTAAGAAAAGGACAATTCCTTTATTACCTTTCTTAATCAATCCAAAATATTTAGAGGGATTTATTCCATTATATATTACTATAATCTTTTTCTCTTCAGCATTATATTTCTCTATTAATTGTTTTTTCATACCTTTGCTAACTGTTATAACCAAATCTGCTTTTTGAATCCCCCCTTTCTCAATATCAATTATAAATTTCATAGGATAGATATAAGCTGTTCTATCATATTCTGTTGAGTGAACAGTGAAAACTAGAGGTTTTCCTGTTGTTTTTTTAATTTTAATTCCAGCATCTATTGTCATCCAATCATGACAATGAACAACATCGAATTTCTTGTTTTTTGCTATTTCAACGCATCTTTTGTTAAAAGCTCTAACTTCTTCAAAGAAGTTCCATCCATAACCTTTTTCAAATTTATCATCAGGTTTTGTTGTATTATAAGGGTTTAAGGCAACAGAACCTACTTCTATTATTTCTACATTTGGTATATTATGTTTTTTATTCCCTGTTCTTTTTGGAATTAATAGTAGAACACTAACGCCTCTTTTACTTAAATTTTTAACAAGTTCATAGCAATGGGTACCTAAGCCTCCAGTTTTGGCTGGTGGGAATTCCCAACCAAGCATCAGTACCTTCATTCTACATCATCTTTAAATATTAGAATCCTTTATAGTTTATACGTAATGTATATGGTTTACTACATATTTAAATTTTAATTAAAAACTGTATTTAAACATATAATGAAAAATGTTAAAAAATCCATAGAATGGTGATAAAATGGGAAAAAATGTATCAAATGATAAAGCTTTTTGGTTTTGTACTACTTCAGGCTTTACAGGAAAGATTGCTCATAATCTTTCTGAATTTTCAGAATGCCTGAAGACAGTTCCTATAGAAAGCCTAGAGTTTCATTTAAGAGATGATAGGAATGATTTTGAGGCTTGGTTAAAAGGAACAATGGATAGACCAAAGTTTGCTGCTAGTATGAAAAGAATAAAGAAGAAAAACATCAAAGGAGACATTCTAAGAGCTTCTTTAAACAGGTTGGCTAAGAAAATTGCTAAATCAGCTTAGAGCTTTAACAGCTTGAATAGCAGCAAAACCATCACCAATTCCTGTTAAAACTCTAGGGAATTTATTTATTAAACATGGTACTAAACAAAAATTGTATTCTTCTATTTTTTCTTTAACAGGTTCATATGTTGTTGGCAATGATTTAGCAATTTTTAATTTTAAATCACCAAAAGTTCTTGCTGCAGCAAAAAGACAAGCAGTTATTAGAGCTCTATACTCCTTCATTATATCATATTTAGAAATAGAAAAAACAAATTCAGGTGTATGAACACAGACTCTATCTATATTGTATTCTTTAATAGCATTTAGAGCAGACTCTATTAAATCATTTTTATTTTCAGATGTTGCATTTAAGTAAACTTTGCATTCTATTTCATTTAATCCCCAAGACTCACAACATTTATCTTCTGAGAATTTTTCCATAGCATATTTCATAGACTCTTCGCAACCTAGACCAAACTCTAGATGAGTTCTTGGCCTTTTTTCACTTAAGAAATCTATAATTGCATCTGTTTTCTTTTTATAATCAGGCAATAACAAATGGGCATATGCAAGAATCAATATATCTATATTTTTTGGATCAGAAGCAAATTTTAAAAATTCATAATCAAAAATTCCCCGAGATGTCATTGGGTCCCATGACAAAATATGTCTAGAATTTTCAAGTTCAATAATTATGTGATCATAATCCTGATCTGTTATCCTTATTGTTTCTATTGGTTTCTTTAATTCACCCTTTAAAACAATTTTAAACTCAGGAGAATTTTCCATTAATTTTTTAGATCTTATAGGATAAGATACAACAGGAATAATTTCTGATAAAAATAACATGTTTCCCATGTTATATCCATTACCACCAATTCTAAATTCTCTTTTTAAGAAAAACTGATCTAATCTATTATAAACATCTTCAGATATTAAAAATTCTTTACCTTCATTTTCGAGGGCTTCTTTTATAGTAAATACTGTCTCTTCTAAAGAATTAAGTATAACACCTTTTGGTTCTTCTTTATAAGCCTTTTTAATCCAGTTCAAAATATTTTCATCAATCTTAACTATAGAGTCCCAATGAGAATAAAGACCAGTAGCAACCCTAACTTTAGGAATTTTAATAAGATTTAAATTAAGGTTTTTATAGAGCATTGAATCAATAAATAATATCGAAAGTTTTAAATATATATAACTTGAAGTGAATAAAATGAAATTAATATGTTCAAGTTGTGGAATAGATGTTGTAGGACAGGACGAATTTGTTGTATTTAAATGTCCAAATTGTGGAGAAGGAACTATTATTCGTTGTAGAAAGTGTAAGAAACTTTCAAGACTTTATAAATGTAATGTTTGTAATTTCGAGGGTCCATAATGGGAGATGTTGCCGTTTCATTAAAAATAATGCCCAAATCTACTGATACAGATTTAGAAAAAGTGAAAGAGGAAATAGCTAAAAAAATAGAAATTAAAGATTCAAAAATAGAACCTTTAGCTTTTGGTTTAAAGGCCTTGAAAATATTAATTATAGTTCCTGATAAAGGAATAGAAGGTATAGAGACTGAGATAAAATCTATAAATGGAATTTCTGAAGTAGAGGTTGAATCTTCAACAGTAATTTAATTACAACTTTTCTTTAAATTCTATAATATTGTCAAAAATAGGTACTTTTAATCCGTCTTTAAATGTTCCCTCAAGTGTCTTCTTTTTCTTGTTTACTAACTTGTAATACCATCCAGTTTTAGTTTTTATTATTTCTCCAAACTTTCTTCTCTTTGTTTCACTAGTTCTAATTAAAGTTATGTCGTTTTTATTGCTAAGAACGCTTCCCACTATTAAATGCTTTTTTCTAAATAGCCATATCCCGAACTTTTCCAAGTCATGAATTGCATATGGCTCTTCAGCATTTTGTTTTAGTTTTAACAGTATAAATGGCATATTTATTACTTTGTGGTGACTATTTAAATAGTTTATCATACCTATTTAAATATAGTTAACAGCTATTAAATTTAGAAAATAGGGAGGTATAGAAATGGTAGAATTCGAAACAAAAGACAGTAGGGAAATCAAGTTCGGAAATAATAAATTCTTGGAAGTAGCTAGAAAAGTAGCTAAAACACCTGAAGGAGAGAACGAATTCATTTCAATTTCAAAAGGATTCATCACCCCAACAGGTCAAAAAAGATTCAAGAATGCGTTAGGATTTCCTGCTGAAAGTGAAATAAAAGATAGTTTAGTAGAAGCCTTACAATCTATATAAGGTAAGAAATTTTAAGTCAATCGGAAACGAGATGAGACTAAATTTTTTTTCTTCCCTCACAAACTTTGCAACCATTTGAGGTAGTGCATTTTATACAAACTAAAGCACCACAAAATTTACAAGTTTGTGTAGCTACACCACCGCAGCACTGACATATACCAATTTTCATTTAATCACGGTAATTTTATTTTTGATAAAAGTTTTATATAATTATCTAATTTTTTGATTTCTTCTTCCAATGTGCCTAATACATTCATAACTCTTTCCTTTTTATTACCTTTTGATTCTTTTAAAATTTCTTTATATCTTTCAAAACTATTCAAACTGTCGTTTATATTTTTTTGAATCTTTAATACAAAAGCTCTTTTTAGACCTTCTAATAGATCACCCTGAAGTTCAACATAAAGTTTTCTATCTCCAGCTTTTTTAATTTTTTTAATCATTCCTAAAAATTCTAACAAATCTAAACTTAATGATAGTGTTGAGATTGAATATTCAGTCTCTTTTGCTAAATTTTGCAAAGAAAGCTTTCCATCAGATACCAATAGAGCAGCAATTATTCTTCCATGAATTTCAGAATAACCTATTGAGGATGCTATGTCCGCAAAACTTGAATAAATATCTTTTTTGATTTCATTCAATTTTTTCATATTACCACAATATTGTATAGACCAATGAAGTTATAAAAATAGCTACTATTGCCCCTATTATGAGTTGTAAAATATTATGAGCTTTAATTCTTATTCTTATCCAAAAAACTAAAAGAGTTAATATATAAAGAGGTATTAAGTTTGTTCCAAATACATGAACCAAAGCAGTTGTTGGTCCAGCAATCCCCGCTGAATGTGCTGATATTTTCCAAAAAATATTTATTATAGAAACTGCAGACGATACGAAAACATAAGCCATGGATATTACAAACATGATATGAGAGTTTAAAAGCCAAAAAATTGCAGAAGACATCAAATAACTAACAATTGAAATTAAGTACAGTTTTGTTCTATCTTCTTTTTTATTAACTTCTATATCTTTTTTATTAAAGTAATATACTGAACCCATGGGAATTAAAACTAGAAAAATTGATCCAACCAATATACTTGAAAAAGGATTTATGTATCCTAAACCGATTGGTGACAAAAAAGAAAATATAATTATGACATATAGTGCAATAAAGGGTGCCGATAAGACATAAGACAAAGTTCTATAAAAAATATAACTCATAGTTAACTTTATATTAATCGAAATATATAAACTTTTATAACTTTTAAAAAGTTCCAAAAGTTAGATACCATGAACAAAATAAAAGATACCAAATCCCTTTGTCCCGAATGTTTAAAAATTCTTCCAGCAGAGATTTTCGAAAGAGATAATAAAGTTTGGATAAGAAAAAAATGTTTTGAGCATGGAGAGTTTGAAGATTTATATTGGGGAGATTACCAGATGTATTTAAAAGCTATGAGTTTTGCTCACGATGGAAAGGGTATTTCTAATCCTAATGTTAATATTGAAAACCCCATATGTCCGACAGCTTGTGGTTTATGTAAAATGCATAAATCTCACACAGCCTTAGGAAATATTGTTGTTACAAATCGTTGTGATTTACAATGCTTTTACTGTTTCTTTTATGCAAAAGCAATGGGTTATGTTTATGAACCATCTTTAGAACAAATAAGAATGATGTTAAGAGCGATGAAGAAAGAACAGCCTGTTAAAACAAACGCTGTGCAATTGACTGGAGGTGAACCTACGTTAAGAGATGATATTATTGATATTATTAAAATTGCAAAAGAAGAAGATTATGACCATGTTCAATTGAATACCAATGGAATTAGATTATCTCAGAGTTTAGAGTTTGCTAGGGCAGTAAAAGCAGCAGGTATCAATACAATATATTTGAGTTATGATGGAACAACATCCCAAACAAATCCCAAAAATCATTGGGAAATCCCCCAAATAATAGAAAATTGTAGAAAAGCACATGTAGGAATAGTTCTTGTTCCAACTATTATTAATACTGTTAATGATAATGATGTTGGAAACATCTTAAGATTTGGAATAAAAAACATTGATATCGTTCGTGGAGTTAATTATCAACCTGTTTCTCTTGTAGGAAGAATAACGAAAGCAGATAGAGAAAAGTTTAGAATAACTATTCCTGATGTTATTAAAAAAATAGAAGAACAAACAAATGGAGCTGTTAGAAGAGAAGATTGGTATCCAGTTCCCACAGTTGCTCCAATAACACATTTCTTTGAAGCTTTAACAGAAAGACCAAGATATGAATTAACAGCAAATGCAGCTTGTGGTATGGCTACGTATTTGTTTTTAGATGGAGACAAAATAATCCCATTACCAAGATTCTTTGATGTTGAAAAATTTTTAAAATTATTAGATGAATTATCCTTACAAGTTAAAGGAATTAGAAGTAAAGTATACACAAGTTTGAAAATATTATCAAAGATAAGTAGTTTTGTAGACAAGGAAAAACAACCAAAGAATTTGAATCTCCCTAAAATACTTTTTAATATTCTTAGAACAGGAAACTATAGGTCCTTAGCAAAATTACACTATAAAGCTCTATTTGTTGGAATGATGCACTTTCAAGATTTATACAACTATGATATAGAACGTGTTAAGAAATGCTGCATTCATTATGCACAACCTGATGGAAGAATAATTCCGTTTTGTGCTTTTAATGTTATACCTCAATGGTATAGGGATAAAATACAAGAAAACTTTTCTTTATCAATTCCAGAATGGGAGGAAAAAACTGGAAGGAAATTAGAAGATGATCTTTATAAAAGAAATATTGTTAATACAGATTCATCAATTTCCAAATCTCCTGCTTAAAATTTATTTATAAAAAGATTCCACAATATTAGTGCGAACGTTTTTAACCATACTGATTTTTTTTCAAATTTATATGTTGCCCAAGATGATGCTAAAATTTTTGAAAATTCTTTATTTTTACTGATTTTTCTCAAACAAATATCCCATCCTTTATCAGTCCATAATTTTCTCAATAGAATATTTAGTTTCCATTGCATTGAAATTGATTTTCCATGAGTTTTTCTCCATTCTTTTTCATAATTTTTTAAATCATAACCTATTTCAAGATTCTTAGCTATTACATTCGCTGCTAGCCCACCCGATAAGCTTGCATAATAGATTCCACCACCAGTTAAAGGAGAGGTCAATCCCACAGCATCTCCAACCCCTATTTTATTGCCAAAGACCATTTGTTTACTAGCTTTATAAGGAATCATAGCTCCTTTAGTTTGAGTAATTTTACCCTTTGATAACATCTTTGAGCATAAAGGATGTTCTTTTAGTAGATAATCTAAATAAAAAGAAATGTTTCCATTTAAATGACCTATAAACCCTAGGACACCTAATGTTACAGCATTTTTCTTTGGTATAATCCATCCATAGCCCAGAGGTCCTAAACCATTTATATAAAAAATATGATAATCAGTTTCTTCTACGTTTTTTATTTCATATTCTTTTGTAATTGCTAATAATTGCTTTTCTCTCCTGAATTTACTTAATAAAGAATTAACACCATCAGCACAAACAATTACTTTTCCTTTAAATTCTTTCTTTTTTGTGATGACTTTGTTTCTTTTTATATCTAAGGCTAAAGTGCTTGTGAATAATTCTGTACCATTATCAACTGCTCTTTCAGCAAGGAATTTGTCGAACTTTTCTCTATAAATACTTGCATTTGGTTTTTTCAATTTTATAGAAATTTTTGAATTTGGAGAATAAACATTAACTCTATAAACATATTTTTCAATTACTTTGTTTGGGAGCTTAAGAATTTCATATATTCTTGGCCCTATACCACCAGCACAAATAGCTTTTCCTGGAACATCTTTTTCTAATAAAGCAACAGAAAAACCTCTTTTTGATAATTCTCCTGCACAAACGGATCCAGCTGCTCCAGCTCCTATTACAATAACATCCCGCATAATTTTAATTAATAAATTATTTATTTAAGCATCGTTTTTATAAAGCTAGAAATAATTAAATAGAAAGATATTTAAAATTCTGAATTTTAGTAAAAAATAGTGTTTCTATGATTGATATAAAATCTAACTTCAATTACCGACCTAAAGCAAAAGATCTTGCAGAAAACATGGCCCAATTTATAGAAGCAGTTTTAGGAAATCCAGTTATTAGAATAGTTTTAACGTTCTGTACATCTCAATGCCCAAATTGTGGAAGAAGATTTGATCTTTGTTTGAAAAAATATATTGGTTATAGAGTTAGATTATGTTCTAAATGTAAAATTGCTTATTTTATAATAAAAAATATTTTAGATCATGTAGTGAATAAAGTAAATATTCCTAGAGAAGATGTTGAAACCAACTTGAAAGACCCGATGTGGAGGAAGGGTTTAGCATCAGTATTAGAAGGTGTAGCAAAATATGGTCCAACAAAACCATTTACTGCTTATTCTCCGTTTCTAGTAGTTTGGAATGTTACAAAAGTTTGTAATTTACGTTGTAAACATTGTTATGAAACAGCTGGTGTACCTCCGCCTGATGAGTTAAACAAAAGAGAAGTCTTAAGAGCAGTTGATAAAATGGGAAAAGCAGGGGTAGCTTACATTGCTTTGTCTGGAGGAGAACCTTTGATGAGAAGAGATTTTTTGGATATTGTTAATAGGATTAGAAAAAATGAAATGGCATTTTCAATAGCAACTAATGGAACTTTATTAACTAAAAAAATTGCAAAAAAATTAAAAGATACAGGTTGTTTGTATATACAGGTTTCTCTAGATGGTGCAAAACCATCAACCCATAACAGATTAAGAGGAGCAAATGTTTTCAAAAGAACAGTTCAAGGAATAAAAAATGCTGTGAATTCTGGAGTTTGTGTTGGAATAGCAACTACTGTAACAAAACTTAATTATAAAGAAGTTCCCAAAATTATTGATTTAACAGAGAAACTTGGAGCAGAAATTTTTATGCATTATAATTTTATTCCTGTAGGAAGAGGAAAAGATATAATTGATTTAGACCTTTCTCCTGATGAAAGAGAAAAACTTCTTAATATGTTGGCAAACCAAATTGGAAAAAGGAAAATATCAATTTTAAGTACTGCTCCTCAATATGGGAGAGTTTGTACCCAATTTTCTGCTGTCTCTTTAACTCATTTTGATAACATAACTCAGACAAAAGAATATAAGGATTCGGCTAAATTTTTAGGAGATTTTGTTGGAGGTTGTGGTACTGGAAGACTTTATTGTGCTTTAGATTATAATGGTAATATAACCCCTTGTGTTTTTATTCCAATAAAGCTTGGAAATATAAGAAACGATGACTTTTTAGATGTATGGCACAACTCCTCACTATTTCATCAAATAAGAGATAGAAGTCATTTCAAAGGAATGTGTGGTACTTGCAAATACAAGAATATCTGTGGTGGCTGTAGGGCAAGAGCTTATGGATACTATAATGATATCACACAAAGCGATCTTGGTTGTGTATTTAATAAAAAAGAATGGGTAAAGATCATTGCTAAATGATTTATTTTATAACTAACATTAGATATTTATGGGAGTTCAAATTTCTAAAATACTTCCAAAAAAGGAAATAGAAATAATGGATTTATCAGGAAAAACAATAGCTGTAGATGCATTTCTATGGTTACATCAATTTTTATCTATTATTCGCCAACCAGATGGAACACCATTAAAAGATTCTAAAGGAAGAATAACAAGTCATTTATCAGGTATTTTTTACAGATCTTCAAAAATGCTTGAGAAAAATATAAAATTGGTTTGGGTTTTTGATGGTAAGCCACCAGGTTTTAAAGCACTTACAACAGAAGAAAGAAGAGCTTTAAAAAAAGAGGCACATAAAAAATGGAAAGAAGCTCTAGCAAGAGGAGATTTAAGAGAAGCTAGAAAAGCAGCTCAAGCAACATCTTTTTTAACAGAAGAAATGATAGAAGAATCCAAAAAATTATTAGAATACATGAGTATACCAGTAATTCAAGCCCCTTCTGAAGGAGAGGCTCAGTGTGCTCATTTATGCAAAAAAGGATTAGTTTATTCTGTTGCAAGTCAAGATAATGATAGTTTACTTTTCAATTCTCCTAGGTTGGTGAGAAATTTGTCAATAACTGGTAGAAGGAAATTACCTAGGCAAGATGTTTACATTGAAGTGAAACCAGAATTAATAGAATTAAAAAATGTTTTAAAAGAATTAGGAATAAAAAGAGAACAATTAATCATGATCGGAATTTTGGTTGGTACAGATTATAATCCAGGAATTAAAGGTTATGGTCCTAAAAAAGCTTTGGATTTGGTTAAAAAGGAAAAAACACTGAAAAATGTTTTTAAAAAAATTGAATGGAGTCATGATGTTTCTCCTGAAGATATTTGTGAATTTTTCTTGAATCCTCCTGTTAAAGATATTGATATTGAATTTAAACAAATACAACCTGATAAAATTTTTAAATTATTAGTTGATGAACATGAATTTTCTCAAGATAGAATTGAAAAGGTTGTAAAAACTTTAACAGAAGCTAAACAAACTTCTCTTGGAAGTTGGTTAAAGTGAAGATTCTTGTTTTCACAGAAGGTACAATAATAATGCATAAAACTAGTATACAAGATTACAGTTCATATATTCCTATCAAGAATGCTGTAAAAAAACTACAAAAATGGAAAGAAAAAAGAGTTGAACTTCTTTATCTCACTTCAAGAACAAAACCAGAAGAAATTCAACAAATCAGGAATGTTTTGGAAAAACATAATTTTCCGCAGGGGAAGTTATTCTTTAGAGAAGGAGAAGAGTATAAAGATGTAATTGAAAAAATTAAACCTGATATATTTATAGACGATGACTGTGAGAGCATCGGTGGTAATAATATTAAAGATCTTATAAATCCAGAATTGAATATAAAAATAATTATTGTTAAAGAGTTTGGTGGTATAGACCATTTGCCAGATAATCCTTCTAAGTTATTTGAGGTGAATTCGTGAAATTCTCTAAAGCATTAGAATTTAAAAAATTAGTAACATTTATTCCAAACAAAAAAGAATCAATTCATAACTGGTATTATTTTAAAGAAGGATTTTCTAAACAATTGGTTGATATTTTTATTGATCAATTTGAATTAAATAAGAATTCTGTAGTGTTAGATCCATTTTGCGGTGTAGGAACTACTTTATTATCTTGTAAACAAAAAGGAATTAGGTCAATTGGATTTGATGTTTCACCATTTTTTATTTTTGTTTCAAAAGTTAAGACAAGGGATTATGATTTAGATAAATTAAAAGAAGATATTTCTGAAGCAATTAAATGGAAGTTTGAAAGACCCAAAAAATTGCCAAAAGAAAAATTCATAAGAAAAGTTTTTTCCAGATATACTTTAGAAGATGTTATTTTTTATAAAAATAAAATTTTAGAAAAAGAAAATGAGAAAACAAGAGACTTTCTTTTATTGGCTTTAACAGATTCTGCCATAAAGGCTAGCTGGACTATTAAAGACGGCGCTGTAATTAAAATAGATAAAAAAGGAAAGCCTCCATTAAAAAAGTTCTTTAAGTATAAAATTAAAAAAATGTTCAAAGATTTAAAGAATTCTAATATTAAAAATATTTCTGTTTCTGTTGAATTAGGAGATGCAAGAAAATTAAATTTAGAGAACAATTCAATAGATGCTGTTATAACATCTCCACCTTATTTGAACAAAATAGAATATACGAAAATTTATAACATAGAAACTTCTTTGTTTTTTGATCTTCCAGAAAGTGAATTAAGATCTTATATTGGTTCTAGAGTTGAAGATATTGATGTAAGTGATTTGGGTTTAGATGAGAATCTTCCTTTATCTGCAAAAGCATATTTTAAGGATATGAATCTAGCTTTAAATGAAATCTATAGGGTTTGTAAAGATAATGCTAAATTAGCAATAGTTATTGGTGGAGGTTGCTATCCTGATAGGGCTGTTGAGACTGATAAAATGATTGCTGAACTTGCTGAAAGAATAGGATTTAATGTTAAGAAAATTTTGGTTGCAAGAAATTCTTGGTGTACAAGGACAAGAACAATAAAGGTTGGTAAGATTAGAGAAAGTATAATTTTAATGGAAAGTTAAATGCAGGGGGCCGGATTTGAACTAGCGAATCATTTAAATCCATACTTCCCTATTAAAGGAACAAACATGAAGTTTCCAATACATTCTCTTTCAATACCCCTTTTCAATTTTTTAATTATATACATTTTTTGTAAGTATAAATTACCAACAGGAATTACCATTATTCCATTTAATTTTAACTGATCTAAATAAGGATGTGGAACATCTGGAGCAGCAGCAGTAACAATTATTCTATCAAAAGGAGACTTTTCTTTTAATCCTAAAGAACCATCTTTTACAATAACTTCAATGTTTTTTATTCCAAGTTTTTTAATATTACTTTTAGCAAATTCTGCGAGTTTTTTAATAACTTCAATACTATAAACAAATCCTTTTTCTCCAACTAAATAAGACAATATCGCACCTTGCCATCCAGAACCAGTTCCTATTTCTAATATTTTTTGACCTTTTTTCACATTCAAAGCTTCTGTCATTGCAATAACTGTTGATGGTTGAGAAATAGTTTGATTATGACCAATAGACAATGGACTGTCTCTATAAGCAAGATATCTTATTTCTTCTGGAACAAATAGATCTCTAGGAATTTTTCTTAAAGCCTCTTCAATTTCTTTTGACTTCAAATATCCTACACTTTTTATGTGTTTTATTAATTTCTCATTTTCTTCCTCAAAATCCATATATTTATTTTGTAATTTTTATATAATGAATCTATGCGTGAAAGCCTAAAAGATCTTTTAAAGAAGCTTAAAAGTTTGAAAATTCAAGGAGCCAAAGAAATTACAATTCATAGTTTAAAGTTTCTAAGAAAGCTTGCTAAAGAAAAAGGTTTTGGAAAAGAATTTAATCAAGCTGCAAAAAAACTAGCAAAAGCAAGACCAACAGCAGTTGTTTTACATAATTTACTTAATTGCTTAGAGATTATTAAAAAAGAGAAAAAAGTAGAAACAATAAACAAATTGTTAAGAAAACTAAATCAATCAACCAAAGAAATTGCAAAAAGAGGGAGTAGATTAATAAAAAATAATTATGTGATAATGACTCATTGTCATTCTGGGGAAGCATGTGCAGTCATAAAGCAAGCATGGAAAGAAGGTAAGAAAATCAAAATTTATGCGACTGAGACCAGACCCAAAGAACAAGGAATAAAAACAGCAAAAGAATTAAGTAAACTAGGTATACACGTTGTTTTAATAGTGGATTCTGCTGTCGGATTTTTCATGAAAAATGTAGATATAGTAATAGTTGGTTCAGATGCAATTAGAAAAGAAGGTATTATTAATAAAATTGGAACTTATACAATGGCTGTAGTTGCTAAAGAACATAAGAAACCATTTTATGTTGTTGGCAATACTTTAAAATTAGACAAAAGAAAAAAATTAATTATTGAAGAAAGAGATCCGCATGAAGTTTATGTAGAAAATATAAAAACATTAAAAATAAGAAACCCAGCTTTTGATGTAACTCCATGGAAATATATCAAAAGAGTTGTGACAGAAAAAGGTGTCATGACTCCTGGAAATATGAAGAGATTGTTAGAATCTAAAACATTATTATAAAAAAGATGAAGAAAAAATGAAAAGAGTTGTAAGAATGAAAACTAAAAAAAGTCCGATATTTGCAGCAATTTTAAATTTCTTTTTTTGGGGAATAGGATATGCGTACCTTGAAAAGAAAACTGAAGAAGCTTTTTATTTACTTACATCTTACTTTTTAGTTTTCGTATTTTCACTTTGGTATATATCTGTGGCAGGCCTTCTTGTTTTTGCAGGAATTTATTGGATAATATTTTGGTCTTTATGGGTGAGCATCTATATTGGTTATGATGCTTATAGAGTAGGAAAGGTTAAAAAATGAGTTTTATTGATTTAAAATACAAACCCAATAAAAATGATCTAGTTTGTTTATTTAGAGTTGAACCTAAAAAAGGAATTTCTATTAAAAAAGCAGCAGAAGCTGTAGCAGGAGAAAGCAGTATAGGGACTTGGACTATTGTGAAAACAATGAAACCAAGAATTAAAAAACTAGGAGCAAAGGTTTTTGAAATAAAAGGAAATTACATAAAAGTTGCTTATCCTTTAGATCTGTTTGAACCAGGAAACATACCACAAATACTTAGCAGTATTGCAGGAAACATTTTTGGGATGAAAGCTGTTGATAATCTAAGATTAGAAGATATTGATTGGCAGTTTGATATTATAAAGTCATTTAAAGGTCCTATTTACGGAATCAAAGGAATAAGAAAATTATTAGAAATTCCTAAAAGACCTTTGTGCGGAACAATCATCAAACCAAAATTAGGATTGAATGAAAAAGAACATGCTAAAGTTGCATATGACGCTTGGACTGGTGGGGTTGATATTGTTAAGGATGATGAGAATCTTTCTAATTTAAGATTTAACAAATTTGAAAAACGGGTTGTAGAAACTTTAAAAATGAGAAACAAGGCTGAAAGAGAAACTGGAGAAAAGAAAATATACATGCCAAACGTGACTGCTGAAACAAATGAGATGCTTTCAAGAGCTGAATTTGTAAAAGAGCAAAATGGAAGATATGCAATGGTCGATATCATTACTGTTGGTTGGTCTGCATTACAAACACTAAGAGATGTTAATAATTATTTAAGATTAGTTTTACATGCTCATAGAAGTGGTCATGCTACTTTTACAAGAAATAAAAAACACGGCGTATCAATGTTAGTTGTCGCAAAAATATCGAGATTGATTGGAGTTGATCAATTACACATAGGAACTATTGTTGGTAAAATGGAAGGTCCTAAAAAAGAAATACTAACTATAAATGAAAGCATTAATAAGAATTGGCTTCATATAAAACCCATATTTGCTGTTTGTTCAGGTGGTTTGCATCCTGGTTTAGTTCCTTATCTTATCAAAAATTTAGGTAATGATATTATAATACAAGCTGGTGGAGGAATCCATGGTCATAAACTAGGAACAAAAGCTGGAGCAAAGGCCGTGAGACAGGCAATTGATGCAACTTTAAATAATATTTCTCTTAAAGAATATTCAAAGAATCATAAAGAATTAAAACTTGCTCTACAACAATGGTTATAGTGGTGTAATGGAAGAAGAACATAAAGAAGAACCAAAAGTAGAAGAACGGAAATCTAGAATGAGACTTTTTAAAATAAAATTAACAAAAGAGAATATAATAGCAATAATAGCTCTAATAGTAATTGTAATTCTTATTACTATCCCCACTTATTTGCCTAAAGTAGAATGTGAGGTTGGAAGAGCAAATTATAAGTGTGCTTCTTTCAAAGAAGTGTTGATTGAAAATTGTAATTACTGGGGAGAATATGAATGTAATACTGATGCTGACGTAAGTTTGCCTCAAATTGAATGGTATATGGGAGAACTTTGTGAATTACAGAACAAATATCATAACACAGGTTTAGACTGTTCTAATTTAAAATCAGCATGTAATAAAATAACAGAAAGTCAAACTTGTCCTATAGGTTATTTAGGATGAACTTAAAAAGAGTTTTAATAAATTTTTTTAAGCCAGACTGGAAAAAAATTTTGTTACTTTTTGTGTTAGAGTTTTTAATATCCTTCACTCTTTTATTTACAGGTGAGATGCTTCCTTCTTGGCAAGTTTATTTAATATCACCAAATGTGTATTACTTAGAATCAACAATCAATCCTATGTTTATCACAGTAGAAAATATATCACTTCATGGAGCCATTTCTAATTTAATAGCTTTAATTTATTTCTATTTTTTATCATGTCTAATAATTGGAGTTCGTAGAGCCCTTAAAAATTTTTTATTAAAGCTATTAGTTAAAAAAGATAAAGAATGATTATATGAAGTTAGTGGCAAGAACAATAAATTTGGAAGTCGGAAGAAAGTATATCGTAATATTAAATAGAGTGGATGCAGATTTTTTAGGATTGCATTCATTGGATAGGATTAGACTTAAATGCAAGGGTAAAGAATTAACAGCAATAGTTGATGTAACAACAAAATTTACAATGAAAGGAGAAATTGTAACAAATGATGATGTTAGTACTTTCTTTGGTTTAAAAGGTGGAGAACATGTTGTTGTTTCTAAAGAAAGGCAACCAGAATCTACTATTTATATAAAACAAAAAATTGCTGGTGCAAGATTAGAATTCGATAAAATTAGGAAAATTGTTAAAGACGTTGTTGATAAAAAATTATCTGATATTGAATTAACAGCATTTGTGACAGCTTTACACACAAGAGGAATCTCAATAGACGAGGCTGCAAGCTTTTCAAAAGCAATGGTTGAAACTGGAAAAAGATTTAAACCTGCTAAAAAAGTAATATGCGATAAACATTCTATTGGTGGAATTCCTGGAGACAAGACATCTTTGGTTTTGGTTCCAATAATTGCTGCTTCAGGTTTTACAATACCTAAAACATCTTCTAAGGCAATAACATCTCCTTGTGGAACTGCAGAGAGAATGGAAGTTTTAGCTCCAGTTGATTTATCATTAAATGAAATTGAAGAGGTTGTTAAAAAAACTAATGCTTGTTTGGTGTGGGGTGGTGCTTTAGATTTAGCTCCTGCTGATGATGAGTTTATTAAAGTTGAATATCCTTTAGGAATTGATCCAATGCTGTTACCTTCTATAATGTCTAAGAAAAAAGCAATTGGTGCAAACTATGTTGTTATAGACATACCAACTGGAAAAGAAACCAAAATTACAAGTATGGGAAAAGCACATGAATTAGCTGAAGATTTTCTTGAATTAGGAAAAAGATTAGGAATGCACATAGCTTGTGGAGTAACATTTGGTGAACAACCTTTAGGATACTCTATTGGTCCTGCTTTAGAGGCTAGAGAAGCTTTATTGACTTTGCAAGGAAAAGGACCAAAGGATTTAGTAGAAAAAGCAACAATGCTTTCTGATATTTTATTTAATGAGATGGGTACAAGAAATCATGGTGCTGCATTACAAGTTCTAAAATCTGGAAAAGCAGAAAAAAAGATGAGAGAAATAATTGAGGCACAAGGTGGAAATCCTGAAATAAAATCAGAAAATATTGAAATCGGAAACAAGATTTATAAAGTAAAATCAGATACAGAAGGAAAAGTTTTATGGATAAAAAATTCTCCTATAGTTCTTATTGCAAGAGAAGCTGGAGCTCCTAGAGATAAAGGTGCAGGAATTCAATTAAATGTAAAAATGGGAGATAAGGTTAAGAAAAGAGATGTGTTGTTTACAATTTACTCTAATAATTATATAAGATTAAGTGATGCTGTTAAACTTGCGGAAGAATTGGAACCAATAGTTGTGGGTAAAAAATTTGAAGAAAAAATGCTTTTAGAAAGAATATTTGCTAAAATTCCGAATAGAAAAATTTTTATGTTGGAAAGATGATTATGTCAGAAAAATTTGAAAAAGCCAATAAGGAAGAAGCTATACATTGGTTTTTAATATTTGTAGGTTTTATCATTTTATTTTTATTTACTTATTATTTTAGTCTTTTATATATAATAAAATAAATATTATATCAAAAGTGAAAATATGGCTAAAAAATCTAAGATAATCCCTCAGAAAAAACAAATCAAAAAGTTAGAGAAAAAGAAATTTAATAAGTATAATATTTATTTAGGAACATTTTCGCTAATAATTATTTTAATTCTAATTGTTTTTTATTCAAGTTTTAATCAAATGATTAAAGAACAAGAAGTTGAAAAAAATAAAGAAATTCGAACACCAATAACAACCACTACATTTGAAACTTCTATGTTAGGGGGATTTTGTAAAAGAGATTCTCAATGTTTTATAACAACTTGTAAAGAGAGTAAAGTAAAAGATTGTATTAATACAACTCAATTGACAGACTATCACAAAAAATGTGAAACTTATTCAGATTGGATAATAGAAAGGCAAGATTCTTCTAAATGCGGATGCGTTCAGAATGCTTGTAAAATGTTAAAATAAATATTAACTAAAAGAAAATATTATTATGCATAAAAAGATTCTTTTTGTTATTCTTGATGGAATTGCAGATGATATTGAGAAAACACCTTTAATGCTGGCAAATAAACCAAATCTAGATATGTTAACAAAAAATGGATTTGCAGGTTTAATAGAAAACAGAGAAGGTCATCATCCTGATTCTGGAATATCAAATTTTGTTTTACTAGGATATCAAAAAGAAGAATATCCTGGAAGAGGTTATTTAGAAGCATTAGGAATAAATCTGAGAATAATTCCTGGAAGTATTTATGTTAGAGCCAATTTTGCAAGTGTAAAAGAAGTTATAGGAGATAAATTTAAAACAGGAGATTATAAACCACAATTAGTTGTTGAAGATAGAAGAGCTGGAAGAGATAATAGTGGATTATTTGAAATGTCAAAAGCAATTAAAGAATTTTTCTTGGATGGTGTTAGAATTGATTTTTATAAATCCCTAGCTCATAGAGCTGTTGTTGCTTTAAACAGTGTTAATGTTTCTCCTGATGTTAGTGGTTCTGATCCAGGAATAGAAGGAAAAGAAGTTTTAGATATAAGACCTTTAAGGGATGATGATAAAGCTTTTAAAACTGCTGCAGCTTTAAATAAATTTTCAAATGAAGTTCATAGAATATTAAAAGATCATCCTTCAAACAAGTACAGAAAGATTCCTGCAAATTATATTTTGTTAAGAGGCGCAAGTTGTTATCAATATGTAAAAAGTTTTAAGGATAAATATGGTTTTAATGGAGCTTGCGTTGCCGCATCTCCAGTTATAAAAGGAATTTCAAGAGCAATGGAAATACATGTTGAAGACGTTCCAGGCGCAACTGCTGATCTTAAAACAGATCTTAGGGCAAAAACTTTGAAGGCTTTGGATTTGTTGAATAAACATGATTTTGTTATATTACACATACTTGGTACTGATATTTGTTCACATGATAAGAAACCTAGATTAGGAGCTTTGTTCATAGAGAGACTTGATAGAGAAGTTTTCAGAAGAATCCTAGAATATGGAAATTTTGATAAAACATTGTTAGTTGTTTGTTCAGATCATCCAACATCTTCTAAAACAGGAGAACATATTTCTGGTTTTATGCCGTTTTTAATTTATACAAATGGAATAAAATCTAACGAGATTGAAAAATTAGATGAGAAAAGTTGTAAAGTAGGTCCAGCAATAAACATTGAAGATTTTATGGAAAAGGTTTTATCTTTTTTATAAAGTGAAAAAATGGAATATCAGGAAACTATGAAGAAATTGAAATCTCTTTCCAATCCAAAAGCTGTAGAAGGTATGGCAAGATTTGGAATTAGTCCAAAAAATACTTATGGAGTATCAATTCCTAATTTAAGAAAAATGGCTAAAGAAATAGGAACTGATAATAAACTTGCTAAACAACTTTGGTCATCAGAAATTCATGAAGCACGAATACTTGCAGGTATGATTGATGACCCTAAAAATGTAACTGAAGCACAAATGGAAAAATGGGTAAAGGATTTTGATTCATGGGATGTATGTGATCAAGTTTGTATGAATTTATTTGATAAAACTAAATTTGCTTACCAAAAAGCAATTGAATGGAGTTCCAAAAAAGAAGAATTTGTTAAAAGAGCAGGATTTGCAATGATGGCTGTATTGGCTTGGCATGATAAGAAAGCTAATGATAAACAATTTGAAAAATTCTTTCCATTTATAAAAAAAGGATCTACTGATGAAAGAAACTTTGTTAAGAAAGCAGTTAACTGGGCATTGAGACAAATTGGAAAAAGAGATCTTAATTTAAATAAGAGAGCAATTAAAGTTGCCAAAGAAATTAAAAATATTAATTCAAAAAGTGCTAAATGGATTGCATCTGATGCAATTAAAGAATTAACAAGTGAAGCTGTTCAAAAAAGATTGAAAAAATAATTTGAAGTTTTCTTCCTTAACCATCTTTCCCTTCATAGTTTTTCATGTCTTACTAATTTAAATTCCAGCCTTACCAACAGTGTAAACCTTTCCATCATTCGATATATATAAATCATCAGGAATTGTTGTATCATATACCAACAAAAAAGGATACACTATATCCCTATCATCCCTTACAAGAGTATGACAATAATCTCTATTGGATAACCAATCACAGTTCTTTATTTCTTTACTACAAACAGATTCACACCCTATAAAGAGGTAGTCGACTGTCCAAAAATAACTGTTGTCCATATATCTAACATCTTCGCTTTGTGACACATTTAAAATCTGTATGACGTATTCACCGCTTACGTTGTGTCTTAGTTTTATGTAATCACTAGCAACTTCTTTTACATCTTCAACACTTTTTACAGTTTCATTACTTTCATAACTTAAAACACAAACAGAGTATCCATAGTAGGCGGGAGGATATGTATAATTGCAAGGTGCTAAACAATCCGAATCAAAATAACACCATCCTTCTACTTCTTCTACTCTATCTATTTCCTCTTCTCTTTCTACTTCTCGTTGAATATCTTCTACTACAAACTGTTCATCACTAGAGGGTCCTGCGCATCCACTTACAATAGTAATCAACAATATAGCTATTATAAACAGACTGAAACTTTTCTTCTTCATACTATCAATTTACCACTAGAAATTTAAATATGGGCCCACAGGGATTCGAACTTTAAGCATACCAATTTTTGTAACAAACAATAAACTTTAAATAGTCTCCCGTATTATAATTTTTTACTAAAGTGATATTATGTTCGCCTCAAATTAACATTGGAAATTTGCTGATTAGGCGACTATATGATGCTCCTTCTGACATAATATTGTCAAATTAAAATCATACTATCAAGTTTGATTGCCATATGAGTTAATTAAATTTGTTGAGCTAAAAGCTATGAAAAACCCAGGGGTAAATGATGGCAAGCTGCAATGAAATTAAAAATAAACTGATTAATGATGTGACTGACAGCGTTTGAGCAGCACCTTAAGATGCGCACTGCAAAGATGCTTTTGTGGTGTAAGGATTGAAGACAATGAATATTTTGAACACCATTTGATGCATATGCAAATGAGAAAAAGATAGTCAAATGAGTCTTTAGATCATTTATGATCAATGATATCAGCAGAAGCAGAAGGTAGGGTCCGAGCAGGAAGCCAATAGGTGGATAGCTCAGTTTTCGAGATCGATGAAGGGCGCAGCAAACTGCGATAAGTCTTGGCTAGGCGTAAGCAGCCTTTGAACCAAGAATTCCCTAATGTGAATTCATACTAGCTTCGGCTAGTGATTCGAAAGAATTGATAACCCGCTGAATTGAAGCATCTTAGTAAGCGGAGGAAAAGAGAACGAATGTTATTCCGTGAGTAACGGCGAGTAAAAACGGAAAAGAGCAAACCGAATTGCTGTAGAAATACAGTTAAGATGTGGAGCCTGGTACAACTTCGCTAGTTGATTCGAAGTCTGCTGAAAAGCAGTTCCATAGATGGTGATAGGCCAGTAGAAGAAGACTAGAAAGTTGATTCAGGAAATGAGTACTGTTCCTTGAATGGGGAGCAGAAAGGTGGTTGTCATCAATGACTAACTCTAAATATCTCGAAAGTCTGAT